>WUUC01125855.1_pt1 | contig 16373 bp, 18 predicted proteins | sample 6278441 | NCBI WGS metagenome assembly WUUC01 (sample SAMN13675441, study PRJNA597444) | soil metagenome | isolation source: soil | place: USA: Washington | collected 2017-10
GTCCAGGTCACGGTTGGCGAGTTTGAACCTGCCATTGATCTGCGCAAAACGCACGTCACTGAAGTCGCGCCGCTTGAAAAGGAAGTTGCTGATTTTTTCAAATGCCTTTACATCAATCAACCTGCCATTCTTTATCGTCATATCAACTGTGCCATTCAAACTTGGCATCAGTACATTGAAATCGTCGTTGATGCGAGCTTTAAACTTTGTATTCAAACTCACGGTGCCACTCAGGTTTTTATCCACAATGGCTTTCTGGCTGAAGTTATCGAACGACCGGAACATGTCGCCGATGCGCACACCCGACACTTTCGCATTAACGTCCAAAGTATTGATCGGCTTGTGAAGGTTGGTCAAGGCAAATGCAACATCCAGCCTTCCGCCGCAATAGTTCATCTTGAGATTCTTCGTAGTCAGGCTGGTTCCTTTCATTTGTACCCGCCCTTTCACACCCGTTACATTGAATGTCCGGTTCACGAGCTTCCCGATATTCAAGGTCACGTCGAGCTCGAGGTTTTTAAAGATCTCGTCGATCATGTCCGAGACTTTTTTTCTGCTATCAGTGGACTTTGCCTTCCTTACTTTCGTGGATTTCTTTCGCGCCAGGAACGACTGCAGATCAATCGACGGTGAGGAGATCGTGGCGCGCACGTAGCCTTTTTCTGCCGGCCGCGCGAAGAAGGGCACATAATTGGCAATTTCCCCTTTGAGATTAAGCTTGCTCATACCCGCGGCGATTGAAAAACTGTTGATCCAAACGGTATCCTGCGTGAACCGGATCTTCGTATTGATCTGGTCTAATTTTAATTTTCTTTCTACAAGTATGAAAGCTCCATCATCAATACTTGCCGTCCCTGTCAGTTGTCCTGTAATTCGGCCGGTATTTTCATTAAAGTATTCGTTGAGTTTGCCGGTGTAGTCGAACTCGGAATAGAATTTTCCTTTTGTGAAGCGTATGAGCGTTGTGTCTACTTGACGGTTTACGTCCACGAGAGGTACTTCGTGAATTGAATGTGTATGTAAACCGATATCATTGAAATTCCACAAACGTGCGTCGGCTTTGAATGGCAAGCCATCGATTTCGCCGCGAACATTCTTTAATTCAACTGAGGAATTTATGTTATTGAAAGGAAGGGTTTCGTCCAGGTGATTCGTCATTTGCCCTTCGAGAGAAAGTTTGTTGATAGTTGCAAGTGTGCTTTGGAAAACGTTGTCCTTAAATTGGAATGTAATGTCTACTGCAGGCTGTTCGCCACCCATTGGCGTATTGATTTCAGCCTGAACAGCGAACGGTTTTTCAACGGACATGATCTTTAATCCATCCGCAATTTTTTCAGGAATGACTGCCAGCGCCTCATGGTACATCATGTCCTGAGATGCAAACGAAAGGGCAATACTCCTGTCAACGAAGTTGAACGTTCCACTTATTCCCACCTGCGATTCGTCCAGGAAGACTGTGGAGGGATCAATCATCAATTTAAATGAATCCGTACGTATCCTCACACTTAAGGCGATCTCCGTTGCTATGTCTTTTAGAAAACTTCCACGTTCCTCGTTGAACAACATCCGCCCGAAGTCAACCGACCCGTTGACGAGAAGGTTGAGCAACGAATCGTGCCTGGTTACCCTGCTGTTGACCTTTGATAATTGAAAATCGAAAAATTTGCGGCGCAACGAGTCGTGGTAACTAACATGGATGTTTTCAAACGAAACGTCCTCGTCAGTAAGTTCAAGGTTTGTTACGGCAGTGGTGGTGTCGGTTTTTTCTTTGCGCCTGAACATGTCAAGATTGGAATGACCGCTTTTTCCACGGTACGCAAAAAACTTACCATCCTTCAGCATGATCGATCCAAACCCTATTTCTTTTTTCAGCAATTTGTAAGCATGCAGGTTGATCGTAACGTTTTCGCAGTGAAGCAAATCGATGGCAATTGCCGAATCGGGTTCTGCAATCCGAACCCCCTCCAGTCTTAAACTGATCCTCGGAAAATCCGCAAATACAGTAATTTCCGCATCCGCTATCGTGATATCGGCACCCGTGGCATCTTTTAACTGTGAGCGGATTTCTTCGAGGAGTTCCTGTTTGTAAAAGGAAGCGAGAGCAAGACCAGCAGCGAAAAGCACAATGATCGCAAGACCCACCCACAGAATTCCCTTCAACCACTTCATGAACTCAATTTACCGTTTTTGATGTTGAGATTGGGCGATGCCAGGGAACCGAACCAATGCTCGACGCAAGCTGTTGACGGAAACATGCTAACCCGTAAGGTATCTTGCTACGTACACGGGTTTCCTGATTTTTTTGTGCAGTCATCGTAATTTAATATTCTTTACCGGTTTCGCTCAAAAAGGATAAATTGGGCAGATATATGCTTTCCAAGAAGTGCAAATATGCCATCCATGCGCTCGTCTATCTGGCTGAGCGTTATCAAGCCGGACCTGTACACATTCAGGAAATAGCCGAGCATCAGCGAATTCCTAAGAAGTTCCTCGAGGCAATATTGCTGGAACTCCGAAATGCGAAAATTCTTCACAGCAAGAAAGGAAAAGGCGGAGGGTATTATCTCTATAAACGACCTGAAGATGTGTTCCTTATCGATGTGGTCAGGTTAATGGATGGTGCCATAGCCATGTTACCTTGTGTATCGCTCAACTATTACGAGCCGTGCGAAGAATGCAGGAACGAGACGAACTGCGGGATCCGCGACACCTTTCTTGGCGTGCGCGATGAAACATTGAAGATCCTCTCCGAAAGTTCCCTCGATAAAATCGTAAAAAGGGAACGGGAAATGGCCAAAAATAGAGTAGCCACATAATAATGCAGTCTATTGTTCCCATAGATTACATATATTTGTCGTCTTAAACCAAAAATTTTATGTCACTACGATTGGGAGAAGTTGCCCCTGACTTCAAAGCTGAAACGTCAGAGGGTCCTATTCAATTTCATGAGTGGCTGGGCGATTCGTGGGGGGTGTTGTTCTCTCATCCAGCCGATTTCACACCCGTGTGTACTACAGAACTGGGAGCCGTTGCCAAGCTTCGCAGTGAATTCGATAAGAGAAATACGAAAGTCATGGCGTTGAGTGCTGATCCATTGAGTGCGCATGAGAAATGGATCGGTGATATTAATGAAACACAAAAAACCGAGGTAAACTTCCCTTTGATCGCCGATCCGGAATTCAAGGTTGCCAATCTTTATGATATGGTTCACCCGGCCGTTACTGATAAGTTTACCGTCCGTTCAGTGTTTGTGATCGGTCCCGATAAAAAAGTAAAGCTCACCATCACTTACCCGGCCTCAACGGGTAGAAATTTCGACGAAATCCTCAGGGTGATCGACAGTTTGCAGCTCACGGCAAAATATTCCGTCGCCACTCCAGCAAACTGGAAGCACGGCGAGGACGTGATCATTACCGCTGCCGTGAAAGATGAAGACATACCAGGTAAATTCCCTAAAGGACATACCCGGGTAAAACCTTATTTGCGCACAACGCCGCAGCCCAATCTCTGAATTGTAGCCAGTAGCCGTTGTACGTAACGCTGCCCCGGCTACTGGCTACCGGCTACATATATTTCTTTCGTACTTTTGCCCACCAAATTATATAGCGTGGATCGTGTGAAAGAAAAACCAATGAACGAGATGCCCGTCATGAATGAGCATGACGGAATTGTACTGTTCCATCCTCATGTTCCGGCAAAAGCAATTGAAGAAGTCACCAAAGTCCTCCAGTCGCGCTGGATCGGTCAGGGGCCGCGCGTCCATGAATTTGAAACCGCTTTCACATCGCGCTTTGGCGGCACTGGCAGATCGCTTGCAGTTGGCTCCGGTACAGATGCCATGCACTTGTCGTATATCCTTGCCGGTCTTCAACCGGGCGACGAGGTAATAACACCGGTGTTCACCTGCACCGCCACGACCATTCCGTTCCTCTACATGGGTGTTACGTTTAAGTTCGCCGATGTCGATCCGGAAACATTAAACATCAGCGTTGCTCACGTTCGTGAGCTGGTGAGCGATAAAACGAAAGCCATCGTGTGTGTGCATTATGGCGGACTTCCTTGCGATATGAGTGAACTGCTTGCCATCGGTAAGCAGTATAATATTCCGATTATTGAAGATGCAGCACACGCGCTTGGTGCTACCTACCAGGGTAAAACCATCGGCTCGATTTCACCTTTTACAATGTTCTCGTTCCAGGCCATCAAGCACATCACCACAGGTGATGGTGGAATGCTTGTTGTACAGGATCATGACGTGGCTGTAAAAGGAGAACGTGTTCGCTGGTTTGGTATCGATCGATCTAATAAGCAAAAAGGTACCTGGGAAAACGATATATACGAAGTTGGATACAAATACCAGATGACTGACATCAGTGCTGCGATGGGCCTCGCCGCACTTGAGGAATTCGATCAGACCCTGTCTTACCGCCAAAAGCTGTTTGGTGTTTACGAAAAAGAATTGAATGGTTTTTCGGGGATTAAGCTGATTGGTTCAGGCGTGAAAGACCGTACACACGCCGCATGGTTGTGCACCGCGATCGTCGAGAATCGTGTGGAGTTCATGAAATATCTGCGCGACAATAAAATTGAATCGGGCCAAATCCATTATCGCAACGACCGCTATTCGATTCTTGGTGGCCGGCGCGATGATCTTCCAATGATGGATGCTGTCGAAGACAAATACATCGTACTCCCTCTGAATAATCACCTTACCGAAGATCAGATCCGGTATGTGTGTCATACGATACGGAAAGGTTGGTAGGTTATCGCGCTTTCGGCGCTCAATGCATATTACGCGGAGTTTCGCGGAGGCACACGGAGAAATACAAATACATCTAACTCACTCATGCCCGGCTCACTTCCTCTCCGATAGTTAACGGGAGGCGGGCAATGCCGCACAATCAAGCAAATGCTTGGGCTAATACCTTTGTATTTCTCCGCGAAACTCCGCGAGGCCTCCGTGCAACTCGTCGTAGTTTGTATTTCGCGCGCCGTCAGGCGCAGCGACGAAGTCGCCCGTATTAAATCGACAACGCCCTCTTCATCTTATCCCGAAACAATTTCGACCTGAAACTGTTCTGATCTGGTTCTGGTGTATCACCTTTAAACTTCTCTCCCAGGTGCAGGTAATGTTTGAAGAAAGTTGACTTCGATATGCCCCACTTGAGGAGGAACTGCTTGTTTCCATCGTTCTTTTTTATCCTCGACGTTGTTCGCGACCCAAAGTGATAGATACGTGAATCGTTGAGCCCCTTGTAATACCGGATGCCGCAATGCCAGAGTTTCATCATCATATCCGGATCGGAAGCCATGCCTGGTGTGAACTCGATACTTAGCCCGCCAATGAGCGACCAGATATTGCGGTGAAGCATCAACGGGTACCAATTGCCACCATTCCAATCGTGAAAAGGTATGCTCATGAATTCGCGGAGAAATCTTTCTTCATCAAACTCAGCTATCGTCTTGCCATAATCATGATTGGCAAGAATGCTGTCGTATTGACTTGAACTATGCTCGATGATTGTTCCGGTCAGACAGTAATAAATATGATCGAGTTTGGTTAGCTCGTCAACAAAGGGTTTGTCCCAACCGGGTGTGTAGTAATAATCGTCGTCGGACAACACCAAATGTTGCGTTTGTGCCAATGCTGCCGGGCCGTTGAAACCATAGCAAACACCCGTATTTCCTTCCGAATGCGTGTGCGAAAGTCCCTGTGCCTTCACCCAATCAAGTGTGCCATCTGTGCCCTCGTTGACGTGAACCACGATCTCATGATAATAAACTGAGTTCTTCCGTATGCTGTCGACACAGCACTTCAGGTACGGCAGGTTGTTCCACGAGGGGATTAGAATCGAGAACCTTGGCTGTTGCGGGAGTGGTGCCGGATGAAAGGAGATCCTGGGTATCATTAGAAAGACGGTAGGTTGGCAAAATAAAGCATTCGCCTGATACTTCCCCAGCTACACTTCGGCCTTGAAAAACGGTGGTTCAATAGTTTTTTTGAATCTTTCGGCAACGTACCCCGTATTTTCATCCATTCAACGTCGTGCAACCTAAGGGTAAACGTAGACACAGGTGTCTTAAGAGAAAAATAATATGGAAAACCACCTCAATCTCGTACGGTCTGAAAACAATTACGTCGTTCACTTCAGGGTTGCCCTTCATAACTACGAACGCCTTGTTCTGGAGGAACGCAGGCGAAGGAAAGGGTTTGCGCTTAGATCAGTGAAAAGAAAACTTGATGAACAATAGCTCCAATCGTTTCGCCATCATTGGTGGTGGAATAGGCGGCCTTACATTGGCTGTAGCCATGCAACGCAAAGGTATGGACGTTTCGGTTTACGAAAACGCACCTGAATGGAGGCCGCTGGGTGCAGGTCTTGGGATCACCGGCAACGCGGTGAAAGCATTTCGCGCCATAGGTTTAGAGGAAGATATTTTGAACGCGGGAAAGGTAATTGAGAAATTGCGCATCGTCGATACGAAAGGAACTCACATCACCTTTACAGATTCTGTTAAGATCAGCAACCAATATGGTGTTGTTAACAATTTTGCAATGCATCGTGCGGACCTTCACGAGGTGCTTATCTCTAATCTTCGGGAAGGAACTGTCAAGCTAGGCAAGGGCTGTATCGATTTCGTGCAGTCACAAAACGAAGTAACGCTTACATTTCATGATGGTACCACCGCGGTTGCTAACTACCTGATTGCTTGTGATGGAATTCACTCCGCGGCGAGAAAAAAATTCTTTCCGTCGAGCTTACCCCGCTATGCCGGCTACACATGCTGGCGCGGCGTTACTAGCGACGTGCCGGATGACTTTGATTGGGATCAAACATCGGAGACCTGGGGTCGTGGTGCACGTTTTGGTATAGTGCCATTGAAAGGCGAGCGCGTTTACTGGTTTGCTTGCTTGAACGCAACAGAGAATAATCCGGTGATGCGGTCCATGCAACGCGACGACCTTCTTACTTACTTTGCGCATTTCCATCACCCGGTCCCGCAACTCATTCAAGGAACGAGTCCGGATAAAATTATCTGGAACGACATCATCGATCTTTCTCCATTGAAGAGATTTGCATTCGGAAATGTCGTGCTCATGGGCGACGCTGCTCATGCCACAACACCTAACATGGGTCAGGGGGCATGCATGGCTATAGAAGATGCCGTGGTACTTGCGAATTGCATCGAAGCTGCATCTTCACTGGATGAGGCATTCATGCAATTTGAGTCGAAGAGAATTGCCAGGACAACGAAAATCGTTAACGACTCCCGGCAGATTGGCCGCCTTGCTCAACTTGACAACCCATTGCTATCTGGTTTGCGAAACACTGTCATGCGAATGATGCCGCAGTCCCTGATTGAACGGCAATTTCGTTTTCTTTACGACTTTACGCACAACTAAGGCCACCCGGCAAAACCAACAAATGCCTTCTAAGTTTTGGAAATGGATTCGCAGAGTGGCGTTCACCTATGCAATAGTTGTAGGCGGCGGGCTTGTTGCTTATGTCGTCCGTTGGTCGTCGGGACAGTTTCCTGAAGAGCTCAACCAGGTACTCTTCTTTGTCAGTATTATTTTTATTGGTCTCACATGGGAATGTATTCGTTATCTCAACATCCTGTTTGACCGGTATTATCCGTTCGCGCGATCGGTTCCACGCAGGATATTCATGCAGGTGGCAGCAGGACTCGCGTTCGCGCTGTTGGTTCGGTTCGTTATCTATGAATACCTCGAACCCTTTTTACCGGAATCCATTCGGCTGGATCCTATGTTTCTTGCTGCGACCTGGGTTCTTTATGCCCTCGCGTCCTCATTCATCAACCTGATCTTTATTATGCGTCACTTTTTTGACCGCTGGAAAGAATCTTTGGTTACGGCCGAGCGATTGGAAAAAGAAAAGGCGCATGTTCAGTTCGACAACCTAAAGAATCAGCTGAATCCCCATTTCCTTTTCAATGCGCTCACGTCACTGAACAGCCTGATCTTTGACAACCAGGAACTGGCGTCGCGGTTCTTACAGCATTTGTCGAAAGTGTATCGTTACGTGTTGCAACACAAAGACAGAAATATTGTTCCGCTGAACACGGAACTGGATTTTATTCAGAACTATGTATTTCTTCTTGAAACACGTTTTGAAAAGCAGGTCGGGATAAGATTCACGATCGGGGACGATGCGCGCGAAAAAGCGATCGTACCGGTGACGCTCCAGATATTGATTGAAAATGCGATCAAGCATAACGTTGTCGATAAGGACATGCCTTTGTATATCGAAATCAAAACAAATAATGATTATCTGGTGGTAAGTAATAATTTGCAGGTGAGGAAACGCGTGGAGACGTCGAACCGGCAGGGCCTCGAACGGTTGCGGTCGCTCTACAGGTTTCTTACAGAGAAGCCGGTGATTGTCGCGCAAACGGACACGCAGTTTGCTGTAAGCGTGCCACTGATCTAGAACCAATAAATGAGGGTTGACAAATTGAATTGACATGCATTTCAGGATAGCAGAACTAACGGACATTCCCCGGCTTGTAAAACTTCATCGCGACGTTGCCCGCGTTAGCGGAGGCATTGCCCGCATGGAAGACGAAGTAAATGACGATCATGTCAGGCATTTTGTTGAAAAGAGCCTGGCGGGAGGTTTTATCATTGTTGCAGAAGACGAGAAGGATTCTGACGTCCTTGTCGCAGAGATCCACGCATGGAAGATCGGGCTCCGTTCTTTTAATCACGTGTTGTCAAATCTCACAATTGTAGTTCATCCGGATCACCAGGGAAAGGGAATCGGCCGGATGATATTTATGCTGTTGCTCGACGAGATCGTGCGCACCCGGCCTGACATCGGTAAGGTAGAATTATACACCTCCGAGAAAAATACGAAAGCGATCAGTTTGTATCAGTCGCTTGGATTCATGATCGAAGGCCGCATGGAGATGAGATACAAAAATCGCGAAGGGATGTTTGAAGCGGATATTCCAATGGGATGGCAAAATCCTGGTTTTGAATTTGAAGGCATCCTCGAAACATGAAAATTCTGATCATTGAAGACGAGCCCCTGGTTGCAAAGGACCTTGTAAAGCTGATCGCAAAGGTTGAGCCCGACGCCGAATTGCTCGCGGTACTTTCAAGCGTGAAAGAAGCAAATGCATGGTTCGATGCTAATCCTGCGCCCGATCTTGTTTTATCTGATATCCAATTGTCCGACGGAATCAGCTTCGAGGTATTCGAAGCACGCCATGTCAGGAGCGCGGTCATTTTCACGACTGCATATAGTGAGTATGCCATCCGCGCATTCAAACTCAACAGCATCGACTACCTGTTAAAACCAATTGATGAACGCGAGCTATTGATTGCGATCAGGAAGTACCGGTCTGTAATCGTCGACGCCGGCTTTTACAACCAGCTGAAAGGATTGATGCACGGTTGGGGTAAAGAGCAGCGCAGGTACAAGGAGCGGTTTCTTTCCATTCACCGCAACAGCATGGTGCCCGTCAACGAAAGTGAGATCGGCTATTTTCATAAGGAGGAACTGATCTATATTCACACAACGGCCAACGAAAAAGTGATCGGCGAATACCAGACTTTGGATGAAGTTGAAACAATGATCGACCCCGCCAAGTTTTTCAGGGTAAACCGCCAATACATCATACATATTCAAACGGTTGCGAAGATCAGGACCACCCACAAAGGTCTTACTGTACAGTTGAAGCCTCCATTCAATCTCGAGTTGGATATCAGTCGTGAAAAGGCGACGGCATTTAAAGATTGGGTCGCCGCATAGATCTTCGTAAATTTAACGGAGCATAAAGAAAAAAACTACATGTCAACTTCACGAAGAAAGTTTCTCGCGTCTGCTTCTTTAGTAACTTTGGGCGCAACAGCAACCGCTATGACACCCTCACCACAGAAGCCACGTCTCGTTCACCACGTATTTTTCTGGTTAAAGAACCCATCGTCAACGGCCGACAGGGATAAATTGGTAAAAGGAGTGCAAAGCCTTGCCGGCATCGAAACAATACGCATGCTGCACGTCGGTGTACCCGCAAGCACAGAAAAACGAGATGTGGTCGACAACAGTTACCATGTTTCCGAATTGATGTTCTTCGACACAGTGGAGGATCAGAAAGTCTACCAGGACCATCCCATTCACCAGAAGTTTATTGCCGATCATTCACAACTCTGGGATAAGGTAGTCGTGTACGACACCATAGAAGCTTAACTTCTCTTCCCTTCAGGGACAGACGCTAATACAATACGCGCGGTTTGACTGCGCGTATTTTTTGTACAGTCCACGTCCATCGCCTGACCTGCACCGTCAGAATAAAAATGTACAGGTACCAAAAGGTCATGACGAAAAAATTCAATCGCCGTTGTTGCATTAAACTCCATGATTGACATTTGAAGTCATTTGTCATTGAATGAATTTGTCATGACCGAATTGTTCAAGTTTTGTTTTGAAGTAAAAAAAATTGAAAAGGTTGATCGAAGACACAATGATATTTGTTAACGTTGGTGTAGAAATAAATTTTAGTCGGGATGGAGATCGAACTGAGAGACCTGGTTTACATCATCATTGTGGTTGTCACTTGTGTGTTAAGCTTCCACAGCTCAATGTATAAAATGAAGGATCTTGTTCATGAGAAGAATGAGATATTACTACAGAACGTCAACGACCTCCGGCTTGATCTGGAAAGGCACAACGGCAGATTAACGATTGTCGAACGGAATTTGAATAAACTGGATGCAAGAGTGTACGTTCTGATTTCAAACAAAAAAACCCAAAAGAGATAATGACAACGGTTCTGACAGAAGAAGAAAAATTTGACCTCGTCTTTGAAAAGAGTGGAAAACTGGTCTATAATCTTGCGACCCGTGCTGAAACCGAGGAATACATGATCATGCTACTGGACCTTGATCTGATTGATCGGTCAACTTATGACGAATACAGAAATAGTAATTCACCAGATGCGGAAGCGCGGTCCGCTATGCGTGTTGCGCTGTTCTGCGATGTTGGAAAAGGTAATTAATGACGATTAGCACAGCTCGTTGTCATTGCTTGTCATCATCCGCCTGAGGCGTTCCCGCTCTGCTTCGTGACTGCTCAGCTTAATAGCCCGCGAATAGTGTGTGCTGGCTTTTTTCTTGTCTGGAAGTGACGAATAGATTTTACCCAGCGCGGCATGATAGAGGTTATATGATTGAATAAAAGCGGTCTCACCAAGTAATTTTAGTTTTTCCAAAGCTTCTTCTGTCCCACCGGCGTAGAAAATAGCAACTGCGTGACTCAGCTTCACAAAAGGTGATTCATTGATTTTTCCTAATCGCTCATACAACAACGAGATCTTGTTCCAATCTGTTTCTGCGAAGGATGGTGCCGTGGTGTGAACGTAAGCAATTGCAGCTTCAAGGTGATAGGAAGACTCTTCACCACCACTTTGGTTGAGATGATAGACAGCGACCCTGATAATATCTTTATTCCACAGCGACCGGTCCTGATGTTCCAGGTCGATGGGTATACCATTCGCATCGAATCGCGCCTCGAACCTGGAAAGATTGAACAGCATGAGTGAGAACAAAGCGTATGCTTCCTTGCATCTTAATTCTGCGGATCGCACTACCGATTGCGTGAGACTCACCGCATCTTCGCACAATTCTGTGTTTAGAATAGATTTACCGGAACTCGTCTTCGACCCTTCACTGAACAAAAGATAAAGGATCTTTAGTAGTGTAGAAATGTCTTCTTTCCGGATTGATTTGATATTGGAGCGAAGCACAAGGTTCTCGTTTTTGATCAGATCACGCATCCGTTGCAAAGTTTTTGAGATGGTATCGCCTGGGGTTCCTAGGATTGTAGCTATCTGGTCGATTCGAAATCCTGCAACATATCGGAGCGCAAAGATCACCTGGTTGCGACTACTGAACGCCGGTTGAACACATGCCAGCAACATCATCAGCTGGTCATCGTCATTTGACCTGCCGGGGTCTTCCTGTGTTATCAGCAGATGATCAACTTCTTTGCTTATGGGAATAGTTGCGTTATTGTCGCGGATCTTCCTGAGGGCGATGTTGCGACAAACCCGGTACAACCATGCTTCGGGCTTATCTGGTATTGCCTTTTTCCAGCGAACAGTTGCTTCAGCGAAGGCTTCTTGCACCGCGTCTTCTGCCAAAGCCAGTTCTTTCAGCCCTGTGTACCGCGCTAACGCGATAACCATTGATGAGAAATTTTTGCGGTACAGCGCGTCAATGAGCTTGTCGGATTGCAGAGGCATCAATTCAAAGATCGATGCCCCGGCAATCAAATTCAAGTGCGATCAGAACAGCAATAGGGGACGAACCTCAATTTTAATTAGTCCGTTTTGAACGAACGGACACGACATCGCGAATTCCGCTGCCTGGTCTATGTTATTTGCTTTTACTATCGTGTAACCGGTAATGCCTTCACGGGCTTCGATAAACGGACCGTCGGAAAGGATCCGGTCCTTCGTGGCTATGCGCATAGCGCCTTCAAGTGGATCGCCCTGGACATAATTCCCTGAACGGGTGAGTTCTTCTACCCATTTCACCATGATTTGTATTTCGTCCTGAACTTGTTCCGGGGTTAGTGAATTTGCTCTCCGAAGATCTTCACGAATGAGCATCAGGAATTTTTTCATAGTTGTACCTGGTTAGATGTGATATTAAGGATTTTGTAGATCATAATAAGAATTGTCACGGGTCACCTTTCCATTCTCGACAGTAAGTACCGTGCAGATGGGTAATGTGAAAGCAACGCCATTCACTGTGCCGGTGCTAACAAATTCAATGACAGCCTGGTTGCCATTGGTGAAAATGTTTTTTACGTCATCGTGAATATCCGGTACGCTGCGATAGAAATCTGACATTCCTGATGTACCGGTTTTTCCGTTTGGATAGGCCGGGTCCTGGAGAACCGCCGAGTCTGCGTAAAAAGATTCCATTTTTTCCCAATCGTGAGCGTTAAAGGCATCGAAGATCCCACGTGCTACCAATTCAGGTTCCGTCGGCGTTTCATTTTTCTGCGGCTGACAGGCAGCGATCACCACTGCGCCGAGGAAAGCTAATTTTTTCATACAGGTTGATTTTTCCCTATAGTTCCACTCAGATGAAGAATATGGACAATTGGCCTGAAAATATTTTGCGGCAACCTTAATTAGCTGTTTTTGCTAAGAAAAACCGATAATTTTTGATCCGGGAACTTTTGGCAGTTTTGCCATTGATTGCTTCCAATAGCCATTGGGTTGTAGCTTCGTTCAACTCAATCGAAATGCGAGTCCTGTCCATCGTCACCATTCTATCGGCAATAGCATTTGATGTATCGGCTCAAACGCCAAGCTATTTTCCAGGTGCGTTAGGCATACTTAACGATGCAGCCAAAAATCGAAGCAACCAACCCGACGAAGACTATGTGATTCGTCTTGAACGGATGATCGATCGCGAAAAAAAATATCTTTATTATGAAAATGTGGATGGACAGGTTTTTGCGCGAAACCAGGCGAAGTCGGAAACACTGAAACTGAACTACAACCTGTTTCTTCAATCGATGCTGATCTTCGAAGAGGACGGAGACACGTTGATCATGGAGCAAAATCCTAGTATTGAGTTCATCGTAGCCGGCAAAGATCTTTTTTTCCATCACCCAACGGACGGCTTTTACCTGATGAAAACCGATATCAATGAAAAAGTGTGGTTGATGTCAAGGAAATTACTGGCTATTGCCGACGTTGAGGTTCTTTCACAGAATGCTCCGCGGTCGGGTGCACCCTTATCGAAGGATCGCCGCTACAACGTCATGTATTATCACCGCGAGTCACGCAGGCTTCCCGAAAGGATCTTCTTTGAAACAGTCGAACGCTTTTATCTCATCGGCGCCGATAAGCACCCCCTGGTAGTGAGTAAGCGTGCGTTTAACAGATCGTTCCCCGGACACAAGTCGCAGATCGATCATTTTGTACGGGCAAACGCGATCTCTTTCACCAATGAAGCGGATGTTCGTAAGCTGTATCAGTTTTGTTTGCAGCTCGACGGTTCCGGCTCGGCTAAAATAGCCCGAGTTGATCAGTAGGTGCCAAACGTTCCGGTTTTGGCGCCTGATTCGGAAAATTTGAAACCGTTATTCCCATTAACCTGATGTTGGAGTCTGCAGGATCAGTTTGAAGCAGCAAGCTTTTTGCGATATCGGCTATAACTTCGGCATCGCGGACAGGTTCAGCCAGAGAGCGACTCCGTGTCACCAGCCGGAAGTCACTGTATTTTATCTTCAACGTAATTGTCCGGCCCTTCAACTCATAACGTTTTAGGCGGTCAGCAACAAGTCCGCCGATCCTTTCCAGTTCTTCATTCATTTCACTCACCTTGTTAAGATCCTCGGGAAAGGTATCCTCTGCGCCTACCGATTTTGTTTCCCTGTCTGCCACTACCTCGCGGTCATCAATACCCCGAACGATTCTAAAGTAAAAACGTCCGGCCTTTCCGAAGTGACGCACCATTTCCGTTTCCGGCAGTTTCTTCAGGTCGGCACCGGAATGCAATCCCATTTTTTTCATTTTTTCCGCTGTGACCTTCCCGACACCGAAAAATTTTTCGACCGGCAATTTTTCCATAAACAATTCGATCTGCGATGGCCCAATAAATGTAAGGCCGTCAGGCTTCTTCATGTCCGACGCCACTTTAGCCACAAACTTATTGACGGATACGCCCGCAGACGCTGTGAGTTGCAACTCCTCGCGAATTGCACGCCTGATCCTGGTGGCGATCTCAATAGCTGATCCGATTTGTTGCTTATCGGTAGTAACATCGAGGAACGCTTCGTCAAGCGAGAGGGGTTCTATCAGGTCGGTATAGCGACGGAATATGTCGCGTATCTTCTGAGATGTTTGCTTGTACACGTCGAATCTTGGCCGGACGAAGATCAACTCCGGGCAAAGTTGTTTCGCCCGCTTTGACGACATCGCTGATCGCACGCCAAATTTTCGCGCCTCGTAGCTGGCCGTAGCAACCACACCACCCCTTACTGCAGGTGACCCCCCAACGGCGATCGACTTACCCCGATACTGGGGATAATCGCGTTGCTCAATGGACGCGTAGTACGCGTCCATATCAATGTGAATGATCTTACGCATTACAGTCGCACGCGGTTAGTACAAAAATATAAAGTGCGAAACTCAATCGTAGTCAAATTAGAAAAACTGAACACATATTTGTGGCAGGGTTGTAATGGTGTCCTAATTTTGAGTAATTGTAGTTTAATAAGCGCGTGAAATTACGTGTGATTCAGCGATTTGCAGGTGTTCTGTTGACGGCGTCCTTGCTGTTCAACCAGGCAGGTATTGGCTATTTGCACGATGTTCACGACGCGCACAAGGAAGTTTTAACCGATCGTACAAAAGAAGTCGTGTTGCCGCATGGCGATCACTGCAGAATTTGTTCGATCGATCTCCTGTTCAATCTTTACTTTTCAAGTCCGCAGGAATACGCTGTTACCCCGGTACAGTCATCTGAAAACGTCGCCAGTGAACCCTCTGCACCCAGCGGAATAGTTTCACTAACCCGCAACAAGGCACCTCCAATGAAGGCGTCACGGGTTTCTTTTTTGAACTTTTGCTGACAGGTATTCAACTGTCGGTCATATTCTATCATTTAACTTTTCCATTGTATGAAATCGAGATTAATAAACGTTTTAATATTTTTTTGTGTCATCCTGTTGTTGACGATCACTTCATGTGATAACAACGAACCAGTAAAAGAGGACGTACCCGAATTGATCACAAGAGTGGAGTTGACATTCTCCGAAAATTCCGGTGGATCAACTTATGGCGTTGAGGCTATCGATCCGGACGGAGAAGGCGTCCAGGATCTTGAAGTTACCTCGCCGGTAATGTTAAAACCAAACACCACCTATACGCTCAAGATCGGAATGTTCAACACATTGGCCAACCCTGGTGATGATGGATATGATATTGGCAAAGAAGTGGTCGAAGAAGGAAAGGAACACATGATTTTCTTTTCATGGACGAAGGATGTTTTCTCCAATCCTACAGGCAATGGAAATATCGATTCACGCAGTGATCAGGTAATATATAATGGTGCTTCAGATTCTACTGATGACGACGGTTTACCCCTTGGATTTACCACGATTTGGACAACGGGTCAGGTCACTGCGGGAGCAGATTTCAGGGTGAAGTTGATGCACCAGCCAGGATTGAAATCGGCAACGTCAGACGCATCGATGGGCGAAACCGACCTGGACGTTACGTTTACGATCAACGTTCAATAAGTTTCGGGCGCCGGGTGTTATCGTAGTTCCACTTTTTCGGAATAGATGCTATCTTTTCATAGCCGGGTTGACCTAACGAGT
>WUUC01220029.1_pt1 | contig 16373 bp, 24 predicted proteins | sample 6278441 | NCBI WGS metagenome assembly WUUC01 (sample SAMN13675441, study PRJNA597444) | soil metagenome | isolation source: soil | place: USA: Washington | collected 2017-10
GCGCGCGGTCCTCGCGCGCCGCCACGTCATAGCTCGATCAGAAGCCCTCGCTGGTGTCAAGTTGGTCGGAGGGCGCGCCACCAGCCGTTCCATGTGTGAGCTCCTTCAACGAGCCCATGACCACGAGCCGCGGAGGCTCGTATCCGTGAGCGTCATCGTGGCGGGCCGGAGCATCATTCGAAGCCTGGGCGGCGCGTCGCTCCTGGCCTGTCATCGGAAGGTCCTCCTCTCCTCGGCTGCAACGTAGAAGGCGCCGCGATCATATAGCCCGTTATGGCCGGTCACACGACGATCGAGCGCGGTCCTCGCGCGACAGGCAGTGGATCGATCAGACCCCCTCGCTGAAGCTACCCTCGGTGCCGGCGGTGGTGTTCCCTCGTGTGAGCTCCTCCATTGAGCCCATGACGACGAGCCGCGGGGGATCGAAAGGGGAAGCGTCATCGTGGCGGTCCGGAGCCTCATGGGAACCCTCACCGGCGCGCCGTTCCTGGTCTGTCATCGGAAGCTCCTCCTCTCCTGGGCTGCAACCTGAACGGGCCGCGACCATATCTCGATCTCGCCACCTAGCAGCCTCGCGAGAACGCTGGCTGGTGGCGAGCAGCATAAGATGTCGGCGAGGACGGTGGCTGAGGTCAAGCTGAAAGCAGACGCTGTTGAGTGGCGTGAGGTCGAGGGCGAGATCGTGGCGCTCGACCTCGACTCCTCTGAGTACCTGGCCGTGAACCAGACCGGCACCGTGATCTGGCCGCTGCTCGTCGATGGGGCGACGCGCGAGGAGTTGGCGGCACAGCTCGCTGGCAGATACGAGATCGATCAGGATACGGCGGAGCGAGACGTCGATCAGTTTGTCAGCACGCTTTCGGAGCGTGGCCTCATCGACGCTGGGTAGTTCGCGCCGCCGGCCCACTGCTTGACCGCTCAGACCCGCGCGCCGCTCTACTCGATCCATGGACTGCTCGTGGAGTCGGAGATCCCGCTCGATGCGCGCAGGATCGGAGACGATACGCGGGAGGGGGATGAGGGGGACCCAAACGCGCGGGCTGATGCGCCGGACTACCGAGTCGTGGAGGGCGAGCCTCGTGAGGTTCCCTATGAGCCGCCGGCCGGGCGGGTGCTCGGGGAGTTCCCGGTGCTCGGGTATTGGGTGAGCGAGAGCCCGGACGAGGCGGGTCGCTGGACCGTGCGCTACACCGGGGTCTGCGATGTCACCCTCGACCGCAAGCGCCGCAGGATCGAGATCCGTCGCTCGCCGACCTGGGACCCGGCTCTACTCCCACTCTTGGTCGAAGGGAGCGCCCTTGCCCACGCCCTGATGGCCGAGGGACGCCTAGTGCTCCAGGCAAGCGCGGTGGAGGCAGAGGGGCGTGCGCTGGCCATCGCCGGGCCCCCCGCGGCGGGAAAGTCGACGCTCGCGGCTCTGCTCTGCGCGGACGGCGCCCGGCTGATCTCGGATGACGCGCTGCGAGTTGACCCGCGTGGCGCCCATGCGGTGTGCTTCCCGGGAACCACGAGGATCCGTCTGAAGCCGAACGCGGCGGTGCTCGGCGAGAGGATCCGCGGTGCGGATGTGCGCGCGACGGCGGACGGTCGAACGGGCGTCCTACCCCCCGGCGCGACCGATTCTCCGCCGAAGCTCGTCTCCATGCTGATCCCCTCGCCGACGAGCGCGACGCGGGAGCTCGAGGTCGAGCGACTCCGCGGCACCGATGCGCTCGTCGAACTGATTCGCCATCCGCGCCTCGGCGGGTGGCGAGCCACCGAGCTGGTCCGCCGGCTGCTCGAGCTAAGCGCCGGGCTCGCCGAGTCGGTCGCGGTCTACCGCGCGACGGTCCCGTGGGGACCGCCCTTCCAGCCCGACATCGCGGCGAGGCTCCTCTCGGCCGTAGGCCTGGCCGCGGCCGAAGATCGGGAGCGCGCCGGAGGTTGAGTGGACTCGACCGGCGACTTGCTTCAGGTTAGGATTGCCGCTCGATGGAGAGAATCGACTCTCACACCTCGGAGGAGACCCCGGTGCCCCAGACGCGAGACGAGACCGCGAATGAGGCCTATGAGCCGCCGAACGTCACCGCGCTCGGCTCGTTCGTAGAGTTGACGGCGGGTGGCGGTGGCGCCGGCATTGACACAGATACGATTTCCACGACCCAGTAGAAGTGCGGCCGTCGAGCTGAGCTGGCTGAGCCAACTGGAAAGTCGATGTCCCAGGGTTTAGGCTGCGGGTCGATGGAGACACCCGACCCTCATATCTCCCAGGAGGCCCCGCCGCCGACAGCAAGAGATGAGACCGGGACGCAGGCTTATGAGCCGCCCGGGATCACCGAGCTCGGCTCGTACGTGCAGCTGACGGCTGGCGGCTCTGGCCAGCCGACCGACACAGACAGCACTTCCTTCACCCTCTAGCAGCGCAGCCGTCGAGTTGCGCCGGGGACTGAGGGAGGGGTGCCGCCCTCGAGGACACAGGCACCACTTCGATCTTCTGGAAGCGCGGCCGCTGAGTTCCGCGACGGACCTGATCCGACTCGACAGGTGATGTCCTGCGGTTTAGGCTGGCGTTGATGAAGAAATCCGATCAGCACAATTCGGAGGACCTATTGGCGCCTGAGACGCGAGACGAGTCGGGGACGGGGGCTTATGAGCCGCCCAGCATCACCGAGCTCGGCTCCTTCCTGGAGCTGACGGCGGGCGAAAACGCCGGCGGCGGCACAGACACAGGCACCACTTCTACGCTCAACTAGGGCGCGGCGGGTCGGGCATCGGGAGCCGCCCCTCTGTGGCGGCCGCGGCGCCGTAGCATCCCGCGACATGGAAGGCATCCGGGCCGAGGGCCTGAGCAAGCGCTTCGGAGCTGTCCAGGCGCTAGACGGGGTGAGCGTGAACATCGACCCGGGCGAGGTGGTCGCGCTGCTGGGCCCGAACGGCGCCGGCAAGAGCACCCTGATACGGATTCTCGCGACGACCGTCCTGGCTGATAGCGGGAGGGCCAGCGTGGGCGGGTGGGATGCTGCGTCCGACCCTGCCGCCGCGAAGCGCGCCTGCGGGCTGATGCTCGGTGACGAGCGATCCTGGTACTGGCGGATCTCGGGGCGGCACAACCTCGAGTTCTTCGCCGCTCTGTACGGACTTCGCCGGGCAGAGGCTCGGTCGCGCGCCGCCGAGCTCCTCGACCTCTTCGGGCTGACGGAGGCGGCGGATCGCCGCTTCGGCGGCTACTCGGCCGGCATGCGGGCTCGCCTCTCGCTGGCCCGCGCCCTGATCACCGACCCGCCCGTTCTCCTGCTCGACGAGCCGACCCGCAACCTCGATCCCGTGGCATCGGTGCGTTTTCGCGAGCTCGTGCTCCGGCTCGCGCGGCAGCGTCCCGCGGCGGTGCTGTTCGCCACCCACCAGCTTCACGAGGCTTCGGAGGTCGCAACCCGTGTCATCGCGCTGTCGGCCGGCCGCGTGGTCTTCACCCGCCCCAGGGGCACGCGCGCCTCGGAGCTGGAGCGCGAGATGCTCGCCACGACATGAGCCGGTTCGCCCTGCTCGGAGCATTCCTTCGCCGCGACGCCATGGTTCAGGTGTCGTACAGGGCCGACCTCGCCCTGCAGCTCGCGACGATCCTGTTCACCCTGGCGCTCTTCTTCTACCTCGGGAAGCTGATCGACGAGTCCACGCTCGGCGAGGAGGCCGGCTTCGACCGCGGCTACTTCGCCTTTGCGGTGATCGGCATCGCGCTGCTGAGGATCGTGCAGACCGGACTCACCTCGTTCGCCCAGCGGCTCCGCCAGGAACAGACCACGGGGACCCTGGAGGCGCTGCTCGCGACCCCCGCCCGGACCTCCAACGTGATCCTGTTCAGCGCCGCCTATGACCTGCTGCGGGCGACGGTGCTCGCCGGAGTGCTGATGCTCGCGGCGATCCTGTTCTTCGGGGTCGACCTGCAGAGCGGTCCTGGAGCGCTGGTCGCGGCGGCGGCCACGCTCGCAATCCTGCTGGTTCTGTTCGCTTCGCTCGGGGTGCTGCTGGCGGCGTTCACGATCGTCTTCAAGCAGACGACCGCCATCCTCGGGCTCTCGGTCACGGGCCTGGCTCTGCTCGGCGGGGTCTACTTCCCGCTCGACCTCCTCCCCGCCCCACTGAACACGGTGGGAGAGATCCTTCCCTTCACCTGGGGCCTCGACGTGATGCGCGGGGCGCTGCTCGCCGGCGAGGTCGAAGCGGACCGGATGGCCCTGCTAGCAGCGGTGTCTGCCGCAGCGCTTCCTGCCTCGTTCTGGGTGTTCTCGCGCGCACTGCGAAAGGCACGCCGGGACGGTTCGCTCGCCCAGTACTGAGCCGCTTTACCCCAGCGCGGGTATCGTTCCCGCGGGCGAGGCCTTGGCGAGGGTTGCGGACAGGTACGAGATGCACGGATTGGTCGTGGATTCCCCGATCCCGCTCGACGGCCGGCACGTTGACGGGCCGCCCGACTACCGCGTCGTCGAGGGCGAGACACGAAGCCACTCCGGTCCCCCGCGGGGACGGCTGCTGGCCGAGTACCGCCAGGGCAAGCTCAACTCCTCGGTGACCGAGGAAACCGGCGACCCAGCTCGACGGACGCTTCGCTACGGGGGGATCTGCGACGTCGTCGTGGACACGGGCGATCGCGCCATCACGGTCCACCCGCACCCAAGAGCCGACCCGGAACTGATCCCGCTCCTCCTCTGCAGCAGCGTCCTCGCCCACGTTCTCGCGACTGAGGGGCAACCGTGCCTGCACGCCAGCGCCGTGGAGAGGGGGGGCGAGGCTCTCGCGATCGTCGGGTCCGGGGGGGCGGGGAAGTCGACGCTGGCGGCGCTCCTGTGCGCGGCCGGCGCTCGCTTGGTGTCGGATGACGTGCTGCGGGTCGGGTTCGCCGATGAGGAGGCACAATGCTTCCTCGGGACCGGTCTCCTGCGCCTCAGGGCCAACGCGGCCGAACTCGCGGCCCGGTTCGACGGGATCGAGCAGCACCTGTCCGCCGACGAACGCACCTGCATCGCCCCGTCGCGGCCAAGCGGCTCGCGGGTCCCACTGGCCGCGATCCTGGTCCCGCATCCCTCCCACGAGGCGCGGGAGCTTGACGCCCAGCTGCTGGGGCCCCGGGAGGCGTTGCTCGAGCTCGTTCGTTTTCCGCGCCTCATCTCCTGGCTCGGCGGCCCGCCGATCAGGGACCACTTCGTCGCCGCCGCCCGTCTGGCGAAGACGGTGCCCGTGTCCCGGGCATCCGTCCCCTGGGGCCCGCCGTTCGCCGAGGACCTCGCCGAGGAGCTCCTCGACGCGGTTGGGATGAGCTCCCCCCTCGCAGCCACCGGCCGGGACGGCTGATGCTGCGCCCGATGGCGAACATCTTCGCGGTCGCAGATCGGGACGCCGCGTTCCTGGACTCGATGGAGGAGCTGCTTCAAGCCGACTCCGAGTTCGCGGAGGTGTGGCGTCCGGCGCCCGGGTGGGTCGCCGCCACCGCCCCGCTTCCCGAGTCGGAGCCCGACGGAGAGGAGATCCGCGGGCGCGGCTTCGCGTTCGCCGAGGGTCGCGATCGGCTCGACGGCGGGCGGGGGCTGGAGTGGTTGGATCGCGTCTCCGAGCTCGCCGATCGGACGCCGAGGGGGCTCGCCGAGCTCCCCGGAGACTTCGGGTTCGTCCGATTCCGCGCCGACGGCTCCGCGCTGGCGGTTCGCTCCTGCGGAGGGCTGGCGCCCCTCTACGTGTATCCCCGCACCTCCGGGATCGCGGTTGGCACGCTGCTCAACTACTTCACCCGCTTCCTACCGGACCACTTCGCCCTGGATCCGCTGGTCAACGCGGTCTGGGGCACGAATCCGATCCTGATCGAGGATCGCACCTTCCTGGAGGGGGTCTCGATCGTTCCGAGGGGGAGTCAGGCGCGACTCGCGCCCGGTCGCGCTCCGAGCGTTGACACGTACTGGGACCCGCGACAGCGCGAGGGCGACGACCCGACCCCGAGCCCCGAGCACGCCGCCCGCCTGCGCGACCTGCTGATCGAGACGCTTACGCGCGACCTTGACGGCAACGGGCGCAACCTCCTCACCCTGAGCGGCGGCGTGGACTCGACCTCACTTGGTGCATTCACGGTGGGAGTCGTGGGCCGCAGGCTGTCCTCCTTCTCGCTGATCCCGGGGTACGAGCCGGAGCGATCGCACGAGCTCTCGTTCATCGATCCGCTCGTCGAGCGCTATGGGATCGAGCCGGCCCGGAGACTTGAGATAAGCGAAGAGGTCCGCCAGCGCTGGCGGACGACCTCTCCCGGCCTCCCCTTTCAGATCATGCACCCCGCGCTCTGCGAGCTGCCGGGGATCTGCCGGGAGCAGGAGGTGCGGGTCCTGGTCGGCGGCGAGTTCGCCGACGAGATCTGTGGCGAGCTCGGCAGGATCTACGACTGGGCGCGTTCCACGCCCCCCTGGTCCCTGCTTCGCGGAGCTCGCTCGCTTCCGTTCGGCCGCCGCGACTACCTGCGCTGGGCCAAGGGCAGGCTCCTCGACGCGATCGGACGGCCGCCGATTCCGTTTCCATACCAGCTTCCGGAGTGGGTGCATCCGGATGTCCGGGAGGAGTACGCGGAATGGCTCCGCGGCCGCCGCGTGGAGCGTGCCCGCGATGACGGGCCGCACCGCGAGCTCGCGGACCGCGTTGCGTCCGATGGGTGGGTGGCGATGAACTGGGAGGGCACCACGCCGCTCGGCGTGCGCCGTTCGATCCCCTTCTTCACCCGAGAGTGCCTCGAGCTCGCCTTCGAGTGCCACCCTCGTGAGCTGCTGGGCCCAGGAAAGAAGCGACTGCTGCGGAGTGCCCTCGATCGAGACGTACCGTCGCGGAACCTGATGCGCGCGGACAAGGGCGGATGGGGCGCGCGGGATCGAGACCGGAAGCTGCGCTTCGAGGGGGAGCTGCCGGAGGGGGTCGAGGGCGTGGTGCGGCCCGATTGGCTTCCCGCTCCGCCCGAGCCCCTTCTCAACCGCGATGCCGTGGGGCTGCTCCGGCTGCCCCGAGTGGTCGAATATCTGCATGCCACCTCGGCTCGCTCCAGCGCGACCGCGGTTGACTCACTGGGTGGGCGCGGATAGAGTTCGCCGGGATGAGCAAAAACATGCAGCACGAGGATCTCCACGCCGCGCAGCGCAAGAATCTCGACGCGTATGAGCCGCCTCGGATCGCTGTACTTGGCTCTTTTCCCGAGCTGACCGCCACCAGAGGCGGCGCGGGAGCCCTGGAGCCCAGCGGAATTACGGTCGACTGACTACAGCTGGGGTTGATTTAGCTAGGCGGAGTGCAAAGCGCCCCAACCGTGAGCAACAACAAATCCCAAGATCGCCCCGCAGAGCAGCCGGACGAGCTCCACACCTACGAGCCGCCTCAGGTCACCGTGCTTGGCTCGATCACCGAGCTGACGAGCGGGGTCGGGGGCGCGGGCAAGGACTTCGACACGAGTTCAGGCCCCTGCTGATCAATAGGTCGATTCGCGTCGGTTGACTTCGCGAGCCCGCGCGCATAGCGTTTCGGCCGTGAGCGAGAAGACAGAGTCCGAAGATCGGCGTGCTGTGCAGCTCGAGAACCGCGAGGCCTATGAGCCGCCCCGGATCGTCCCGATCGGCTCCTTTGCCGAGCTGACCAGCGGGGCCGGTGGCGCCACCCCGGAGCCCGGCGGAACTTCGGGGATGTGAGCGGCGGTTCGGTTTGACTTGGCTGGGGCGAGGGCATAGCGTCCCCGCCGTGAGCAAGACGGATTCCCAAGATCGAAGGGTCGAGCAGCCCGAGGACCTCGAGACCTACGAGCCACCTGTGGTAGTCGTGCTTGGTTCTCTTCCCGAGCTGACCGGCGGAGGGTTCACCGGCGGCGTGGACCCAACTGGCGCTTCTGGCGACTGAGCCGCGAGGTTCACTCAAGGCCGTCCACTGCGCGCTCCAGCCGGAGGCATGTGGGGATACCCTTGCGGCGTGAGCGATGGGTCTCCAACGCGGGATGATCTGATCAGCTCCCCCGGAGGCCCCGAAGCGGGAGGGTCTGATCGGTCCCCTCGGGATTCGGAGCAACCAAGTCGCCTGAGCCCCTCGGTACTCCGCGCCGCGTGGTGGGCGCTGCGGGCTGGCGCACACGCCCGGAGGGCGGTTCGCGCCTCCGGGCTCGACGCGGCGGCCGCGCTGCCACCGCCTCCCCGGCTTCCCCCCGAGGCAGTGCGGGGTGTGCGGGCCGCGCTGCGGCGCCGCGGCCACCCGTGCATCGAGCGGTCGCTCGTGCTCCAGGCGTGGCACGCGGCCCACGGTGAGCCCCGCGACGTGATCGTCGGCGTGACCGCCCCGCGGGAGGAGTTCCGGGCGCACGCCTGGCTCGATGGTGAGGAGCCATGCGCGGGGGAGCGCTTCGTCGAGCTCACGCGGCGCCGCGCCCCGAACGTGACCAACCGGGCTCCACGCGAGGTGGAGGAGCACACGTCGTGATGACCCCCGGCCCTCGCGTCAGCGTGGTGATCCCGGTCTGGGACTCACCGTATGTGGAGACTCTGCCCGACGCCGTCGAGAGCGTCCACCATCAGGATCCCGATGTGCCCGTGCTGGTAGTCGACAACGCTTCGACGCAGCCGCTTCCCGACCTCGACGGGGTCACCGTCCTGCGAGCGCCCGCCCGGCTCAGCGAGGGTGCGGCACGCAACCTCGGCCTCGACCAGGTCGAGACCGAGTACGTCGTCTTCCTGGATGCCGACGACCTCCTGATCGACGGGTCGCTTGCGTACCTCGAACGGGAGATCGAGCACGACCCGGAGATCGCCGCGTGCGCGACGTCGATAATCGAGGGGAAGACCGGCGAGCGCCATCGCGCCCCCCGGCGCCTCGCGTACCCGCTGTCCCGGCTGAGACGATGCTTCGCGCTCGCCAACGCCGTGTGGTCGCTTTATCCGTCGCAGGGCAGCGCGATCCTGCGCACCGCCCAGGTGCGGTCCGCCGGCGGCTATACGAACTCGGACGTCAGTGAAGACTGGGCTCTTCGCAGCCCGCTCGCGTTTCGGGGCCGCATCGCCCTGCGCGACCGCCCGGCGCTTGTGTACAGGCGGCACCTGAGCCGGAGCCCGCTGGAGACCCGCGGCCCAGGAGCGCTCGCGGGCGCCGCACGACGGGTGCGACATCGCTTGCGCTCCGATCCGGCGGTCCCGCGATGGGCGAAGGCACTACTGCCGGCGGTCGCTCTCGCTCAGCTGACGATGATCTACGGGGTCCGCCCGATCCGCCAGAGGCTGCGTTTGCTCGTCTCGCCTCGCCCGTCGCCACGTGAGGATCGCGCCCGGCAGCTTGAAGAGCATCCACACGGGCCGCCAGACATAGGCCAGCCCGAGCCCGAGCGGACCGCGTCGCGCCAGGGCTGACGTGCGGCGCATGTAGCTTCGCGAGGGCACGGCCTTCCTTGCCAGGAACCGCAGCCTGGAGCGCACATCGCGCGCGCCGGCCAGCTGCTCGATGCCGAGCACCAGCGCGCGGGGACGGCTCGCCCGGAGGGCGACCGCGGTCGGACGCGCGGTAGGGAGCTCCAGCCGGTCCGCGACCCGAGCGCCCTCGGGATCGAGGCGAAGCCCGGTGGCGAAGGCGGGGACCGCGTCCATTCGTTGGGCCAGGACGGTCGCTTCGAGCCAGCAGTCATGGTCCAGGATCTCGAGCGCGCGCGCCAGATCCTGGCGAGGCTTGAGCTCGGTGTCTCCATGCTTTGCCGCGTGAAGGGCGACCTGAAGCGCCCGGGCGGACGGCGTAAGCACCTCGACCTCCAGCCCGCCGACCCGCATCGGCTCCGTGCGCTGGGACAGGGTCCGCCACACGACCTCGGGACCCGCGTCCGCGCCGACGATCGAGCTGTGCAGGTCCACGGTGCTTCCGTCCCCGGACCTGCGCCAGCTCCAGGCGAGCTCCTGCCAGCCGGGTTGCCCGCGCCTGAACCCCAGTCCCCGCAATACGTCCTCCGCGGCCGGGCGGCACCGAGCCTCGACCAGCAGGTCCACGTCACCGTACGGGCGTGACGATCCGTCTCTATAAAGCCAGGCGGCGATCGAAGGTCCCTTGAGCAACAGCGGCCGGATGCCGCCTGTCCGCATCGCCGCCACCACCTCCGCCGTCACCCTGTCAAGGTGAAGACTCCCGGCGGCAGCGACCAGGCCACGTGACACGTTGAGGGGACTCCTCCCCGGCACCGGTGACGCGAGCATAGCCGGCCCTGGGCCGCGCTATGCTTCGGTTCGCCTCGTGCCCGGCCCGAGGTCTTTTTTCTGCCATGGCCCGCGGAGACGTACGCATCGGAGTGACGCTCGCCTGCGAGGAATGCAGGCGACGCAACTATGAGACGACGAAGTCTCGGCGCAACACGCCGGACCGCGTTGAGCTGCGCAAGTACTGCCGCTGGTGCGGGCGCCACACTCCCCACAAGGAGACCCGCTAGCCTCGGGCGAGGAGAGGGATGGCCAAGACGCGAGCACAACGCAAGGCTGAGCGGCGCGCCCGCCAGGCGCGCGAGGCCCGCGAAGGCAAGGACGGGCGACGCGACGAGGAGCGCGCCCAGCACCGGACCCAGATCCCCGAGTCGGGCGAGGTGGCGGAGGCTGAGGCGGTGCTCGAGACGGGCGGCTCCCCGGAGGAGCTGGGCGAGTCGGTGCGAAGTGCCACAGACGTGGCCGAGCCTGTGGACGTGGCGGAACCCGAGGTCGCGGAGCCCGAGGTCGCCGAGCCCGAGCCCGAGGTCGCCGAGCCCGAGGTCGCCGAGCCCGAGCCCGAAGCGCCGGTGCCTTCTCGCGCCGACGTCGGCGCGCCCCCGCGGGAGACTCGCGAGGAGCGTCGCGAGCGGCGGCAGCGCGAGAAGGAGAAGCGTCGCAAGGCGCGCGCCAAGGAGCTTCGCAAAGAGCCGGCCGAGCGCGAGGAGCGCCGGCGGGGCGTCGTGCTCTCCTTCCTTCTGTCCTGCTGGGCCGAGCTGAAGCGGGTCCAGTGGCCCGACCGCGAGACCCTGATCCAGGCCTCCGCGGTGACGCTGCTGTTCATCGCCGTGGCGGCGGCGTACCTCGGGGCGCTGGACGCCGTCTTCAACTGGCTCGTGAAGCTCATCCTCTAGCTCCGACCGATCCCGCCGACCCACCGCTGAGATGTTTCGCTGGTACGTGATCAACACCTATTCCGGGCACGAGAACAAGGTGCGCCAAAACCTGGAGCACCGCGTCCAGACCATGGGTCAGGAGAATCGGGTGCGCCAGGTCGTCGTTCCGACCGAGCAGGTCTCGGAGCTGAAGGACGGCCAGAAGGTCCAGGTGGAGAAGCGCACAATGCCCGGGTACGTGCTCGTCAACATGGAGATGACCGACGACGCCTGGAACCTGGTCAAGAACACGCCGGGCGTCACGGGGTTCGTCGGCTCGCGCAACAAGCCCGTCCCACTCTCGGCCCCAGAGGTGGACCGGTTGATGCACCGCGAGACGGCTGAGCGGCCGCGCAGCCGCGCGCAGTTCCAGATCGGGGAGTCGGTGAAGGTGATCTCCGGTCCGCTGTCGGACTTCTCCGGGGAGATCGCGGAGATCAACGAGGATGCCGCCAAGCTCAAGGTGCTGGTGTCGATCTTCGGCCGGGAGACGCCGGTCGAGGTGGGCTATGACCAGGTGAAGAAGATCTAGCCATGGCCAAGAAGGTCCTGACGATGATCAAGCTTCAGATCCCGGCTGGGGCAGCCAACCCCGCTCCGCCGGTAGGGCCGGCGCTGGGCCAGCACGGCGTCAACATCATGGAGTTCTGCAAGGCGTTCAACGCCCAGACGCAGCAGGACGCCGGAACAATCATCCCCGTCGAGATAACCGTCTACGAGGACCGTTCGTTCGAGTTCATCACCAAGACCCCGCCCGCCGCGGTGTTGATCAAGGAGGCGGCCGGGATCGAGAAGGGCTCAGGGGAGCCGAACCGGGAGAAGGTTGGGAGCATCACCGCTGACCAGGTGCGCCAGATAGCGGAGCGGAAGATGCCCGACCTGAACGCAAACGACCTGGACGCGGCATCGAAAATCGTGGCCGGCACCGCCCGGTCGATGGGAGTCGAGGTCGACGGCATGGAGACCGATGGGTAAAGGGAACCACGATGGGTAAGGGAACCACGATGGGTAAGGGGAAGCGATTCCGCGAGGCGTACGAGAAGGTGGACCGCGACCGCCGGTACCCGCCGGCGGAGGCGGTGGCGCTGCTGAAGCAGACGGCGGGCGCGAAATTCGATGAGACCGTCGAGCTCCACATCCGGCTCGGGCTCAACGTGCGCCACGCCGAGCAGCAGCTGCGAGGCACGCTCCCGCTCCCGCACGGCCTCGGCAAGAGCGTGGCCGTTGCAGTTTTCGCGAAGGGAGACGCGGCGCGGGCGGCGGAGGAGGCCGGCGCGGACTTCGTCGGTGCCGACGACCTCGCCGAGCGGGTCGAGGACGGCTGGACCGAGTTCGACGTCGCGATCGCGACGCCCGACATGATGCCCGCGGTTGGAAAGCTCGGCCGGATCCTCGGGCCGCAGGGCAAGATGCCGAACCCCAAGGTTGGGACCGTCACGGAGGACGTCGCCAAGGCGGTGAGCGAGTCGAAGGCCGGCAAGGTCGAGTACCGAACCGACCGGCAGGCGATCATCCATCTGACGATCGGCAAGGCGAGCTTCGAGGAGCGCGCCCTACTCGAGAACTACGCGGCCGTGATCGAGGAGATCGTGCGGGCGAGGCCCCCGGCGGCGAAGGGCCGCTACCTGCTCTCGGTAGCGCTGAGCACGACGATGGGCCCGGGAATCCGCGTCGACCCCTCGCGCATCCGCGAGGCGGAGATCGTCGCAGGGCTCAGCGAGGACGGCGCCCCGGCCGAGGGTGAGCCCGCGGAGGAGGCGGCCGCAGCGTGAGCGGGGGCCGGATCGCGGGCGCACTTACAGCGCTCGCGGCAGTCGTAACTGTATACGCCGCGGCGCCCGCCGGCGCCGGTCCGGGCGGCACCCCGACCTGCGAAGGGGTGCCCGCCACGGTTACGCCGGTGAGCAATGCAGGTGAGACAATCCCGGGCACCAACGGCCCCGACGTGATCGCGGGGCTCGGGGGGAACGACGTGATCATCGGCAACGGCGGCGACGACCTCATCTGCGGGGACGCCGGCGACGACGAAACCACGGGCGACGCCGGGGACGACCGTTTGCTGGGAGGAGATGGCAACGACGTGCAGGGCGCCTACGAGGCCGAGACGGGCGTCGACTTCATCGATGGGGAGGATGGGCGCGACGGGGGCTTTGGAGGTCCCAGCGACGACACCGTGAAGGGCGGCCCCGGGAAGGACACCGGTCCCCCCGGCTTCGGGGGCACCGGTCAGAAGCGGGTCGTCGGCGGCGCCGGCGACGACAAGCTCAAGGGCGGTAGGGGCAACGACCGTCTGAACGGAAACCAGGGCAAGGACAAGATCTCGGGCCAGCAGGGCAAGGACGTCATGGACGGCGGCGCGGCGCGCGATACCTGCAAGGGCGGCGGAGGAAACGACTCCGCCGTGGACTGTGAGACGACCACGGGGGTCTAGAGCTTTGCCGGTGAGGCGGTCCCGCACGGCCGCCGTCGTGGTGGCCGTAACGGCCGCGGCGCTGGCCTCCGACTCGAGGGCGCATGCTGCTGCCCGAGACTTCTTCGGACTGGTTCCGAATTCCGACCTCAAGGCCGCCGACTATCGGATGATCAGAGAAGCGAACGTCGGGGCGGCCCGGGTGACTCTCTTCTGGCAGGTAATCGAGGGTCGCAAGGACCGGTTCGACTGGAGCGCGGCGGACAAGACGATCGGCGAGTTCGCCTCGCGCGGTATTCGCTCGCTTCCGCTTCTCTTCGGCACCCCGGCGTGGCTCTCCAGGCAGCCCGTCAAGCCTCCGCTGGGCTCAGCGAGGAAGAAGCGTCGATGGAGGCAGTTCGTGGCGCAGGCGGTGGGGCGCTACGGGGAGGGAGGCACCTACTGGAGCACCGGGTACCCGCGTCAGTTCCCGGGCTCGAGCCCCGAGCCGATCACCACGTGGCAGGTCTGGAACGAGCAGAACGGACCGAAGCACTTCCTGCCCAGGCCCAAGGTGAAGAAGTACGCGACCCTCCTGCGGATCTCGAGCAAGGCGATCAAGGGCCAGGACCAGGGAGCCGAGGTCATCGCGGGGGGCATGGCCAGCCAGCCGACCGGCGAAGGCGGAATCAACGCTTGGAAGTATGTGCGCGGGCTTCTGAAGAAGAAATCGGCCAAGCGGAGCCTCGATCACGTCGCGCTGCATCCCTACGCAGGGAACGACCGGGAGGTCGCCTCGGACGTGAAGAAGATGCGCCGGGCGCTGAGGAAGGGAGGCAAGAGGAAGGCCGAGATCTGGATCACCGAAGTGGGGTGGAGCTCCGCGCCCCGAGGCGGCGGCAAGCTGGCCAAGACTCCCCAGAAGCAGGCGCAGCTGCTCAAGAGGACCTACAGGCGCCTGAAGCGAAAGCGCAACTCGTGGGGGATCGGCGGCGTCTATTGGTACACGTGGCGCGACTTCGGGGGCGGGATCTGCGACTGGTGTCCCAACGCCGGGCTCGTGAACCGGGGCCTGAACCCGAAGCCGGCATACAGGAGCTACAAGCGGATCGCCGGGCGCTGACGGCCCGCCGCATGGCCGGCGACCGGTGCCTACAATCCATCTACACCCATCGCCAGCCGAAGACCGCCGGCGCGGCCCACGGCCGAGAAGTCCGGTGCAGGCGGAGAGCCGAGACGTTGTCCGGGCCCGCCTGCGTGCGGGCTCTTTATCTGCATGGACAGAGAGCAGAAAGCAGCACTCGTAGAGGAGATCGCCGCCCAGCTCGGCGACGCGGGCGCGATCTTCGCCGTGGACTACCGGGGCATCGGAGTCCCGGAGGCGGCGGAGCTGCGCGCCAAGCTGGCAGAGGCGGATGCGACCTTCCGGATCGTCAAGAACCGGCTCGCCAAGCGCGCGGCCGAGAGCGCGGGCACGAAGGAGCTGGAGCCGCTGTTCGAGGGTCCCACCGCCCTCACGCTCGTGGGGGGCGACCCGGTGACCGCGGCGAAAGCGATCGCCGACTTCGCCCGCGAGCATCGAGCCCCCACCTACAAGGGCGGGATCATGGACGGCGTCGCCCTCGACCCCGAGGAGTTCAAGCGGATCGCGAGGCTTCCCGGTCTGGATGCGCTCCAGAACCAGCTCGTCGGAGTGGTCTCGAGCCCGATTTCCGGGGTTGCCCGCGGGCTGGGCCAGATGCTCGCCGGGCTCGCCAGCCAGCTCGGCCAGATTCAGGACCAGGGCCTGGTGCAGGGTGAGTCCGGGGACGAGCAGAAGGCTGAGGCTGAGGGCGAGCCTGAGAGTGAAAGCGATGAAGAGACTTCCGAAAAGGAAAGCGAGGACGAATAGTGGCGACCAAGAAGGCGATGACCACCGAGGAGTGGATCGAGGAGCTGAAGGGCATCTCGGTGCTCGAGCTCTCTGAGCGGATCAAGGCGCTGGAGGAGGAATTCGGCGTCTCCGCCACCGCCGTGGCGGCCGCTGCCCCGGCCGCCGGCGCGCCCGGCGCGGGCGAGGACGGGGCGGGAGCCGAGGAGGCGGCCACCGTCGACGTCGTGCTGACGGGACCCGGCGACAAGAAGATCCAGGTGATCAAGGCGGTCCGCGCGGCGACCGGGCTCGGGCTCAAGGAGGCGAAGGCGCTCGTGGACGGGGCGCCGAAACCGGTCAAGGAGGGCGTGGAGCGCGAAGAGGCCGACAAGCTCAAGTCCGAGATCGAGGAAGCAGGCGGCGAGGTCGAGCTGAAGTAGCGTCGGCGCCACCAGGCGTGGCTGCTACCCTCGGGTGGCGGAGTTGAGCGCACGCACCCCCTCGGGGGGCGTTCGCGTGCGTGCGTGAGCGTGCGTGTGATACTCTTGACTGTCGCGCGCTTTTGCACTGCTGCCCGAATCTCTCGCGCATCTCGTCCCCCACGACCAACTGAGGAGTCGCCGAGTTGGCCCGAGTCAACGCTGTCCCCGTGACCAGAAGGAGCTTTTCACGCCTAGAGAACCCGCTTGACGTCCCCCACCTAATCGACATTCAGCGTCGCTCCTTCGAGGAGCTGACCAAGCCGAAGGCGGGACTCCTGCGGGAGACGATCGACGATATCTCGCCGATCGAGGACTACACGGGCAACCTCGCGATCGTCTTCGGCGAATTCAAGTTCGAGGACCCGCCCCACCAGGTTGCCGAGTGTCGCGAGAAGGACATGACGTACTCGCGGCCGCTCACCGTGAAGGTCGCGTTCCAGAACCGGGAGACCGGAGAGATCCGTGAGCAGTCGGTGTTCATGGGCGACTTCCCGTGGATGACCGACCGCGGCACCTTCATCATCAACGGCACCG
>WUUC01069927.1_pt1 | contig 16371 bp, 14 predicted proteins | sample 6278441 | NCBI WGS metagenome assembly WUUC01 (sample SAMN13675441, study PRJNA597444) | soil metagenome | isolation source: soil | place: USA: Washington | collected 2017-10
GGCAGACGCAGTGGACTCAAAATCCACCGGGGGCAACCCCGTGCGAGTTCGACTCTCGCCTCGGGCATGCAACGCACCAGATTCGAGATCGGCCGAGCCGTCGCGACTCAGCAGCAGTGGCATTTACGTGACGAAGTGATTTCGACTGCTGTGAGACTCCAGGTGCTGCCGAGGACGATTTTCAGGTGAGGTCGTCAGCCATGTCGGGACCAGCGATTCCTCGGCTTGCTGCGGCCGCGGCCTTCGAGCTCGGCAGTCCGGAACGCTACGTGGGGACGGTCCACGTCGCCCGCGTTCTCCGCGCCGCCGATGACAGCGTGCGCGCCTACGAAGTGTGCTTCGCGGCGGGCGGACGCACCGTCTGGCATGCCCATGCCGGCGAGCAATTCCTCGTTACTCTCGGCGGGCGCTGCGTCGTGCAATGCGCGGACGCACCACCGCGGCACTTGGGGCCGGGAGACTGTTTCCGGGTTCCAGCAAGGGTTCGGCACTGGCATGGGGCATTCCCGGCCGAGGCCGCGACTCATTTGGCGCTGAATGCGCACGGAACCACGGACTGGGGCCGGCCCGTGAGCGAGGCTGAGTATAGTGTCGCGGTAAGTGCAGGGTCCCCGGAGGTGGATATAGAGCTCTAGGCCTTACCCTTCAACGCTTTGAAGTTAAAGGCCTTAGCGATTCCCCTTAAAGTACGTAGCAGGTCCATCCAGCTCCACGCCACACACGCCATACTGGACACGGAAGGAGGGTGCCACATAACTTTGGCGCTCCGCTTCCTACAACAGCAGTCCCTTTCGGCTGATAGCCTGAGCCTCCCGGAACCATGAGAATCCTCGGTATCCACGACGGCCACAATGCGAGCGCCTGTCTTCTCGAGGACGGGTTGGTTCGAGCCGCCGTCCAGGAAGAACGCCTCTCCCGGCGTAAAAACCATAACGGGTTTCCCGAACGGGCCATCCGCTGGGTGCTATCCTCGACTGGCACGGACCCCGCAAGCATCGACCGGGTCGCGTTCAACTCGCTTCACATGCCCTATCCTAAGACCACCGATGAACTGCTGGCAGAGTATGCTCAGTCGCAAAGCCTCCAGACAGGCCTGAAGAGGGTCGTCAAGCGCACGCCAATCCTCGGCTGGCATCGGAGCCGCCGCCGTGCCTCACGGATCGAGGCTGCCGGGCGGGCGGGACTTCCGGTCCAGCGCATCGAATTTGTGGAACATCATACGTGCCATGCAGCGGCCGCGTACCACGGCTCGCCGTGGAAAGATGGCAAGGTGCTGGTCCTCACGGCCGATGGCATGGGGGATGACCTCTGCGCCGCAGTGTGGGTTGCGGAGCGAGGACATCTCGGATCCCCGATCGCGTCGGTGGACGAATCACATTCCTTGGGGAATATCTACGCTCAGATCACGTACCTCATGGGGATGGCGCCACTGGACCACGAGTACAAGTTGATGGGGATGGCGCCGTACGCGCCAGAAAAGAACGCAGTCCAATGCCAGGAACGGTTCAGCCGGCTGCTCACCTTTGATCGCAACGGCGGGCTCACGTGGCGTCGCGCGCCGGGCGTACCCAACACCTTTTACAGCTACCGCTACTTCCGGGAGTTTGCCGAGCGCGAGCGATTTGACTGTCTATCCGCCGGGCTTCAGCGATTTACCGAGACCCATCTCGCGACCTGGGTGGCGAACGCCGTTCGGGCGACAGGCGTCCACCGGGTAGCTCTCGGAGGCGGCGTCTTCATGAATGTGGTGGCCAACCTGCGCATCCTGAAGCTTCCCGAGGTCGAGGAGCTGTTCGTCTTTCCTTCTTGCGGGGACGAGAGCAACGCGATCGGGGCGGCGCTGCACGTCTATGCCGAGGCTATGCGGAGCGGGAGCCGCCCGGTAGATATCCCACCGATCGGCCCCGTCTACTGGGGCCCGCGGCCGGACGAGGAACCGGCCGCGCCCGTGCTCGACCAGCTTCATGCAGAAGGCTTCCATATCGAATCGCCGCCCGATATCGAGGCCAGGGTGGCGGAGCTTCTGGCTGAAGGGGAGGTAGTGGCTCGGGCCATTGGCCCGATGGAGTTCGGGGCCCGCGCGTTGGGAAACCGCTCCATCCTGGCCGACCCGACCAAGCGGGACGTGGTTCGCCTCATCAACGACATGGTGAAGAAGCGTGACTTCTGGATGCCGTTCGCGCCGGCGATGCTCGCCGAGCGCAGCCACGAGTACGTGAAGAATCCAAAGTCGGTCGATGCTCCGTACATGATCATGGCCTTTGACACGACCGCGCGGTCCGGTGACCTGGAGGCGGCAGTCCAGCCGTACGATCGAACGGCCCGCCCGCAGTTCGTGCATCGGGAGCACAATCCGGAATTCCACCGCCTGCTATGCGGTTTCGCGGCTCGGACCGGACGTGGCGTCGTGCTCAATACCTCGTTCAACCTGCATGGCGCGCCGATTGTATCGAGCGTGACCGACGCGGTCGAGGTGCTCCGCAACTCCGGGTTGAGTTGCCTCGCAATTCCCGGGTTCCTGGTCCGGAAGCCGGCCGCTGCCTCTCCTTGAGGCCCGGCACCGCTCGCAATCCGGCGGCCGAGGTTCGGCAGCCTGGAGGTCCGACCGGCGACGCTGAAGCGACCCTGACCGAGCGCACCCTGCAGGCCGGCCATTGGCGCTCAGCCACACTCCTCGCGCAGCTAGGGCTGCAGTTCAGCGTCGCGGTCGTGCTCGCGCGACTGCTGCCCCCGGCGGACTTCGGGTTGGCAGGTCTTGCGCTGGTCGTGGTCGGATTTGTCGCTGTGCTCGCAGACGCGGGTCTGACTTCCGCCCTAGTGTACCGCCGCCCGCTCACCACGCGTCACGTGCGACTCGCCTTCACCCTGTCGATGACGGCCGCCCTGGCCCTGAGTCTGGCGCTCCTCGTGCTGGCCCCCTATGCCGCGGCGCCGTTCCGGCACGGCGGCCTCGAGGATGTCCTCCGGGCGGAATCCCCCCTGTTCATCCTGACCGCCGCTGGGAGCACCGCTCGAGCACTGTTGCGGCGCAGGTTGGACTTCCGACGACTCTTCATGATTGAGGTCGGCAGCTATCTCGGCGGTTACGCGTTAGTCGCCGTCGCACTTGCCGGCCTGGGGTTCGGCGTCTGGAGCCTGGTGCTGGGCGCCTTGGCTCAAGCCTGCGTCGGAAGCACTCTCGCGTTGGCCCTTGCGCCACATCCGGTTCGTCCGCTCCTGATACTCGGAGAGAGCCGACAGTTCCTCGGATATGGCAGTGCGGATACGCTCAACTCGCTCGTCGGGTACGTGGGACGGTCAGCGGATAGCCTCGTGATTGGGCGCTGGCTGGGTACCGCTGAGCTGGGTCTCTACACCCGAGCGTTCAGTCTTTTCGGTGTCCCACTCTCCTACCTGGGCACCGCTATGACCAGTGTGCTCTTCCCGGCCATGTCAGAGATCCGGGGGGACGCCAGGCGGTCGCGTAGCGGGTACCTTCTCGGTGTGCAACTGATGACCATGATTGCGGCCCCCTTGTGTGCCGGCGTCGTGGTCGCGGCGCCTCACCTGGTCGTTGGTCTGTATGGTGAGCGCTGGCGCGGAGCGGTGCTACCACTGCAGATTCTGGCGAGCGGCGGAACGCTCCGCGCAGTGTACCACTTGGGCGCCGCGGTCACCTACTCGTCGGGGAACGTTATGGCCGAGGTCCGGCGACAGGCGGTGTTGGCCGTTCTGCTTTTTGCCGGCGCCGTCATCGGCACCCGATGGGGAATCCCCGGCGTCGCCACAGGCGTGGTCGCGGGAATGCTCTTCATGTATGTCGCCATGGCCCATCTCAGCCTTAGAATCGTGCACGGTACCTGGCGGGAGTTCTTTGCCGCCCACCTCGCTGGCCTGACACTGGGACTGCAGGTGGGCTCGGTGGCCCTCGTGGTTCGGTGGATCTCGGAAGGGGCTGGAGCCGGCAGTCTGCCCACACTCATGGCCATCACGGCCGCCTGCGCCGCCACACTGCCGATCGGCGTCTACTCTCTTCCAAGGCGCCTGCGTCCATCCGATCTCTTCTCACGCTTCGGCGGGTCAATCTCGAGCCTGCCGGTAGCTGTTCGGCGGCCTGTCATGTGGGTACTTCGCCTTGAGACGTGAGGCCCAGTCTCCCTCCGAGAGCGCGACTGGCGGGGCCAAGGCCCTCGTGTCCGTGATTACGGCCTCCTTCAACATGGGTTGCTTCCTGCGGGAGACGATCGAGTCAGTCCGGGCCCAGAGCTATGAGCCCATCGAGATGATCGTAGTCGACGATGGGTCGAGCGACGATACGTGGGACATCATCCAATCAGCGGGACCTCTCGTCCGTGGCCTCCATCAAGCCAATGCAGGGCAAAGCCGCGCGCGGGCGAGGGGTGTAGCGGCATCCAGGGGTCGCTACTTGCTGTTCCTCGATGCGGACGACCTCCTGGCCCCGGATACGATTGCGGCAGGTGTAAGCGCGCTGCAGGAGCGAACCGATACTCTTGCCGCAACCAGTTGGCGCCGACTGGTTCGGAAGGGCGACCGATGGCTCGCCGCTCCCCCAGACATCCCGTTTCCCCCGGCAGATGGCGATCTGCTTCGATCCTGGCTTCTGGGTTCGTGGCTTCCTCTCTGTTGCCTGCTATGGCCCCGTGACTTGTACGAGCGTATAGGGGGATGGGACGAGCAACTGACCACGAACGAAGACGGGGATCTGATTTACCGGGCGCTCGCGGGCGGTGTCCGCTTCGTCAGGACGACAGCGGGAGAGGCGTTCTACCGCAGTCACGGGGATACCCGCCTCTCGTTAAGCGCCGATATGATGGCCGAGCATCGCTTCAGGTCCCGGATGCGAGTGCTCGAGAAGCTCGGGGCCCTCCTCTCGCAGCTCGGCACGCTGCCCCACTACACCGAGCCTCTCGGCCTTGCCTGGCACCGCTTGGCACACCTCGGCTACGAGGATCACCCGGACTTGGCACAGGAGTGCTTGCGGCGAGGCGAGGAGTATGCGGGGCCGCGGCGGCTATCACGAACCCTGCCCGGCCGCGTGCTGACCTGGATGCTCGGACTCGAGCGAAAGGAGGCACTGGTCCAGATGCTTTCACGATTTGGGCTTGCGACCAGCGAGCGACGCCGCTACTCTCGGCTCCGGCAGATCCAGAAGCTGGAGCGAGAGAGCAGCGCCGGGTCCACCCATCCTCCACCACCTCCCTCATAGGTTGATCGAGCCGCCCGCACCCAGGTCCTATCGCACGGTAAGCTTGTAGCCAGCGACTCGCGATGGGCACAGCGTCAATCTAGAAGGCACCTTTCCGCCCCGACTTTCCGATCGACCACCGCAGCCGGCAGCGGCGCAAAGGCGCTGGGCGACCCCAAGTCGCCATCGTACTTCGGAACCTCGTACTCGAGGACCAAGTGGCTCCGCCAGGTATTCCAGGTGAGCTCGGAGACCAGGCGGTGGTCCTGGTGCCAGTCGTCACGATAGTAGGTGAGGATGATGTCCAGCGTGTAATCCTTCTCGAGCGACTCGAACACCCCGCGTGCGGGTTCACCCAGCGGAGGGTCGGCATGAGTACGCGGCCCTGGGTGGCACCGGGGAACCCGTATGCCATTGGAGCTCGATACGCTTCGTGCTGCTCGGCTGATCGCGAGCCTCATGCGGGATCCGTCCTCACGTAGATGTCCCCGTAGGGTAGTCCCGGGAGCGTGCTTCCCAGGTCACCCGGAAACCAGTCGAGAAGCTGGCTCACCGGCATCCAGTCCGGCAAATGAAAGGTCGAGCGCTCCGCCGACGTGAGGTTGGCGTGAGTCGCGCCCAGCACCAGGAGCCGCTCCAGGCAAGCGCGCGTTCTCCGAACGGCCGCTTCGGTGAGATGAAACTCGAACGAGATCAGCGGAAGCCCCTGAGTGAGGCCGCGCAGGACTTCGAGCTCCCAGCCTTCGACATCGATCTTGCAGTAAGTCGGTCTCCCGAAAGCGTGAATCGCTGCATCCAGGGTGACGACCGGAACATGATACGAGCCGATAGGCTCGCCCGCCCAGTGGGGGTCCAAACTGGATTGACCGGAAGACCTGCGAGCGTAGAGCGTAGCGATTCCACCATGGGATCCCAAGCCTGCCGCCACGCAGGCCCAGCTCTTGTGATGACCACAACGGGCGCGGAGCTCCGGCAGCACCAGGGGATTGGGCTCGAAGGCCACGACCTGGGCACCCGCAACGAGCAGCACTTCGGATTTGTGACCGATATTCGCGCCCACGTCGAAGCAAAGCGCACCGGGTCGAAGGAGCGACCGGTAGAAGTCGATATCACTGAAATAGGCCGGCGGTGGACTCGACAGCAGGCGCCGGCTCAGCCACCTGGCAGGCCGATAGAGCCCGGCGGCGATCGAGAGCCGCTTTCCGGTCGATCGGATCGACACTTCTTCTTCCTCCTCGTGCCTTGGCGCCGCGGGGTCACAGCTGGACGCAGGCATCCGTGGGCCAATCTGCCCACCTGAGTCGCCAACCAAAGACATCTACCCCGAGCGCGCGTCCGGTCGCGACGGCGACCATCAGCACATCCGCGGCATGCGGCCGGTGCGGCGCAGCTACAACACGAGCTTCCGTGAGTAGAAGGCCTCGGCCAACTGCTCGGGCGCCACGCATTCCATCCCGCGAATCCGGGTCACGGCGCGCAGGAGATCCCCGGTGAGCCAATGCCTGGTGGACTGCGTCCGGAAGTGCTTCAGCACCAGGTCGATCTTCCGCTCGACCAGCTCGGCGGTCAGGGGCGCGAAGACATTGGGCGAGCCGAAGTCCCCGTCGTACTTCGGAATCTCGTACTCGAGGACCAGGTGGTTCCGCCAGGTGTTCCAGGTGAGCTCGGAGACCAGCCGGTGGTCCTGGTGTCCGTCGTTGGCCCGGTGCGTGAAGACGATATCCGGATCGTATTCCGCCTTCAGCGCCTCGAAGGCGTCCTTTACCTCCGCTCCCACGTAGGGCATGAACGCGTCGCGGAACTCGTGGACCACGAGCCGGGAGCGGCTGAATCCCGCCAGGAAATCCCCGGCCGAGGCGCGCGCCTCCGCTGCCCGCTCCGGTGTGGAGCCGAACACGACCCACAGGACCTCGAGATCCGGGCGCTCCGCCGCGAGGCGCAGCATGGTGCCACCGCAGCCGATCTCGATGTCGTCGCAGTGCGCACCAAGTGCCAGGATGCGCTTGTTGGGGCCCGCCGCCGCAGGCAGGAGCTCGATTCGGTGCATGGTCGCCGCGCCTACATCCCGATGCCGGCGTAGCGCGGGACGCTTCGCGGATCGAGCTGCCGGCGGCCGTCGACGAGGAGCGGCGGCGATTTCATGCCGCGCAGAAGCGCCGGCACGGCCTCGAACTGCTTCCACCGTGTGAGGAGCATCACTGCGTCCACCTCGCTGAGACATGCCTCGAGCGATTCCGCGTAGGTGATCGCGTCCCCGAGCAGCCCGCGCGCCTGCGGCATGGCCACGGGGTCGAATGCCTTCACGGTGGCGTGACGCTGAAGCAGGAGACGGATCACGGGAAACGCCGGCGATTCCCGGACATCGTCGGTGTCGGGTTTGAAGGCGAGGCCCAGAACGCCGACACGCAACCCGCTCAGGGAGGGGACGTGGCGCTCGAGCTGCCGCAGCAGCTGGCCAGCCTGACCCTGGTTGACGGCGTCGACGGCTCGGACAAGGGGCATGGGCACCCCGGCAGCCTCGCCGTGAGCAGCCAGGGCCTTCACGTCCTTGGGCAGACAGCTGCCGCCGAATCCGCAGCCGGGGTACAGGAACGACGTGATCGGGGCCTCGACGGGGGAGCCGTCGGGGCAGTGAACCGTGAGGTAGCTCGAGGCATGCAGGCCCCTCATGACATCGACCGCATCCACCTGCCCAAGGGCCGCACACAGATTTGCGATCTCGTTGCTGAACGAGATCGCGGTTGCCAGGAACGCGTTCGAGGCGTACTTGATCATTTCGGCGGTGCGCGGGTTGGTTCGTATCTTCGACACGCCATTGAAGGAGCCGTAGAGCGCCTCCAGCGATTCCAGTGCGCGACCGTCGGCGGCGCCAAGCACGAGCCGGTCGGGCCTCATGAAATCGCGAACCGCCTGGCCCTCGGTCAGGAATTCCGGGTTCATCCCCACGCCGAAATCCACGCCGGCTCGCTTCCCGGAGGTCTCTTCCAGGATGGGAGCCACGACCGAGTCCGTGGTGCCGGGAACCACCGTGCTCTTGACGACCACGACATGATACGCCGTCTTCCGCCGCAAGGCCGCGCCGATCTCCGCAGCGGCCTGACGGACGAAGGTGAGGTCGATGCGCTGCCCGTCGAACGGTGTCCCCACGGCTATGAGGGTGACGTCCGAGGCCAGAACGGCGGCCGTGAGATCACTGGTCACCGTGAACCGCTTTCCGAGCTGGGAGCGCAGGAGCGGCTCGAGCCCGGCCTCGTGAATGGGCGGCTCACCCGCCCGGATCCTGGCTACCTTCGCCGGATCCAGATCGACGCAGACGACCTCGTGCCCGACTTCCGCAAGGCATACCCCGCTCACCAGCCCGACGTATCCCGCACCGATCACCGCGACTCGCATCACGCCTCCGGGGCTTCGCGGTTATGGGAGTACCAGACCAGCGACCGGCGGAGCCCCTCATCCAGGCCGATCGTGGGATCGTAGCCCAGCTCGGTTCGCGCCTTGGCGATGATAGGGCAGCGGCGGGACGGATTGTCGACCAGGTAGTCGGTCTCCGTGCTCGCCTGGCGGATCACCTTACCGCGATAGTCGAACAGGCTGCGCCCGAGCTCGGCGATCTTGTCGGCCAGTTCGACCATCGAGATCTCGGGCTGTTCGACGCCGATGTTGTAAGGCTCGCCCGGGCGTCCGGCGACGAGCACCTTGTAGTACCCGGCGGTGGCGTCGGCCGCGTAGCAGAACGTTCTTCGGGGCGATCCGTCCGAGAGCATGACGATGTCGCGGTTCTCGAGGACGTCTCTGGCGTAGTCGGGAATCACCCGCCGGTCGGTGATCTTGAGTCCGGGACCGTAGTTGTTGAAGGGCCGGGCGATCGTCACCGGCAGGCCGTACTGCCGGGCGAAGTTGACGCACAGGGTCTCGCCGTACCGCTTCGACTCGTCGTAGCATGCCCGTGGCCCGGTGCAGGAGACGTTGCCGCGATAATCCTCCGGCGTCGGGATGGAGTCCGGAAGCGGATCGCCGTAGATCTCGCTGCTGGAGTAGAACAGGAACCCTCTCACCGGGTCGGCCGATGACTGGCGGGCCCGAGCATAGCTCAGCAGGTGGCGCAGTCCATCGATGTTGGTGTCCATGGTCTCGATGGGAAACCGCCGGTAGTACGTCGGCGAGGCGATCCCCGCCGCGTGGATCACGTACTGAACATCGCGCAACCCCGGCGGGAGCGGCCGCCGGACGTCATGCTCGACCAGCGTCAGGTTTGGATTCCCGCGCAATGAGAGCATCCAATCCGGCGCGCCGCGCTGATAGTTGTCCAACACCGTGACGTGGACGGGTCGGCACTTCGAGTGCCGCGAGTTCCAGAAGAGCACCGATTGGACGAGGTAGTAGCCCAGGAAGCCCGCGCCCCCGGTGATGAGCAGGTTCGAGCCCTCCATGGCCTGGAACTCCTGGCGCAGCGCCGTGGCCAGGTGACTCAAATCGTTCTCGACCAGCTCCTGAAGCGTCTCCACTGAGTTCGCAGCGGCGGCTCGACTCACTTGGATCCACCTTTGTCGATCCTGGGACCGTTTCTCCAGACCTCCCACGGCGGGTGACCGCGGGAGTACATGTCCTCGAGGAGCTGGCGCTCCTTGAACGTATCCATGCAGGCCCAGAACCCGTCGAAAGGGTAGGCCAACAGCTTCCCCTCGTCGGCGAGACGCTGAAAGGGCTCTTCGACCAGCTCTTCGCCTTCCCGCATGTAGTCGAAGATCTCCTGTCGCAGAACGAAGAAGCCGCCGTTCACCCGCATCCCGATGTCCTTGACGTGTCGGATGCTCTTCACCCGTCCGGCCTCCGCAGTCTCCACCAGGTGGAAGCTGCTGGTGGGCGCGACCGAGACGAAGCAGGCGACGGCCTCTTGCCCCTCGAAGAAATGGAGCATGTCGGGGAGAGGGAGGTTGGAGACCCCGTCGCCGTAGTTGGCGAGAAAGATCTCCTCGCCCTGAAGGAAGGGCTGGACGGCCTTCAGGCGCTGTCCGATGTTGGAGCTGAGGCCGGTGTCGACGAAGGTGATCCTCCAGTCCTGGATGTCGCTGCCCAGGAGCTCCACCCGCTTGCCGCCCTCCGCCAGGACGAAATCGTTGGAGATGGTCTCGTCGTACTTGAGAAAGTAGCTCTTGATCGCGTCGGCCTTGTAGCCGAGGCAGAGGATGAAGTCCTTGTGCCCGAAATGTGCGTAGTAGCGCATGACGTGCCAGAGGATCGGACGGTACCCGACCGCGACCATGGGCTTTGGAATGGCCTCGGAAAAGTCCCGGAGCCGCATGCCCAGACCGCCGCAGAAGATCACGACCTTCATCGGCCACTCCTTGTTCCCGGCCTCACAGGGTCATCCGCCGTTTCAGCTCGTCCGCTATCTGGTCGAGCCCTTTCGAGCCGGCGTCCTTCGCGGAAATCTCCGTGACCGGCAGCTGCCAGGCGATCTCGAGATGCGGGTCCAACGGAGACAGTCCCGCTTCGAGGTCGGGCGCGTAGGAAGCGCTCGTCAGATAGAGCACCTCGGCCCCGTCCTCGAGCGCCTGGTACCCATGGGCGAAGCGCTCGGGCAGATACAGGGCCCGCTGATTATCCGCGGTAAGCTCCACGGCCACGTGCCGGAGATAAGTCGGACTTTCGGGACGCAGATCCACGGCGACGTCGAAGATGGCACCGCGCGTGGCTCGCACCAGCTTGGCCTCGGCCTGCGGGGGAAACTGGAAGTGCATCCCGCGTACCGTTCCCTTCCGGGTATTCCGGGCCACGTTGACCTGGGCCACGACTGGAATGAGGCCATGGGCCACGAACTCGTCCCGGCAGAAGGCCCGCGCGAAATGACCTCGGCTGTCTTCTCGACGCTCGAGCTCTACGACGAAGGCTCCTCCGAGTATCGTCTCCTTAAAGACCACGCCGCCCCCTGCCTGGTCCTTGGGCGTCAGCCACAGTGCTCCTGGGCCATGCGACGAGGAGTACTCGCTGCGCTCCCGAAGTGGGCTGTCTGTTCTCCGCGCAGCTGGTCGCACAGACGTCCTGCGGGAAGCTCGACGTCAGGATACGAGATCGGCTGGTCTTTAGGGATGTCGCGCTTCACTCGGCAGTCTACTGACAGCGCCATGGGGAGGTAGTCACCCAGTCGGCAATTGTCGTAGGAATCGATCAAGCCATAGCAGGTGAAGCCGCCCATACCGTCCAGTCTCTCGCCAGCCTTGAGGTCGCGTTTCGCTACGGCCATCGTGTCGCATACGGGCGCGCCCAGCGGTGCCAGCGTCGGGTCCTTGAACAGAACCGCCCGGGCCACCGAATGCGGGAGCTGCATGTGCGGCAGATGGTAGGGCGTGTAAAACATGTACAGCGGGCCCTCGCCGAACTTGAAGTAGCTCATGTACTTCTTTTTGACCGGATCGTCGTTATACGCCATAACGAAAGCCCCAGTGTGGGGCTCCGCTCCGAGCACGAAATCGACCAGCCCGCCATGCGCGAAGTCCCCGACCTTGAACATGGTCAGGAGGTCCTTTACATGAGCGCATTGATACCCGTGCATGCCTCGAATGCCCGGAACGAACCCGGTCCCGTTCCCTATGATCGCCGACTCGATCGCGAGTTTGGAGCCATCGGCGAACGATGCGATCATCGCTGCCTTCTGCTGGTGCTTCTCGGCGAACTCTCTTTGCGTGTCGGGGTTGCGATAGCGATTCAAGAACCCCTTGATCTGCCCAAGCAGCACCGGCTCGTAGCCCATGCTACTCACGAACCGGAACAAGTTCATTGCTACCCCGGGCTCATCGCCATCGGTGTACGTGTATACCACGCCCGCCCGGTCGGCGTGCACCTTGAGAATCGGGCCGATCGTCGCGTCCACCTCTGCGTTCAGCAGAATTACATGCTTCCCGTTGCGGATCGCCCGGAGGGCCACGTGCGCTCCGAATTCGACGTCTCCAGTCGTCTCGATCACCGCCTCGACCTGTTCCGCCTCACACAGCAGTGTGGGATCGTCCGTGACTACGTAACGATTCTCCCGAATTGCTCGCTCCAGATCGGCAACCGTGCTGACCGTGCCGGCAGGCTCGACGCCGCTGTCCCGATAGACGCGCTGAGCCCCCGACAGCGTTCGATTGGATACCGCCACCAGCCGGATCCCGGGCATTGCAGTCAGTATTTGCAGTGCGACGCCGCGCGCCATGTACCCGGCGCCAACCATTGCCACTCGGACCGGGTTGCCGTCGGCCAGTCGCCTGGCGAGTGCCGTATCAACGATGATCAAGCTGGGTTCCTTTGATTATCAAGCCGCACCAATCTGCGGCCTTCAGCTCACACCTCGCGCCGGCTCGTGCATTCGCCGCGCTTCCGGGCAGCTGGCTCACTCGCGCTCTCCATCCACGGTAGCGGCGAGCCGGTCCAGCGTGCGGAGCCGCTCCTCCAGAGCGGGGCGAGCCGCCGCGCCCGCGAGCCGCAGGATCGACGCCCAGCGGTGACCCCAGTCATGATGCCGCAGCGCGTGCAGCGCGTTGCGTCGCGCGAGCCGATCCATCTCGCAGGTGCGCTCCTCGAGTGAAGACAGCACCTGGGCGACGTCGTTCCCGTCCGGAGCCAGCTCGACCACCGCATCCGGCCAGGGGAAGTCGGCGCGAAACGCCGGCGCGTTGGGCGGCTGCCCGAGAAGCACCGCGCCGGCGGAGAGCCCCTCGAAGTACCGCGCGCCCACCTCCGACTGCCCCTGGCTCTCGTCCTCCCCGAACTTGGCCGGATAGGTCAGGAAGAACCGGCTGCGTTTGACAGTGTTCGCGAGCATGTCCCGGTGCTGCGCCGGGTCTGCCGGCCTCACCAGCGACCCGGGGATTGTGTCGTGCAGATAGAAGCTACCTCGCTGGGCGGCGACCCGGAGCAGCGCCTGATGAACCGCCTCGGATCGGCGTCCCATGCTCATGACGTCGATCACGCGCCGGGGAGGATCTGGGTAGGGCGTAAACCGGAGGACGTCGGTGGCGACCGGGAGGTGATGACATGGCTTCCCGACCGAACGGCTCACCGCGGCGACGCTGCCACTGAAAGACTCGATCACGAGATCGAAATCCTGGAGGAGCCGGAGCAGGTGATCCTGGCGGTCAGCCAGGCCGGCGTAGAACTCCACCATGAAACAGATCTTCGTCCGGCAACGCTCGCGCCAGCCCTGAACGGCGTTCAAGTACAGCAGATCCCAGGGATTCATGCATACGAACAGGAACAGGTCGTAATCGTGAGCAACGCCCACCGGGCGCACACCTGGGTTCAGCCGGCTCAGCGCGGGAAGCAACTGCCGATAGACCAGACTGCCCACGACCCTGCGCCTGGGACCTGACATGGCCGACGGCTCGAGCCTCAGGAGGTCCACATCGTCCACCTGCCGGATGACATCCTCGAACTCGTAGTTCGAGCACCACGCGGCGTGTGGGTTCAGCAGACGCAGGGAGGGCATCAGGACGCGCGCCGGCGCGGCGCCAGTCATCTGTGCGGTCGCCGCTTCTTCGCCGTAGTGCCGGCATTCACGGCTGGCACCGGTCGGCGGGCTGGCTCGAATGTGTTCGCGAGGAATCCGAGGGCCAGTCGCGGTATGCGAGCTGCCAGCCGAGGCCTTCGCATGCCAGGGATGCCCTGTACCCCGAGCCGACCGGAATCGCCCGGATGGTCCACTCCGGACTCTGGGACCATTCCTCTGGGCTCGGGCCCAGGAGTCGGACCCGTCCCAGGCGGGTCGAGACGTCGATGCGGTCGAGTGGGAGCGACATGCCGCGCCCGTCGGCCTTGATGTAGGCCTCTTTGCGGGTCCAGAGCCTAACGAACCACTCGCGGCGTTGGCTGGCATCGAGCCGTTCGAACACCTGTCGTTCCGGGTATGACAGGACCCTATCCCTGACCTCGTTCATCACCGTTTCGGAAAACAGCGACTCGACGTCCAGCCCGAGGTCACGTCCCCGCGTGACGCCAACGATCATGCGGTCTGCGGCGTGCGACAGATTGAAGCGGAGCTCAGGGTGCTCGGGGAGGAATGGCTTGCCCTGAGCGGCGTACCCGAAGTGAATTGCCCGGGGAGACGCGTTCAGGTAGGAGGCGAGGATGTGACGAAGCAAGCCACGGGAGGCCCGGAAGCGGTCCCGATCGCCCTGGAAGCGGAACCGCGCCGCACGCTGGAGCTCCTCGGAGTCGAGGCACGACGAGATCCGGGACAGCTCACCCGGCGGCAGCGCCAAGCCTGCTCGCCAGATGTCAATCGTCCCATCACGGTCGCCAAGCCTCGAGCCGGAAACGGCGTGCACCGTCATCCCGCTACCTCGCGGTCTGGGCGAACGCCCGTTCGAGGCATGCCGACAGCTGTACCGCGAGGCTCTGCACGTCGGGCTCCCGCATCATGCTGACGTGATCACCCGGTACCTCGTACACTTCGGTGCCACCCCCAGCGACCTGACTCCATGCCGCGATCGGATCGGATCCATCCCTGGTCCCGTTGCGCGCAGCTCGGAAGAGCGTGATCCGATCGGGGTAGGGCCGGGGTCGGTAAGCCCACCGGGCGTGCAGAAGCGCCTTTGGCCGATCGCGGAATGCGGGAAGGAGCGGGCGCCGAAAGCGCACCGACCAGCGGAACGCCGCGACACCAGCGACTCGCATGACGATATTGACCAGTCGCTGCCGGAGAAACTCCGGCACGGCCCGAGCCTCGAGTGCACGGAGGCGGCGAAGGTTCTTCGCAGTCAGCTTCCAGAGCTTGCGTACCCGGCCGCGAGCGCGGCGGTGAATCGGCCGGGTCCGATCGGGTCCTGGGTAAGGACTGTCGATCAGGGCGAGCAGACCGACCACTTCACCGGCTGCGCGGAGCTGACACGCCATTTCGAACGCGACGGGACCCGCCCAACACAGCGCACAGAGGAAGTAAGGACCCGTCGGCTGGTGCTTGCGTATCCGGCCAACATGAGACGAGGCCAGCTCCTCAATGGTGGGAAGGGCTGGGCCCGACTGATCATCCACTGGTGTCTCGCAGCCGTACACCGTCAGATCCGGCGGGAGTCGGCTCACCAGATCACGGTACTCCATCACGTCCCCATAGTGCAGGTGCACCACGTACAACGGTGGTCGCGAGCCTCCACCAGGCCGGAGCAGGGTGAGTCCAGAGCCCAGGTCGCCACCAGGAGCCTGGGAAAGCACGTCCGCGAGTTGCCCCAGGGTCGGAGCTCGGAAGAGAGTCGAGAGCGGCAGCTTCCGAGCGAAGCTCCGCTCGATCCCCGCGAACAGCTTGACCGCGAGCAGCGAATGACCGCCCAGCTCGAAGAAGTTGTCTCGCAGGCCCACCCGCTGAATACCCAGCACCTCCCGCCACTGCGCCGCCAGCGTCTCCTCCACCGGATTGCTCGGCGGAAGAAATGGGATGTCCGCTCCGGTGCGGCTTCCTTCCGGAGACGGAAGCGCGTGGCGGTTCAGCTTGCCATTGGGAGTGAGCGGCAGGGCCTCCAGCATCACGAAGGCGGACGGTATCATGTATTCGGGCAGGCGGGCTTGCAAGTGAAGGCGGAACTCGGAAGCGGACACTTCGTCGTCACGCACAGCGTTGCCCGCCGAATCGGTGGACCCATTGGTACTCGTCACGCGAGGCACCACATAGGCGACCAACTCTCGCCGACCCAGTACATCCTCCCGCAGCACGACCGCGCAATCGCGTACCGCCGTATGCTGGGCCAGGGCCGATTCGATCTCCCCAGGCTCGATCCGAAAGCCCCTCAGCTTGATCTGGCCGTCGATTCGCCCCATGAACTCCAGCGCCCCACCCGCCCGCCGCCGCACGCGGTCCCCCGTCCGATAGAGCCGGCCACCGGACTCCGCCCCGAACGGGTCGGGCACGAACCGCTCCGCCGTCAGCCCCGGTCGGCCGAGGTAACCCCGGGCCAGGCCAGGCCCACCGAGATAGAGCTCGCCCGGAATGCCCGGCGGAACGGGCTCCAGGTGTCGGTCGAGCACGTGCGCCCGAGTGTTCGCGATCGGCATGCCGATCGGTACCGTGAGCGCCTCGTCCGCGACCTCCCGCACCAGCTGCCAGGTAGCGAAGGTCGTGGCCTCGGTGGGGCCGTAGACATTGAGCAGCCGCTCGGGGGGACCCTTCGCCAGGGCGGCTCGCACCGCCCGCGGATCGGCCGCCTCGCCGCCGACCAGGA
>WUUC01113310.1_pt1 | contig 16369 bp, 10 predicted proteins | sample 6278441 | NCBI WGS metagenome assembly WUUC01 (sample SAMN13675441, study PRJNA597444) | soil metagenome | isolation source: soil | place: USA: Washington | collected 2017-10
GAATCCCGACAATTTCTTCTTACTCAAAGCTTATATCGGCAAGGACTTTAAAATTTGACTATGATACAGAAAAATATCAAACTTTAAAAGATTTGATAGCGGAAAAATTAGGCAATCTAAAATTCAGTAACGAGACTAGAAAACATTCATTTGCATTTATAATAATAGACGCCATTTTAAAAGAGTTGCAAAATGGTAAAGAAATAGCTTATTATAATGAGAACTTTGGTTTTGGTGGATATGCTACACCGTGTATATTTTGTTAATTGGCAATCTTATTTCCAAAAAATAAATTCATCATTAATTTTTTGGAAATGAGATAAACTTTAGAGGTTAATAAGCTTGTTCCTCAAGATTAACGAATAATAATTCTCGAATTTAAAATACTCCCTATAATTCCAATAAAACCAGAAAACTGTTTAAGTTCTCGGCAAATTCTCAATGCTTCTTCTTTATTAAACTCCTTTTGATGAGACAAACCGAGCTTTTGAGTGGTTTTTTTCATTAATTGCTCAGCTCCTTCTACTCCTAAACTTTCTGTATAACTTTCAATAAATTCTTTCAGTGAAACTTTAGTATTCATGATCACTCTCTAGTTTTTGATCAGGAAGGAAATAACATGATGACGGTGCTAGTATTATGAAATCCGCTTAACTGCCCTTGATTCATGGCAATTTCTCCATACGTTTCACAACCAATAAAAGGAATGGAGCCTAAAACATGTTGAGTGGCTTGGATAGCTTGAGAAAATTGGTCTTTCAGAATCATTGCTCGACAAGCACAATCAAATATAACCGCCCCTGCTAGGGGAAGATGATTAGCAGCTTTTAGAACAGCCTCAGCAGCTTGACGAGCAGATTCAATTTGATCATGACTTTCACTGTCCATTATTTTAATAACAGATCCTTCTAAAATTGGGCAAACAAAGTTAAAAGAACCATTCGCATTACAGGAAATGGGAAAGCGAATTTTATACTCTTTCCCAGTCATCAATCCAGCCTCATATTTAAGAAGAACCTTAGAACAGTCATCAGGACTCAATTGATCGATTTCTATTCCTTCTTTTTTCAGCTTTTCTTTCAAATAAGTCTTCCAAATCTCCCAAGCTGGTTTTCCTTCAATTTCATATAAGATATTTCCTTCTGCTTTTGTGACTTTTAAGGGAGGAGAAATAGGCTTATGACCATGTTTAATGGAAATCATGACCGGTTTTTTTGAAGCAATTAAACAGATACTAATGGCATCTGTAAGAGCTTCGTTATTTCCAAATACAGCTGTCTCTCTAAAATTTAAGTGATCCGCAGCTGCTCCACCAGCAAAATTGACATGAGAACCTAAAACACTTGATGCGGCTAATACAGCCTCCTCTCCTTTTCCTGCCAACCCATCTACAAATAAGATTGCAGATTGGTGAGGATATCCCTGTGTATCTTTTGGAAAGGAGGTAGTGGCGTTTTCGATTGAATGGAGAGGATGGGTTTTTAAGTTGGTTCCAATGCCAGAAAAAAAACGATGAGTTTGAGAAGAAATAAAAGCACAACACATCCCATCTTTTGTTACTTCTTCCTCATTAAACTGACCAGCTGATGTACACCCAATGATTAGAATATCTTCTCCCGTTATACTTTTAATTCCTCTCATTACCGCCTCATGATCATATAAAGGAGAGTCAAACAAAATAGCTAGATCGGGCTTCATTTGTCTTTGTTGTTTCTTCAAAGCTTCTTGAGCAGCTAATTTTCCCGCTTGAAAGCTCTCTTTTTCATGAACAAGACTCGTTACAAATTGTGTATCCATCTTTTACCTCATCTCAATTATGGCATATATCTTATAAGAATATTTATCAATAGCTGTCATTTGAAAGACTCTTAAAATTTAACTATTGCTTACAGATGCAGCAATAATTTTCCATTCTTCCTTTGAATTGGCATTCAAATTGCAGTTAACCAATTAATGATTAACATCATGATTTTAAACTATAAGGAGGCACCATGAAGCATTGGAGCCTACTCGTTCTTCTTGTCATTTTTATTATCGCTCTAGGCTGGATCTGGTTCCGATCCCTTGATTCGTCGTATGCAACAAATACGGAAATCCGTGCGGCAATTGATATTGGATCAGGTGCAACAAATTTAAAAATCGCTAAAGTAGATCGCAACACAGATAAAATCATTGCTCAACTTTTTGAGCAATCAATCCGTGTTTCTTATCAGCAACATTTAGAACGTTCTCCAAACATGACATTTGATCAAGAGGTCATGCAAGAAGGAATCCAAGCGATTTCAACATTGAAAAAAGTAGCGGATAGTCATCAAGCTAAAAAAGTTGTAGCAGTCGCAACAGCTGCTTTTCGATCTGCCAAGAATGCCCCTGAATTTGCCAAAGAAATTGAAAGGCAAACCGGTGTACATATTCGAATTATTGATCAAGATGAAGAGGGAATTTTAGCCTTTCGAGGAGCTTTAGCCATTACCGCCATTGAAGCAGATCAAGCGATTACCTGGGATATTGGAGGAGGAAGTATGCAATTAACAACTTTAACAGAGTCTGGAACCTATCTGGTTGAAAAGGGAAAAACAGCTTCAGTGCCCTTCAAGAATGCCATTATTCAACAAATCAAACATCTGGATCCTCAAATTGTCTCTTCTCCTAATCCATTAAACTTTAAACAAATGCAGGAATCTATTCGCATGGCAGAAGCGTTAGCTCAACAGGTCGACCCTTTTATCAAAAACAAAATCACCCATCCTTCTACTCAAGTCTTAGCCGTTGGGAATGTGTTCAAATATGGAATTCTGCCATTAGTCAACAAGCAAACACAAGTCCAAAGGAATCAGCTTGAGCAAGTTGTCATGAAATTAGAAGGCAAAACAGATCGAGAATTATCGGATCGAGCAGCTGACGTATCTGTATCCAACCCTCTTTTAGTTCTAGGGTATATGCAAGGATTAAAAATTCAAGAAATTCAAATTGTGGATGTGAACAATGCGGATGGTGCTTTAACTTATCCCGCTTATTGGGAATAAGAGTCCTGTGCAAGTTTGAAGGAAAATAAGTATAGAGCCACTAAACCAAAACCTTTAATCCTCTTGCACTTAATTGAGGATGTCTGTTGATCCAATCTAAACATTGCCTTCCTAAACGAATCGGGACATTAACTTGTTTTCCTGCCACTAGGAAAGGGGTTGGAATGGTTCGCTGTCGGACCCAACGTTGGAGATGTCGGAAAAAAGCCGTATTTGGAAATTCTGGACTTTCATTTACTTTTTTGATCTCCATTAAGGAATCTTGGTAAAGCTGAGGATAAGAAAATTGAACTCCCCAAGAAATATTATTAGGTCCAAATACCATTGAACGAAATTGTCCATCTACAGTTGAATAATCAAATTGGTGCGCTTGTAATTGCACAACTGGCTTTTCAACCTTAATCATTTGTTGTCGATCTGGCAGCAAAACAGTATATAAAGCTTCTGTCGTAACAGTCCATATTGACGAAAAATACGAGCGGATAAAGGGATCTTTTGACAATTGCCCTTGTTTAATTGAGGTCATATACATTTTATAAACCTCTAAAAATTCCTCCATCAGAATAGAGCCGTTGTCTACCGAGATGACGCTGCTAACATTAAAGATCCAAAAAGGAGATAATGTCGTTAGAAGATCATGCATTTCATCTACTTCTAACAACACTGGACATTTTAGCCATTTAGAAGCCTGTAAAGGAGGAACAACTTGGTTCTTTATAGGGATCAGATTCATGGAAACTGTAAATAAGATAAAGTGATGAGGAGGACAATCCCAATAGAGATTGCGCTGTCAGCTATATTAAAAACAGGAAAGTCATAATTTCCTAATCCTATATGAATCATATCAACAACATGACCGTAAACAAAAAAATCCATTACATTACCCAATGCACCAGCAATAATCAAAACTAAGGGAATTTGCCAAGAACGATGGACATTATAAAAAAATAAATAAATAAAAAGCATTCCAATCAATCCAATTCGTAAAAATACAAGGGGAATCTGGTAATGATCAAAAATCCCCCATGCAGCACCCTTATTTGTTAAATAATTAATAGAAAATTCAATTCCCATTAAATTTTTAAAGATTCCGATTCCCCCATATGGATAGACGTAAGCAGACTGTTCCATACTAGGTATATACCGATATACAAGATATTTAGAGAGCTGATCTATTATCAAAATGAGAATGCCAAATAAGATAATAGAATAGCGCAAAGAAACAAAGCGTTTAGGTAAGGCAAAGAACATATTGCTTACAATAATCCTTTTTCAAACTTTTCCTGAGCTTTAACGGTCATCGTCGCATAGGGAACAGCTTCTAAACGTGCAAGGGGAATATCTTCTCCCGTTACATCACAAATGCCATATGTATTCTCATCAATTTTCTCTAAAGCTCTGTCAATTTGTCGAAGCAAAGAAAATTCTTTTGTTGTGACTTCCAAACTAATTGTACGATCAAAATCATCTGTTCCTTGATCTGCTTGGTGTTGGGAATATCCCGTTGCTTCATCAGGTGTTTGCACTTCAGCTGTTAACCCCTTTAATGAATGGGTTAGCTGGGCTCGCATTTCTTCTAATCGCTTTTTGAACTTAAGAATATCTGCTTTTTTTAAAACCATTTTAATCTCCTCCAAAATACTCAACAGGTTTTCCCTGTAGGTTTACATTTAGTGCTCTGTCACATGAGTTTGAATAATACTTGATTGTTGACTTTTTTGCCTTTAGACCATCGCCAAAGGATAAAAAACTCAGGTTGTTAATTTTCATCTTTAGAGTGAATCATTTTTATCGCTTCTTCTAATTCAGTTAAATCTTTAAATCTTCTGTAAACACACGCAAATCGAATATATGCAATTGGATCTAATGTCTGTAAATGTTTCATAGCCATCTCTCCTAACTGGGTTGTAGTTAGTTCATGAACCTGATTCTGCATTAATTCATTCGTCATTTTAGTCGCTAAAGCCACAACCTGGTCATAGCTCATTTTTGTATGTCGACAGGCTGCCGCTAATCCATTAATTAATTTTTGCTGTTGAAAGTCTTCATATGTTCCATCTCTTTTAAGAACTTGTGTGGTCAATTCTACCGTTTCAAAAGTTGTAAATCGCTTCAAACAATGTAAACATTCCCGTCTACGCCGAATTGCATTTAGATCAAAGGCATCACGCGAATCTGTTACCTTGAGTTCCTCATGCCGACAGAAGGGACATTTCATATTGACACCTTTTTTTCAGACTGCGTAATTAATAAATCTGAAAAAATAATGAAGATTCTAAATTTAATTAATTATCTAGTTATCATTTTGACATAAACAATAATTGAATCACAATTATTTTTATTATTTGTAATATTATAAAATTAATCATTTTGCTTTAACCTTGTTAGCAAGGTATAAGAGAGGCTATTAAGAGTCCAGAAAAATCCCAAATTTAAGAGAGATTTTCTCATTTTAACTAGACAAACTCTTAAAGGGATTGACAAAATTAGAAAACAAGCTTTGAAATTCATTTTATACTTAGACAGCACCATGTTAAAATATGTTCTCTCAGGCATTTGAAAAAAAATTTCGACGCTTCTTGTCGTAAATTTTACTCATACTGAGAATAGACTTTATTAAATTTTCGATAAACAAACAATATCCACTTGTGGTAAAGACCTGGAAGGTTTATGTCTAATCCTAATATTGCTTCGTTACATTCTTCAACATTTCCTATCCCCTATTTTTCTATACCTGATCTTTCATCAACGGCTCATTCTTCTCTTTCTTCTCAAGAAGAGAAAACGATTCCTTTTATGCCACTTTTCTCTCTAGAAGATCAAATTGCAGCTGCTCTTTATCAATATAAAATTTGTGACGAGAAAGGGCGAAATCTATTAAAAAATCAATCCTCTCAATCTCTTCCTCCCTTAGATACTCGTGATCCAAATGATCAGTTTATCCTTCAAGATTTTCGACAATACCTCACTCATTCTCGGAAATTGCTAGCAAGAAATCTATCTTCATCTGTTAATCTTCTGCCTTTAGAAGCCTCTATCAATCTGAATCAAATTTTCTTAGAACTCTTACAACCTACAGCTTCCTCTAAGGACTTATTCAGGGTTCCTATTAAAGAAATTTTCTTTGTAGGAACCTCAGAATTAGAGGCTCTAGGATCTCATCTTTTATACAAAGCAAGTTTATTTCTATTTCCTATGGTTCCTCCCGATCTATTGCATTCTTGGTTACAGCAGGACTTTCTTAAAAAACGGTTAACAAGCCAAGGAGAAGATGAAGACTTTTGGATTTTTGTAGATGAACAAGTAGACACCTCAGAACTGATGGGAGTAGGGGATCAAATTGTAGATCAAGTAGGCAATCAATTACTCAATTTTAATGAAGACTCTTACCATGAATATCTTAAACATAAGCATGCTTATTTTAAAGAGCATTCTTATACAACGGAGAAAACAAAAATTACCAAAAGATTAAGTCTTTATGAGTTTGCTTGCCATAAACGAAAGCTTATTTTTAATCAACAAGATCAATATTTTATCTTTGGCTTAACCACTCAATCTAAACCTATTGAATTTTCGATTATTAAAACTCTTCACACTCATTATCTTTTTGGAATTGACTGTCTTAAAACATGTTTAAAGAATTGGCTTTTAAATCAAACTCCTGTTTTATCTTTTGTTTGTGATCCTTTAACCCCTGCGCAATATTTAATCGATCATTTGACAGGAAAAACTCGAGTTATCGATCGACGTCTCATCACTTATTCTCATGCTCTACGGTTTTTACGGAATTTTACTAAGTTTGGTATTTGCTTATGTGAACCAGATGAAAATGAGGCTTCAGAAGCGGATATTTTTGAGAAATTATTTCATTATAAAACAAGTTTTTGGAATGAAAAGAAAGGAATTTTTCTCAAAGAACACTCTTCAATTAATTTATCAAGTGACAGTTTTTATCTTTTCTATCTACTAAAAACTAAGGTGATTGATAAAAACGCATATGAGAAAAGTCAACCATCTTCTCATAATCCCTATTACCTTTTTCTGTACAGCTTTAATCTTTGTCAATCTTGGACTTCTTATAAGTGCCAATTGCCAAATTTTAATCAAGATCAATTAGATTTAGAAATTACACATTTATGGTCATTACTAGATCATTATCAATATTTAGATATCGAACAGAAACCTTTTTATTTTTACTTTAAAAAAGCATTATTAGAAGAAAAAATTCCATTTTCTGTTTTATCCTCTTGGCTTCAGATTCTTACCTGGATCTTTTCCCCGAACAGTTTAACAAAGCACGAAGGAAAGCCTATCTTTCGACTGATCTTTGACGAAGAGTATTACATGAATTTACCCTGTCAACCGTTGGTTGCTTTACAAAAAATGCTTCCTTATAATCAAACAAGCTTAGACAAATCGATTTTTCTTCGCCTTTATCAAAATTTTGTTTCAGTCAACATGGCCCATTCTGTTTATCCTTCTCCTTTAACTCCTTATTTGTCTCATCTTCCTATTGACTCTTATGCTCTTGCAATGTTTGCGAATACTTGGGTGGAGAGTCCAGATCCCTTTTTAAGTTTTTTAGGTTTTCAACTTCATTTAGCCACTCCATCTTTTACTCCCGATTATTCTTATTTTAGTTGTTTTATTAAAGATTTCGCAAAGATTTTGAAATGCATCTCTCACAATACTTTTCCTTTTTTTGCTTTAATTGAAAATTTAACCTATCAATCCCATCAACTCCAGTTTGATCAAATTAAAAATCTCTTATTCAAAGTTCAACAACTATTGCAAAAAAAGTCTGTGATCACTATTGAGGAATGGATTGAAATTTTATCTCAATCAAACGATTCTCAATTCATCTATTATGCCTATGATCTTTTTTTAAAGACTCTCCCTCACAATCAAAAAAGTGATCCTCAACAAACTGTTATTCTTTCAAATTTAGGTTTAAAATTACTAAAAAATTTGTATCCTTTCTATCCTTCAAGAGCTGTTCAGCTACTAGGTTTGCTTTATCAAGAAAATCTTCTTTTAAACGAGAATTTAACAACTTGTTTTATTTCTGTTTGTCACTCTTACTTTAATCAAAATCTAGAATATCAATCTCCTTCTTATAATCTTGAATTAGCTAATCTTGCTTTTCCAGTATGTCAGAATCAATCAGCACCCTCTTTCTTTTTAGCTCAACTTATTTCGACTCTTTTAGTCGAACTTTACAAAGATAAGGAAGAAAAAATAGGAGACCATTTACTGATTGTATCTAGTCGACAAAAGGTTTTAATCAATCCTTTTCTATTTGATCGTTGGATGGATCGTTTAGAGCAATTTTTATTAAATGAATCCTGGCAAATTTACACAGCTGCTTCCCTCTTTCAAATTTGCAGAAATGAAGGGTTCTTACAAGCTCCTCAAACTAAACGTCTAGATCGGTTGCAAGCTTTTCAAATCAAATTGAGTCAAGCAATTTTTGATCAGAACCAGACTGAGTTTATCCCGTTAGTGAGAACTCTATTAAAAGATTTGATAGAAGATGTGATTGAACTTCCCTCTCTAGAAGGATTTATTGATTTACTTTTAAACGCAATAGAAGAAATTGTTCGAAACAAAGAAATCACAGCAGAAGCTGTTCTGTTTCTTGAAAAAATCTTAGTCTTAATCCCCTCAACAAAAGAAGCCGAAGATTCTTTTATCTCTTTCTTAAAAATTGTTAATCCTTTAATTCCTTTCTTAGATCCCACTTTATTACAAAAAATTGATGACGTATTAATCCATTGCACCTCTCATGGGATTTTAATCCCTTCTTCTACAAGTTTGAAAGTCATTCAAGAGTATATCAAGCACTCTCTTTCGACATTACGATTTAATCACCTTTTAAAATTGATTGAACAAGTTGTTAAACACACACATGGCTCTTTTTCTTTCTTTAATTCGATTATTTTAGACTTAATTAAAGATAAAAAACTCTCCCCAGAGATTCAACAATTCATCAGCGCTTATCAGATCCCTATTTTAAAATCTTTAAAAAATGATCAGGAGTACGAAAAAATAGCCGATTTATTCATCTTTCTCGATCAGCATCTTGCTCAATGTTCACAGACAACCCCTTATCGTTTATGGGCTGTTAAGAAACTAATCAAACAGCCAAGTACAGTTGGCAAAGGAATTGACTTGATGCTTCCAGAGATAGAGGATTTGTCTAAGCAATTAGATCCTTCGGATTTAAAAACTTGTATTGAATTTTTATTAGAAGAAAAAAGAAGTAAAGAAGCTTTGCGTTGGATTCAAATTGCTTTCACCCACTCTTGCTTTGATCCAGCTGAATTTTCTCCTCTTGCTTTAACAGGCATCGATCAACTCCTCAATAAAACAAAATTGACAGAAACGTATTCTTTTTTAATTCAATATCATAAAAAGCTCATGAGTCATGAGAAGGATTTAAAAAGTATTTGGTTAAAAACGCTAAAAGCGTTTCAGGAACACTCAAATTCAACAATGGTTTTAAAAATACTATCCAAGCAAAAAATTAAAGAACTTTTTGAAGGAGGATTAGATCCTATTAAAGCGATTTTAATCCAAGAATTTTTAAATTTGCAACAGCAACCTTGTCAAGACCTTTTAAAACTTAGTTTATCCCTTTTCTCTTCTTATCAACTAACAGATTGTACTCTATGGTTGCCTATATGGGAAAAAATTGGACATTCTTTTTCTGTTGAAGTTAAACAAACTTTTTATCCATTACTTGTCGATTATTTTAATCTTTCATTACAACATCCTTCCATTAAACAGTTACAATTCTTGAGTAAATTATTAGATCCATACAAAGAAATCCCTTGTTGTAGCGAATTATGGCTTTCGTTTTTACAACAATTTAAAGCTGTCTCTCAAATCCCCCCTTCAAAGCTTTTAAAGACTTTTACACAACATCACTTAAGTATCTTAGAAGATTTTAAGAAAAAAGAAAAAATTGAGGAAGTTTATCAAGTTTTAAGCCTACTCAATCATTTCAAAATACTTCACGGAGAAACGGCTCACTATGTCATTTGGGTAGGAGAAAAATGGGCAGAAAAAGCGGGATCTGAAGAGCAACTTTTAACACTATTTCAACTTGAAAAAAATCTTCTGATCAAATCGTTGAATTCTTCACATATTCCTTTAGTGAACATCTTGATTCAATCTTTATTACAGAAAAAAAATTCTAAAGAAGCTCTCCATTGGATGGATATTCACTTATCCTTAACAACTCATTTATCGGAGATTCAACATCTGCTTGCAATCACTGTTTCACAATTGATTGAACAAAACGAATATGATTTGGTCAGTTCTCTTCTTCTAAAAATCCATAACGAATTTCCGTCTGAGTGCTCTCTAATCAAAACACATTGGTTAAAAATTTTTCAAGAATTAAAAGATTCGTCACACTCAGTCAAAACAATTGAATGTTTAGGAAAAGAAGAAGTACGTACTCTATTTTCTGATGACTCCACTTCTCTAGAACAAGCAGCTCATCAAATTTTATCTAATGATTATTCAACCCTGCATTTAGAGACTTTAGTGAACTTGTTGAGTGTCTATCCCAGTCTAAATCCTTCGCTTTGGATGTTTATTTGGGAAAAAATTTCTGCACTTCCTCAGACTCATTTAAAACAAAAAACATGGACAGTTTTTAAAAAAATTGAAGGGCATCTACCTTTAATAGAACGTGCCACATGCTGGACTTATGCAATTAAAACATTGGCCGATATTAAGCATTCAGATTTATTCCCTTATCTTTCTTCCGATACCCTGCTAGAAACACTTTTTTCACATGCAATCACTCAATCCTTCCGTTTACAAGTTCAGAGAGATCTTTTACTCGGTTGTATCAACCAACTTCTCCCTTCTGATGATCGCTTTCCTTTTCTTCTCATGATTATTTTAAAAAAACGGGATGAATTGGCCAATGATGAGAACAAACCAGAATTATCTGAATTGCGGTTGGAAATGAATTTAGCCTTAATTCGAAAAATGAAAACATGTGCCCAAAGTTTTTCACAAACTTGTCAGTTAATTGAGGAGATTCTCGATCAATCAGATTCTAATAAATACTGGCCTAAATTATTAGAACCCATTGAAAAGTTAGCTCAAGTATACAACACGTTAGCAGATGAACAGATTGCCAATAGCCACACATTTATGAAGGTGTTGAAAAAAGCTTTTCAAGGTCTTATTCCCTTATCTCTCTATCCAACTTTCATTGAAAGTTTATTACCATCAAAATATCCCAAGAAACATCTACTCGAAATCCTACTCAATTTTTTATGTAAAGGACAAGCGAAAGACTTAAAGAAACTCAAAAAAACTCTTTTTCACTCTTGCTTAAAAGTAAAAATCTTTGATCAAGGCTTGTTAGAGGAACGATCTTTCTTAATTTTAGGAACTTTGTGTCTGGAAAAAGGGATGGAATTACACCAACAAAAGCTTGCGTTAGCTGATATGAATTTTAAAGAGTGGTTGTCTCTTTTTAAAACAAGAGCTCAGCTTTTCGGGGAGCTCATTTTCTATTCCCTTGAGAGGGTTCTTATTAAAACACCTGTCACTGTTGAAGAAATTGAAGAAGCTATTACCTTTTATGCGAGATGGGGATACACCATTTTGCCTCATCCTGATTGGACTAAAAAATGTTTGGAATTAGCCATTCATTTAACACTTCATTTTGGTCGTTTAAACAGATCCTTGTCTTCTATCATACAGAAAGCAGAACAAACAGACAAAACACAATTTATAGATGAAGAAAAATTTAATTTTTACACTTGTCATATTCTTAAAGTTCCTTCTTCTCTTCCCCCCTATATGGTTGACTGTGCTCAAGAATCTACTCAATTCTATATAAAAACAGCGATGATGAAAGGAGCAAGTTTAACAATTCAACCCAGGTTATTGCTACCTCTTTATAAAGATTTTATCTTGGAATGTATCAAGCATCAACAAGTTGCGTCCATCATTATTCCGTTGATAGAAGCATTCACCTTTCTTTATCCCCCTGTATCAAAAATAGGATTAGAGGAAGAGAATACTCAATTAGTGAATCATGACATTTATGCTTCTGAGTTAATTCAACAAGTAATCAAGCAAAAGTATTATCAAAACCATATTCCAACAATTTTTAAATGTTATATTTACCTCTACCCTGAAATTTCCTTTTTTGACGGTCGTTTGTCAATACCAGTCCAAAGAAATGTTCTATTGGAACTCATTAATCAAGTGAATAAGTTTGATACTCCCTTTGCCATTTATAAAGCCATTCGGATTTTAAAAATTTTAGAAGATGATTTAGTCAAGTTAAATCCATCCTTAACTTTCCTAAATTCCTTATTTACATCTTACGAAGAGATTTTAAAAGCTTGCCAAAAATATTGGAAAGTGTCTATTAACGGTAATAGTTTATTGGGTCATTTAATCAGTATTCATAACCAAAAAAAAGAAGAAAGATTGCCTAATCCTGTAGTGGAAAAAATTAAATATTTCCATGGCAAACAATTTGACCTTGCTTTGGCTTTGATTCAAGAATTTCAAGATGAAATTAACCATTATTACTTCTTATGTCATTACACAGAATTAGCTTTAACAATTTTATATAGACAATACAAATTTTTTGAATTTAATGAATTTAGTCAATTTATAGACAAATTTCACCAATTAATTCCTTTCTTTCAGCAAATTCTCTCACAGAAATCCCCTACTACAGCAATCAACATTTTCTCTTCTTTTAATCCATTAGCATTTAATAAAGAGATTATAGATGTCTTATTTGCTCCTAGTCAACTTCTTATTATTGTTGAGGATGCAGGTCAAAAAACAACTCCTCTTCAAGATCCTCTACCTATTAAAAGTAATTTATTCACTCATGAAGATGAAACCTTGTTACTTCAAACATGTTCAGAATGGATGGAATGTTTAAAAGAAGCTTCAAATCCTCAATTAATTTTTGATGCTTTCCAAAGAATAATTGATATAGACTCCTATGCCATAAATGTCAAACAGACAGATTCCGTTTTTATCAAACTAGAAGAATGGATAGAGGAATTTTTTGAACCCAATCAAATATTCTTTAAAGAATACTTACTTATCCAATTAACTAAAAATCGCTATTCTTCTTATGGAATGTATCTAGATCGAGTTGAAAGATTATTTGAATCTATTAGAGACTATGTATTTGCAACTCAGGAATGGTATATTTTAGAAAGATTTATGGATATAATTGGACATCCCAATTTTCAACTTAGTACTGAAGATGATCATCGAAGAAATCAAAGTGTGAACCAGTTGATCGCCCTGTTTATAGACTTCATTGATCTACATGGACCTACAGAAATCGTTCGAGATATTTTTGAAGGGATCCTTCATGCTTGTGCACGCGCAATAGATATCAAAATATTCAACGAAACCTATTCACCCTCTACTTCCCTATTTCAAAGTTTAAAAGAACTGATCTCTAAATACTCTATAGAAGCTAGTCAACTTATATTTGATTTATTAGAACTTCAATTTCATTCTTCGAGTTTATCAAGAGTTGATCCTCTGGTTTATAAGAATAGCGTACAAGGTTATATGGAAAAATTAATAAAAATTATCAATATGGAAGAGATTACTTTTGTTTGTGTCCGACTTATGAAAATCATCACCACTATTCCAAATACTGATCATCCCACTAGAAAGCATTTAAAGATAGAACTCGCTATTCATTGGTTGCAGCTTCTACAAGATTTTTCTTTATCAAAAAGTCCTCAAGAATCTGATGAAATTAAATCAAAATCTTTTTCTTTTCTAATGGCATTAAAAATAAAAGAAGGGACTGATCAACATCTGCTACAAAATGAAGATAAAGAATATTGGTCTAAAGCAGAACAATTAATTGAAAAATGGCCTCAACCTTTTATTAAATTTCAATAACCTTGGTAGGACATGTCGTCCATAACTCCTAACAAGAAGAGTGCTTGATTTTTAACAAAAACTAAAATATAATTTTAAAAATTTAACAAACAATAAATGATGAATAGAAAACAAACAGTGGTTGTTGGAATGTCAGGAGGTGTCGACTCTTCTGTAGCAGCCTTACTACTTAAAGAACAAGGCTATCAAGTGATTGGCCTGTTTATGAAAAATTGGGAAGAAGTTGATGAGAACGGCGTCTGTCGTTCTTCTTATGATTACGATGATGTGTGTCAAGTCTGTAAACAAATTGATATTCCTTATTATAGCGTCAATTTTGTTAAAGAGTATCGCAATCAAGTTTTTAACCAATTTTTAGAAGATTTTAAACAAGGATTAACTCCCAATCCAGATATTCTGTGCAATCGTGAAATTAAATTTAAAGTGTTTTTAGATAAAGCAATTGAACTTGGTGCAGATTTTTTAGCCACTGGGCATTATTGTCAGACGATCGCCGTGAATGGACACCCTGTTCTAAAAAAAGGAATTGATCTAAATAAAGACCAAACTTATTTTCTTTACACATTAAACCAACCCATTTTAAGAAAGGTGTTATTTCCGATTGGAGGATTGTGCAAACGGGAAGTACGAGCCCTGGCTCGTCAACGTGGATTGGCTACTTCAGATAAAAAAGATAGTACAGGGATTTGCTTTATTGGAGAAAGAGATTTTCGCAACTTCTTAAGTCAGTACATTGTCGCTCAACCAGGTCATTTTGAAACGCTTCAAGGAAAAATAGTGGGACAACATCAAGGTGCTGTTTATTACACATTAGGCCAAAGAAAGGGATTGGGAATTGGGGGAAAAGGTGAAGCTTGGTTTGTTGTTGGCAAAGATATGACTCGCAACGTTGTCTTGGTGGCTCAAGGAGCCGACCATCCGGCTCTTTATTCCTATCACTTGACAGCTAAGCAACTCAGTTGGGTGGCTGGTCATCCCCCTCCCTATCCCCTCAAATGTCACTCAAAAGTGCGTTATCGTCAAATGGACCATCTTTGTACGATTCAATCCATTAAGAATGGAGAAGCCTATGTGACCTTTGATCAACCTCAACGGGCTGTCACGCCAGGTCAATCTGTTGTATTTTATGAAGGTTCCATCTGTTTAGGTGGAGGAATCATCACTTAGTTCTCTTATCAATTTAATTGATTAAGGTAATCAATCAGTGACCGAAGAAGACCAAAGTGCTTGTAGTTATGCTTAAAAGCTAAACGAGGAAATTGTAAATGGTCTGTTTCTTCAGGTAGAGGATCGGTCATGTAATAATCCCCTTCTTTTAATAAATCAGCAAATTGGTGATTCAAATGATATAATTGTTTTTTCGATAAGGATTTTTGAAGTCGTATGACTAGCGTATCAAGAACATATCGACTTGAGTGATAGCAGCGATAAAATTGTTGAATATGATTCACTGCACTTCTGACATCTGGGGCAATATAATAAAGAGATTGATCTTCTTGACTAATCCAACCATTTTTTAATAAGTTGTGTTCAATGTAATACTCCCAAGCTTTCCAATAAGAGCCTTGATCTCCTTCAATCAACACAACAGGAATGATGTTTGCTTTTCCTGTCTGCATAAGAGTCAACACTTCGAACAGCTCATCCTGCGTACCAAATCCTCCTGGAAAAGCTGCAACAGCATCTGAATGGCTTAGAAACATCAACTTACGAGTAAAGAAATAACGAAACGTAATCAACTTAGGATCGCCAGCAATTAAAGAATTAGTAGGAGATTCAAAAGGCAAACGTATCGACAAGCCAAAAGTCGATTCACGACTTGGCCCTTCTAAACCAGCACGCATAATTCCATTGGCAGCTCCCGTAATACAAAACCAACCTAGTTTGGCCATTGCTGCACTAAACGTTTTAGCAGCAAGATAATCCACATGATCTTCAGGAGTTCTAGCTGAGCCGAAAATACTAATACGTCGAGAATGAGGGTATTTGCTAAAAATGCGATAAGCATAACGCATTTCTTTCATCGCACGTGTCATGAGTTTTAGATGACCGAGATTGACTTGATCTTCCATCATCCTTAAACCCGTATAAATGATCTGGCTGACTAAATCTGCTTCTAAGGATGCAGGATTTGATCCTAATGAAGAAATAAATTCCTTGATTTTGACCGTAAGAGGATTGATAGGTAAATTTTCATTCTCATTCATGTCAAACGATCATCAGCAAGTCGACTTAATTATTCAATGAAATTTCTTTTGAGCATTCATTATCTAATTTAATTTTAATCGCTCGATGTCTACGTTGTAATTCATTGTAGAGAGGTAGTAAAGAATTTTTAGATTCCAATTCCACTATTGGACTACTGAGAACTTGCTCGGGGCATTTTACAATTTCTTGGAATTCTTCTTTTA
>WUUC01197562.1_pt1 | contig 16367 bp, 8 predicted proteins | sample 6278441 | NCBI WGS metagenome assembly WUUC01 (sample SAMN13675441, study PRJNA597444) | soil metagenome | isolation source: soil | place: USA: Washington | collected 2017-10
TGGGGTCCTTGATCTGGTCGGGCCGCCAGGCGCAGCAGAAGAAGTTGCCGAGGCCGTCGAGCGGCTTGCCTGTGTTCCAGGGGTTGTTGGAGTAGTAACCCGTGAAGAACGGCGTCAGGTTCAGCCCGCTGCGCGCCTGGACGATGGTCGAGACCGTCCAGCCGCCGAACAGGGCGTCGGCCCACCCGGGCATGTTCGCGCCGACCTTGCGGCCATGGCCCACCGGCACGTCCCATGTACCGTTCACCACCAGCCGGTGCTTCACCACGTTGGGATCCGGGCCGCGATCCTTCTCGATGTCGTAGGGGTCGAACATCACCGGACCGATCGTGCTGTTGCCGGTGTCGGGCGCGTTCGTATCCGAATGCGCCAGCGTGTACGCCGCGTTGACCGCGAACCCGCCCTTCCATCGCCGGGTCAGCTCGAACTGCGCGGCATGGAGCTGGCCCTCGCCGCTGTTCTCCACGATGTCCATGTAGAACCCGTAGAGCGGAAACGGCAGCCGCGCCTGGTCCTCGGCGTTGTCGAATTCCCAGAGGTCCGTGTTCGCGGGCAGCGTGTTGTGGTCGCGGTCGACCAGCAGCTTCCGCATGGTGGAGCCGATGTAGCTCACGCGCAGCCCCAGGTCCCCCGGCAGCTCTCTCTCCACGGTGAGGTTGTACTGGTACACGTCCGGGCTTTCGAGGTCGGGGTCGATGCCCTGGTTGCCGAAGCTCGTAGGGTCGACGAAGGGCACGCCGCCCGAGAAGCCGTTGCGCAGGCCTCCTCCACGCCACGACCGCGTGAAGCGGAACTCATTGGATGCCAGCAGGTCGCGCACGCCCTGCACCGCGACCGTGGGATGGAAGAGGCCGACGCCGCCCCGGAGCACGGTCTTGTTGTCCCCGCCCAGGCGCCAGGCGAACCCGACGCGCGGGCTGAAGTTGTTCTTGTCCGTGTTCATGAGCTGATCGCTCAGGCCCACCTGGTCCGCCGTCCGCGTGCGGTTGAGGGCGATCACGCCCGGAGGCATGAGCGCGGCCACCTGCGCGTTCGGCACCAGGTGGTAGCCACCCTCGAGCGGGCGGAAGTTGGCGATCACGTCGCCGTCCTCGTGCCAGACGCCGACGACCTCGTAGCGCAGGCCGAGGAACACCGTGAGGCTGGGGTTGACCCGCCAGTCGTCCTGCACGAACAGCGCGAAATCGTTGGAGTAGCCCTGCAGCGGCCCGCGGTTGCTGACGTGGTCCGCCGCGTCCTGGGGAAGTCCGAGCAGGAAGTCGGTGAAGGCGTTGCCGGTCTGCGCGCCGTTGAAGCGATAGCGGCCCCGGAAGTTGACGCCCAGCCCGAAACCGTCCGTGGCGGAATTGCGGGTGAACAGCCCGCCCGCCTTCAGCGAATGGCCACCCAGGATGAACGAGACGTTGTTGCTGACCGACAAGGCGTTCTGTTTCAGCGTGCGGTCCACGTTGCGTCCCTGGTCCGTGATATTGGTGGGCCGGTTCGCGCCGGTGGTGAAGCTGATCTGGGGGAAGCCGTGCCGCTCGCCGGTGAGGCTGGGCGCGACTTCCAGTCCGAGCTGCCGGCTGACGTCCGCGGCCAGGAAGTTGCTCTCGCGGTCCGACTTGTCGTAGTTGTACCCGACGCGGAATTCGTTCACGACCGTGGGAGAGAAGATCCTGGTCCAGCCCGCGACCGCCGACGCCGTGTTGAGCGAACGCTTCAGGTACGGCATGTTGGTGAGCGCGTTGCCCGCCTCGAAGGTGACGGCCTGGGGGTCACGGAACTGGTAGCTCCCACGCAGGAACAGGGAGTCGTTCTTGCTGGCCTCGTGGTCGAGCCTGAGGTCCGCACGGTGGCGGTCCTGTGTGATGGGGACGAACTGCTGGAACACGCCATAGCCGCCGCTGACCGTCTGGGCCTGGTTCGGCAGGGGGTAGAAGAAGTTCATGATGTTCCGGGCGGCGGGGTCGATGCGGTCGGCCGGGATGAGCTGGTTCGGGAACGGCTGGCCCGTGCGGGGATCGCGCGGCCGGATGGCCGTCCCCAGGAAGTTGCCGTTCCTCATGGCCTCGGTGGGCACCGTGGCGCGCCCTCCGCCGAAGATCGCCTTCTCGATGGAGCCCTCGTAGTTGGCGAAGAAGAAGGTCTTGCCGGTCTTGAGCGGACCGCCCAGACTCGCGCCCCAGCGATGATGCCGCGTGTCGGAGAGCGGATCGCCACGCTTGACGCCGGAGAGCTTCTGGTTATAGGTCAGCGCGTTGAGGCCGTTCTCGTTGAAGTCGTAGAACCCGCTTCCGTGGTACCGGTTGGCGCCGCGCTTGGTGGTCACCACCACGCCGGCCAGGCCGCCGTACTCGGCGCTGTACGAGTTCGAGAGCACCTGCAGCTCGGCGATGGCGTCGAGGCCGGGGGCGGAGTTCCCGATGGTGCCGAAGATGGCGTTGGTGGAGGCCTGGCCGTCCTGCAGGTAGGACACGCCATAGGTCTTCCCGCCGAGGAACTGCATGTCGCCCGAGCCCCCCAGCACGTTCGGGTTCAGGAGCAGGAATGATTGGATGTCCCGGCTGCTGCGGGGCAGGTCGCGGAGTTGCTGCTCGTCGAGGCCGCGGGAGATGGCCTGGCTCTCCAGCGTGATGTTGTTGGTGCCCTCGGCGGAGACCGTGACCGACTCGGTGAGCGCCCCGATCTCCAACCTGACGTCGGCGCGCGCGACGCCAGCCGCGGGCACGACCACGCCGGTCCGCTCGTACTTCTTGAAGTTCGGCGTGATCACCTCGACGCGGTAGCGGCCCGGCCGGAGGTTCGTCGCTTCGAACCGCCCCTCCCCGTCGGATTCCACCGGGCGCGGCACACCCGTGCTCTCGTCGACGATCAGGACCGAGGCGCCGGAAACGGCCGCTCCCTGCGGATCCACGACCGTGCCGCGGATCGTGCCCAGGAAGGACTGGGCGTGGATGGCTCCGGCCGCGCCTGCGAGGGTCAGGAGCGTGCCCAGAAAGACCCGTGCTCGCATGTGTTGTCCTCCCCGACGGGCCAGCTGGCCCGGCGCAGCAGTAATCGAAAGGAAACGATAGTTAGCATGGTTTCTATACCTTTTGTTTGCCTGCGTCAATGGCTTCATCCGCGTGTGGACGCTTGTCGCCCGACAGCCCCTTCGGTACGCTGTCGGGGACCCTGACCGATGAACAAAGCCCTCCTCGGCTGCAGCGTGCTGGCCGCCGCGCTCTCGCTCCTCGCCGGGTGCCGGGGAAAAACGGCTCCCGCCGCCGCTTCCGCGCGGCCCAACGTCCTCTTCATCACCATCGACACCCTCCGCGCGGATCGACTCGGCGTCTACGGCCACGCGGCCGCCGCGACACCCACGCTGGACGGGCTCGCCGCACGCGGCGCCCGCTTTCCGACGGCGATCGCACACGTGCCGCTGACCGGACCCTCCCACGCGTCCATGCTCACCGGCCTCACCCCTGTCGGACACGGTGTCCGCGACAACGGCGGCTACGTGCTGCCGGCGGAGGTGAAGACCGCGGCCGGCGAGTTCCAGCAGGCGGGATACGGGACGGCGGCCTTCGTGTCGGGCTTCCCGCTCGACCGGCGCTTCGGCTTCAACCGCGGATTCGACACCTACGACGACCACCTGCCGCGCGGCAACGACACGCGGCGCACGCCGTACGTGGAGCGGTTCGCCGACGCCACCACGGACGCGGTGCTGCGTTGGCTGGGTGCGCCGGCGTCCGTGGCCGGCGCCGAAGGCTCGCCCTTTTTCCTCTGGGTGCACTACTACGATCCCCATGCGCCCTACGAGCCGCCGGGCGCGCTGGCCGAGCGGTTCCGGCAAGCGCCCTACGACGGCGAGATCGCGTTCGTGGATGCCCAGATCGCCCGGCTCTTGCGCGCGCTCGAAGAGAAGGACGCCCTCGCGCGCACGCTCGTGCTCGTGACCGCGGATCACGGCGAAGGGCTGGGCGAGCACGGCGAGGGCACCCACGGCCTGTTCGTCTACGACTCGACGCTGAAGGTCCCCTGGATCATGGCGGGGCCGGGCATTCCCTCGGGCCGTGTGCCCTCGACGGTCGCGCGCGGCATCGACGTACTGCCCACGCTGCTCGACCAGGCTGGCCTGGATGTGCCGAACGGGCTCGACGGGCGATCGCTGCGGTCGGCTCTGGAAGGAAAGACCATGGCCGACGCGCCGGCGTATGCCGAGTCGGTCTATGCCGAGCGCGAGTTCGGCTGGGCGCCGCTGTTCGCCCTGCGCACGTCGCGGTACAAGCTCATCGAGGCGCCGAGGCCGGAGCTCTACGACCTCGAAGCCGACGCGGGGGAAGCCGCCAACCGTTTGGCGCAGGACGCCGCGCGCGCCGAGGACCTGCGGAGGAAGCTCGAGGCGGCTCTCTCGCGCCCTGCGCGCTCCACGCCCGCGAAGGTAGACACCGAGACCGCGGAACGCCTCGCCGCCCTGGGCTACCTCGGCGGCGGCCGCGCGCCGGGCGCGGGTGCCGGGAGTGCGGCCAGGCGCGACCCCAAGGACGGGGTGCGCCTGATGCCACGGCTCAACCGCGGCATGTCGGTGGCGCGCACCGATCCGCCTGTCGCCATCCGCGAGCTGAGCGCCGTGCTGGCCGAGGATCCGGGGCTGCTCATGGCGCGCCGCACGCTGGCGGTGGCCTACGCCGCCGCCGGACAGCACGAGCGCGCGGTCGCCGAGCTGCGGCGCCTCGAGAAAGAGGGCCATCTCAGCGCGGAGGACGCGGTCGTGCTCGGCGACAACCTGCGCTTCGCGGGACGGCTCGAAGAGTCGGCCGCGGTCCTCGAGCGCGCCGCCCGCGACCATCCCCGCTTTGCGCAGCCCTGGCTCTCGTTGGCCGAGGTCCACATCAAGGCGAAGCGGAACGCCGAAGCGGCGGCGGCCTACGAGCACGTCCTGGGCCTCGTGCCCGATCACATCGAGGCGCTGCGCGGCCTGGGCGACATCGCCCTTCTCGAAGGCCGCACCGACGCCGCCGCCACGCGCTACGGGCGCATCCTCGAGGTCGACCCGGCCGATGCCGGGGCCATGACGAAGGTCGGCGTGCTGAAGATGCGCTCCGGCCAGGCCGATCAGGCGATTGCGCTCTTCCGGAGGGCGGTGGAGCGCGAGCCCGCCAACGGCGAGGCCCTCCTGTACCTGGCGGGCGCGCTGGCCTCGAGCGGCCGTCCGCGAGAAGCGCTGCCGTTCTTCGAACGCGCGCTGGCCGCGGGCCCGCCGTCGAGCATGGCGTACAACGGGCTCGGCCTGACGCGGCTCGCGGTGGGGGACCGGCGGGGGGCGGCCACGGCCTTCGGCGAATCGCTGCGGCTCGACCCGGACCAGCCCGACGTCGCGCGGAAGCTGCGCGAGCTGCGCTAACCGAACTCGGGCCCGAAGATCGCCAGTTGCCGGTCCGGCCGGCCGGGCGCGCGCCCGCCGTGCCGGTACATGCGGATGAGCGGCCGCTGCTCGCGGAACCCGAGCGCGCCGACCGCCGCCATCCAGTCGGCGTGGCCCGCGTTCGCGTCCACGATCACCCGGCCTTCGACGTGGCGCAGCGCCGCCGTGAGCATGCTCCGAGCCGATTCGACGCTCGGGGCCACGACCGGACCCACATGGTGGGAATGCTGGCCCGGGCGGGCGAAGCAGTACGCGGTCACCATTTCTCCCTCGCGGACGCACCACGCCGGGGCTCGAGTGAAGGCCCACCGGAGCACCTCGCCGCGGTCGGCGCCGAAGACTTCGCGATCGAGCCGCAACACCGCGTCGACGTCGGCGGCCGCGAGCGGTGTGGCCGGTCCACCGGCGGCGCCGCGCCTGTCGCCGTCAGTCCCCATGCGCAGGAACGTGCCGGCCTCGGCGAAGCCCAGTTTCGCGTACACGGGCCGGCCCTGGGGTGTCGCATCGAGCCCGACGAGGGACACGTCCGCCAGTCGCGCCAGCACCGCCTCCATGAGCCGGGTGCCCAGGCCGTGGCCGCGTGACTCCGGGTCCACCAGCACCATGCACACCCAGGCCAGCGCCGTGCCGTAGCAGGCGGCCCCGGCCGTCCCCACGATGCGTCCGTCCGGCAAAGCGGCGGCCACGAACCGTCCGGGGTTGCGTGAGAGCAGCAGCGTCCAGTCGTCGGCCCGCTGGTTCCATCCCGCCGCGCGGCTGAGGGCGAACCCTCCGGCCACGTCGTCAGCCGTCATCTCGCGGAGCTGCACTGAGCTTGCTCCCTCATGGCTGCTGCCCGGCGTCCGCCCTACCGCGGATGGCGGCTCAGGATACGGTGCGCCTGTCGCGTGAGCGCGACCGCCTGGTCGAACGGCCGCAGCCACATGTTGCGACCGAACATCACGCCCGTAGCACCGGATTCCATGTATCGCGCGAGCTTGCGAAGGACGGCGGCGTCGTCGTCCTGCTTGACGCCGCCCGAGAAGAGGACGAGCACCTTGCCCGCGGAGCGGACCACGCGGCGCAGCCTTTCGGCCGCCGGCTCGCGCAAGGACCGGTACGGTTCCGGGCAGTGCTCGTTGTTTTCTTCGGGCTCGTGCAGCTTCACGATGTCCGCGCCGAGCTCCTCGGCGACGCGCGCGGCGTAGTCCTGGGCATAGAGCGTGCCCTTGCCGCCCTTCGCCTCGATGGCGCGGCCGCGCGGGTAGGCCCACATCACCACCGGCATCCCGAGCCGCTCGGCGTCCTGCCGCACCTTCTGGAACTCACGGATGCCGACCTCCTCGCGCGGCGAACCCACGTAGATCGTGTAGCCGACGGCGTCGGCACCGAGCCGGACCCCGTCCTCCACGCTGGCGGCGGGCGGCGAGACCGCCTCCGCGTCGTCGGCGATGTTCGTCTTCCCATTGAGCTTCAGGATGAGGGGAATCCGGCCGCAGTATTCCTTCATGTACTTCTCGGCGAGGCCGATGCCGAGCGCGATCGCGGAGTAGTCGCCTTCGAGGGCCAGCCGGAACTGGAAATCGGTGTCGAGCGCGGCAGGGTTGGGGAAGAAGTCTCCCGGCCCGTGTTCAAATCCTTGATCGAGGGGCAGCACGAGCAGCGTGCCGTTGCGGGGTCCGTGGGCGTAAAGCATCCGCCACAGGCGCACGCGCTTGCCGTGTGACAGCGACAGGGTGTTGAGCGACGGCCGGACCTCGGCTTCGGCCTTGGGGACAGGCCGCAACAGCGATTGACTCTTTCGTTTCATTTCGATAGCCTTCAGTCGCTTTCTTTTTATAGGGCCCCACAGCCGGTGTCAACCGCCGAGAGAGCATGGATCACCCCGCCTCGAACCGCACCTCGCCCCCCGACCTCGACCTGACCCTTCGCGGTCCGGTCGACGAGTGGCTGGCTGCGCTCACCCGCGGGACCCGGGACGTAGGCCGACTGCTCGGCGCGTCGCCGGAGGAGCAGGAGCGGGTCGGCGCCCGCCACACCCTGCGCGAGATCTGCCAGCAGCCGGTGACCTGGGTCGAGACCGCGGGCCGGGTGGCCGACGACGTGGGCGCGGTCGGCGCGGCGCTGGCCGCCGTGTCTAGCGACGGCGTCGCGGGCGGGATCGCCCTTACCGGATCCGGCAGCTCGCTCTACGCGGCCGAGTGCCTGGCGCCCGCGCTGCAGCTCGCGCTCGGTCTTCCGGTACACGCGGTCTCCGCCGGTGAGCTGCTGATCCAGCCTCGCGCATACCTGCCCGCGCGCGGGCCATCGTTGCTCGTCTCCTTCGGCCGTTCCGGGAACAGCCCGGAGAGCTGTGGCGCGATCGACGCCGTCCGTGAAGCGATGCCGGCCTCCCGTCATCTCGCGATCACCTGCAACCGTTCGGGTGGGCTGGCCACGCGCTACCGCGACGACAAGCGGGTGACCACGGTCGTGCTCGACGACAAGACCAACGACCGCAGCCTGGTCATGACCAGCAGCTTCACCAACATGGTGCTGGCCGCGCGGCTGGTCGGGATGACCCGCGACGTTCCGGGGTACCTCGGCTACGCGGCCACCGTCGCGCGCGCCGGTGCCCAGGTGCTGCTGGGCCGTTCGGACGCGCTGGCCGGGGTGGGCCGCGGCGCCTACGGCTCGGCCGTCTATCTCGGCAGCGGCTGCCGGTACGGCTCGGCGCGGGAAGCCGCGCTGAAGATGCTGGAGATGACGGACGGCCGCGTGAAGACGTTCCCCGAGACCTACCTGGGCCTGCGCCACGGGCCGATGTGCGCGATCGACGACGACACGCTGATCGTCTGCTTCCTGTCCTCCGACCCGGTCACGCGCGCCTACGAGGCCGACCTCGTGCGCGAGCTCGTGCGCAAGGGGCTCGGCGCGCGGAAGGTGGTCGTCGGCCACCGGGTGCCCGCGGAGCTGGTCTCGAGCCAGGACGTGGTGGTCGATGTCCCCGCCCTCGAGCACGTGAGCGACCACGGCGCCCCCCTCGTCGATGTCCTCGTGGGCCAGCTCCTGGCCTTCTTCCGGTGCCTGTCGTTCGGGATGCGCCCCGACATGCCGTCCGACGCCGGCGTCATCAACCGCGTGGTAGAAGAATTCGCCCTCCACCGCCGGAGCTGAGACCGCCCGGACGTGCCGCGTGATCACCGTCGGCGGCTTCAACACCTCGATCGACAAGGCCATGGTGACGGACGAGCTCGCGCCCGGGACTGTCAACCGGGTGTGGGATGTCCGCGCGTCCGCGGGTGGCAAGGGCGTGCACGTGGCACTCGCGGTGGCCGCGCTGGGCGAGCCCGTGTGCCTCGTCGGGCTCATCGATGCCGCCCATCGCCAGGAGTTCGTGGACGCGCTCGGTGCTTGCGGCGTGCACTTCGACGCGGTGCCGAGTCCGAACGGAATCCGCACGTGCCTGGCCATCCAGGATCGCGCGGGAAAGCGCGTGACCGAGGTGCTGGAGCCCGGACCGGACACCGACGAAGCCACCCGCGAGGCGCTGTGCACGCGCTTCCTGGCCCGCGCCACGCGGTCTTCGGTGGCGGTGCTGTCCGGCAGCGTCCCGCGCGGCTTCGCCGACAGCGTCTACGGCGATCTCACCGCGAACCTGCGCGGGTCGCCGGTGCGCCTGCTCCTGGACGCCAGCGGCGGGCTCCTCGAAGCGGCGCTGGCCGCGCGCGCCTTTCTCATCAAGCCCAACCGCGAGGAGGCCGAAGCGCTGACGGGAGCCGCCATCGAAGGGCCGGCGGCCGCGGTGGAGGTCGCGCGTGGGCTGCTGGCGCGCGGGCCGGGCACAGTCGTCCTCTCGCTGGGAGAGGCCGGCGCCGTCGCGGTGGCGGAGGGCCACGCCGTCCACGCGCTCGTACGCGTGGAGCGGCCCGTCAACGCCGTGGGCTCGGGTGATTGCCTGCTGGGCGGCGTGGCCGTGGCCCTGGCGCGCGGAGAGGCGTTCGACGACATGCTGCGCCTGGGCGTGGCCTGCGGTGCCGCCAACGCGATGAGCGCCGAGACGGGCCGGTTCGAGAAGGCCGACGTGGACCGGCTGCTGCCGCGCGTCGAGCTCATCTCGCTCTAAGTTAAGATTTCGCCCCTAGACGTGATGCAATCGGTCGAAGGCACCCGCCGGTCCGACCTCCTCGGCCACGTCCTCGTCTGGGAGCTGGGCTGGAGGTGACCGGCCGCTATCGCTGGCGGATCGGGATCCTGCTCTTCGCCTCCACCGTCATCAACTACCTCGACCGCCAGACGCTGAGCGTGCTCGCGCCCCAGCTCAAGACGGAGTACGCCTGGTCGAACGAGACGTTCGCCTGGGTCGTCATCGCGTTCCGGCTCGCCTACACGGTGATGCAGCCGATCTCGGGACGGCTGCTCGACCACTTCGGCACGCGTCGTGGGCTGACCATCGCCGTGCTGTGGTACTCGACCGCGGCCATGCTGACGTCGCTCGCCACGGGGTTGAAGAGCTTCTGCGCGCTACGCTTCCTGCTGGGCGTGGGCGAGGCGGCGAACTGGCCGGGTGCCACCAAGGCCGTCGCGGAGTGGTTCCCGCGCCGGGAGCGCGGGTGGGCGGTCGCCCTGTTCGACAGCGGCTCGTCGTTCGGGGCCGCGGTGGCGGTCGGGGTAGTGCCGCTGATGTTCGCCTACTTCGGCGGCTGGCGGCCCGCGTTCCTCGTCACCGGCGCCCTCGGGTTCGTGTGGGTCCTCCTGTGGAGGCGCAGCTACTACCCGCCGGAACAGCACCCGCGTGTCTCTCCGGACGAAGTGCGGCTGATCCTGGCGGATCGCGCCGAGGAAGGCGTGGCCGCGACGACCGCCCCGGAGCCGCCGCCGTCCACCTCCACCCTGCTGAAGCTGCCGCAGACGTGGGGCGCGATCGCGGCCCGCGGCCTCACCGATCCCGTGTGGTTCATGATTACGGACTGGTTCGCCATCTACCTCGTGAGCCGCGGATTCGAGCTCGAGGAGACCGCGCTCGGCTTCTGGGTGCCGTTCCTCGCCGCCGACCTCGGCAACTTCTTCGGTGGCGGCGCCTCGAGCGCGCTCATCCGCCACGGATGGACCGTGGGCCAGGCGCGGCGCGCCCTGATCGTGGCGGGCGGGTTCGGCGTCCTGGCCCTGATCCCGGCCGCGCTCTCGACGAACTTCGCCACGCTGGTCGCCTGCTTCGCGCTCGCGACGTTCTCCTACGCGATGATGTCCACCATGGCCCTCGCGCTGCCCGCGGACCTGTTCGAGAGCCGGGCCGTGGCCTCGGTGGCGGGGATGGCCGGCGCGGCGGCGGGCGCGGGTACGCTCCTGTCCACCTATTTCATTGGCGTGGTGGCCGACCGGTTCTCGTTCACGCCGATCCTGATCACGGCCAGCCTCATCCCCCTGGCGGCGGCCGCCTTCGTGGTCACGCTCGTACGCAACGGACCGCAATCCGGCCGCGGCCTGCTGAAGACGATCTAGGTTTCGTTTGATTTCGTTTGGCGGCGTTGGCTTGCGTTTCCGCGCGAGCTCTCCGTAGAATCGGAAATCCAAAGGAGACCATTGGCGCGAACAGCCGTGCTTCCGTCACGGATTCCGGCCGCGGCACTGGCGGGCCTTCTGTGCGCGCTGGTTCCATCGGTGCCTGCCGCCCAGGCCGCGCGCGAGGCGGCGACTCCGCCGGTTCGCGTCTGGGAAGGGCACCTCGACTTGCCGACGTACGAGGAGGGGCTCCCCGACGTGAACCCGCCCTTCGACCTGTTCGAGACGCACCGGTTCAACTATCCCTACACGCTCCGCCACAGCCTGAGCGACAAGCGCAAGGTGGAGCGCTGGCGTGCGCTCTATCTCGAGAACGAGTACCTCAAGGTGACGGTGCTGCCCGACCTCGGCGGCCACCTCTACTCCTGTGTCGACAAGGCCACGGGCGAGGACCTCTTCTACGCCAACACTTCGATCAAGAAGGCGCGCGTGGCCTACCGCGGGGCCTGGACGGCGCTGGGCATCGAGTTCAACTTCCCCGTCTCGCACAACTGGGTCACGGCTTCGCCCGTGGACTACGCGATGCGGGCGAACCCCGACGGCACCGCCTCGATCTGGGTGGGCAACCAGGACCGTGTCTACGGAATGCGGTGGCAGGTGGCGCTGACCCTGAAGCCGGCCAGCACGCTGCTGCAGCAGGACGTCGCGCTCTACAACCGGAGCGATACGCGCCACCGCTTCTACTGGTGGACCAACGCAGGCGTGCGCGTCTTCGATGACAGCCGTATCGAGTACCCGATGCGCTTCACGGCCTCCCACGGGTTCAGGGAGGTGGACACCTGGCCGGTCAACCGCGCGGGTGTGGACCTGTCGGTGGTCGGGAACCACAAATACGGGCCGGTCTCCGAGTTCAGCCACGGCAGCCGCGAAGGGTTCATGGGCGTGTACCACCCGCGGACGAAGACGGGCGTCGTCCACTACTCGTCGCCGCTCGACGCGCCCACGAAGAAGATCTGGTCCTGGAGCAGCGATGCGGACGGGCTCGACTGGCGGAAGGCGCTCTCCGAGGACGAAAGCGCGTATGTCGAGGTGCAGGCCGGCCTCTTCCGCAACCAGGAGACCTATGCCTTCCTGGGTCCGCAGGAACAAATCCGGTTCACGGAGTACTGGATGCCGGTGCGCGGCACGGGCGGCATCACGCGCGCGAACCCGGAGGGCGTCGTGCACGTCAGCCGCGCGCCCGCTGCCGCGGGCGGCGTGGACCTGACCGTCGCCCTCAACGTGACGCGGCCGCTGCACGGCGGCTCGTTGCGGGTGAAAGATGGCCAACGCGTAGTGAAGATGGAGACCTTCTCGCTCGCTCCCGACGGCACGGGCCGGTTCGTGTTCGTCGGATTGCCGGCGGCTCCGCGCTATTCGATCGAGGTGCACGACGCGTCGGAGCTGCGCCTCGCGCACACCGAAGACGAATACGACATGCTGCCGGCGTCGGAGATCCGGGTGGGAGCGCAAACGGCGCATCCGGTGCCGCCGCCCGACAGACGCGGGGCGGACGACGTGCTCGAGATCGGAACGGACCAGGAGCTCAACGGCAAGCGCCTGGCGGCGTGGGACACCTACGCGGACGGCCTCGCCCGTTTCCCCGACAGCCGGGGCCTGCTCAAGGCGGCCGGCCGTCTCGCCGTCGTCCTGAAGCGGTACGCCGAGGCCGCGCCGCTCCTGGAGCGAGCGCTGGCCCGCGACACCACCGATGCCGAGGTGCAGTACTACTTCGGGCTGGCGTACGACGCCCGGGGCGACGCGCGCCGGGCGCGCGCGGCCTGGGAGAACGCGCAGCAGTTCGGGCCCTTCCGCGTGCCCGCGCTCCTGAAGCTCGCCCAGGCCGACGCGCGCGCGGGCGACCGCGGCGACGCCCTCGACCGCCTGGCCGCGGTGAACCGCACGGCCCCGGAGGCGGTCCGTGCCGGCGCTCTGCAGGCGGCGCTCCTGCGCCATGCCGGACGCGTGGTCGAGGCGCGGCGACGCCTCGACGAATGCCGCGCGGTCGACCCGACCTCGTCGCTCCTCCGTTACGAAGCGACGCGACTCGGGACGACTGATGCCGCGCTCTGGACGCATCTCGGCGCGGACCCCGACCGGGTGCTCGATCTGGCCGTCGAGTACATGGCGGCAGGGCTGGACGAAGATGCGCTCGACCTGCTCGCGCGCGACTACCCGCCCTCCTCGGGCCTGCTCGTCGAGCCCGGCGCGGTCCCGCCGCAGGAGCACCCCGAGGTCGTCTATTACCGCGGCTACGTCCGCGAGCGTCTGGGAACGTCCGGAGCCGCCGATTACCAGGCGGCCTCGCGCCTCTCCACGCGCTACGTATTCCCGCACCGCGCCGAGTCGCTGTCCGTTCTCGCGCGGGCGGCCGAGCTCGACCCGCAGGACGCGACCGCGCGGTTCCTGCTCGGCTCGCTCCACCTTGCGAGCGGCCGCACCGCCGAGGCCGTCCGCGAGTGGCAGCAGGCGCGCCGGCTGGGTCGATCGCTGCCGGTCCTGCACCGCAACCTCGGCCGCACCCTGTTGCACGGTGGTGACGTGGAAAGCGCACTCGCCGTGTTCCTGGAGGGAATGGCCAGCGATCCCGAGAACGTGGACCTGTACCAGGGCGCGGACCAGGCGATGAGCGCGCTCGGCCGTCCGCCGGAGGACCGGGTCGCGGCGCTCGCCCGCTACCCGGATCCGGCGCGACTGCCGCCCGACCTCGTGCAGCGCCTCGCCTTCGCGCTGGCCGAAGTCGGCCGCGCGGCCGAAGGCGAGACGTTGCTGGCCGGACGCTTCTTCGCGCGCGAGGAGGGCGGGACCAACGTGCGCCAGGTGTGGGTAGACCTCCGCCTGCAGAAGGCGCTGGCGCTCGTCCGCGCGGGCCGCGCCGCCGAGGCGCTCGGGATCGTCGAGTCCCTCGATCGCGAGGTGCCGGGCGTGCCCTTCACCAAGGACGGGCTCGCCGTGTTCGTCAACTCTCCGCGCGTCCAGTACGGCGCGGGAGAGGTCGCCGCGCTGGCGGGAGATCCATCCGCGGCTCGCCGCCACTGGGAGAAGGCCGCGAAAGCGCGGGAAGGCCTGCGCACGCTCCCCTGGGCGTACCAGGCCGCCCTGAAGCTCGGGGGCGCCGACGAAGCGGCCTGGCGACGGAAGCTCCTGGCGAGCCTCGATCATTCCGCCGAGACCCTGCGGCAGGGAAGCGGGCCGCCCGGGCCCCTTCTCTACGGCCAGGGACTCCTGCTGCGCGCGCTCGGCCGGGAAGACGAGGCGCGGGAGCGCTTTCGGAGGGCCCTGCTCGCCTCCGACCAGCCGCTCGCGCATTACCTGAGCGGCCGCGCGCTCCGCGGCGCGCAGCCGTTCTGACGGAGGTGACGCCGTGACCTGGCGGACCCTGTTGCTGGTCGGTGCGCTGCTCGCGCCCGCTCCCTCCGCGGCTGGAGTGGCGCGGGTGTGGGCCGTGAACGACGGTGAGAAGATCGAGCAGGACGATCTCGCGAGCGCGCTCCAGGCCGGAAACTCCGCCTGGGACGGCAAGACCGCGCGGATCTTCGGCGCGCGCAACGAGCTGCTGGCCTTCCAGGTGATCGTGGAGTCGGACGCGCGCGGCATCGGCTCGCTCAGCGTGAGCCTGCCCGAGCTGCGCCTGCGCGGGGGCGCGGAGCGCATCGCGTATGCGCCGCCCGGCGCCGACCCCAGCGATTCCGTCGGCCGGCCGATCCAGCTCTTCTCCGTCCACTACATGAACGTCACCGAGCCGAGCCGGGCGAATTGGGTCTGGCGGCCGGGCACCGCGGCCGCCCCGCGCGACACGACGGGCTGGAAGCCCGTCCAGCTCGTGCCGGAGAACGCTGCCGCCGGGCGCGGCGGGTTTCCGTTGCGCGTGGCCCCCTTACGCGGCCAGGCGGTGTGGATCGAGGTGTACACCGGGCGCGGCCGGTCGGCCGGCGTCTACGACGGCGTCGTGACCGTCACCGCCGATGGCGCGAAGCGCACCGTGCCCGTCGAGCTGCGCCTGTTCGACTTCGCGCTGCCGGACGCGAACAGCCTGGACGCGATGGTGTACTACGAGCCGAGCCAGCCGGAGCTGTACCACGGCCGGAACCTCGACGCGGTGTACCACCGTTTCGCGCACCGCTATCGCGTCGAGCTGGTGCACCGCTATGACGAAGCGTCGGTGCGGGCGAATCGCGGCCGTTTCGACGGGTCCGACTTCACGAAGGCGGCCGGCTATGAAGGACCCGGCGAAGGCGTGGGCAACCGCATCGTGCCGGCTTCGTTCTACGGCACCGGACCCGGGTGGGACGAGAAGGAGAGCGCCTGGCGGAAGGCGGACGCCTGGATGGGGTTTCTCGGCCGTGAGCTGCCGAAGGCGCGTACCTTTCTCTACATGCCGGACGAGCCCGCGCGGTCCGAGTATCCACGCATCCTGAAGCTGGCCGACAACGTCCACTCGAACCCGGGACCCGGCGCGAAGCTGCCCGTCTTCGTCACCAAGCACTGGGTCAGCGAGCTCGACGGCGCGATCGACGTGTGGTGCGCCGGCCCGCAGCACGTGGACCTCGCGCGCGTGGGGCAGGAGCGCGCCAAGGGCCGCGCGTACTGCACCTACAACGGCGGGCGGCCCAACGGTCCCGCCATCGTGATCGACGCGCCCGCCACCGAGGCGCGGGCCATGGGCTGGGCGGTGTTCAAGCACGACCTCGACCTGTATTTCTTCTGGCACGGCGTGCACTGGCGGCACAACTCCCAGAAGCAGGGCGAGCGCAAGCAGAACGTGTGGGCGAACCCCGTCACATTCGACAATCGGGGCCAGCCTGGCAAACCGATCCTCGATCAGGGCCCCATCAACGGCGACGGGGTCCTCTTCTATCCCGGCCAGGAGCGCGTCCATCCCGAGGAGGACCGCGGGATCGCAGGGCCGATCGCGAGCGTGCAGCTCGCCAACCTGCGCCGCGGTTTGCAGGACCACCAGTATCTGACGCTGGCGAAGGCCCTCGGGCTGGGCCCGGTGGTGCAAGAGACGCTGCAAGCGGTCGTGCCGCGCCTCTTCTCGGACGCCGGCGATACCGTCGGCTTCGCCGAGTCGGGTGACGCCTACGAAACGGCGCGGCTCAGGCTCGCCACCGCCATCGCGGCCTCCGGCCGCGCGCCGCGATAGGGAGGAGCGCGATGAAGGCACGATCTCGTACGGCGGCGGTCGCGATGGGGGCGGCGGCGGTGGCGGCGTCGTTGCTGGCTGCGGCGCGGGAACGGCCGCCGTTGCCGAGGATCGCCGCGCCGATCCTTTTCGACACGCCCGAGGCCGACCGGGTCCTCGCCGCCCTGCAGGTATTCCCGCCGGACAACCCCTGGAATCAGGACATCTCAACGGCCCCGGTCCACCGCGACTCGGCTCGCATGATCGCGACGATCGGCGCCGAGAAGAGCCTGGGCTACAACCTGGACATGGGCTTCGTGATCGTGCCCCCGGACCAGAAGAAGGTGCCGGTCA
>WUUC01216011.1_pt1 | contig 16359 bp, 7 predicted proteins | sample 6278441 | NCBI WGS metagenome assembly WUUC01 (sample SAMN13675441, study PRJNA597444) | soil metagenome | isolation source: soil | place: USA: Washington | collected 2017-10
GCAATCCCGATTTGCTGCGCGAGGCCTACGGCGCGGCGCTCGATGTTCAAAACGACGAGACGGCGCAGCTTGCCCTCGATGGTCTGCTCGGGCTCTCGCTGGACGATGACGAGTGGCCGGCGCTTGTGCATCACCGCGTCGAACTCGGCAATGGCGCAGCTTCCGAGGTGCTGGCGAAGTATCTCGACGATCCGCGAGGCCGCCACGTGCTTCCGCATCTGGCGCGCGAGCACGCAGCGGAGGCGAAAGACTACGCGCTCCTGGCGCGGTCACACGGCACGCTCGCTGATTGCGTGGTGCGCAGCGAGGATTCCGTCGCGCATCTGTGTGCCGCGGCCCGTGCTGCGCTGCGCGCCAATGAAGCGGCACGCGCCGAAGCCTTTTTGCACAAGGCACTCGAGCGTGCCCCGGGCAATCGCTACGCGGTCACGCTGCTCGAAGAAGCGCTGCGTTCGCGCGGCGAAAACGAGGAAGTCGTGCAGCTGCTGCGTAAGACGGCAGAAGCACAGACGGGCACGCGCGATGCCGAGCTATCTTTGCTGTTGGCAGGCGCGGCAGCCGAAGCAGCAGCCGACAAGGTCCACGCCGCGCAGTCCTACGAAGAAGCGGCCGACCGCAATCCCAAGTCGGTCGGTCCGTTGTGGGCGTTGCTTCGCTTGGGCGAACGCACGGCAGACCCCGCACTCGAGCTCAGCGCCCGAGAGGGCCTTGCAGCGCGCGAGCAGAGCGATCACCGTGCGTCGATCGAGACCTTACTCTTGGCCGAGCACTACGATCTGCTGAGCGACAAGCCAGAGCTTGCTGAACAGAATCTGATGGCGACACTCGACGATCCCGCCGTCGGTCACCACGCGGCGGCCGCATTGGCGTTGTTGCGAGGAGCAGACGCTCTGAAGCGGCGACACGCCTTGGCCACGTTGCGTGATCGGGCTGGCGATTCGAGTTCAGCGTTCATGCGCGCGATTGGTCAAGAGACAGCGCTTCAAGAAGAGCTGAAGCACGAGACTCGGGCAGCGGTCGATCAGCTTTTGGCAGCGACGCCGACCGACCGTTGGGCCCTGTACACGAGAACGGTCGACGCACAACAAAAGCCCCTCGAGCATGCAGAATCGCTCGAGGCATTGGCTGCGCAGCTCAAGGACCCGAATCTGCGTGACGCGAGTCGAGCGGCCGCGTTGCACGCGCGTTTGCTCGGCGAGGGCAAGTTCGACGCCGAAGCGGTCACCTACGAAAACATGGGCCCAGCGCTCGCCCGACGCTTCGCGGGCTTCGTCGACGTGGCAAATGCTGCGCAGCGCGCGCGGGCACTCACCGTTTACGAGGAAAATGCCGACGACGGCGAGCGCGCTGAGATTCTGCACGCGCTGACGCGATCCCGCCTGTTGGCGGGTGATGCAAAGGGCGCCTGCCAAGCGGCGCGCGAGGCGTTGGCGATCGATGCGAACGATCTGACTGCACTCGAAGCACTGCGTGTGGCGGCGCGACGCTCGGGCGCGTTTCGCGACGCCGCGGACGCCTGCGACAAGCTCGCGCAGCATACCGAAGGCGACCTGTGGGCGCAGCTGCTCGAGGAGAGCGCCGCGTTGCGCATGGATTACTTCAGCGACAACGAGGGCGCTCTGTCGCGCCTGCGCCGCATTCATGAGGCATATCCCGCCCGTCCGATCACCTACGGCCGACTGCACGACCTGGTGGCGCAGACTGAGGATTCGCAAGCTTTGATCGACCTCGTGTTCGATCGGACCGAGCAGATCGATGACGCTGCCGAGCTGGCGCGTCTGTTCTACGAGCTCGCCCGCCTGTATCGCGCAGGTGGCGACCTCGAGGCTGCGTTGGGTGCCATCGACAACCTCTTGATGCTCGAGGAGCACGTAGGCGGACGCGCGCTCGCCGTCGAGATCCATTCGGCACGGGGAAACTTCGTAGAAGCGGTCGAAGCGCTGCGCGCCTTGGCGGTGTGTAACGACGTGCCGAAAGCGCAGAAGCGTTTGGCTCGACTCGGCGCCGCAGACTTTCTCGAAAATCGCTTGCGCGATCCCGATGGAGCCCTCGACGAACTGCACAAGCTCGACGAAGAAGGACACGGCGACCTCGCCCTGTACCTGCGCATGGCCGACGTGGCAGAGCGCACGAACAAGCTCGAGCGTGCCATTCAAGCGCTCGACAAAGCTTCGAGCTTGTCGCGCGGCGATCAACGCGTGGATGTCCTGATGCGCACGGCGGCCTTGTATGCCGAAAAGCTCAGTCGCCCACGCGACGCCGAAAACGCCTACGAGCGTGTGCTCTCTCTACGTCCCGGCCACTCTGACGCGGCGCTGAAATTCGCCGCTCTCACCAAGGACGATGCGCGACGCGAGCAGGTGCTCGGACGCTTCGAAGCGGAGGTTCGCGCCGAATGTCAGGCACATCCGCTCGACGGCGATGCGCTGCGCAAACTGCTCACGATCGCCAACTTGCGCGTCCAACCTGACGTTTCATTCATCGCCTTGAGCGCGCTCTCATCGCTCGGTTTGGCCAATCTGGGCGAGCGAGATGCGACGGATGTCGCCGTGCGCAAGATGCTCGGCGCCCGGGTCGATGCGTCAAGTACGCTCGACGGCGCAACGTTACGCGAGCTTCTGACTCCGCCGGCAGACGAGAAGTACCTGCTCTTGACGCAGACCTTGTTCTCCGCCGCGGGCGAGATCGATCAGCTCGAGCCGGGTCGCTTCGGCGTGGGGCGCGCGCAAAGGGTTTCACCGCGCGAGACCAACCACGTGCGCGAAGAAGTGAACGCGATGATGCTCGCGCTGGGCATCAAACCTGGCGATTTTTACGTCGGCGGGGATGAAGCGACGCGAGCGCTCGCCATGCCGCGCGACAACGAATGTGGCTTCGTGGTCGGTGTCGGGGTGACGGCTCCGTTGAGTACGATGCGACGCCACCAGGTCGCGCTGCAGCTGGCGGCTGTGCATTTGCGGACGTTGCCTTTGGTCGCGCGGGCGCCCGCACAGACGCTGCGTTTGGTGCTGGCAGCACTCGCGGTTGCCGATTGCCCGCTGCCGGCGAAAGTGCCGCGCGAAGCGCTCGCCGAGGACATGAAGTTGCTCGGCAAGCACCTACCGCGTCGCGTGCGCAAGAGCCTGAGCGAGCTTGGCAAAGGGCTCAGCGAAGACGCCGACCGTCTAGAGCGGCATCTGCGTTTGCAGGCACGACACACGCGCCGTCTCGCGTTGCTGCTAGGCGGGGATGTCGGCGCCGCGCTCGAATCGCTGCTCGGCACGCTTCCGAAGAAGGAAGCCATCGCGAATTCAGAAGACGCGCTCGATCTGATTCGCGCTTGGACTTCAGCACCTATGGCGACACTGCGTAGAAGAGTGGGGCTCGTACGGTGAGCGATCAAAGCAACAACGAAGACGAGCTGGTACTCGACTGGGATGATGCAGTCGACGATTGGGGCAAAGACATGCCCGCGACCGCCCGCGCCGAAGCTGCGCCCTTGGCGTCTGCAAAAGAAGACGATGAAGAAGGCCAACCGAGCGAGTTGAGCCACGCCAGCGCCGCTTCGGCCACGCGCAGTCTTTCGCCCGTTTTTTCGCAGCGTCCCACGCCTCGCCCGACCGGATTGCCTTCGCTGCCCTCGATTCCGCCGGTGCTCTCGGTGCCAACCGATCCTGCGCCCGCGTCGAGCGTGATGCCGCCACCAAGGCCGTCCGAGCCGCCTTCGCGCAGACCACCGCCCGTCTCGAACGACGTGTCCAAGCAGCGCACCTTGTATCGACCGCCGAGCGCCGAGGAAGTTCGCGCGCTGCGTGCCCAGAGCGAGCGGGCCGCCCCGTTTCCGACTCCGCCCGTTCAGCGCAGCGACGACTTCGATGACGATGACGACACCTCCGATGCGACGCGCATCGCCTCGATTCCGCGCGAGCTTATCGAGTCATTGTCGCGGCTCGACACCGCCGATCGCGAGCTGCGCAGCGTGGCTCTCGATGATGGAGACGACGAGCCGACCTCGACGTCCACCATCTCCTTCGATGAAGACGACGCGATTTCTCTCGGCGCGCCGCGCGACACGGATCCGAGCGACCTCAACGTGACCGAGGGATCGGGCGTGTACGGTCCGCCTAGTATTCGCCCACAGCAGCGCAACATCTCGTCTCGGCCAACCTTACCGCCGCCCGACACGTTTCGACCGCAGCTCGTGCAATCCAACAAAGCGACGCTTCCACCTCCGCGAGACGACGAGACGCTGCGTAGTGAAGAGCGGACGCGCATGTTGGACTTGAGCGAGGTCGAGTTCACCGAGCAGCAGCGCGCGTTGCTCGCGAAGGCGCACTCGCGACCGAGCACGCAGCCTCCGCCTTCACCGGCTTCCATCCCACCACCGCTGCCTGCGCAAGCGCGAGAACGCGGCGTGCTGCAAGGCCTCGACGAGCTCGAGCCGCCGAGTGAAGCCGCCGTGGCCTACCGGCCAAAGTCGCTGCCGCCGCTCGCGTTGGGGCAGGATCACGGGGCGAGCACGGCTCGCAACACCGTGCAGGCACGCAAGCCGCGCAACGAACACATGCCGCTGGTCGGCATGGACGACGCTGCCAAGCGCGCACGCGTCAACCTTTTGTCGGTGCTGTCGCAGAAAAGTAGCGGCGCAAAAGCGGCTGCCTTGTTGGTGCAGGCTGCCGAGCTCCTCGAGGAGCTCGGTGACGAAAACGAAGCCAGTGCGGCCTATGAACGAGCGCTGACTGCTTCAGATGAAGCAAGCGAGGCTTGGCTTGCGCTCGCGCGCATCAAGCTCCTGCGCGGCGACGTCAAAGGTCACGCCGAACTTCTGTGGCGCGGCGCGAACAGCCAAGCACCAGCCAAGCTGCGGGCGCAGTTTCTCGAGCTGTTGGGACGCGTGCGTTGGTTGATCGACGGGGACGCAAAGGAAGCTCAGCGTCACGTGGGCGAAGCAACGCGCCTCGATCCGAGCGACATCGGCCTGGTCATGTCCAACGCGCGGATGACGGCGGTGGTCGCGCCCGCAAGCGCCGACAAGGCGACGCAGGAACTCGCCGAGTCGTGCTCCGATCAACAACTCAAGTCCGCGCTGCTGACCGCGAGCGCGAGCGCCCAAGCGGCACGAGGCGAACTCGAGAACGCGCGCAAGTCGTTCGAAGAAGCGCATGCTGCAGACCGTTCTGCGCTCGATGCAGCGCTGGGACTCGCGCGCATGTTCGTGGCCAAGAAAGACTACAAGGAAGCGCAGCGTGTGCTCGACAATGCGGTGCTCGCTTGCGATGGCATCGCGCGCACGGCCCTCGAACGACAGGCGGCTCGCCTCGGCGGTCACGACCCAAGTACGCTCGACGATGCAGCGCGCGCGGCGCTCGCTGCCGCCGACCCGGCATCGCTGCGCACGGCTTCCCGACTCGCCTTTCGCACGACCGATGAAGCGCTCAAACGTAGCGTCGTCGATGCGTGGGTCGCGACGACCTCCGAAACGGAGCACGCGCTCGCGCTGCTGATGTTGGCGGAGCTCGAATCGGAAGCAGGTCACGTGGAGGCGTGCGAGCAAGCGCTGGCGTCCGCTGCGCGTTCGGCCGGCGAAATGGCGTTGGTGCACGTTGTCCGCGAGGTGCTAGCTCGCAAGCGCGGCGACGTGAACACGATCGCCAACGCGATCGCTGAAGATGGCGATGGCACGCATGCGCTTGCTGCGGCTGCCAAGCTCGCTCGCGACCCGGAGATGAGCGAACAAGAGCGCAGTTGGTTGGCCCGCGCAGCCAAGAACGAAACGGATCGGACCACCGCACTCGCGCTATGGCTCGATGCCAACGCCGAAGCCCACGACTACGAAGGCGTGCGCAACGCCCTCACGAAGCGTGCTGAAGATGGTGCCGTCGATGCACGCGTCGCAGCGCTGGTCGCACTGGCAGACGTCGAGCGTCGGCATGGCAAGCCCGAGGCACGCATCGAGGCGCTGCGCAGAGCGCTCACCCTCGCCTCGAATACGACGCTGTCGCGGGCCTTCGCGCGCGCGACGGAGGACCCTGAGCTTCGCTATCAGACCTTCCGCAAGGAGGCCGAAGGCACACGAGGAGTGCGCGCCGCGTTCGCTCAGTTGCGCGCGGGGCACGCGTTGTCCGATGGCGACGAACGAAAGCTCGCAGCGTTCGTGGTCGCCTACGAAGCCGCGCCGACGTATCCACCAGCAGCCTGGACGTTGCATCACGAAGCGCGCCGCGAAGGCGACCTCGCACGTTTGTCCGAACTCCACGGGCGTGAAGCCGGGCGCGCGCAAGATCCGCTCGAAGCGGTCGCTCACTTGGTCCGTGCAGCACTGATTCGCGCTTCCGACGATACGGACGGCGCCGCCGCGCAGCTTTCGCGCGCCCTCGACCTCGTTCCGACCGATCCGGTGTTGCGCGAGCTCGTGCTGCGCCTCGGTGACGCGGTTCCGGCCACGTTGCGAGCCGAGGCGATCGTTCGATCCTCGGAGCACGCGCCTGCCGCTTTGCGGCGTTCGGGCATTCTGTCGGCTGCTGGAGCGTTCGAAGACGCCAACCAACCCGCTAAGGCACGCGAGCTTTACGAGGCCGTGCTGCGAACCTTTCCGCTCGATCCCATCGCGCATATGGGCTTTGAGCGCGTCAGCGAAGCGCTCGAGGAGCGCGACGCGACACGGGCGCGCTTGACTCAGCTGGCGGACGGTACTGAAGACGGGCCTGCGCGCGCCAAGGCCCTGGATGAGTTGCTCACTTTCGGCGACGCGCCCGAGCGGGTGGAGGACCACGCCCGCGCGCTGCACGCGATTTCGAAGACGCACCCGCTCGCACTGCGCACCCTCGAGCGCTTCGCGATGGCGCGTAACGACGCGAGCGAGTTGCTACGGATCGAATACGACTTGCTGCAATCCTCCCATGGCAAGGCCGACAGGTCGGCGCGCATGCGGACATTCGCGGTCGCGCAATACCTCAGCGACGATGTGCTGAGCAGCCCTGACAGGCTCGATGAGCACCTGCTCGACGGCAGCTTGGAAGCCACTGCGAATCCTTGGCTTGCGCGTCAGCTGCTCGACGCGGCGATCCAGTCGCGCGACGCAGCTTCGATGGATCGCGCTGAAGCACTCATGCTCGCCAACACGACGGATCCGAGCGAAGCGGTGTCGGCCGCGATCACGCGTAGTCGCAATCACGCGCATGCGAGCGCCGAAGACATCGCGCGTGAGCTCGGCGAAGCGGCCGAGAAGTACCCGAACCATCCACTCGGCGCCGAGGCCCACGCCGAAGCTTTGATCCGCGCCGGTGACAGCCAGCGCGCCGCAGAACGCTTCGAAGATGCGGCTCGTGTGAGCGCGTCGTCGCAACGTGCAGCGCGACTTTGGTATCGCGCCGGCCGACTGTGGCAAGAGGAGCTGCGCTCGCCCGATCGCGCGCGTGACGCCTTCCGCGCCGCCGCCGAGCACGATGTCGCTTACGCAGACGTACAACTGCGCCTCGAGAGCTTGCTCTCCGGTCACAACGACTTGGCGGGTCTCATCGCCCTCACGGAAACACGGCTCAAGAGCGGCGGTCCGCCCGAGCAGCTCGTCGAGTTGCATCGCTCGCTCGCGAAGCTGCACGAAAAGCAAGGCGACAAAGGTGCGGCGCGCGCCAGTCTCCGCGATGCGCTGTCGATCTCACCCGAGCACCTCGCCGCGCTTCGCGACTACGCGCAGCTCTCCGAACGCGACAAAGAATGGCGCGAAGCTGCCGAAGCATTGATCCGGCTCGCTCGGCTGAGTCGCGACGCCAACGAACTGCGCGACGTCTTCTTTCGTCTGGGCGAGATCTACGACCTTCACATGCCGGACGCGCGCCGCGCCGAAGCCGCGTACCGGCGCGTGCTCAAGCTCGGGCCACGCCATGCGAAAGCATTGGAGCGCCTCGCTGCGTTGTATCGACGCGAGCAGCAGATCCCGCTCGCTGTCGAAGCGTTGGAGCGCTTGGTGCAAGTGGCCGAGACCGCCGCGCGCCGCCGCGAAGTCGCGTTCGAACTGTCGCGTCTGAAGGAAGAAGCCAGCGATTTGCGCGGCGCCGAAGAAGCGCTCGAGAACGTCCGCCGTGGAGCGCCGACCGACCTCTACGTGCTGCGCGGCCTCGCCGATTTCTATCGTCGTCAAGACTCCGGCCCCGCGTTGGCCATGCATCTCAATCGCGCCGCCAACGATCTGTCGCACGCGCTCTCGGCGAACCCGGCCGATCCGGCGCTCTATCACGCACTCGTCGAGGTGCTCGATCAACGTGGTCGACGCGACGCGGCGAGCGCATGCGCTTCCGTCGCCTACGCGCTTGGCCTTGCCGACGCGACGGTCAGCGCGCACACGGACAACGATGGCAACGTCGCCGGCGTAGGTGGTGCGGCCTTCAGCGAGCTGCTCGACGACCTCGTCTACCCGGAGTCGTTGCATCCAGCCGTGCGCATCATGTTTCGCTACGGCGCCGAAGCACTCAACAAAGCCGTGCCGTTCGACGTGCGCGGCTTTGGCGCGGAGAAACTCGATCGGCGCCATCCGTTGCGCAGCACAGCGCAGGAACTGGCGCGTTGGGTTGGTGCGAGCGAGATCGAAATCTATGTCACCGAACGCTCCCCGAACGCCTTTGTGCCGGCGCAAGACTCGCCCGTCACCTTGCTGGTGGGCCGAAGCATCCTCGACACACTCGGTCGTGGTGAGCAGCAGTTTCTGATCGCACGCGCCCTCAAGCTCGCGAAGTCGCAGATGAGCCTCGCGTGCCGGGTTCGTCCAGAGGAACTCGCGCTCATGCTGCACGCGCTGATCCGCGCCAATCTCCCAGATTTCGCGCCCGAGGGTACGGACCTCGCGGTGCTCGAAGACATGAGTCGCCGCATCGGCAAGTTCTTGAGCAAGCGCGCCCGCGAAGAACTCTTGCCACACCTCATCGAGCTGGCCGGAGAGACGACCCTCGACCTGACCAAAACCTACGAAGTAGCCAGCGAAGCGGCCAACCGAGCCGCGCTGCTCGCGACTGGACAAGCGCCAGCGGCGCTGCTCGCTTTGCACAAGCTCGCCGGCGTTTCACCGCAAGTCCGGCCGAGCGCGGAAACGCTCAACCAAGTCGTCGAAGCACGCGACCTCGTGTTATTCGCATTGAGCGAAGCCCATTTCGAAGCCCGCCAGCGCGCGGGAGCAGACCGACGCTGAAGCTATGCGTATTGGCCTCATTGGACCCTCCGACGGAAATGCCGCTCTACTCCGCGAAGCCGCGGAGTTTCTGTTGGGCGACTGCGAAGTCGATGAAGCCGTCTACCTCGGTGGGGACGACACCGCTTCGATCGTGGTCGATGGTTGGGCACGCGAAGTGATGGCCGGTCCAGCGAGCGAAGAGGCCTTTCTCGCAGAGGCCGCAGACTTGGCCATTCGCGGGGGCGCACAAGCCATCGAAGAGCTGCTCAAGCGCGACCACGAACTACGTCGCCTGTCTGCTTTACGCTGCTTGCCGCCGGCACCGGCCCGCGCCGTCGAGGTGTTCGATGACAAAGTCGTGCTGTTCATCCACGACAAGTCTTTGCTCGACGAAGACGACATCGCCAACGCTTTTCTGGTCGTATACGGACGCAGCAAGCAATCGGCGATCAACCGCTTCGGACCACGCACGTTCTTCACGCCCGGTCCCCTCAATCGCGGGCGCGTCGCATTGATCGAACGCGAATCTGACGGCAGTCTTGCGCTTGCCATGTTCGATCCCACCACCGGTGAGCCATCCGGTCGCGAAACGCTCGTCTCACGCAGTCCGAGGTTCGTGGTGCAGTCGTGAGTGAGCTCGCCCTGCTGGGAGGAAGCTTCGACCCACCGCATATCGGCCACGTGCTACTCGCAAGCTACGCTCTCAGCGTCAGCGCCGTGGAGCGCGTGATCGTCGCGCCGGTCTTCAAGCATCCCTTTGGCAAGTCGCCCTGCGCTTTCGAACATCGGCTAGCGATGTGTAAACTGGCTTTTCGGCACCTGCCCGATGTCGAGGTGAGCGACATCGAACGCGAGCGCGGCGGCACCAGCTACACGGTCGATCTGCTCGAGGCGCTCGCTGTGCGACACCCGCACGCGCAGCTACGTTTGCTGGTGGGTGCAGACATCTTGCCGCAGCTCGACACCTGGCATCGCAGCGCACGCATTCGTGAACTCGCTTCGCTACTCGTGGCGGGACGCGGCGGTTTTGCCCATCCCGAGCTGGACGCCAGCGCGCCGGAGTTGCCGCGTGTAAGTTCCTCCGAAGTGCGCGAAGCGCTCGCACGCGGGGACAACGTGCAAGCTCGCGTGCCGCGCGACGTGCTGAGCTATGTCGAGCGCGAACGACTTTACCGCGCGGAGCAACCATGAAAGTTCTCGTCATCGGGCGCGGCAAAGTTGGCCGCGCGCTCGCCTCAGCCCTGCAAAAGGCAGACGTCGACGCAACGCTGCGCCCGAGTCGACGCGCGCCCACCCAGCTATCCGGCGCAGCACACGTGCTCTTGCTCGCCGTGTCGGACGCCAGCATCTCTGCTGTCGCGACGCGCTGGGCCAAGCACGTCGACAAGCAGACCGTCGTCATGCACGTCAGTGGGGCACGCGGGCCGGAGGAGTTGCTCGCGTGTGCTCGCGCAGGCGCAGCGATCGCGGCTCTGCACCCGTTGGTGTCGTTCGCCGCAGCGCGGCAGTCGCCGACCCTGCGCGGCGCAACCTTCACCTTTCACGGCGAGAAGCGGGCAGCCACCAAGGCTCGGGCGCTCTGTCGCGCACTCGGCGTGCACATGCTCGTGCACCCGATTGTCGGTCCCGCCTATCACGCGGCGGCCGCCGCCGTGGCAAACGGCAGCGCGGCCCTCGCCAACCTCGGCGTACAAATCTTGATCGGCTTGGGCGTGCCAAAGCGAGAGGCCGAGCGCGCGCTGGCGAGCTTGCTGATCTCGGTCGGCGAAAACGTACGCGCGATTGGCGTGCCAGCAGCGCTCACCGGCCCGATCGTACGAGGCGACGTGGACACGGTCCGTGCCCATCTGCGTTCCCTCGCCCGTATCGCTCCCAAGCTCACGCAGGACTACCTGCTGGTCAGCCGCGTCATTCTCACTTGCGCCGAGCACGCCGGCATCGAACCCCGCACCAGCCAGGAGCTGCGGGCTCTCTTCACGTCAGGAAGTACGCCGCCGCCGCGCAACCCGCGATTGCCGCCGCTGCGAGGTACCAAATCCAGCTCTTCGAACGCGTCGAAAACGCGTCGATCCCGTCGGTCAACAACCCGCTCTGCGAAGAGCTCCCCGACCCGTACGCGATGACCGGAGAAGGTCGTAGCAATTCGGCGTGGGTTTGCTGGGCAAGTACATCGAGCCCCATCAGCGACTGATCGAGCTCCACCTCGGTCACCTTTTGGGCCGGTGGCACCGGTGCGCTGCGCTGCTGCTCGAATCCCATCTCTTGCACGATGATGCGGCCCGAATCGAGCGGTCGCTCGGGGCGCTCGATGGCGCCCGGCTCGTTCCAACCTCCGTCCGTGGGGGCGCGCGTAGAAAGCTGTGCAAGTTCACTCGCGTACGGCAGCTCGCCCACGTGCGTGGGCGCGTCTTCGTCGACGTCGATATCGGGCTCTTCTGGCGTGAGCGGTTGCGCCATCGCCGGCGGAACTTCGGACGACATCGAGCGCACCGATCGCTCGCGTTCGCGCCGCAGTTCGACGATTTCCTTCGCAAAGTGCGAGGTAAGAAACGCGCCGAAGCGCAGCTGCGAAGCCATGAGGCGCGCAGACATCGCGTAATCTTCGAGCGCTTGCAGCATCTCGGCGGCGCTCTGAAAGCGGTCGTCGCGAAAACGGCTCAGCGCGCGGTCGAGCACGTTCTGAAGGGTCGCGTGCTCCGGCAAGCCGCGATCCGGCAGCGGATTCACCTTGGCTTGCTTCGCCATGGCGAGCATCTCGTCTTCCGTGCCTTTGTACAAACGGCGACCGGCGGCGAGCTCCCACAACAGGATTCCCGCGGAAAACACGTCGGCGCGCGCATCGATGGGTTCACCCCGCGCATGCTCCGGCGCCATGTACGCGCTCTTGCCGACCACGCGTCCGCGCGTCCGCTGCGCATCGGCCGCATGATCTTCGTGCACGCTGAGCGCCCGCGCGATACCGAAGTCACACAGCTTTACTTCGCCTTCGAAGGAGATGAGCACGTTGGACGGCGAGACGTCACGATGCACCAAGCCAAACGGCTGTCCTGCGTCGTCGCGCAGTCGGTGAGCATGGTCGAGCGCGCGCAGCACTTCACGGATGATGAACAGCGCGAACTCCGCCGGCAGCGGCACGCGCGCCTTCGACAGCGCACGCAACAGCTGGTTGAGATCGAAGCCCTCGACGTACTCCATCGCGATGAAGAGCCGGTCGCTCTCGCGCCCCAGGTCGAACACCTGCACGACGTTGGCATTCGTGAGCCGTGCTGCCAGCTTCGCCTCTTCCACCAGCAGCTTCTCGAACTGCGGGTCGCGACCGATCTCGGGCAAGATCTGCTTCACCACGCACAAGCGCGAGCCACCGAGGGCGGTATCTGCACGCGCCAGGTAAATGTCCGCCATGCCGCCGCGCCCGATGCGGTCGAACAAGACATAGCGCCCAAATACCCGAGGTAATGGCCCCGGCCCTTCCGATGGGATCGTTCGCGGGGTCTCTACTGTGTTCACAGGCGCGTGTTCTGCCACGCGCTTCCGCCCTGCGGCAAGACCCCCGCGACAACGCTAGGTCGCCCTGCTCACAGCTCCGAGGCGGAGACCCTGCCGTCGTGGCTGACCCGCTCCACGCACACCCGGGCTCCTTCGCCAAAAAGCCGAACCGTATCGCCTGTTCCCAGCTTTCCGGACAAGAGCGCTGCGGAAAGCGGGGTCTCCACTTCACGCGCAATCGTGCGCCGCATCGGTCGCGCCCCGAGCTCGGGCTCGAACCCGCCCGCCGCGATCAAGGCCCCAATCACACTCTCTTCGATCTCCAACGACAGCCCCTGCTCGGTCCGCAGCAAACGCGCGACACTATCCAGCATTCGCCGCGCGATTCGCCCCACGGTGCGCAGATCCAGGCTCGGGAACGACACCACCTCGTCGATGCGATTCCAGAGCTCGGGAGCCAGCGCCGAGCGTGCCGCTTGCAGCATCGCTTCACCATCGTCCGCAGGCTCTGCTTCGCGCTGACCAAAACCGATGGAAGGCGGCCGGCGTTTGGCCTGCGCTCCCAGGTTCGAGGTCATGATCACGATCGTATTGGTGAAATCGATGGTGCGACCGCGGCCATCCGTCAGCCGTCCCTCATCGAACAAGGGCAACATCGTCATCAGCACGTCTGGATGCGCCTTCTCGATCTCATCGAGCAGCACGAGTTGATAGGGGCGCTTGCGAACGGCCTCGGTCAACTGGCCACCTTCTTCGTGACCGATGTAGCCAGGTGGGGCACCAAACAAGCGCGCCACCGCGTGAGGCTCGCTGTATTCGCTCATGTCGAGCCGCGTCATACCGCTAGCCGTGAACAGCTCCTCACACAACGCCTTGGCGAGCTCCGTCTTGCCTACGCCCGTGGGCCCCAGCAGCATGAATACGCCGAGCGGGCGCTGCCCACGCAGGCCGACTGCGCTGCGCCGTACTGCGGCCGCAATCCGTGCAATCGCAGCATCTTGTCCGACCACGCGCTGCGCCAAGCGATCCTCGAGCGTCAACAGCTGCTCGCGGTCGCGCATCATCAGCCGCTCGACAGGCACGCCCGCTTGCGTGCTCACCACCCAAGCTACTGCCGCGCGATCGACGACGTCGCTGCCCCGACGACGCGTGCGCGCCGCTGCCAAGTCCACCACGCCGATGGCTTTGTCTGGCAAGTGCAGTTCGGGCAGATAGCGAATGCTCAAATCGACGGCCGCCGCCAGCGCTTCCTCTTCGTAGGAAACGCCGTGATAGCGCTCGTAATGAAGCGCGACGCCACGCAGGATCGACAGCGCTTCATCACGCGAAGGCTCGCCCACGTCGATCCGCGAAAAGCGCCGCGAAAGCGCCTGATCTCGTTCGAACACCTTGCGATACTCCGCGTCGGTCGTCGCGCCGATGCAGGGAAACTCGCCGCGGGCCAGCGCCGCTTTGAGCTCGTTGGCGAGCTCGTCCGGGCCGTCACCGCTCGAGATCAAGGCATGGATCTCGTCGATGAACAGCAGCACCCGGCCTTCACTCGCCTGTACTTCTGCGCGCAACCGCGCGAGCTTTTCCGCCAGCGCACCACGCACGCCCGTGCCGCTCACCAGCGCGCCCGCACTAAACTCGATCAGCACTCGTTTTGACGCGTCCGGTCGCTTCTCATCGAGCAACGCCAACGCGACGCCCTCGACGATGGCGGTCTTGCCCACGCCGGGTGGCCCAACGAGGATGGGATTGTTCGCGCGCCTGCGCGCCAGCACGTCGAGCACGCGCTCGATCTCGCCATCGCGACCGACGACCGGATCCAAGCGCCCTTCAGCGGCCTCGCGCGAGAGGTTACGTCCCAGCGCCGTGAGCAACGGAAACTGCTGCGCATCGAGCGCGAATGCATCGACATCGGAGCGAGGCGCTGCCTTGGGAGCTATCCTGGGCGCTGGAAGCGGCTCGACGACGCCCTCCCGCAAGCTCTCTCGCGCGCGGTCCGAGGTCCGCGCCGTTGGCGAAACGAGACCCCGCAAACCATTGCGCGCTGTCGGATGCGTCGCACTCACGCCGCGCTTCTGCGCTTCCCAATCGATGAGTGTCCGCGGCAAGGGACGCAACGCTTCCGCGCGGACGTGACCTGCGCGTTCCGCAATCGCCCTTGGCGAACGGCGCGGCGTGCCGAGAGAATCCTCGAGGACCCGCTCGATCGCGTCACTCGTTACACCCATCGCGCCAAGACAGCGTGCCGCTTCGCTGCGCGGCATCTGCAAGGCCGCGAGCAGGAGGTGCATCGGGTGCGCTTGACCCGCTCCGGATTGTTGCGCGATGCGTCGCGTGCGCTCCAAGGCGAGAGCCATCGCGTTGTTCGCTTCACGCGACGGTTCGCGCAAAGCGTCGTGACAACCGGTCACCCGGGCGCCGTGCGCGGTCAGCAAGCGACCGAGATCGCTCTGTCCCTCGAGCAGCGCGAGCAAGATGTGGGCAGTCGTCGTCGTCTCCCCCCGCTTCTGCGCCGCGCGTTGTGCTTGCGCCAACAGCGCCCGCACGTTCGCCCCGAGCTCGACCATCCCCAGCACCTCCACCGATCCGGGTTACCTGCGCTTCGGTTCACCGGTCCACTTTTTGGGCAAATCAGTTCGCGACCGTGGTTGCGCTTACAGCAGACACCAGCGGTGCGGCAATTTCACAACCCCCGCGAATTCACCCGTTTTCTCGCTGCATCGGGCTGAATCTCCCTTAGGATGTGCCGTCGGAGCCCCCATGCGATCGTTGCGTACACGTCTTTCCATCACCGTGATTGTCATGACCCTCGTCGCGATCGCCGCATCGCCCGTGGTCGTCCAAGCGGGTTCGCTCAAAGCGAACATCTTTCTCACTCAAAACAAGATTCCGAACAACCTCAGCCAAGCAGGCCTGCTCGGATTCGTTCGCTCGCACAAGACCACGCGTCTGCGTGAGAGCACGGAGCAAAAGCTCCAAGAGCGCAAGTTCATGGCGGAGATGGTCACTCAGTTCACGGGCGTGCCCGGCGACCTCGAGTTCCATGTCCTCTTCTACGATATCCACGACGGCCCGCGTCAGTTTGTCGAGGACATGAGCACGTTCATCGACGACAAGACGCAGAAGGTGTTCGTGCAGCGCGTGAAGCTGCCGCGCCCACGCTTCAAGCCGAACCGCCGGATGGAGCTCGTGGTCACCGTGAAGCGGGCCGAAGTCGGCTCGCTCAAGTTCATCACGGACGGCGAAGAAGTCCGGCGCAGCGGCACGGTCGATTTCTCGGCCGACGACAGCTGATCGGCCCAGAACGTCACGTTTCGATAGCGCCGTGATTTGCCTGACGGCTTGGTGAGCCACAGCCTGCGCAAAGCGCTACGTTGCGAGCGTGACGCTCGATGAAATCAAGAAGCTCGCCAGCGCTGGCAAGTTTCCGCCGCTCTGCCTGGTGATCGGCAGCGAACGCGTGCTGGCCGAGCGTGCGATCCGCGCCCTCAAAACCGCCGCCCTCGCCGAGAGCCCCCAAGGCTTCAACGACGACCTGTTTCAAGGCAGCGGCGCGCTCAGCGCACGGTCCGTCATCAACGCCGCCCGCACCCTGCCGATGATGGCGCGCAGCCGCTTCGTGCTGGTGCGCGGCCTCGACGCCGTGCCCGCCGCCGAACTCGACCTGCTGATGGCCTATGCACAGGCGCCCTGCGTGGAGACCTGCCTCGTGCTCACGGGTGACAAGCTCGACGGCCGCA
>WUUC01053924.1_pt1 | contig 16358 bp, 10 predicted proteins | sample 6278441 | NCBI WGS metagenome assembly WUUC01 (sample SAMN13675441, study PRJNA597444) | soil metagenome | isolation source: soil | place: USA: Washington | collected 2017-10
TCGCTTTCGACATGGGAAACAAATGACTTGTCAATCTTGATCTTGGTCAGCGGCAGACGGGCAAGATAAGCCAGGCTGGAATATCCGGTGCCAAAATCGTCCAGCACGGTTTGGACACCCAATTCCTTGAGTTGCAACAGCACTGTCGCGGCATAGTCAATGTCGTCCATTACCGACATTTCCGTCAGCTCAAGCTGCAAGGCGCTTGCGTCAATTTCATGTGTGCCGATGGTCTGGTTAAGCCGGTTGACGAAGTTCTTGTCCCGGAATTCGACGATGGATACATTGACGGCAATCGGTATGGCCGGCAGGCCGTGGCCGATCCAGGTCTTGTATTGCCTGGATGCCTCTGCCCGCAGCCAGTGACCGATCGGATTGATCAGGCCGGTAGCTTCCGCGACAGGCACGAAGCGTTCAGGGCCGATCTCGGCATGCCGCCAGCGCAGCAGCGCTTCCACGCTCACCACTTCCCCTGTCACGATATCCAGCACCGGTTGATAGAGCAGATGGAAATCGTCATTGCGCAATGCGGTTTTCAGCTGCTGCTCGATTGCCAGTTGCTGCCTGGCTTGAGCGGCAAACTTCGCAAAGTAGAACTGGAAATTGTTCCGCCCGGCCTGCTTTGCCTGGTACATCGCCGTGTCGGCATGACTGATCAGCGCATCGATGTCTTCCCCGTCTTGCGGAAAGATGCTGATGCCGACCGACGCGGACAGCGACAGCGTCAACTCGCCGACATGATACGGCGCATAGATCTTCTCTATGACATGGCGAGTCACTTCCACGGCGTAGCCGGCATTTTTTATGTCCTGCAGCAGGATGAGAAATTCATCCCCGCCCAGCCGGGCGACCATGTCGCCCGCGCGCAGGCTATGGCCAAGCCGGTGCGCCACGTCCTTCAGCACAATGTCTCCCGCACCGTGGCCGTGGGTGTCGTTGATGGGCTTGAAGCGGTCAAGGTCGATAAACAGTACAGCGGCGGATTGACTGGCACGCCTGTGCTGGGCGAGCACATGGCCGGCATATTCGAACAGCATTGCCCGGTTGGGCAGGCCCGTGAGCGGGTCATGCAGTCCGGCGCGCCGAACCGTCTCCTGTGCCTCTTTCCGGTCCGTGATGTCCTTGAAGAGAATGGCAACCTTGTGCCTTCCCGGCTCATCGATGCGGAATGCATTCACGTCGAACCAGCGGTGCAATGCCTTGGCCTCGTTCTCGAACTGGATCGGCGCTCCGGTGCGTGCCACGTGGCCAAAGATCTCAGACCAATGCTCTTCAATCTGCGGTACAAGCTCGCGTATGGACTTGCCTTGCGCCTCGTGCAGCCCGGTTTGCCGCTCGAACGCCGGATTGATTTCAACGAACCGATAATCATATGCCTTGCCATCCTGATCGAACATCACGTCGATGATGCAAAATCCCTGGTCGATCGACTCGAACAGGGACCGGTAACGTTTCTCGCTTGTTCTTAGCGCCGCTTCGGCCATCTTGCGGTCATGCACATCCGTCGACGTGCCAAACCATTGCACGATGTCGCCGGTCCGCGGGTCGCGATAAGGCTCCGCGCGCACCAGGAACCAGCGGTATTCTCCCGACGCCGAGCGAATCCGGTGCTCGACAGAGAAAACCCGGCCTTCGCGTCGCGCCGCGTCCCATGCCTGCATGGTGACGGCGTCGTCGTCCGGATGCACAAATGTTTCGCTGACCTCTTCAGGCGAAATCGAACTAAGGTCAACGCCGGTATAGGCGGACCACTGTTTATTGAAGTACACGCCCCGGCCGGATGCATCGATGATCCAGACGATCTGTGGAATGGCGTCGGCCATCAAACGAAAGCGTTGCTCGCTTTCCCGCAATGCCTCGTTTGCCTGAACGCGCGCCGTGACGTCGCGAAAATAGACTGACATCCCATGTCGGGCAGGATAGGCATGCACTTCATACCAGCGGCGGTAATCGGAAAAATACGATGTGATCGTGCGCTGTACCTGATTTTGCATGACGTCACGGAATAGGCTTTCGAATTCCGTGCCCGCCAGACCCGGATATTCTTTCCAGATGGTTTTCCCCAGCAAATACGATCGCTCGCGGTCTAGCGTTTGTTCGGCTTTCGCGTTGGCGTAAGTAAATTGCCACTGCGTATTTAACGCAATAAATGCATCGGTAATGCTTTCCAGAATCGCCGTGGGGTCGTTTGGAATTTGTTCCATTTAATCAACGTCCGGATTCACGAGCCGCTCCAGGAAGATATTTGCTGAAATCTATTGGAAAAGACAAATGAGCGGTGGTTCATTGACATACCGAAAAACAGCGATAGGTGAAACTGCCGGTTCATCGTGAACAGCCGAAGTGTTTAGCATCTGATGAACGGAGGTATTGCGCCAGCAAGGCGATATCAAGTTGAACCTGGCCGGCTCTCTTGGAGCCAGTTCAGGTACTTCTTTAGCGCGTCTGGTGCTTGGAAGCGGTCATTCCCGGGAGCTGAGCAGCCGTCTCAGTGCGGCCATCAGCAGACACTGACGGCAACAGGCCGTGTTGCTCCAAGCCAGAGCCCACGAATCACGCTTAATGTGCAAAAAGGCATCCCCGCAGCCACAGTTTCATTGCCAATTTTCAAAAAAATTTCAGACTTACAAATTCCCACACGGAAAGTAAATTTCATACTTAATTGCACCGTTTCAGATTTCAATTGTCGCATTCACCGGAGATGTATTAGACCAAAGGCCAATAGCAAGAATGCAGGCCCGCGCACACCATGATGATGACAAATAATCTAAATCGTTCGGATCGGCAAACTGCTGCCCATATGCCTTAAGGTAAAAAGGAGTAATGCGAAAATGAGAAAGATATCCGTAATGCTATTGAGCGTGCTTATTGGCACATCAATACCGCATCCGTCTGTTGCGGCGGACAGCGCCACGTCGGCACAAGCCTCTGAGGTTGTACAAGCGACAGTCACAGTGCAGTCAGTCGATGTTCGCAACAAAAAGCTGACGGTCAAAGATGATAAGGGAGTTGTACAAACGATCAATATGCCGGGCACAATCAAGAGTCTGGCGGAACTCAAGAAAGGCGACCGTGTGAGACTGACATATGTGCAAGCGGTCGCCGCCGACATCAGGAAGCCTGGAGACACGTCGGTGAGTATTGAGACCAAGGAAAGCGGCGCGGCGGCTCAGCCAGGTGAAAAGCCAGGCGGAAGCGCTCGACGTCAAACCAAAGGCACGGTCACGATTCAAAACGTCGATCCAGAAAAAAATGTACTGACGTTTGTCGGTCCGAAAGGGCAAGTACGAACGATTACAGTGAAGAAGCCGGAGCTGCAGACTTATCTCAAAAAGCTGAAACCCGGCGACGTCGTGGACGTGACTTACGACGAGGCGCTGGCTGTCGAGGTGGAACCCGCCAAATCCTAGTCCGTCGATTCAAGAGCAAGTAGATTCATGGTTCGCGCAATTAAGAACGTGGAAGTTCATCGTTCGCGTGGCTTGCCTGCTTCTTGGAAATTTCTGAAAACGGGCACTAATTCAACGTAGCGTAACTTCAATCCTTATGTATGAGACCAAAGTATGAGACCAAAGTCCAATTGGCTGCATACAAGGAATAACTTAATGTGAAGGCGCTGCTCCGGCCGAGAACGTGGTTCTTCAGCAAAGTTCTATCGGGGGTTAGGTGCATGCAAGACGCACCATCATATGCCACGGTATTGCTTTCATAACGTAAGAATAAAATTTCTGTCCTATCACTTAAGGCGTTCTCCTTGACAGCAACGAGCATAGGGAGCCGGTGTGGATAAAAGTTCCTGGTCAGCGATAGTCGGATTGATTCCGACATTGTCTCTGCGGCGCCGGCGAAGGCACACAGCAAAGGAGAAACACTATGAGCGCGAAATCAGCAGCGAAAATTGCCAAAAGTGGTGAGGAGAAAGACACGAAGTCGCGAACCCATCTCCCGATACCGGATCGAGAGCGAACGGGCCTGGTCACTTTCGATGCGAAGGATCCCGACACAAAATATCCGCCTATTGAGCAGTTGCGTCCGCCCAAGGGTGCGCCCAATGTGCTGATTGTTCTTCTCGATGATGTTGGCTTCGGTGCGAGCAGCGCTTTCGGCGGCCCCTGTCAAACACCCGTGGCCGAGCGGCTGGCGGCAGGCGGTTTGAAGTACAACCGCTTTCACACGACAGCCCTGTGCTCGCCGACGCGCCAGGCGCTGCTGACCGGACGTAATCACCACTCGGTCGGCATGGGAGGGATTACCGAGATCGCCAGCGGCTCGCCGGGTTACAGTTCGGTCCTGCCGAACACCGCGTCGCCCATTGCCCGAACGCTGAAACTGAATGGCTATGCAACAGCGCAATTCGGCAAATGCCATGAAGTCCCGGTATGGGAGACCAGCCCGGCCGGCCCGTTTGATGCCTGGCCCACCGGCGGCGGCGGCTTTGAATATTTCTACGGCTTCATCGGCGGCGAGGCTCATCAATGGTATCCCTCGCTCTATGAGGGCACCAGGCCGGTAGAACCCGAAAAGACCCCGGAGGAAGGCTACCACTTCATGGCGGACATGACCGACAAAGCTATCGCCTGGATCGGGCAGCAGAAAGCGCTCGTTCCCGACAAGCCATTCTTCGTCTACTTCGCGCCCGGCGCAGTCCACGCACCTCATCATGTTCCCAAGGAATGGGCTGACAAGTACAAGGGAAAGTTCGATGCCGGATGGGATAAATTGCGCGAAGAAATCTTTGCCCGACAAAAGAAGTTGGGTGTCATTCCCGAAAATTCCGTGCTCACCCCACGCCACGAACAGATTCCTGCATGGGACACGATGCCAGAGGATCTGAAACCGGTGCTGCGTCGCCAGATGGAAGTCTATGCGGGATTCCTGGAATACACCGACTATCACATCGGTCGCCTGATCGATAGCCTGGAAAAAATCCATCAGCTCGGCGATACACTGATTTATTACATTATTGGCGACAATGGGGCTTCTGCGGAGGGCACGTTGAATGGCACGTTCAATGAAATGATCAACTTCAACGGCGCGGCTGCGATCGAAACGCCTGAATTCCTCAACGCCCGGATCGACCAGTTTGGTGGGCCGCAATCCTATAACCATTACGCGGTCGGATGGGCGCATGCCACGAATACGCCTTATCAGTGGACCAAGCAAGTTGCTTCGCACTGGGGCGGGACGCGCAACGGGACCATCGTGCACTGGCCGAACAGGATCAAGGGAAAAGGCGAGCTTCGTTCCCAATTCCACCATGTCATCGACGTCGCTCCCACCATTCTGGAGGCAGCCGGGCTTCCCGAGCCGGTCTCGGTGAATGGCGTGCAGCAAAAGCCGATCGAAGGCGTCAGCATGTTGTACTCCTTTAACGACGCCAAGGCGGCTGACCAGCACGAGACGCAGTATTTCGAAATGTTTGGCAATCGCGGCATTTACCACAAGGGGTGGACCGCAGTCACGCGACACAAGACACCCTGGCTTCTCGTAGGTGAAAAAACGCCGGCACTCGACGATGACGTCTGGGAGCTTTACGACACCAGCAAGGACTGGACCCAGGCCAACAATCTTGCAAAGCAGATGCCGGAGAAGCTCCGCGAGCTTCAGCGCCTGTGGCTGATCGAGGCGGCACGCTACAACGTGCTGCCGCTTGATGACCGAGTCGCGGAACGATTGAACCCGGATACCGCCGGACGCCCGCTGCTGGTCAGAGGAACATCGCAAATCCTCTTCGGTGGCATGAGACGCTTGTCGGAGAACTCCGTACTGAACGTCAAGAACAAGTCGCACACGGTGACCGCTGAAATCGAGGTGCCCAAGTCCGGAGCCGAGGGCGTGATCATTGCTCAAGGCGGCAATATCGGCGGCTGGAGCCTGTACGCGAAAGGGGGCAAACTGAGGTATTGCTACAACCTGCTCGGCGTGCAGTATTTCTACGCTGAGTCGAGCGGCACCATCCCGCCAGGCGAACACCAGGTGCGGATGGAGTTCGCTTACGATGGCGGCGGGCTAGGCAAGGGCGGGACAGTGGCGCTGTATATTGACGGCAAAAAGGTTGGCGAAAGCAAAGTCGCCGCCACCGCGGCCATGGTGTTCTCGGCCGACGATGGTTGCGATGTCGGGGAAGATACCGGATCACCCGTCTCCGAAGACTACGGACCGCATGGGAATGGTTTCACGGGTCGCGTGAAAGGAGTGCAGCTCGCCATCGCCGGCGCCGCCGAGACAGCGGAGCATCTGGTCTCACCCGAACAAGCCATCCTGATCGCCATGGCGCGGCAGTAGGCGGAGATGCACCAGCTTCTCTCCGGATGCCTGTCGCAACGGCGGCTGGTGCCTATTTCGGGGCCAGCCTGTTTCGGGGTACGCAGTTGGGACAGAAAAGTTGAGGCCGATTCGGATTGCATCGTCGACCGCTGAACTCAATACGCCTGCACCAAGTCATGAAGCACTTCTGCCGCCGAGCCGGTATCGCTGGTTCGATCGCTGATCCTTGCATTGAGGTTTTGTTGGCCCAAGGTCTAATTGCCAGTTCGGCATGGTCGCCATACATTTGAATGAGAAAAGCTGCCGCAGATATCCGATACACATGTGCGGTTGTCCCATTATCGAGGAAACATTGCGATGAGAAAAAAGTGCTCAATGGTCGGTACGGCAAGCTTGGTAGCGTCGTTCTGCTTTTGCATCCCGTCCCTTGCTCCCGCTCAATCGGCGAGTGCAGCCGACGGACGGTGGACCTACGAGATAACGCCGTATCTTTGGGGGGCAGGCGTGACCGGCGCGGCGCGGGTCGGGCCCAGGGCCCCAGAGGCCAACGTCGATGCAAGTTTCTCCGACTTGGCAGACTCGCTTTCCGCGGGTCTGATGGGCACATTCGAAGCACGGCGAGATCGCTGGGGCATCCTGTTCGATCTGATCTACATCAAGCTCTCGGCGGATTCCGAACCGCTGCTGGGCGGCAGGCTCGGCACTGCGAGCGCCGATTTCAGCCAGAACATCCTTCAACTTGCTGGCGCATATCGCGCGTATGACAACAGCGTCACGTCGGTCGACGCCGTTCTTGGAGCGCGTTATACGTATCTGAAATCAGAGCTCGGTCTCTCGCCGAGCGCTTTATTGCCAGCCGGCGCGCAGCGCGACAGAAGCGAGAACTGGACCGATGGCTTTGTTGGCGTGCGCGCTGCGCACAAGCTGTCGGATAAATGGAGGCTGATCGGCTATGCGGATATCGGTGGTGGCGGCTCGGACAAGTCGTGGCAGCTCATCGCCGGGGCGAACTACGATTTCAAGGAGAACATGAGCGCGAAGTTCGGCTACCGCATAATCCGGATGGATTTCGATGAACCGGATTTTTTGTACAACGCAAAGACCTCCGGCGTATATGTCGGCCTTGGCTTCCGATTCTGACCGTCCGTTACTTTTCATGAAAACCGGATGAACAAGGAGAAGCATGATGAAAGCTCTATCGAGCGCAGTTCTTTTCATTTTCGCGCTGAACTCGGGATGCCAGTCCGTCCCCAGTTCATCGGGGAGCGCTAACCCGGATGCGATCACGGCGCAGAAGAACAACACGAAGTTTTCCGGCTTTCCTGGCGACCAATCGCAACCGGAGCTGGCTTCCGAGCGTGAAGGTCTTCTGATTTTCATCGACAGGTCGGCAGATTATCGCCCGTACGCCCAAGTCATATTCGATCCGGTAGACGTGTATGTAACGCCTAATCCCGAAATTAAGAATGTGTTGTGCGTGCCGGCTGCGATTACAGGCATACAGCCGGTAAAGCCACCTGCGCAGGGCACCGGCTACATACCTGTCAAGGCAGTCGTCAATCTCGGGCGCGAGGCGGTCGACGCAGCTCCCCGTATTGTAGAAACGTCGGCGGAGATGAAGGTTCTGGATGCGAGAGGCAAGCGCGTCGCCGCCCCAGTCGTCCGCGCAAGTGCGGCAACGGCCGGCCGAGATCCCGACGCTGCTGCGCATTACGCCTAAGTGGGACCGTCAGTTGCTGACGGCCCCCGCCGCCAAGGTCATGGCGCAAAGCCGGCAGGACATCCTCGAATTCCTCGACGGTTCGGCATCCGCTGCACTTCCGTGAAAGAGGCTGACATGACCAAAACTGTCGCAGCATCCTATAGAGACCTGAGAGACACTGATCTGAACACATCCTCGCCACCGGGCAATCCACCGAACTGGATATGGCATGGACTTCCGGCGGGACCTTCCTGATGGGAGCAGGGCAGAATTAGACTAAGACGATGCTTTGAGGAGCCATGGCCGACTGATTCTTATCCACCATGGGAGGACACTGGGGGACCGCTATAGGAGAGGCACAATGGACGATGTGCTGATGCGATTTATGACCGACTTGGTGGGCCGTGTCGACGGGCCAATGAGTTTTCGCATGATCCTTCAACCGATGGTGGCGATCCTGCTTGCTGTCCGCGACGGGCGTAAAGACGCCCAGGAAGGGCACCCGCCTTACGGCTGGGCACTGCTCACGCAGCCGGACCATCGCCGCTACCTGCTGCATGACGGCTGGAAAGGGATTTCCCGGGTCTTCATCCTCGCCTTCGTCCTCGACGTCGTCTACCAGTACATTGCCCTGCGCTGGTTTTATCCGGTTGAAGCGTTCTTCATGGCGTTCCTCCTTGCGGTTGTGCCCTATGCGCTTCTTCGGGGCCTGATCAACCGAATCACGCCGAGGAAACCAGGCAAAGGAAGAAATCCATGAGTAAAGAAATCGGCAATTCAACGGCTGACATGGGAATCGCGCAAGGCGCCTGAGCGGGCGCCGGCGGACTTTTTCAACACCATTGGCCAATTCCTGACGGTGATTGAGTGCAGTTTCATCGGCACTTAGGACTGGATAGTACCGCCTCTCACATTCGCGGTGCAGCCCGCTGTCGATGCATTGAAAACACGCACTGGAAGGCAGCAATAGCCGGCGTTGTCATCACTGTCTCCTACCATGACAAACAGAGTAACCGCTGTGCAATAGCCGAACGATGACGCAATCATTCCTTGGCGTTATCCGCTCTAGAGGTAGGCTTTATTTTGCGATAACGGCACAGGTCCGCAATCGGACAAAGGTCTAATAGAGAATAAAGCTGCTTCCAGATTCAAAGATCCTGGCACACGAAAGTCGTTAATTAATTAAGGCGGCCGCTGTTGCCTCGCCGTAAAGTGGTTGGCGGGAATTCATGCTCGACGACCGTGGGCGGCAAAGCGCCCGGTTCAGTGTGCTGAGCAAAATCAAGCCAGCCAATCCACCGACGCATAAATTGATGTTGCAGATAGCAGGATGACTTACTTGGTCCCAGCCTTGCGTATCGGCACCTCTGGCACCGCTGGTGGAGGTGAAGTCGCTATCGTGACGCGATGAAGAACCTATCTCGATCACGGCCGAAAACTGCGGCTGTCGCAGGATCGATCGATGTGCAAGCGTCGATGCCGTTGTGATGACAACCTGGGAGAAATGCATGGTTCGCGCGATTCGTAGTATCGGCAGGTGCTGCCTCCAGGCGATGTTGCTTGTTGCATCCTGCATCGCCCCTTGCGTTGCGGCTGACGACTTCATGACGCTGGATATTGGCGGCTATCGGTTCGATGCCAGGAACAACATCAGCGTGAGCGGTCCGACGCGGCGCGGATCCGACTTCAGGGTCGAGCGGGCCGGCACGCCCGACAATGATACGGTCGCGCGGCTGGACGGTACCATCCGCCCCTTCGAACGCCATCGGATCCGGTTCATGTATCTCGATTCCACACGCAAAGGGTCGGCTTCCAGCGACCGTGACATCGGGTTCAGGGACAATGTCATTCCTGCCGGAACGACGGTGAATTCCGCATTCGACATGCGCCATGTTGAACTCGATTACCTTTACTCGTTCTGGAAGTCCGAGACCACGGAGGTGGCATTTTCCGTGGGCGCGCATTGGACCCGCCTTGAACTGTCGCTCAATGCGCCCGCATTCAATGTCGCTGAAGTCGCCAGGGCCGAGGGCCCTCTGCCGATGATCGGCATTGCGGCCACCACGCGCCTGGGACAGAAGTGGGAATTGCTGGGACACGTGTACGGCATGTCGGCCAAGGCAGGCGATTTTGACGGCGACGCACTGGCGTACCGCGTCGGCGCTCGCTACTTCTTCACGCCCAATATCGGGCTCGGCCTTGCGTGGGCCGGCATCAAATATAACTTCGACGTGGACAAGTCCAGCTGGCTCGGCCAGCTGGATGCTTCAACCCGCGGCGCCGAAGTATTCTTGACGGTACGCTTCTGAGTTTGCAACGTCGGTGTCGGCCACATGGCATGCCAAGTGGCCGCGGCTCCCGCTTTATGCAAACTCTCTGCGCCCGATGCGCATTCCCTGAGTGACGAGGCAAGCATTTCTGTCTCCCATAATTTGCTTCCGCAATCCGATTTCCGCCAGGTGCAAGTCTCTATTTTTCCGATGAAGGCATGTATTTGCAATGGGACCACGGTCCTATGAACCACTCTTGCCTCCGGTTCGATCCTTGCGCCGGGGGTTCTGTAGGTCCAAGGTCCAATTGCCGATGCGGCATGACAGCGATATCTTTAAAAAAGCTGCCGTAAATACCCGATATCCATGTAGGTGGGCCTCATTTCGTTGAAGAAACATTGCTATGGCAAAACGGTCAATGGCCGGTGCGATGCGCGTGGTGACATCGCTGCTTGTGCGTCGCGCCTTATGCTCTCGCCCAATCCGCGGCTGTGGAAAGTAAGCGCGTCAGGTAACTGTTTGCCAGATCATGGAGATCACAGTGCCATGGAACGACGAATCGGAATGCTTCTTGCGGGTGTATTGGCGTGGGTGGTCCTCTTGCTGTCCGGATGTGCATCGCCCACGGCTTTCGTTATGCACCGCGCGCCTCCAGGCCCGTCGCCTTGTGCCGTGCCTGTCGCGCAACAGGACATACTGGTCGGCGTGGCGATGTCGGGGGGAGGCAGCCGCGCAGCCTTGTTCGGCGCGGCGGGCCTGGAGGCGCTGGGGGCCACGCAGGCCAGCAACGGACAATCGGTGCTGGAACAAGTATCGTATGTATCCAGCGTTTCGGGCGGAAGCATTGCTGCAAGTTACTATGCGCTCAAGAAGCCGGCACGCAGTCTGAACATGCTTACCCCCGAAGGTGCGATGACGGAGGCCTACCGGACGTTCTTCCATGAATATCGGAATGCGGTCAGTCAACCCATCGGCCCTTCCGTATTTTGGCGTCAGTTCAGCAGGTTTCGCTGGCTCAATCCGGCGCTGGAGGCGGTTTCCCTGCACGAGATCCTGAGTGAGCGTCTGCTAGGCGACGCCACCATGATGGATGTCGCCCGACGTGAAGCGAATGCGGACGCTCCGGGCTTAATCGTCAACAGCACGCTCTATAACAATGGTCGCCGGCTTGCGATCTCTGTTCTCCCACCGGAAATGTTCGGATACAACTTCATCGAAGATCTGCAAGCGGCGCTCGCCCGTCAGGGACAGCCGACCCATATTTCTCCTCTCCTGCGCGAGCGCTCGCGTCATTTGCTTCCCATGACGCCGCACGAGCTCCACGCAGATCCGTGCCGGATCAGGCTCTCCGCAGCCGTCAGCGCCTCGGCCTCGTTTCCGCCCCTGATCGGCCCCATCACGTTCCAGGTCGAGGGCGACTCGAGCTACTGGCACGTCGGAGATGGCGGCCTGTATGAGAACCAGGGGGCCGAAGCACTGCTCTTCCTGTTTCTGGAACAGTTGCAGGCGAAGAACGCGCGCCGGGCGCTGATCCTCGCATTCGACAGTTCCTTTCCGTTCGCGGTCGGAGACGTCCAGCTCAGTAAACGCCGGCAGCCCTTCGGCTTGCTTTCCTTCGACTTCAGCCGCATTCCGAGTATCATGGAAGAGCGCGCAACGACCTACCGGGACATGTTCTTCCGTACCTTGCAGATGATGGGCGTGTTTCCGGACGAGCGTACCATTCAGGTAATTTTTCTTCGCCATATCGATGCGGTGTGGCATCCGGAGCTGGGCGACTTGCCCGCAGGCTGCCGCAATGAAAACCCGCCGCTGCAGTCACCCGCGCAAGTGCGGCAACGGCTGGCAGAGATTCCGACGCGGCTGCGCATCATGTCCGAGTGCGACCATCAATTGCTGGAGGCCGCGGCCGCCAAGGTCGTGGCGCAAAACCGGCAGAAAATCCTGGAATTCCTCGATGGTTCGGCACCCGCACCGCTTCCGTGAAGGAGCTGGAATCTGATCCTGCGGCGCAACTGGCCGCCCTGGTTCGGCAAACACTGCAAACCTGGCGAGCTTCGAGCGAACCCATTGCGTGTGCCTGAAGACCATCATCCCATCCCACACCTCTCATCCCCAAGGAGAGCAATCATGCGAGTCATGAACAATACCCAACGCGTCTCGGCGCTGCTCATCGTCGCCGTGTTCGCCGCCGGCGCCTCGGCGCAATCGACGCAATCATTTGTCTATCCGGCCAAGGGCCAGTCGGCAGAGAAGCAGAAGAAGGACGAAGGCGAATGCCACACCTGGGCCGTGCAGCAGAGCAAGTTCGACCCGGCCAATCCGCCGCCAACTGCCGCCACAAAGCCGCCCACCACAGCAAGCGGCACCACGCCGGGCGCGGGCGCGCGCGGCGCAGCACGTGGCGCGGTTGTTGGCGAAATCGTCGGCGACGATGCCGGTACCGGCGCGGCAGTGGGTGCGGCGGCCGCGCGCGGCCAGAGCCGGCGCCAGAACTCGGCACAGTCGCAACAACAACAGCAAGCCGCCACGCAGCAACAGCAGGCTGGCATGTCGGCGTACCAGAATGCACGCACGGCATGCCTTCAAGGGCGCGGCTATACCGTCAAGTAGGTTGGTAAGGCCGACTTCATTGACATTGGCTCCTTGGATTCCCGGGGGAGGGCGGTTGCGTTCATCGCCAATGCAACCGCTCGCGACTTTGCCCGAGTTTTCGGCCCTTCTTGATGGAGGCTTGTCTCAATGGCAGCAAGCCTCTATTGCTTGCATTGCTTTGAACCGGAAGGTGTGGATTCACTATGGTTCACTTCCGCGCGTTCTTAGAGCGAATTTGAGAACGACGTACTGAGCCGATCTCATTCCTGAGATGCTCACTGTATATCACATACGGTTGGTGAAGCAGGGAATTCTGGCTGCATGCAGCCCGCCTGCGTTATGATGATCCGAGATCACGAGCAGTGTCACCTATGCATGCCTGCAAGCGTTGCGAAGGGACAATTGGGTTTACGTCCCATTTCGAAATGCCGCATATGGTCTATATCTAAAAGATGAGAAGCCGACGCGATTTCATGCTTGCAATGGCTGCGTTCATGTTGGCCGGACGGGTTTTCGGTGCCGATCCAGCGCAGCAAGAAAGTGTTGCCGTTGCCGTAAAAGTCGAGGCGCGAGGAGATCTGATCGTCGTTGCCGTCATCCTCAATGTGCCGGCAACCCCAGCCGAAGTCTGGGCAGTCCTAACGGACTACGATCGCATGGCCGATTTTCTGCCGAATCTTGACTACAGCAAGAAGCTGGAAGGCACGGCGGACACCTTTCAGGTGGAGCAAAAGGGCCAGGCGTTTCTCGGCCCTTTCTCGTTTTCTTTCGATTGTGTGCAGGAAGTGACGCTCACACCTTACGAGGAAATCCGTTCCCGCCTCATCAGCGGAAATTTCAGGCAGCTGGATGGACAGATACAGCTTATTCCTTCGGACGATGGCACATACATTGTCTATCATGGCGAATCGATTCCCGCTTTCCGCTTGCCCCGCAGTATTGCCGTCACAATGACCGAACGGGCAATGCGAGACCATTTCGAAAAAATGACACTTGAAATCCTGAGAAGGAAAAACGTGGCGGGGAAATAAAGGCGGCTGAAGTCGCTCTCGTGTGACACCAAGAACAATCAAACGCCGTGTCTTCTCGCCCTCCCGATCGGCAAATACGGTTTTCCAATCGTATCTAATGCTCGCCACGAATCCTGGCCGACTCTCGACTATGGGCGACTGATGGAAGAGGACTCCCGGCGTGCCGCGGTCCACATCGCGCTTGAACCTACAGGTCGCGATTGACGCTCCATTCCATCATTTGACGGTACCCACGTCCCTCGAGACATGCGGCACGCGCCTTTGAAAAGGCCGCCTGTTGCTGGCCTTGCTGCGCGGTGGCGAATTTAGAAATGAAAAAGGGTTTAGCTGAAGCTGAACCCTTTATTTCATTGGAGCTAAAGGGGAATCGAACCCTCGACACAAGGATTTTCAATCCTTACCTTGAGAGCTATGGATTGCAAGACACTTTTGTTGTCCCACCTCTACTAACAACCTTAGAAGCCCGACAGACTTTATTTGTTGCGATCACCAATTTCAGTAATGTCGAAATTCTCCATAATCCAAGATGCTTTGTCGGATGATCAATCTTCGCCCTCAGATTATCCTCAGCAATAGCCAATTCAAGGCAGCCTACAGTAGTCGCCAAAATACAAGTCCGACCGACTTACTTTCCGTCCGACAAGCTTTATTTATTGCGTTTTATGTTCGGATACCGCCGACGCACAAATTGCCGCCAGACAGTTTCCATTGGTTTGCTCCTGATCAACGGCTGGTCCCACTGCCACTGCCTCTCATACTGCCATTCTTTCCGGAATCCCCGCTGGTGCCGATCGGCCTGCCGGCACTGCTATCAGCGCCATCTGCACCGGAATCCCCGCTGGTACCGATCGGGCTGGGGGCACTGTCATTAGCACTTGTGCCAGAACGTCCTGTAGTACCTGCCATTCCTGCACTCTCGAATTCGGATGAACCCGGCGGTCCCGGCGGTCCAGGAGGTCCAGGAGGTCCAGGAGGTCCAGAAGGGCCGGGGGGGCCGGGAGGTCCAGAAGGGCCGGGGGGGCCGGGAGGCCCTGTCGTTACCGACGCTCCGTCGCTGCCAATGGTAGCTGGCGCGCCCGTGTTACCGGGTGGGCCACCTGTGGTGACTGGTCCAGATGTGGCTGGGCTGCCATCCGGAGCCGCATTCTCACCTGAGCTTTCGGTGGTCGCTGCGCCGCTGCCAGCACCGGTACTGTAATTTTGCGCAAACGTCGCACCTGCCGCTCCTATAAGAGAAATAACAATTCCCAAAGAGAATCTCTTCATGCTATTTCCTCCTGATACTGGGGCAAAAGATGCGTTTCTTCAACGAAGTGACGAAGTCATGTCATTAGACTTTTTAATGAATTCACCGGTTCGTGAACACGTGACATTTGCAGCTCATTTCCCGATCTGCTGCAGGCTTCATGGCGCCGGATGCCGGTGCCTTAGATGGTTTCCGCATGCGATTCTGACGGCGTCTCCGCGTACTTGCGCTCGCGCATTTATTCCAGATCACGATCAACGAAATAGGAGAGGAATGTGAGAGCGGCCACCAGCCAGCGCGCGAAGCCGATCCAGAATGCGCGCTTCACCGAGGCCGTCGCCCGGCGACTGACAATTCTTCCCTCGATATTAGATTGCGGCACTTAAACAGCTTGCCGTCCCTACTCCGCGGCACAGAGACGTATGAATATATGGGGGTCAGACTCGAGAATATATGGGGGTCAGACTCGATTTAATCTTAAGCCGCCTGAAGATAAATGGGGTTGTGGCGGATATCTCCACCTATCTCCGCTTGCGCGATCCGGGCGGCGTCTTTTGCGGGTCACGCACATAAGCCTGTTATGAACAGTTCTCGTCCAGCCTTTTCAGTGGGCATAAATGGAGCCTGCCTCCATATAGCTCCAATTCTTGGCAGGTCGCGGACGCTTACCAGGTCACATAATGTGGCATGATTTGCCAAAAATCATTTACTTCAGGGAACCCTTATGAAACTTGCCTGCTTTGTAGTGTCTGCCATCGCTTCCATGATGTTCGCGCCGCTGGCGCATGCCGATACCTCCCGTCTTGATGAAGTCATGAAAACTGGCAAGCTACGCGTCTGTACCCCGGGTGATTACAAGCCATTCAGTTATGCCAAACCAGATGGAACATATGAAGGGATTGATATTGATTTGATCCAGTCAGCCAGCAAGGCATTGGGCGTGGAGCCGGTATTCGTCAAGAGCAGCTGGCCTACCCTGATGAATGATTTCCTCGACAAATGCGACATCGCGGTTGGCGGGATTTCCGTGAGCACCGAGCGCGCAAAAAAGGCAGGCTTCTCGCTGGCGTATATGGTCAACGGCAAGGCACCGATCACAAAATGCGAAAACGTGAAAAAGTTTCAGACGATTGCCGATATCAATAAGCCGACAACGACCGTGGTAGTCAATCCCGGCGGCAGCAATGAACGGTTTGTGCGCGCCAACCTGCCACAGGCCAAGGTCGTGGTGTTTCCGGATAACGTCA
>WUUC01032305.1_pt1 | contig 16355 bp, 12 predicted proteins | sample 6278441 | NCBI WGS metagenome assembly WUUC01 (sample SAMN13675441, study PRJNA597444) | soil metagenome | isolation source: soil | place: USA: Washington | collected 2017-10
ATTGAGCAGGATGGCAGCGCGCAGGCGGCGTTCGATCTCGACCAGGATAATCGCGACGTCAGTATTGACCTCACCGAGGCAGACGACTCGATTCGGGCCGTGATTGACGCATCGAGCCTCGATGGTGTGCCGTGCGTCGACTGGCTGGACGCCGACAAGCGTCCGACGCGAAAAGCCTGCTTCCTGAACCTGCTTGCGAGCCTGCGCAGTCGGCCGCTGATTTCAAACAGCCTGATCCAACACGTCGATCACGCATTCGCCGTCTTCAACGATCGCGCGTTCATGCGGGTGGGTCTCGAGCTGCTGCCGGCAATTGAGACCCTCGTAAAAGATCCGAATCGCCCCTTTTATGCCGAGGGCGCGCCGACCGCAGACATTCACCAGCGCCTGCTCCGCGATCTGCCCGAGCCGCCCGATGTGAAGGCGAAGTTCACCAAGGGCCTGCTGAGTTTTCGCGGTGAAGGAGGCCCGTCGCTGCAGATGGTGATTGCGAGGCCTCCCGTGGATCTGCCGTACACCTACGCCGAGTTCGATCTCGATCTGGGCAATCCCTTGCAGGACGTGCTCGGCTTTGTCGTGCACATGGGCGAGCTGCTCGACGGCAAGCCGACCAATCATCTCGACCTGCGCCGCGAGCTAGCGAAGACCAGCGCGAAACGGTATCTCTATTACGACGTCGTAGCCAGCTAGCCGGCGCCACGGACGATGCCACGTCCGTGATCAACGTCGCAACTCAGCCGAGGGTGCGCAAGCCGTGGGCCAGCGGCGAACTCGTGTTGACCGCCACCGCTGCGGTCAAACAGCCGCCGAGCGTTGGGCGCGAGCCCGCCGTCTTGATTGCCTCCTGGTATGCTCGTGCCGCTGCCTTCCAGTCGCTCTGCGTAAACGGCACCACCGTAAAATTCAGTCGATCGACGAGGGCCTGCACCGTGAACTCAGCGCTCGGGTCGCCGCTGGCGTGGAGCAGAATCGCGGTTTCGGCGAGGGCGGTTGCGCACACTCGCGGCACATCGTCTTTTGCAAGCGCATCGACAATCAGCTCGTGCCCGGGCCCCCGCCGAGCCAGTAAAACCATTGCCCGTGCGTCCAGCGTCATACGCCCTCTGGTCCGTAACCGAGAATCTCGTCTTCTTCCGCCCGGCTCATGCCGCGTCCGAGTTGTTCGTCGGCCGTCGAACGCCAGAGGGACTCCAGCGAACGGAATAGAAGCTGCCGGCGCTCCCTCACACTGGCGGGACCGGTCAGGCGCTGGAAGCGTTCCGCCAGGGCGCGATGAACCGCAGCGTCTTCACTCTCGCCCGTAAGTGCCCTTACTCTCCTGAGAAGAACGCGCGTTTCGAACTGCAGGCTATCGATGTCCAAGGCGCCGAACATGCGGACGAGGGTAACATCATCGCACCAGACTGCGTTTGCCCGAATACGCGGCGTCCGTCGAATAGGTCATCTCACTTCTGCGTGGGAGCGCTTCACGGAGAGGGAGGCGCCGGAGTGGTTACGTGGTACGCCAGCTACGGGCGAGATCGATAAAATCGGCTTCGATCTGCGGCCAGTCGTGGAGCGTCGCCGGGTCGAAGTCCGCGGCGTTGGGCCAGACGAGCGTGTAGCCTTCCGGATCCAGACTCACGCCGTTAAAAACCTCCAGGTCTTTCAACGGGCCGAACAGTGCTCCCTCGAGGACGGGCAGGAAGTTGATCCGGCGAACAAGGCCGTCGTCAAACACGACTTCGAGTTCATGTGGGCCGACGATTGAGAACGAGATCACGCGGTACATGGAGTGCGGCATTTTCGAGCGCGCTTACTTCAACGGGTCGATCTTGACGGGTGGCTGACCCGAATGCAAGAGCGCCCGGTCGTAACGAGTTCCGCGCGCGGAATCTCCGGCCCAGGCCTCAACCAGACGGCGGTGTGGCACAGGCAATTCACCACCGAACAGCTCCAACGGGCGACGACGAAAGAGGCGGCGCTGTACACTGAGCCGATGCTAAGCACACTGTGGACAGTGCTCGTCGCCATCGCCGCCGTCTTTATCGGCGTCCTGTGGTTCGCGCTGTCGATCGAGCGCATGGGGCTGGCAAGCGTCGTCGCCTTCATCGCCGTTGCACTGTTGGTTCGCCAGCGTCAATCAGCCAAGCAAGAACCTCCGGCCTCGAGTCCGGAATCGGGCACGTCACCGTCGATCTGAAACGCCACGCAGTCTTCCGAATTCACCGTTAGAATCGGCAGAGATCCCAACGGAGAATATGTTCACCGTTCCATGCCGCTTGGCAATTCAAAACCTGTTCGTCGAAAATTCACAGCCGCGCACGCCTCGTGAGGTCATCGAGGCGCTTCGAACGAGGTTCCCAGGTGAGTGGACTGATGGCACCGTCCGTGCCCATCTGATTGGATTGTCGGTAAACCATCCATCGGCGCTCCACTATCCCCACCTGCAGAAATTCGCATTCTTGACGCACACGGCGGACGGTCGATACGGTGTCGTGGCCGATGCAGCTACAAGACTCGGCGCTCCTAGCGCAGTGTTGGATCACCTGCCTCGAAGAGAATCGCCGCGGCCTCGTCGCAGTGCCCGCGTGGATCGGCGCTCGCGCATGGCAGAGCGCATCGAGGACCTCTCTACGAACTTTGGTCATTACTTGCGGGAGTTTGAGGAGCGGGCCGTATTTGGCGGGCCGAGTGTCCATTTCCACGTGCGTGCGATCGAGCAACGAATGACTCACGACAGCGTGATGTCGGCGATAGCGGACGAAGAGCTCCTGGAACTGATCTACGCGATGCTGGCGTCCTGGGGGATGCATCGCATGGGCCCGAAGGGCGCCAAGCTGGTCGACTTCGATCGGTTCTGCGATGGTATTCGCCAGCAGTCCGCTCTCCTCGAAGAGCTCGAGGCGCTCGTGATCACCGACATTGAGGACGTCGACGCCATCGCCGACAACATTTGGCGCGCGGTCAGCGGGGCTCGACTGAGCGCGAGCGGTACGCAGGTCGTGGCTGGTACCAAGGCAATGCACCACCTGCTACCGGATCTCATTCCTCCCATCGACCGAACCTACACAATTCGGTTCTTTCACGAGAACACGTTGATGTCCAAAGGCGATGAGGACACGTTCAGGGATGTCTATCCCGCCCTCGTCGAGATCGCCACGCGTGCGGCCGACCACCTCAAAGTCAATGACCGCTCACCGATGAACACGAGTCGCACAAAGATCATCGATAACGCGATCATCGGGTATGTTTGGGGCAAGCTGAAGATCGTACCTGGTGAGGAAGGCGCAGATTGACGGGCAGCAGGCCCGATTGACGCGCCTAGACCGTTCAACGACATTCCGCCGTCATGACGTCATGATCGAAGACAAGAAAACAGTACAAGCTTCAAGGAGTGACGAGTGGTCGAGAGAATAGGAATTTGGAAGGTCACCGGCGCTGGGGCCACCATCTCCGTTCAATCGTTGGAGGAAATGCGGACGACGGAAACGGAGCAGCGCCTTGAGGAGCTGCTCGTCGCGTCACCAGATGTATTAATGCCGGAGTTAACGCTCGTTGGACGCCAAGTGCCTACTGGTGGTGGGCCACTCGATCTTATAGGGATCGATCAGGATGGCAGGCTCGTCCTATTCGAACTCAAGCGCGGAACGCTGACCCGGGATGCTGTTGCGCAGATCCTCGATTACGGTTCCGACTTGCAATTGCGCGAACCCGAGGACATAGCGATTTTGGTCCAGGAAAACTCCGGCCGAAATGGCGTCGAACGAATCCCCGACTTCGCGGATTGGTACCAGGGAGAGTTTCCCGACGTCGACGAAATGCCCCCCGTAGGTCTGCGTATGGTGCTCGTCGGCTTGGGGGTGGACGAGCGTGCCAAGCGCATGGTGAATTTCCTTGCTGCCTCAGGTGTCGATATCCAGCTCTTGACGTTCCAGGCGTTCATCAGCGAAGGACAGACGCTTCTCGCGCGCAACGTCGAAACCGTGGAGCCCACCACGCGTCGCACGACAGCAGCCGGTGGCACGAAGGAAGCTAACAGAAGAATCCTCGAGCAGTCTGCCAAAGAGAAGGGCGTTGAAAGTCTCTTCTTCGAGGTCGCTGATTTTGTCGAGGCGCGCCTGCCCGGCTACCGCTGGCCAGGCAAGACGGCATTCACCTTTAGTCTTCAGGAAATGACAGAGCACGGACGACCCTCACTGCGCGCGTACGCATCACTGTATGTCGATCCGACGTCTTCGGGACGAATACTCTTTGCGCTTACGCCTAGAGCCGCTGAAATCGCGCACGCGGCGGCCGACGCGCTGCTCCAGGCGGCACCTGGTAGCCAGAGAACAAATAAGTCATGGATGGCGCTTCAAGTACCAATCACACTTGCATCGTGGCCGTCTCTTCGAGAACCTTTGGAACGATGCTTGGCTGCCCTGAAGACGGCATGGATCGAGAAGGTCGACCGGCAGCAGAAAGCAAGCGAGGAGTCAGCCTAACGAACGCTGCTCGAGGGCTGAGAGGAAGCCAGGTCACGTCCGTCTATCTGATTGACACTGTTCGGCTGGTGGCCCAGGATTGTCGCCTCGGCACTGCTGGATCATCCAAAAATGGCTCTTCACCCGCAATTTCCTGAATCGCCGTACGAGCCTCTGGTCCCGTCGCAACGATGGTTCCCCGCCGATGAGACACTCCGCGCCTCGTCTTATGACAAGCTGCTACCACCGCTCGTCGCGAAGATCCGAGAAGAAGTCTTCAACTGGCGTCAGAAAGGGTACGCCGGCGCTTCGGCGACCTCCATCAGCCTCCTGAAGTGGTGGTTCGAAACCGACCATCTCCTGGAGCGCGCTGACGGGTCGTTGGAGCCTTTCCGCTATTACTACGCTCAGCGCGAGGCCGTGGAGACGCTGATCTGGCTCTACGACGTGCGCCGCGCCAGGGACAAGTTCGATCTGCTGCGATTCGATGCCTCAGGCGACGTCTCTCCTGGCATGTTCGACGAAGATTGGCCGCGCTATGTGTTGAAGATGGCCACCGGCGCCGGCAAGACGAAGGTCCTGTCTCTGTTGATGGCTTGGAGCTTTTTTCACCGCCTCTACGAGACCGACTCGACGCTGTCGCGTAACTTCCTAGTGATCGCCCCCAATATCATCGTCCTCGACCGGTTGCGCGCAGATTTCGACGGACTCCGAATCTTCTTCAATGATCCCGTGCTGCCTGTCAACGGGCATGATGGCCGCAACTGGCGCGACGAGTTTCAGGTCACGCTTCACATTCAAGACGACGTCCGTGCCGTGCGCGAGACGGGCAACATCTTCCTTACGAACATTCACCGAGTGTTCCTCGGTGAGGTGGCCGACCCCTCGCTCGAAGACGACGACCTGCGCGACTACTTTCTCGATCCGTTCGGCCCGAAGCCCGCTGGCGGCACCAATGACAGCCAAACCGACCTCGGCGAGATCGTCCGTGAAGTGGACGAGCTTGCCGTCTTCAATGACGAAGCACACCACATCCACGACAAGAAAATGGCGTGGTTCAAGTCCATCCAGGACATTCATCACAGGATGCTCCAGAAGGACCGCCGGTTGGCGCTTCAAGTGGATGTGACCGCCACGCCGCGTCACGACAACGGCGCCATCTTCGTGCAAACAGTGTCGGACTATCCGCTCGTCGAGGCCATTCACCAGAACGTCGTCAAGCATCCGGTGCTGCCCGACGCGGCCAACCTCCTTGAGCAGATCGCCTACCGAGACACGTGGGGACGGGGGGCCGATTCGTTCATTTCCATGCTCTTCGAGCGCTTAATTCTGATGCGAGATCTGATGCACAGGGACGGCCTGATTTTCGTCCATATGGGCTGGAATATCAGCCATCAAGTGCGCTTAGCTATGGACGAAGTGTTCGGGCGCGACCGCTTTGTGAATCAGATCATTTGGCGACGGCAAACGGCCCACAGCGACATCGGCCAGGGCTCAGAGCATCTTGGTCGCATTCACGACGTGTTGTTGCTGTACTCGAACTCTGACCAGTTCACCTGGAACATGCAGTATCAGCCCTACTCGCAGGAGTACGTTGAGGCGTTCTATAAGCACGTGGATAAAAAGTCGGGCCGACGATATCGCTTAAGCGACGCCACTGCGCCCGGTGGCGCCGGGAAAGGGAACCCTCGGTACGAGTTCCTTGGTGTGACGAGATTTTGGCGCTTCAAGCAATCACGAATGGAGGAACTCCATCGCGAAGGCCGGATCATACAGACCAATCCGGGTACTGTTCCTCAACAAAAGCGGTATCTCGACGAGATGCCCGGTGTTCCACTGCAGGACCTCTGGCTCGACCTCAATGCGGTGCAACCGCAGGCGTCCGAGCGAACAGGCTATTCAACACAGAAGCCCCAGGAGTTGTTGGAACGAATCATCTCGCTGGCTAGCAACGAAGGTGATCTCGTGGCCGACTTCTTCTGCGGCAGCGGCACGACGGCAGCCGTCGCCGAGAGGCTGGGACGAAAGTGGCTCGTCACCGACCTCGGCAAGTTCGCGATTCACACTACGCGCAAGCGTCTCATCCAGGTGCAGCGCGAGCAGAAGGCCAAGGACGAGACGTTCCGGGCTTTCGAGGTTCTGAACCTCGGCCGCTACGAGCGGCAGGTCTACCTGAATATCGCCGGACGGCTCACAGGCAAGAAGAAGGAGCAGGCGCTGGCTCGGAAGGAGCAGGAGTTCCGCGATCTGATTCTGAAGGCCTATCGGGCTGACCCCTTGCCGGATTCCGGTTTCTTTCACGGCAAGACCGGCGCGCGGCTCGTTGTCGTCGGTCCCATCAACCTTCCTGTTGGCCGCCTCTTTGTAGAGGAGGTGATCACGGAGTGCCGCAAGCGTGGCGCCACGCGAGTGGACGTGCTGGCGTTCGAGTTCGAGATGGGTCTTTTCCCGGCCGTTCTGGATGAAGCCAAGCAGAAGGGCATTGACCTGACGCCAAAGACCATTCCGCCGGAAGTGTTCGACAAGCGCGCCGTCGAGCGCGGCCAGGTGCGGTTTCAGGACGTAGCGTTTATTGAGGTGACGCCGCGGTTCGACAGCAAGAACCCGCTGGCGCTGGCAGTCGAGCTGACCGACTTCTCCGTGTTTTACTCGCAGGGCCTCGCCGATGCCATTGCCGCGGAGTTGAAGGAAGGCAAAAGCGACGTCGTGTGCGACGCGGGTACACTGATCAAGATCAGCAAGGACAAGAAGGGAGTGATCACACGCGATGTGCTGACGAAGCACTGGACCGATTGGGTGGACTACTGGGCGGTGGACTTCAACTACGAGAGCCGTAAAGAGATCATCAAGGTCCCCAAGGGGATGGGCGTCAATACAGTCCAGGGCAATCTGCCTGGACAGGAGCCGCCCCAGCGGGAGTTGGAACTTCCGACAGCCGAGTTCGAGGACCGCTGGACCGGCGCCTACATCTTCGAGAACGAATGGCAAAGCTTCCGAACGCGACAGAAGAGAGAACTGGAGCTGACGACCGCACCGCACACCTACGCGGCGTCGGGGCGCTACACGATCGCCGTGAAAGTAATTGATATTTTCGGGAACGACACGATGACGCTGGTTCCGGTTACGGTGGGTTAGCAGTGTCAGGAATTGAGCCCATTTCTAACTGACCTCAACTCGCTCAGAGGTTCGCTTGGCAATTGACACAGTACAGTCCCTGATTTCACACTCATTCCCGCAGATCCCATCAGCCCTCGACAGATCGAGCGGACACGTCGACGAACGCCGTTACGCCTCTCAATGGAACCCAACCAATTTCGGTCGTTTGAGCAGGAGACTGTGGAATGGCACGCTATATCCCCGAACGCGAAATTGGGCCTGTCATCGCGGCTGCCAGAGTTTGGATAGACAGCTGTCTTGTCGCTGACGGGTCGGTGTTCTCGAAGGACCCATTATGGACCGCTCCAATGATTGCCGAGGTTCGTGCAGCCTTCGTAGATCATCCAGACACCGGGCAAGACCCCTTCGGAGCAAAGCTGCGTAGACAGCTGACCACGTGCTCGCCAACAGCCAAGCAACTGGCGTCCGAGATGCTCTGGGCACTCTTTCTGTTTCCATCCAATTTGCGTCCGAAGACCAAACGACGGCAGATTCTGGACATCTGGCAACTCTCGGGGTCGACGCTGGATGAACACGCCCCAGAGTTGAACGACGAAGTCCTCGCAGGGATTGGCTCAGGCGGCCAGGGATTCAACACCAATCGCCACAGAGAGTTGGAGTTCCTACTCGCGATTGCGACCACTGTGAAGGAACAGCCGCCATCGAGGAGACGACAGTTGTTCTCTGATTACGCCGCGTTTGTCGAGTGGATGGACACCGTTCCTCAGTTTGGCAGTCGCCAATTCCGTCACATGCTTCGGTACTTTGCGTTCCCCGACCATGTCGAGCGCATGTCGTCGAATCGTGACCGACGAGCGATCCTGGTGTCCTATGGAGCAGGACAAGAAGGGCAGATCAAGAAATGGGATGACAAGCAACTCGATGAAGCACTTCTAAAGCTGCGCCGCCAGCAAGAGGCAGAGCATCCCGGAGTCATGCTTGATTTCTACAACCCGCCCCTGAAAGAGCGATGGCGGCCCGAGGAACCAGAAGACGGACCCGACGATGGTGCTGACGATGATGCGACCTTGCCGCCGGCGGTGAATCCGGACGGCCCTATCAATCTGATTCTGTATGGTCCACCGGGAACCGGCAAGACGTACTGGATGCAATCAAAGTTCGTTGAGTATACAGACGCGCCGAATATCGTTGACCAAGAAACATGGCTCCAAGAAGTTGTCGGGAAATACTCCTGGCGGGCGATCATCGCTGTTACGTTGTCAAGGCTCGGCGGTTCGGCAAAGGTGGGAGAGATCCGCACTCACCAGTGGGTTGAAGCGAAGGCTAAACAGCGCGGACGCTCGGCCAATGTCAGCCAAACGATCTGGGCGGCATTGCAAACCCACACACCAGAATCTGTTCAGATCGTCAAGTACGCGAGTCGCCGGGAACCCTTCATCTTTTCAAAGACCGTCGACGGCATGTGGCAACTGCTGCCCGACTGGAAGGAAACGGACGAAGAATCGGCCTTTCTTTCTGAGCTGCTCGGCGCGGGTCCCAAGAAAGCGCAAGAACCAATTCGGCGATACCGAGTCGTGACCTTCCACCCATCATTTAGCTACGAAGACTTTGTACGAGGTATTCGCCCTGTCATGACCGACGACGGTACAGCGCAGTTTCGAAACGTCGACGGCGCCTTCAAGCGGATATGCGACGACGCCCGGGCGAATCCATCGAAGAGATACGCTATCTTCATCGACGAGATCAACCGGGCCAACATCGCCAAAGTGTTGGGAGAATTAATCGCACTGATCGAACCCGACAAGCGAGCCGTTTACGATGAGACCGGAAGATTGGTTGCGGGCATGGAGGTCCAGTTACCAGGGTCGAGCGACGCCGATACTCCTGACCCTCCATTCGGCGTGCCGACAAACCTCGACATTTTCGGGACTATGAACACAGCAGATCGGTCGATTGCTTTGCTCGACATTGCTTTAAGGCGGCGATTCGAGTTCAAGGAGATGGAACCGACCTATTCAACGATCGATCTGACGGTGGAATCTGTTCACCTGGGGCGGATGCTACAGCAGATCAACGACAGGCTCGAGTTCTTGTTGGACCGCGAGCACAGAATAGGTCATGCCTACCTGATGGGCGTCACCTCATTGGCCGAACTCCAGGCCGTCTTCGCGAGTCGGATCATCCCGCTACTCGAGGAGTATTTCTTCGACGATTTCTCACGCGTTGCCCTCGTCCTTGAGACGTCAGCAAGTGACGCACCATTCCTGATCAAACAGAAGTTCAGTTACGCCGCGCTGTTCGGAACGGCCCGCTCCGAGGGCGCGCCTTTAGAGAGATGGCGGCACGTCGTGGCTCCTCCAGAAACGTGGACCGCCGCAACCTTTAGGGGGCTCTATGACCTGGCAGCCCCAATCGACGAGCCATCCGTATAGCCAAGGCCGAGCGCATGAACTCTCGCTATCTGACCGCATTCGAACACCAACGGATCGCCGTGAACGATGTACCAGCCGTTGATACACTCACGCCTTTGGAGGCCGACCAGTTGTCGTTGGTTGGGGAGCTGAGGCCCCGATTTTGTGAGCGGGGCTATGGCGACCTGAAGCTGGCTCAGTATTGCGGTGTTGTCTCGATGGGCGGCAGGATGCTGGAGGTCTTGCCCAAGACCGAGCAGGAGAGCTCCCCGGACGACTGCCGAGGCATGCTGATCCGGCTGTTGCGAGACGCCTCCCATGTTCCCGTCTTTAAGCATCTTCCCGCTAGTCAACGTCTTCAACGAGATCCGTTACTGGAGGTGTTCATCGCGGCGTTCCTCGGGGACGTCGCTCAGGTTGTTCGCGGTGGGTTGTTACGGCAGTACCGAGAACAGGAAGAGGACCTCTTAGTGGTTCGTGGGGCGATTCATTTCGCTCGCCAGTTCACAGCAAATGCGAATCGGCGAGATCGCCTTGCCTGCAGATTCGACGAGTTGACAGCGGACAACGTGTGGAACCAATCCGTACGTGCAGGCATTTGGGCCGTGAAGCCCTGGATTGCGAACGCCCCGCTCTACCGACAGTGGTCGGAACTCGCTGCGGTCTTTGATGAAGTTCACACTACGTCGGTCACCTGGCAGTCTTTGGATCGTCTTGTGTTCAGCCGGCAAGCCGAACGCTACCGGGCCGCAATCGAGTGGGTCCAGTGGATCGTGAGGCTTCTGTCCCCGGGGCTTCGCGCGGGAGCGAATCCCGCACCGGGACTGCTGTTCGACATGAATGTGTTGTTCCAGGAGGCCGTAGCTGGGGCATTGCGCAGGCGAGCGGAACTCGAAGACGTTGAAGTCGAAACGCTGGCAGGTGAACAGCACCTGGCCTTCGTATCTGGCCCGGCAAAGCGACGGGCATTCAGACTCAAGCCCGATCTGGTCTTGCGCCGGGGCCGGAAAGTCGTCGCGATAGGGGACACCAAGTGGAAACGGTTGGAGGTGGGAGCGTCTGGGACCCTCGTTCCTGACCAAGACGATCTGTATCAGATGCTCGCATACGCTGCCGCGTATCAGTGCGCGGATCTTGTTCTGATCTATCCCTGGCACTCTGGTCTCGCCGGCAGCGCGGAGACGCGCTTCGAATTGCCGCCGATCGGCGACCTTCGCCCGGCCGTCTCGATCGTGTGTGTGGACATGCGATCGCGGGCGATGGATGCCATTCGGGGTGCGGACTCAGCCGGATGGTCCTCGTTGTTGAGGCGCGAGTCTGTAGCGTGAGGGCCGCCTATCTAGCCGTCGATTCCGTCGAGTGGTCGATTTAGAAGAGTGTCTCGAGTCTAGCCGTTTGTGCGAATGGCCGACTCTAGGTACAACGCGATCCGTTCCTTGTTAGCCGCCAAGCTAGAAAACTGCTTCTCGCACGCGTCGCTAAACCGCGCCAATACCCGTCGGTTGATCGTTTCCTGGTTCTCGAACACTCCAATCGAGTTGAACGTGAGTTTCCATCGTTCGAATTGAAGAAGCCCGATCGTGGAGTCCCTCACCTTGTCGTCGTTAGGAAGCGCATAAGCCAGAACGGGCACACGGCCGTCCACCCGGCAGTCGACGACATATTTCCCCTCGGGATCATGCTGCTCATCGTGCCAGTCGAACCGCAAGCGATCCGCCGGAACAGCCGTCTGCATGAAATCTCGAAAGTCTTCCAGAAAGGTCGATCGCACTCGCTCTCGGGATAGGTACGTCACGTCCGAGATCTTCAACAACGCCTGGACGAAGCTGTAGAGCGAGTCGCCAAACCGCTGATCGGGAATGCGCAGCCTGAGCTCTCCATCGCGATCTTCCACCGAGAAGCCCGACAACGTGTTGTTGATAATGCTGCCTCTGGTGCCCCGGGCCAGATCCTTCTCGTCCAACTCGTAGGTCAGGTGCATGAAGGTGTGACCTTCATCAGACAGGACCCAACTATTGTCCTCTTGCTTGAGAACGATTGCCAGATGATCGCCGTCATCCAAAAGGAAGGGTGTGAAGACCCGATAGCGATCCAGGCCCTCGGCCACAAGGCGGACGCCCTCGCACACCTTCCGTTTGAACTCCTGCTCGATGGTTTCAGGACTCATCGTCGTTGCTCCTCAGAACAGGAGCGCGTCGCCAGGGGCGAACGTGCATCCACAGTCCTCGACCAGGCATTGAACCGCGGTTGAGTAGTCCGAAAACCGGTCGGTCGGTTCGGCGTAGGTGTCTTCAGCCAAACCAATGTCTTGATAACGTTCCGTCGCCCGGTGGATGTGAAAATCGTAGAACGTCTCGCGTTCAATTCGATTAGTGTGTTCGTGGCTTCTTCCGTTGTAACGCCTGAGCCGAAATAGCCTCGTCGAGTTCGGCAGTTGCACAGCAAGTATCGCAGAGAAATCAAGGGGATTGATATTGCTGAGCCTGAAAATCAGCTTGTACTCCGCTCCGCTCTTGCCGACGACTGCCAATTCGCTCTCCTTGTGTCCGCGCTTGAGCTTCGGATGCGCCCTAGAGAGGAAGTTCGCCGGCAACTCCTTAGGATCGGAAATGTGTGCCGCGATCTGAGCGTCGGTGAGGACAATCGGCAAACGCACTATTCTAACGCCGGAGGCCTATTGCGCGGAGATACCGCGAGTCCTCACATCCGTTTCTTCCGCGCCCTCGACGAACCGACACACTGCGTTAATCAAACGCAACTGCTCGACCGTGTGGCAACGCGATTCGAGCAACCGCGGACTGCACACCAGCACCGACAAACACCTTGCGCGCGAAACGGCGACGTTGAATCGATTCTGATTGAACAGAAACTCCAGACCGCGCGGCACGTCGTCCCCAGTCGAAGATGTCATCGAGAAAAACACGATCGCGGCTTCGCGGCCCTGGAACTTATCGACCGTTCCCACTTCGACGTCCGCTGGCACCAGCTCGCGGAGACACCTGACCTGCATGTTGTACGGAGCCACGACCAGAATGTCGGCAGCGGTTAGTGGACGTTCCCTGCCACCTCGTTCGATGACCGTCGCCGTGCCGTCGAGCAGGGTCCTGACAAGTCTCGCAATTACCTGAGCTTCTTCCGGCGATTGCTGAGCGTTGTGTTGATGTTCGACCGGAACATACCGAAGACCCGTGCCCCCGAGGCGTTCCGCATTCACGCGCTGTCGCTCGCAGCCATCGGCGCTCATCAAACGGCCGTCATACGAGAGCTGCGAAACGAACTGGCATACGCTAGGGTGCATTCGCCACGACTTCGAAAGGAAGATGCCGCGGTCCTCCGCCACCGTTGTAGCACCTTCCAATAGGTGCTCGAGCACCGAACAGCCTGACTCTTCAGGATGTGGGCTTTGAGTAACGTGCGGCAATTGCTGCGGGTCGCCCAGCAACACAATGTTGCGTGCGCAAGTGCCCACAGCTACGGTATCGGCAAGCGATGTTTGACCGGCTTCGTCGATGAAGATGTAGTCGAAGCATTGACCGAAAGCAGGCCGCGTAAACAGCCACGCCGTCCCGGCAATGAGTTGCGCGTCCGATTGCTCGCATCCGGGATTGCCGGCCTCGCTGCTAATGAATTTGCCTTCGAACACCGTTTCTTCACTTGTCGATCGCTTCTTGAGACCGGTGAACGAGACACGATCAGCGATGGCAACGCGCTCAACCTCTTCGAGCAGGTTGTGGATGGCGCGATGGCTGGGTGCCGTGACCGCCACACGCTTGCCAGCCTTCAACAACGCGACGATCAGCCGGGCGCCGGTCCACGTCTTGCCGCTGCCAGGAGGGCCCTGAAGAAACAGGTAACTGTGATCGAGATCGGCCACCAACTGCGTCTGCCGAGCGAGATCGAGTGTTTGAACCGGACCAACCAGCGAACCTGTGAAGCGTGGAGCAGAACGCCGCAGGATGTCCTCGATGGCGCGATACGTCGAGCTGCCGCCGATAACCGATTCAGCCACGCGGACGATTGCCGCTCGATGTGCTTTATCCGGGACAGGCCCTCCCGCGATCACAGCGTCTGGCAGCGGCTCATTCTTCAGGCTTGGTCCACGCCGCAGTCCAAGCTGTCCGGTAGCAGCGTCGATCCACTCGATAGTGCCGGCCGGCCCAACCGTCAGTGGACCGTCAACGTCCGTGTCGGCCTTCAGCTTGAACTCCTGCGGAGGGAACTCCAGCGTATGAATCAGCGACTTTGCCTGCTGAACAGGAGGAACGTCGACCGGCTTCAGGTACGCGATCGCTTCGGTGTCGTCGATCAACTCATCGAGCGATTTCTTGCGACGATCGAAATAAGCCCACCACTCCGGCTTCGCCTCCCGACGATGGTAATTGAGTAAGTGGCCCAGTGTTACCGCCCACGGTTGCCCGAGCGCGCTCAATCGGTCGCGACGCTCGTCGTGCTCGTCCGGCTCGGTTTCAACAGGACGGTCGCGATCTTTGGGTAATGCCCGGAATGGAATGTCGACATCGAGCTTCGTGATCGCCTCATTCCGACGCTCGAGCAGCCATTGGTGGAGACGCAGCGTGGAGATGCAGTCCTCCTCGTTGTAAAGCTCGATCGCTTCGAGGATTCTTGGATCGCCTGTATCCATCCAGCGCTGGAACTCGAGAATCGATTGGCCGCCTTCGGCGACGGCACCCTTGCCGGCCTCGGGCATGAAGAACTGGCGAATCGCTTTGATGGAATAGCTGTTGTGCGAGATGCGCATTGAACGGCGAACCACCTGGTAAAGATCCACGAACGCCTCTCGCCGCAACAACTCGTCAAGCTCCTCCTCCCGCGTCGCATGCATCGTCATCAAACGTTTCAAGGTAGTCGGCTCGTAATGCGCGTAGTGATAAACATGAAGGTCCGGCCACTGGCGCAGGCGTTGCCATGCGAAGTCGATAAACTGCTCAAAGGCCAGCTTCTCGCTGGCCCGGTCGGCGGCGCGGAAAGCGTGGAATCGCGGCTGGCCGCTGTCGGTCGTCACGGCTCCAAACAGATACTCGAGGCCGCCCTCAGAGCTGAAGAAAGGGAAGCCTTCCATGTCGAAGAAGATGTCTCCTTCGGATGGCGGCGGCAAAAGCCTGAAGCCGTTCTCCTCGTCGGCAGGCAACAGGTCGTACCGATGGTGACGGGTCCTCGTGTAATGCACCTGCAACGTGGCTTGATGCTTCAAACGCGCGAGCGCTATGGCGCCGATACCGTCGATATCACCCATGCACGCCGCGAGATCGGCCGTAGTGTAGATGCCGGCCGCAGTCATCCGTAGCACCTGACTGCGTCGAATCGACGCGATGAGGCTCAGATGGTCGGTGGCCGTCCAATGATCCTCGCAATGCGTTTGGTAGCCACAGAGCGCGCAATGCGCCACTGGGTAAGCGGAAGCCTTAACCGCGTTCTGCGTCGAACGCAGAAAGCGTTCGCGCAGAACATGGTAGTAGGCGCGAACATCCTCGACTCGAAACGACTCAAACGCGCCCGTTCCCAAAATGATGTGCATGTTCTCGGGTACGCGTTGCTGGATCTCGGCTATGCGATCGCTGTAGTACGCAAGCTGCAGCAGATGTTTCGGTCGCGCGCGGCGCGCGAGCTTCGTGTCCCACGCTTCGTAACTCCAGGTGCCTAGCGCCGACGGTGTATCAACGCGTAGCAGAAAATCAGCTTTTCCTCGCCAGCCATCTCCCGTCAGCGTCGCCTGATAAATGACATGCGCGCCACTCGCCATGGCTTCCCTGGTGGCGGAAGCAGCGGCATTCCAGTCACTAGTGGCTCCGGGAGGGTCAATCCTGACAACCTTGCCGCGCTCGCGTTCGAACTGCGCGAGATAGTGCAGTTCGTGCGCCTCGCCCTTTGCCGCGAGCAAATCGGCCTCTGGACCTCGAATCACATTAATCGTTCTACCGTCGGCGACCTCGATATCAAGTTGCGTCAGATACTCGCACTCGAGAAAGTTGTTGAGGTCAGTCGGGGAAAAAACGAGCTGGCCGTTAATGCGTTGCATTCAGGTAGTCCAAATTATTCGTGAGGCGTGACAGGCGAGGTCTTACGTCTCATCTTCGCCATTGTCGGTCAAGTCAGACGCCGGCCGGAGAAGCGTTCTTCATTAGATCGTGACCCTCTTGTCACTCCTGCACCCTTGGGGTCATGGCTACCTCCGCCGCTCGATTGCGGAAACGTGAGCGTTCACCGGCGCCGATGACGGCTCGGCAGCGGCACTATGATGAACGGGTGTCCGCGTCGCACATCCGCGTGCTCGGTCTCGCCGGCTCGCTGAGCTACGCATTCTTCATCGCCTGGCTCTATGCCACCGGCCCGGCCACCATGGCCGAGGTCACCGGCGGCGTGG
>WUUC01077179.1_pt1 | contig 16354 bp, 15 predicted proteins | sample 6278441 | NCBI WGS metagenome assembly WUUC01 (sample SAMN13675441, study PRJNA597444) | soil metagenome | isolation source: soil | place: USA: Washington | collected 2017-10
CTTCCTGCTCACGCACGTTGTGCATGGCGCTGCAGACGTAGGCCATGGTCAGGGTCATCAGCATCAGGAATACAACACCGGCGTAGGTCCGGGTTCCCTGTTGTTGGGCGGTTCCGGTGAGCTTGCCGCTGAACTGAGCAAGCGCCGGCGACGAGGCGAAGGTTTGGCCGGCCGACTTGGCGAAGCTTCCGTAGAGCACACCCACTATGAGTCCAGCAGCGAGCCAACTGGCGGTCGCGGCACTGGTCAACCGCAGAGCGAGCCGGAGCGGGGACCTCAACATCGCCGTTCGGCACCGCCCAGTGTCCGCACTGCCCACTCGGCTGCTGCCGATATCACGATCGGCCAACCAGATGCTGGCCGCCAGCAGCACCGAGGTCAAGCCGGCCACCGGCAGCAGCCATCGCGCGTCGGGGCTGCCCAGCGGGCGAAGCTGCTCGATCCAACTGAGCGGACTGACGTAGCGGACCCACCTTGCGGCCGGCTCCAGGTCACCGATCACCCGCAGTAAGAAGCAGATCCCCAGCACTGATGCGGACACCGCCGCCGCTCGGTGCCGGGTGGGCATCAGTTGGCTGGCCAACGCGCCTACCGCGAGGAACACCGCAGGCGCGGCCACCACCGTAGCGCCGAACAGCGCGCTGCGTCCCAGGCTGAAGGCTATGACGCCGGTCGCCCCTGCAAGCGCCGTCACCGCCGTCACCAAAACGCACATCAGCGCCAGTGCCATGCCGAGACCTGCCAGGGTGGCAACGGTGGCTCGCCGAGCTGTGGTCCGGCCAGCCAGCAGCAGCTCCCACCGACCGGCGGACTCCTCACCGCGCAGCCATCTGGTAGCTGCTAGCAGCGCCCACACCGAGATGAGTACGGGTAGCACGCCGAGCGTCCGCCAGTCCACGAACGGGCCTACTGAATCGAGCCGGTGAGGCTCCCCGAGCAGCGCCTTCAGACCGGTGTTGGCGGCCAGCGAGTCGAGCAGTGCCTGCCGTTGCGCGCTGGTGGCCGCCAAGCTTCGGTAGCCGGCCGCTGACGCGTAGATGTAGAGCCCGGTCCCGAGACCCCACGCCGTCGCGGGCAGAACCACACGCCGCGCGACGAGGCGAGCGGGCACGAGTTGGGATGCCCGGTAGCCAGAGCGGTCGGCGTCCGAGCCGATCAGGCTGCTTATCCGGACGGCGCCTAGGGTCACGAGCGCTGCTCCTGCGATCCGTAGAGGCTCAGGAAAAGCTCTTCCAGGGACGGCTCACGGCTGAGCAGCAGGGTCGGATGGTGAGCGGCGAGCACCGTGAGCAGCTCGTCGATCGAGCCGTGCACCTGGCAGGTGAGGACGTTGCCGGTGATCGTGACGCCCCGGACGTTCGCCACGTGGTCGATCGCTGGTGGCGTGCCTAGAAAGGTGGCCTGAACCGTGAGCGCGGACAGGTGCCGCATCTCGGTGATCGTGCCGATCTCGACCAGCACGCCGGCGCGCAGGATCGCCACTCGGTCACACAACGCCTCCGCTTCGGCGAGGATGTGCGAGGACAGGAAAACTGTCTGTCCCCGTCCCCGGGCCTGCAGCACGCTGTGCCGGAACGCCGCTTCCATCAACGGATCCAGGCCACTGGTCGGTTCGTCGAGTATCAACAAGTCCGCGCGTGAGGCTAACGCCGCGATCAGGCTTATCTTCTGCCGGTTGCCCTTGGAGTAGGCGCGAACCTTTCTGGACGGGTCGAATGCGAACCGCTCGATCAACTCCTCCTGGTACTGGTTGTCCGCACCACCATGCAACGTGGCGAGCAGGTGCAGTGTCTCGGCTCCGGTCAGCGACGGCCAGAGTGTGGACTCGCCCGGCACGTAGGCGGTGCGGGCGTGGACGGCCATCTTCAGCCGCTGAACGTCCATGCCGAAGATCTCGGCTCGCCCGGCGCTGGGCGCGATCAGACCCAGTAGCAGCCGGATCGTGGTCGTTTTGCCGGACCCGTTGGGACCCAGGAACCCGAGGACCTCACCAGTGCGGACCTCGAGGTCGAGATTGTCCAGCGCCGTGAGTGAGCCGTAACGCTTGGTCAGGCCACTGGTGCGTATCACGACGTCGGAGGCCGGTTGAGGCGTTGGCCGCCCGACTGTGCGCTCTGGCCCGGCCAGCCTCACTTCATCGGTGTCCATCGGAGCGCTCCGTTCGCCTGACCTACGACAGGGCGCCGTCGAGACATCCTGGCTCCTCCGCTGCCGACCGCCTAACGCGGATGACACCCAGCTCGCTTGACACGATCAGCCGGCGACGAGTCGGGTGAGGTCAGCGAGCCGGCAGGTGTAGCCCCATTCGTTGTCATACCAGCCGAACACCTTGGTGAACCGGCCCGAGGCCTGGGTGAGCGCTGAGTCGAACACGCACGAGGCAGGATCGCCGATGACGTCGCACGAGACTAGTGGCTCATCAGAGAACCGCAGCAGCCCGGCCAGCGAGCCCGCCGCTGCCGCGGTCCGGAAGGCGTCGTTCACCTCCGCTGCGCTGACCTCTCGTTCGAGCAGCACGCCGAGGTCGACGAGGGAGCCGTCCACTACCGGCACCCGCAGGGCGACACCGTCCAGGCGACCGGCGATCTCGGGCAGCACCATGCCGACCGCTCGGGCGGCGCCGGTGGTGGTGGGGATGATGTTCACCGCCGCTGAGCGAGCGCGGCGAGGGTCCCTGTGCGGCGCGTCGAGGATGTTCTGGTCGTTGGTGTAGGCGTGCACGGTTGTCATGTACCCCTGCTCGATGCCGAAGGCGTCCTGTAGGACCTTGACCATCGGTGCGACACAGTTGGTGGTGCACGAGGCGTTCGAGATGACGTGGTGCTCATCGGCGCGATAGCTGCCCTCGTTCACACCCATCACGATGGTGGCGTCGACATCCTTACCCGGCGCCGAGATCAACACCTTCGATGCTCCGGCTTGTAGGTGCGCGGCCGCCGCCGCACGACTCTTGAACTTGCCAGTGGCTTCGATGACGATGTCGGCGCCGTGCTCGGCCCATCGCAGTTGCGAGGGGTCCCGCACCGCGGCGACCGCGATTTTTCGGCCGTCGATGATCAACGCCGACTCCTCGACCTCGACCGGGTGCCCGAGCGGACCGAAGGTGCTGTCATAGCGGAGCAGTCTGGCTATCGTCGAGCCGTCGGTGACATCGTTGACGGCGACCACCTCGATGTCGGGATGGTCCAGTGAGTATCGGAGATAAGCCCGCCCGATCCTGCCCATCCCGTTGATGCCTACCTTGACGTTCACGTGCTCCTCCTCTGCGTTCAGCGGCGTGCGGCGCCGACGAAATCGCTAACTTTTGTCGGGCTAGCGGCGTGGTCCAGCCGGGCCCTCAGGCGGTGGCTGGCCAGCTTGTAGGCCATCTCAGGCAGCGCTTCGGCGCAGATCGAGCCGCGCAGGTCGGCGATCGCCGCGATAGCACAGGACCGGATGTCCGCGCGGTCGAGCACCCCGCCGAAATCGTGTTCGAGGTGCTCGACCAGCTGTTCGCGGCTCAGGCCGGGATAGTGGTCAGACATGGCTCGCCGTTCGACGGAGCGGGCATTGAGCCGGCGGAAGCCGTGTTGTCGGCACTGGTCGTGGCGACGGCGGCCAGTTTGGCCGATAGGTTGCGAATGGACCTGTGCACGTCTGCCTCGTCGTGCCCGAAGTCGGTGAGGAACGAGTGCAGCGCATGTTTCAGCAGCTGCAGCTCAGCAGGGTTCAGCCGGACGGTAGCCATTTGAGCGCTCGTCTTGTCGTAGGTTCGCAAGTTGTCCATGGCGGCCCTGAGCCGCGCTTTGGCTTCGGCGGCGATCGGGTGGAGCTGCGCCACGTCGGCCACCTGCATGAGCAGTTCCGGATCGGCCACCTGCACGAGGGTGGTGTCGGCGTCGACGGCTCGCAGCACGACATTGCAAGGCAGTAACAAGCCGATAGAGGGATCGACCTCCATTGCGCGGTGAGCCAGCGACGGCATGCAGGCGCCGAGAATCAGATACGGCGGCATTTGCACATCCAGTCTCGCCTTCATGACGGCGGCGACGTCGATCTCGGTCAGAACCCCGAAACCCTGCGCGGCCAACGCCTCCTTGACATGCTCTACGGCTTCGGTGAAGCCGGCCGCTACTGTAATGTCCATTCCGTAGTCAGACATGACCGCTCCTTTAATGTGGGGTCAGATCACCGCTCGAAGCCTTTACCGAGCCACCCCGCCGGCGGCGGGCTGACAACCTGCCCAGTACCTACCTTGTCCTCTTGGGTGGTGCGCCGTCGCGGGCCGAAAGTCCCGATCTCCGCGCGTTCCGTCCGCCGGCGAGAGCAACACGGCAATCATGACGCCGACGGACTTCGGCTTAGTCAGAGTGCGACCCGAGCGCGATCTCGTTACCGCTTCGACTCAGCGAGCGTGCGCGTCAATCTTCAGACGCTCGATCTCCTCGCGGATTCGCGCTTCGTCCGCCTCATCATCCACGTAGACGTCCCAGGCGTTCATCACGACGCCGATACCCCAGCCGACCATCGGAAACACCGGCCAGAAGAACCCGTTTGAGTTGGTCACCGCCCAGATGGTCACGAGAAAGGCGTTCACGAGGGTGTAGATCAGCACGTGCCCGCGGAAGTCGTGGCGTTTCTTGAGCCGTGTGATGGCTCGCTGCCGCAGCTCCTCGTACTGGGTGTCGACTTCAGTGGTCATGACAATCTCCTCCTTAACATCTCACGACCGAGGCCGGACACCACCGGGCGGGTACGTCGCCCATCGCTTTAGGACCCGTCCTGTCGACCTCCTGTCATATCAAGTCAACCCGTGAACCGGCGCGAACCGTAGAGTCGTTGGCGCCGCGCCGTGGGGACTTTGGTCCTGTCCGGCACTACTCCCCATTGAGGGGGCGGTGCCGGGGTCGACGCTGGCGGTAAGGGACCTTCTGCCCTGTCCCGCACCTGGTTCTCGGGTCAGTGTGTGAACAGAACGACGCGGCCACGACGGCGTCGGCGTCGGCCTCTTGGAGGTTGCGTCATGACGACCTTGAGCCGTGGGCCAGGCCAGGGGCTGACACCCGTCGCCGAACGCAGCCCACGCCGTGCGCTGTGGGTAGGGCTTCTTGCGGTGGCGCTGCTGCCGCTTCCAGGCTGTTCCAAGAATGCTAAGCCGGCCAGCAGTCCGCCAGCGGCAACTGCCAGCTCCTCGGCGTCGCTCCTCACTACCACGGCCTCCATTACCAGCTCCTCGGCGCCGCTTACCAGTACCACCACTCGCTCCATTCCGAGCACCTCTGCGGCTCCCCCTTCCAGTGGCGGCAGCGGCAGCACTCCTACCGCCAAGCCGAGCACCTCAACCGCGGCGCCGCCCAGTCCGATCGCCGGGCTCCTCGGAACGGAATGGACCCGGATCCCGACCAGCAACCGGGTGGTGGCGCTGACCTTCGACGCCGGCGCGAACGCCGACGGCCTGGCCTCGATCCTTGCGACGCTCGCCGCCAAGCGAGTGCCGGCCTCGTTCTTCCTTACCGGCGACTGGGTGAGGAACTTTCCGAGCGAGGCTCGCCAGGTCGGGTCGCGGTATCGGGTCGGCAATCATTCGGTCAGCCATCCGCACTTTCCGCAGTTGACCGATGCGAAGGTGCGCGCCCAACTTAGCGACGCCGCCAACAGCATCAAGCAGGTCACCGGCGCCGATCCAGCACCCTGGTTTCGCTTTCCCTACGGCGACCGGGATCCGCGGACCATCGACCTGGTCAACTCCGCCGGTTACGTGCCCATCGGTTGGACGGTGGACACCCTCGGCTGGAAAGGGACCAGCGGCGGGGTCACCAGCGACCGCGTCCTGCAGCGGGTCCTTGACGCGCTGGCACCGGGCGAGATCGTGCTGATGCACGTGGGCTCGAACCCGCGCGACCGTTCAACCCTCGACGGCGACACGTTACCGCGGCTTGTCGACGCGCTCAGGGCCCGCGGCTACGGCTTCGTCACGCTCGAGGCGATGCTGCGATAGGCGCAAGTGATGGTGCCAGCGCAGCCCTGGGAACAGCCTCACCATTCATCGGGCGTGTCAGATTCCCTCTGGGTGCATGGTGATGGCCCCACTCGGGCACTCGGTGGCGCAGAGGCCGCACCCCTTGCAGTAGTCGTAGTCGATGACGTAGCCGTGCGCTTCGTCGGTCTTGATCACGGCGTTGTCAGGACATACCCCGTAGCAGTTGTCGCAACCGAAGCAGTTGCCGCAAGACATGCACCGGCGGGCCTCGAACAGCGCGGTGTCGGCGTCCAGGCCGCCCACCACCTCGCTAAAGTCGGCCACCCGTCGGGCGGCGCGCAGAGTGGGCTGCAGGCTTCTCGGAGCCTCGGAGTAGTACCACGGGTTGAGGATGTCGAAAGTCGCCGGCTCCACCTGCTCGGCGGGCGCGCTCTTAGTGCCGGTCAGCCAGGCGTCGATCGCGTCGGCTGCCTGGTGGCCGTGCCCGACGGCCACCGCCACCGACCGATTCGCCGGCACCACGTCGCCGCCGGCGAAGACGCCGGGGTGGCCGGTCATCAGGTTGGCGTCCACCTCGACCAGGCCATCAGTGACCACGACCCCTGGCAGGTTGTCCAGCAGGCTGTGGTCGACGTCCTGGCCGAGCGCGAGCACGACCGCGTCACCCTCGATCTCCTCGAGCTCGCCGGTCGGCTGGGGAACGCCGTCATCGTCCAACCGCATCCGTTCCACGGTGAGCCGGCCACCGTCGACATACCTGATGGTGGACAGCCAGCGCAGCTGAACGCCCTCGCCCAGCGCCTCGGCTACCTCGATGTCATTGGCCGGCATCCGGTCACGGGTGCGGCGGTACACCACGAGAGCTTCGTCGGCGCCCAGCCGCCGCGCCGTTCGGGCCGCGTCCATCGCGGTGTTGCCGCCGCCGTAGACGACGACTCGCCTACCCAGCCTGGGGCGTTCTCCGGCGTCCACCTCGGCCAGCAGGGACAGCGCGTCAAGCACCCGGGCGGACTGTCCGGCGGGTATGTAGGCGCGGTGGCTCAGTTGGGCGCCGACTGCGACGAATGCGGCGTCGAAACCGCCCTCTCGCAACTCGGTGGCCAGGTCCGTGCAGCGCTCGCCCAGCCGCAGCGTCATGCCTAGAGCGGTCAACCGGTCCAGTTCGGCGTCGAGGACCTCGCGCGGCAGCCGAAAGACTGGTATCGCATGGCGCATCATGCCGCCAAGGTCGGCGGCACTGTCGCGAATCTCGACCGAATGGCCGCGCAGCCTGAGCTGGTAGGCCGCCGAAAGACCGGACGGGCCAGCGCCGACGATCAGGACCCGACGGCCGGTGTCGGGCATCGGCTGTGGCAGCGACCAACCTTGGCGGATCGCCTCGTCGCCCAGGAAACGCTCGACTGAATTGATTCCGACCGCCTCGTCGAGCTGGGCCCGGTTGCAGGCGCTCTCGCAAGGGTGATAGCAGACCCGGCCCAGAATGGCGGGGAACGGATTGTCGGCCACGAGTCTGCGCCATGCGCGCTGGTAGCTGCCGTCCTCGGCGTCGTAGAGCCAGCCTTGGATCTGTTCGCCCGCCGGGCACGCCTGGTTGCACGGCGGCCGCCGGTCCTGGTACACCGGGTGCTCGGTGCGCCAGTTGCCGGTGTGATTGGCAAGGCTGGACTTGACGTCCAACGTGATGGCGAAGGGCTTGTCCATTAGCTGCTCATCTCCTGGACCTCGATGCCGTACCGAGCGATGTTGCGGTCGGCGATCTGCTGGATCCGCTCGACCAGATCTGGCCGGCCCGCTTCGCCGAACAGGTGCGCATAGCGCTGCTGAGGACGCAGGTAGGCCTCCACCGGCACTCGGCTGCGGATCGCCAGCGCTGAGGTGAGCTCACCCCGCTCGGCCTCGAAGATCGGAAAGAGCCCGCTCTGGTGGGCCAACCGGGCCAGCCGAATGGTGTCCGAAGGTGCGGAGCCCCAGCCGAGCGGGCATGGCACCAACACATGCAGGTACCTCGCACCGCGCAGGGACATCGCCCGCATCACCTTGCTCTCCAGATCGTGCAACTCAGCGACCGTCGCGGTCGCCACATAGCCGATCTCATGCGCCATCGCGATCCTGGGCAGATCCTTGCCCTGACCGAACGGGTTGCCCGGTTCCGGGCCGACGGCCGCCGTCGTGGCGGTTCGCGCGGCCGGCGGCGTGGCGCCGGAGCGCTGCACACCGGTGTTCATATACGCCTCGTTGTCGTAACAGACGTACAAGACGTCATCGTCACGCTCGAACATGCCGGACAGGCAGCCCAGGCCGATGTCGACGGTGGCGCCGTCACCACCCTGCGCCAGCACCCGGATGTCGGATCGTCGCTGAGCGGCCAGGGCGGCCGCGACGCCCGACGCCACCGCCGGCGCGTTGGCGAACACCGAGTGCAGCCAAGGCAGCTGCCACGAGCTTTCCGGGTAGGGGGTAGAAAAGACCTCCAGGCAACCGGTCGCGTTCACCACCACCAGCCGCCCGCCGGACGCCCGGTTGGCCGCGTCCAAGACGTAACGCGCGGCCAGCGCTTCGCCGCAGCCCTGGCAGGCGCGGTGCCCAGAGTTCAGGGCGTTGGCCCGATCCGGGCTGGACTGCTCGGACCGGTCGGATTCGGCCAGCAATCGATTGCCGACAGCCCTGCTGCCCACCTGATAGAACCTCACAGCCGAGGTGGTCATCTTTCGCTCCCTCACGAAATCCGAGAACCGGGAAGCGCCGCGTCCTGAAGCACATTCAACGTCGAGGGGCCCGAATTCCGACGTTGCCGCATCCTGGCGATCTCCCGCTCGACCAGTCCGGTGTCGAGGTCCAGGAAGGTCAACCCAGCCAGCCTGTCTGCTTGGGCGTCGATCAGCATCTGGCGCAGCGAATCGCTTCGGACCGCACGACCGCCCAGGCCTGCGATCACCGTGTCGATCCGGGCGCCGTTAGCCGCGAGCGACTGCCGGACATCGGCCGAGACGATCCCGCCGGCGCCGGGTGAGAATGCCCGTTCCAGCACGATCACCCGGCGCGCTCCGGCTAGCGCCTCCCGCACGGCCATCGCCGGAAACGGCCGGAACATGTTCGGCGAGACGATCCTGACACCCTGGCCGTTGTCGGCCATCTCTTGGGCCACTGCCCGCATGGTGCCGGTGACCGAGCCCAGCACCACCACGGCGGTGTCGGCGCGCCGGTCGCCATACAGCGATACGAGTTCGAGCGGCCGGCCGGTCTGCCGCTGGTAATCCTGACCAAGCTTGTCGAATGACCCCAACGCCCAGGACTGCTGCAACTGTGCCAGATACCTGACCTCGGTGAACGCCTCCGGGCCCACCATCGCGCCGATGGTGACCGGCTCATCCGGGTCGAGGGACTGGCGGGGCCGGTAGTCGGGCAGGAAGGCGTCGACCGCTTCCTGGCTCGGCACCTCCAGCGGCTCGAACGCGTGGGTGAGCACGAAGCCGTCCACACACACCATCACCGGCACGGAAACTTCCTCGGCGAGGGCGAAGGCCAGCACGTGCAGGTCGACCGCGGCCTGGTTGTCCTGCGCGTACAGCTGTATCCAGCCGCAATCGCGCTGGCTCATGGAGTCGCTGTGATCGTTCCAGATGTTGATCGGCGCGCCGACGGCTCGGTTGGCCACCGTCATAACGACGGGCAGCCCCAGCCCGGCAGCGTTGAACAACGCCTCGGCCATGTACAGCAGGCCCTGGCTGGCCGTCGCGGTGTAGGTGCGGGCTCCGGTGGCGCTGGCTCCGATCGCGGCTGACATCGCGGCGAACTCGGAGTCGACCGTCAGGAACTTGCTGTTCGACAGCGTGCCCGCTTTGATGAAGGCGCCCAGCGCCTCGACGATGTGGGTCTGCGGCGTGATCGGATAGGCAGGCACCACCGCCGGCCGGCAGCGGGCCACCGTCTCGGCGATGGCACGGGAACCTTCGAGCAGACTACGCATCAGCGCTCACCACCTGTAGCCGGCTTTCCTCATACGCCGCACGGGCGGCTTGGACGTTCGCCTGACCTAACGGCCCGGTGAACCGCTGGTCGATGGCGTGCTCCACCGCCGCGAGCGAGATCAGTCCGGTCAGCGCCGCGAAGGCGCCCAACAACGGCGCATTCGGAATCGGCCGGCCGGTGAATCGGCGGGCGAGTTCGCTCGCCGCAACCGTCAGCACCCGGCCGTCAGGCACCCGTTCAGCGATGTCCTGAGCGCCCAGCTCGGACAAGGCTCGCGAGGAGTTCAGCAACACCAGGCCATCCGCGGCTAAACCAGCAAGCACCTCGACGTGGTGCAACAGCGTCAGATCACAAATCATCACCACGTGCGGCTTGGTGACTGGCTCCCGCACCCAGATGGGACTGTCGGCGATCCGGCAGAAGGACATCACCGGCGCGCCCATCCGCTCAGAACCGAAGCTCGGAAACGCCTGCGCCTCATGTCCGTCCTCGAACGCTGCCGCGGCGAGAAGGGCTGCCATCGTCACCACACCCTGACCACCGCGGCCGTGGATGCGAATCTCGCACAGAGCCATGATCAGCTCACCGCCTTGTCCTAGGCCTGCTTGGCGGCACGCGAGGCACGCCGGGAAATGTGACCGGACCGCTTGGTGGAACGTCCAGCCTGCTTGGCTGCTAGCTCGCCGAGCTCGCTGCCCCACTGGCGCGCCCGTTCGGTTTCGCCCGCCAGCAGCTGGTTGTCGCGGTTGACGAAAAAGCTGGCTGGCCTGGTGAGCAGCGGCAGGCCTAGCTGGCGAAGCCGGCGCACGATGCCGCGGGTCGCTCCGCCGGTGATGATCGAGGGGGCCTTGATGCGGGTGTCGAAAGCCGCCGTCGGCAGATCCGTGGCGCGGAGGCCAGCCAGCCATTCCCGCAGTCCTGGGTCGCCGTGCCGCGCCTCGGTCCGCAGCCCTTGGCGCAGGCCGTCGGTGATGGCCTGCTCGCGGGTGCTACTGCGGGTCATCCCCCAGGCGTGGGTCGGGCCGCCGACCACCAGCAGGTCGATCCCCTCCCATTGGCGGTGATCGGCTTCGCGCACCGGCAGCACGCTGACCTCGGCCCGCGCCCGGAGTCCGGCCGCGATGGCCTTGGCGATGTCGAGGGTGTTGCCGTAGATGGACTCATAGACGACCACTGCTCGCATGACATTCTCCTGTCTGACTTGCTATGAAGACGCCGACGGCGTCAGAGTTCACCCTCTTGCCAGTCCTTGCCGGCAACCAGGATTAGGAAAGCCAGCGCAGGCGCGCTCCATACCCAGAAGCCCCATCCGAACAGCATCAGAGCAAGGTGGAATGCGATTACTCCGGCCAACCCCCACTTGGCCCGCCTGCCACCACTCAGCAGAAGCAAGCCCAGGGATGTCTCACCAGCGGCCATCACCAGACCCCAGGCGACGGGATGGGTCATGAAGATCTCCTGCCATCCGGAGGCCACGAAGTCGAACAGAGCCCCATCCGCGAAGTGTCGGTAGAACTCGGGCCCAGCGGCGACGATGCCCAGATGCACACCGCCGGTGAACAGGTAGAAGCCGCCAACGGCCTTGCGCGCGAGCACGCCTCGTCGGCTACGCCCACTCATGCTGGGTAGCGGACGGTCATTCGAAATCAGTCCGGTAGTCATGTCAGTTTCCTTCCGTGTGTCAGCCGATCTCTTGCCTGGCAGCCCGCAACAACATCCGACGCTCGGCGCTGGCCACAACCGCGCGCACCTGGTGGACGACGTCGGGGTTCACCGAGATCGATGTGATCCCCATCTGGATCAAGTGCTCGGCAAACTCCGGACGGTCCGAGGGCGCCTGACCGCACAGCGACGAGGTGATGCCGGCGTCGCGGCTTGCTGTGATGACGCGGTCGATCATGTCGAGCACCGCCGGGTCTGCTTCGTCGAACAGCACGCTGCATTCAGCAGAATCGCGGTCCACTCCCAGCATGAGCTGGGTCAGGTCGTTGCTGCCGATCGAGACTCCGGAGACTCCCATCGCCGCGTACCGCGGAATCCAGAAAGCGACGGAGGGCACCTCGGCCATCACCCACACCGGCAGGGCGGCGGGAGTCAGCCTGCTGCGGACGATGTCCAGGCAAGTCGCCAGCTCCCACTGGGTACGCACGAACGGGATCATCAACCTGAGGTTGTGCGTGCGCGCAGCCACATTCGCCAGCACGTCAAGTTCCAACTCGAAGAGGTCCGGTTGATCGACGTAGCGGTAGCAACCCCGGTAGCCGATCATCGGGTTCTGCTCCTGGGGCTCGAACTGGTCACCGCCTTCAAGGCCGCGGAATTCGTTGGAACGGAAATCGATGCTCCGGTAGACGACCGGCCGGGGAGCGAACGCGGTGGCGATCCGTGACAGCGACTCCGTCATCTTGTCCACGAATTCCTGGCGCTGCCCACGCTGCATCAGCAGCCGAGGGTGCACGCCGCCGAGGGCGTCGGCGACCATGAACTCCGCGCGCAGCAGACCCACGCCGTCGACCGGCAGAGCGGCGACTTCCTCCGCGTGCTCAGCCACGGCCAGGTTGACGTAGATCCGGGTTCCCAGTGTCTCCGCGGCCGGGTGGCCGGGCGCCGTCGCAGACCGCGCGGCGCGCGCCTCTCTCCGGGCCCGCTCGCCCCATGCCGGCACATCGCCGTCCAGGATCTCGCCGCTGCCGCCGTCGACGGTGACCAGTTGACCGTCGGTCAGCGCCGTGGTGGCCGTCCGGGTGCCGACGACGCAGGGCAGCCCCAGTTCGCGGGAGACGATCGCGGCATGGCAGGTCATCCCGCCGCCGTCGGTGACGAGCGCGGCGGCCCGCCGCATCGCCGGCAGCCAATCAGGGCTGGTCATCGGCGCGACCAGGATCTCACCGGCCGCCAATCGCTCCTGATCGGACGGGCTCGTCAACACCCGAACCCGTCCGGCGGCCCGCCCACGCGAGGTCGCAAGGCCGCGGAGCAGGACCTGGTGCCGGTCCAGCGCCGTCGACCCCCCGTCTGCGCCTGCGCGGGCAAGAGTCGTGATCGGGCGGGATTGAACGAGGTAGACCGTGTCATCGGCGATCGCCCATTCGATGTCCTGTGGCTGCCCGTAGTGCTGCTCGGTCGCGATCCCCAGGCGTGCGATCTCGAGAATGCGCTGTTCCGACAAGACCTGGGCGGCCGCTGTGGCCTCATCCAGATCGATCCGAAGGTCTGAGCCGTTGGGCCCGCGGCTGATGGCGAACTTCTGGTGGCCTGCCCGCGCGCTGAGCACGGCCGGCCCGCTCTTGGCCACCACATAGGTGTCAGGTTCGACCATGCCGCTGACGATCGCCTCGCCTTGGCCGATCACGGCCTCGATCACCAGGGTCTCGCTGTCACCGGTCGTCGGGTCCACCGTGAACATCACGCCGCTGGTTTCGGAGAGCACCATCTGCTGCACCACCACGGCGATGGCTGGCTGGCCGGTCATCGCCTTGTGGGCTCGGTAGGCTATGGCCCGCTCGCCGTACAACGATGCCCAGCATTTGATGATCGCGTCCAGGACCTGCTCTGCGCCGATCATGTTCGTGAACGAGGCATTCATCCCGGCGAACGACGCTTCGGCCGAGTCCTCGGCTGTCGCGGAGGATCTGACAGCCACCGGCACAGCATCGCCCATCGCCTGGTAGGCCTGGACGACCTGCCGGGCCAGGCTCGGCGGAAGATGTAATTGCCCGATCAACGCCTGGCACCCCGTCGCGGCTGCCTTCAGCGCTTGGGGGTCGGTCGGGTCGATGGCGCAGAGGTCGGCCAACTTCGCGCCGACACCCGCGCCGTCAACGGTGTCCAGGTATGCCGAACTCGTCACAACGAAGCCCGGTGGCACCGGAAGCCCCGCTTCGATCAACTCCCCGAGGTTGGCGCCTTTGCCGCCGACAAGCTCGACGTCAGCCAGCCGCACCTGATCAAGTCCTAGTACTGATCGCATGAGAACCTCCGCCGGATCCAAGGAGTCGTCCCTTCACCTTGCGCGTTATCACCTTGCCCGGGCAGGGCCAAAGGTCCATACCTGGTGAACCGAGATGACCTTTGGCCCTGCCCCGAGCGGACGTCGGCGACAAGGCTGGCGGTGTCGGACACAATCGCTTCCGAAGGAGCTGTCATGGAGCCGTCGACGACCCGCGCCGAATCACTGCGCCAAGCAGCCTCAGCGGCGCTGCTCGCGCCATCTGTGCACAACACCCAACCCTGGCGGTTTGTGCTCGCCGGCGACGTGCTGGAGATCCACGCCGACCGCTCTCGGCAGTTACAGGTGGTTGACCCGGACGGGCGACAGTTGGCGATCAGTTGCGGATGCGCCTTGTTCAACGCGCGGACTGCCCTCGCGGCCCGCGGCTACGACGCGCTCGTTCAACGCCACCCCGACCCCGACCAGCCTGACCTGCTGGCAAGGGTAGTGCTACCAGCCGAGAAGTCGGACTGGGTGCCGCTGGCCAACCTCGAACCTCACATCACGCGACGGCATTCCAACAGGCAGCGGTTCTTGGACACATCAGTTCCGCCGTCTGTGCTCTATGACCTGGCGCAGGCCACCGAGCAAGAGGGAGCACGGTTGTCCCAGGTGCGGCGACCGGCTCAGCGGCTCAGCCTGGCCACCCTGAGCCAGCAGGCCGACGCCATCGAGAGCGCCGACCCGGCCTACCAGCAGGAATTGCGCGCATGGACCACTGAGGATCCCAAACGGGTCGACGGTGTCCCCGCGATGGCGGTCCCCTACCTTTCCGGCGAGGCCCGAGACGAGCTGCCCATCCGGGACTTCGATACGCATGAGATGGGCTGGCTCAGCGCCGAGAGCCGGTCAGGAGCTCAGGAGTGCCTCCTGATCCTGACCACCGCCGAGGACGACCGGCTGTCCTGGCTGCGGGCGGGCGAGGCATTGCAGCACCTCTGGCTGGAGGCCACCCGCGCCGACTTCGCTCTCAGCGTGTTCACCCAAGTGGTGGAACTCCCGGATATCCGCGAACGGCTGCGCGCTGAGCTCGACCTCGACAGCTACCCCCACCTGCTCCTTCGGATCGGCCGGGCCAGCCAGACGCCGGCATCGGGGCGGCGCCGCCTCGAAGACGTCCTGTCCGAGCAGGATTCGACGCGAAACTGATTCCGCGCCGACAGCGAACGCACTTCAGCAGCGCTCGTCATCTTCCATCGAGTCATCTTCGATCAATTGAGTCATCTTCGGTCAACGTCGTGGTGCCAAGTCGATCGAGACCAGGCGCTATCGCCGTCAGGCGCTAAGGAATGAGCTGTAGCCAATTACCACCACTACGCCGCGGTTGCGGTGCACCACCGAGGTGGCGACTGGGCCGAGCCGGGTGCTCCAGTGATCATCGCTGTGACGGCAGCCGATCACCAGGATGGTGGAGCTATCGGAGCAGTGGGGCAACAATTCGGCCGGGTCGCCCGCGGCGCAGTCTGCCGTCACGGTCAGGCCTGGGTGCTGACTGCGGATTCTGAGCACCTCGACACCCAGCGGGCCAGCCGGGTTTGCTGCCATGCCGTGCCGCTGTTGAACCACGTCGTCAGGGCTTGCCTTCTCCCATCGCACCAGGTGTAGCGCCACCTTGCGGCGGGCTGCTTCGGCGGTGGCGTAGGCCATAGCAGCGCGGCCAGCTTTGGTGTCCGCCACGCCTACTACGACCCGGGAGACATCCTGGGGTGGGCTGAATGTCGACACTGGCCCGAGCAACAGCACCGGGCAGTGCGCATGAGCGCTGACCAGCAGGCGCTTGGACGCCAACAGCGACATCTCTTCCATCGAATCAGGCCGCGATCCAAGCACGAGGAGTTGCGCCTCGGCGCTGAGGTCGATAAGGATCTGCGCCGGGTCGGCGTGGCTGAGAAGCACATTCACCGCCACCTCGGGCTGGTAGGCGCGAGCCAGCACTGTGGAGGCTTCAAGCACCGAGCGGCCGACATCGTCACGGGCACGCAGCGCGGCGTGGAGGAGACCAGGTGGCGTGCCAGCGGCCGGCAGCGTAGGCGAATGGACGATGAGCAGCGAAGTCTGGGCAAGCCTGGCCTCGTGTGCTGCCCACAGCACAGCTGACCGGGTGCCCGCTGCCTCATTCACCCCGACAACTACGGGTGCGGCGTTCATCGAGGCCTCCGGATCCTGGCACATGTCCTCATAGTGCAAGCCAGCGATGACACCCGGTAGGGACCCAAGACCCTACTTCAGACAGGGTCGCACGATTGCTGCTCAGCTGCGTTTGAGCTCGGAGCCGAAGACGGCGGCCTGGGTGCGCCGCTGCATGCCGAGCTTGGCCAGCAGCGCCGACACGTAGTTCTTGACGGTCTTTTCGGCCAGGAACAGCCGCTCGCCGATCTGCCGGTTGGTCAGCCCGTCCGCGATCAAATCCAGGATGTCGCGCTCACGCTCGGTCA
>WUUC01157359.1_pt1 | contig 16352 bp, 14 predicted proteins | sample 6278441 | NCBI WGS metagenome assembly WUUC01 (sample SAMN13675441, study PRJNA597444) | soil metagenome | isolation source: soil | place: USA: Washington | collected 2017-10
TGGCTTTTTGGGATATCGAATTCCGCACTCGCCGCTTTTATCGTTCCGCTCGCGTTTTTGATCGGGCTGACTTTCGCGGGGATGGGTTTGGTCATGACGGCTCTCTCGCCCAGCTACGATTTCTTTATGTACTACATCACGCTCATCACGACACCGATGATGCTTCTTTCCGGTGTCTTCTTTCCCGTGTCGCAGTTGCCCGAAGCATTTCAGGTGATCGCACAATTCCTCCCGCTAACGCACGCAGTTGAACTGGTTCGCCCGCTCGTCATCGGCGAAATTCCGCGGGACATCGTGTTGCATGTCGCGGTGCTGATCGTCTATGGGCTTGCTGCTTACGTACTGGCAGTGGAACTCATGCGGCGGAGACTCTTGAAATAGATGCTGTGGGTGAAGGCGTTTCACATCGTCTTCATGGTGATGTGGTTCGCCGGGTTGTTTTATCTTCCGCGACTTTTCGTCTATCACTCGATGGCGGAAGACCGCGCCAGCCTCGAGCGATTCAAAGTCATGGAGCGCAAGTTGTTTTTTGGCATCATGACTCCCGGCGCGGTGCTGACGGTCATTTTCGGAACATGGCTCTGGCTCGGTTACGGCTTCAGCGGCGGATGGCTCAATGTCAAGATTGCGCTCGTCGCAGTACTCTTCGCTTATCACGTCTACTGCGGCAAGCTGCTCTCCGATTTCAAGCACGATCGAAATCGCCGGAGCCATGTCTTTTACCGCTGGGTGAACGAGTTTCCGGTGCTCGTTTTGATCGCGATCGTGATACTCGTTGTCGTGAAACCGTTCTAGCGACGGACCGCCGGCATCGCAGCGATGGCGTTGAGACACCCAACGCTGAATCTTGATTTCTTTGTCGTGCCGGACTTGATCCGACATCCAGGGATCTCTTGTTTAACTGGATTCCGGCGTTCGCCGGAATGACAGTCATTAGAGGCTTGTTCATTTGCCTTTGGCGCAAAGACTCTGCGTGATCGTCGTTCGCGATGCGCCCACACTCGAACACAGAACATTTCTTCGCTCCCTGTCCACGCGGCTTGGAAGCCGTCCTCGCGACTGAGCTCGCCGGCATCGGCTCTGAATCAGTGGAAATCGCCGAAGGCGGAGTGCACTTTAGCGGCAAGTATTCGCTCTGCTATCTCGCGAACTTTCAAAGCCGCATCGCGAGCCGAATACTGTGGCGGGTCGCGATGGGCGACTACCGGACCGAGAACGATGTTTTCGAACTGGCGCGCGAGACCGCTTGGGAGCATTGGTTCACCCCTTCGCAGAGCATTCGCGTGGACGTGAGCGCGATTCAATGTCCGCTGAAGAGCCTCGATTTCGCGACGCTCCGGATCAAGGATGCCATCTGTGATCGCTTTCGCGCGCAGCGTGGCGCTCGCCCGACCGTCGATACGAAGCACCCCGACATTCGAATCCATGCTCATCTCGGTGCGTGCACTGCTACGCTCTACCTCGACACATCGGGAGAACCGCTCTTCAAGCGCGGCTGGCGGACCGAAACGGGCGAGTCTCCAATCCGCGAGAATCTAGCTGCGGGGATATTGCGATTATCGGGGTGGATGCCCACCACACCCTTGTTCGACCCGATGTGCGGCTCCGGGACTTTCCTTGTGGAAGCGGCGCAGATCGCGCTCGGTATTGCGCCAGGAGTCAGGCGCGGTTTCGCATTCGAGAAGCTCGAAAATTTTGACCGGCGTGAATGGGCTTTATTGCGCGAGCGCGGTATCGGAGCCTCCCAGCCAGAGCGCGTGTTGCAAATTTTTGGAAGCGACCTCTACGGTCGCGCGCTTAAGAACGCGCGCGAAAATATCGATCGTGCCGGGCTCGCGCAAACCGTTTCGCTCAAACAGGGCAACGTCCTGGAAATTTCAGCGCCGGCCAAGGAAGGAATTCTCTTAACGAACCTACCGTACGGCGTGCGATCCGGCGAATCCCAAGAGTTGGAAAAGTTTTACCCGAGACTCGGGGATGCGTTAAAGCAACGATTCGCGAACTGGGACGCCTATTTGTTCACTGCCGATCTTCGCCTGCCGAAGCTGATCGGCCTGTCCGCGTCGCGCCGAATTCCTCTCTACAACGGCGCGCTCGAATGCCGGCTATATGAATTCAAGATGGTGAAGGGGTCGAACCGATAAACCGCTCGTCATTCCGAGCACAACGAAGAATCTGCTGTTGTCTTGCAGATCAGGTGCCGGGAGCTGAACTTCGCGAGCTGGTTAGACAATCCCCAAATGATCAATTCCGGCGGTTAGATCCTTCTGCTTTGCTTCCGCGCCGTGCAGCTTGATTCTGAGTCGCAGGTCGTTCACTGAATCGGCGTAGCGGAGCGCATCTTCGTAGCTGATCTGGCCTGACTCGTACAAATCGAAAAGCGCCTGATCGAACGTTTGCATTCCGAGCTCGCGCGACTTCGACATGATCTCCTTGATCTCGTGCACGTCACCTTTGAAAATCAGATCGGAGATGAGCGGAGAGTTCAGCATGATCTCGAATGCAGCCACTCGGCCTTTGCCGCCTTTCCGAGGAATGAGGCGCTGCGAGATGAACGCCTTTAAGTTGAGCGACAAGTCCATGAGGAGCTGCTGTCTCCGATCTTCCGGGAAGAAATTGATGATGCGATCGAGCGCTTGATTCGCGGTGTTCGCATGCAGCGTAGACATGCATAAATGACCGGTTTCTGCGAACGCGATTGCGTAATCCATCGTGTCGCGGTCACGAATTTCGCCCATGAGAATGACGTCAGGCGCCTGGCGAAGAGTGTTCTTGAGCGCCGCTCCCCACGAATCGGTATCGACGCCGACTTCGCGTTGCGTCACGATGCATTTCTTGTGCTCGTGCACGAATTCGATCGGGTCTTCGATCGTGATGATGTGACCGTGGCTGTTTTCGTTGCGGTAGCCGACGAGCGCCGCGAGCGAAGTCGATTTTCCCGTTCCCGTCCCGCCGACGAATACGACCAAGCCCCGCTTGGTCATTGCGATATCTTTCAGAACCGCGGGCAGACCCAATTCATCGCACGTGGGTATTTCGGTGGTAATCGTGCGGAACACGACGCCGACACGGTTCTGCTGCACAAACGCGCTCGCGCGGAAGCGGCCTATTCCCTGCGGGCTGATCGCGAAGTTGCACTCCTTCGTACGCTCGAATTCCTGCTGCTGGCGGTCGTTCATCACCGAGCGCACGAGCTCGACCGAATGCTCGGCCGAAAGCTGCTGACTGTGCACCGGGACAACTTTGCCATCGACTTTGATCGCGGGCGGAAAGCCGGCGGTAATAAAAAGGTCGGACGCTTTTTTTGCGACCATCAGACGGAGAAGCTCGTTGATGAAGCTTGCTGCCTGTCTTCTGTCCATCGTGATCTCCTGTTAGCCGGGGAAGCTATCTTTGTTCATCGCGCGCAGTCGCGCCTCCGCGGAAGTCACCACATTTCTCCGCACGAGGTCGAGAAGGTTCTGGTCGAGCGTTTGCATCCCCGATCCCTGTCCGGTCTGGATCATCGAATACATCTGTGCAACCTTGTTTTCGCGAATGAGGTTACGGATCGCCGGAGTGCCGATCATGATTTCGTGCGCCGCGACTCGTCCCTGGCCGTCCTTGGTCTTGAGCAACGTTTGCGAGATGACCGCGCGCAGACTTTCAGAAAGCATCGCGCGCACCATTTCTTTTTCCGCCGCGGGAAAAACATCGACGATACGGTCGATCGTCTTTGCCGCAGAGCTCGTGTGCAACGTCGCGAACACCAAGTGCCCGGTTTCGGCACCGGTCAACGCGAGGCGAATCGTTTCCAAATCGCGCATTTCGCCGACGAGAATCACGTCGGGGTCCTCGCGTAGTGCGGCACGCAATGCGTTCGAGAACGACAACGTGTGCGGACCGACTTCGCGCTGATTGATGAGGCACTTCTTGCTCTCGTGCACGAATTCGATCGGATCTTCGATCGTGAGGATGTGGCCGTGCTCGTTCTCGTTGATGTGATTCACCATCGCGGCGAGCGTCGTCGATTTTCCCGAGCCGGTGGGGCCGGTGACGAGCACGATGCCGCGAGGTTGTTGCGCGATCTCGGCGAAGATTTTCGGCGCGTTGAGTTCTTCCAGCGACAGGACGCGCGACGGAATGGTCCGGAACACTGCTCCCGCACCACGCTGCTGCACATAAGCGTTAACTCGGAATCGAGCGAGATTTGGAATCGCGAACGAAAAATCACACTCCAGATTCTCTTCGTATTGCTTTCGCTGGTTGTCGTTCATGATGTCGTACGCCAGCGAGTGGACGTCCTTGTGCTCGAGCGGCGGCAGATTGATTCGCCGAATGTCGCCGTGAACCCGGATCATCGGCGGAAGGCCGGACGAGAGATGCAGGTCAGAAGCCTTGTTCTTGACCGCAAAGGCTAAGAGCTCAGCGATGTCCACTATAATTCCCCTTAAATAAGTGCCGTCGTCGCGATAAAGGACTTAAAGCTTCTTCTCATTGCTTGCTTCTAACTCCGCGCCGCAGAACGGATAATGGCGGGACTATATCACAGTTTTCAGGTTTTGCGAGGGCGGATTGCCCGGGCAGCAGCGGAGGCGGGGAGAAATGCTGAAGACATCCGGATTGTCGCGGTGAGCAAGACATGGCCCGCCGAGACAGTCCGGGAGCTCGCGACATTCGGGCAGCGGAGCTTCGGAGAAAATCAAGTCCAGGAAGCCGTTCCGAAAATCGCGAGCCTCGCCGATCTCGCTTTGGAATGGCATTTCATCGGCCCGATTCAGAGCAATAAAACTCGCCCGATCGCGGAAAATTTCTCGTGGGTGCATAGTGTCGATCGCGAAAAGATCGCGCAACGGCTCAACGACGCGCGCTCGGAAGAGATGCCGCCGCTCAATGTCTGCCTGCAGATCAATATCAGCGACGAGCCCCAAAAATCCGGCGCCGCGCCAGCCGACGCCCGTGTGCTGGCGCAATCGATGGCAGCGCTGCCACGGTTGAAACTACGCGGGTTGATGGCGATCCCCGAAATCACTTCCGACGTCGAGGCGGCCCGGGCGCACTTTCGGAAGCTTCGCGAGTTGAAAGAGAGTCTCGCTGCCGATTTTCCGCTCGACACCCTTTCGATGGGCATGTCGCATGATCTCGAAGCGGCGATCATGGAAGGTGCAACCATCGTTCGCGTCGGGACGGCAATATTTGGCGAAAGAAGCAAATGAAAATAACTTTCATCGGCGGCGGCAACATGGCGTCCGCGCTGATTGGCGGGCTGCTCGCGCGGGACTATGCCCGCGATCATCTCGAAGTCGTCGATGTGTCGCCTAACGCGCGGGCCAAGCTGGAAAGAGCTTACTCGCTGAAAACATATCCCGGGCCGACAGTCGCCCCGTTAGGCGATTGCATCGTTCTCGCGGTGAAGCCTCAGCACGTTCGCGACGCTGTGCTGCAATTGACGCAATCGCTCTCGGCTGGCGCGCTCGTGGTTTCGATAGCCGCCGGAATCCGAACTCGCGACCTGTCTCGATGGCTTGGCGGCCATCAGGGCATCGTGCGCGTGATGCCGAATACCCCCGCGCTGGTGCGCGCTGCAATCTCTGCGCTGTTCGCAATGCCTGCCGTCACGCAGGAACAAAAGGCTCGCGCGGAAAATATTCTGAGCGCGGTAGGCGAAACGCTCTGGCTGGAGGACGAATCGCAGATGGACGCGATCACGGGAATTTCGGGCAGCGGCCCGGCTTATGTTTTCTATTTTCTGGAAGCGCTCACCGAAGCCGCCCGGCAACTGGGATTCGATGCGAAAGAAGCGCGAAGGCTTGCTCTGGCAACGTTCAACGGCTCACTGAAGCTCGCGTCTAAGAGCAACGAGGAGTTCGCCACTTTGCGCGCAAATGTGACATCCAAAGGCGGGACTACCGAACGCGCGATCAAGACAATGGACGCCGCCGACGTCAAATCCTCGATTGCGCGCGCAGTTCGCGCGGCGGCCGAACGTTCGCAGGAGATCGGGAGGGAGCTCGGCGAAAACTAATCGTCTGGACTGGAAGCGACCCGCGAGATCGCCACGGGCGTCGGCCTCAGCGCGACCGACTATCGACGAATTCTAGGCCGCCTCCTTCTCCATTTCGTCGCGGTATTTTCCAAGCGTCGCAAGGCCGTTCATTTTCGCGCGGTGCGAAAACACCTTCTGGCCGGCCGCGAAGCTCTCGGCTTTTCCCCGCCAGGTTTTGAGCGCGGAGTCCTGGAGCGCGCGGCCATAAGAGAAAGAAAGCGGCCACGGAAGCTGCAGACCCATCGCGTTCATCGCATTGAGGTGTGCGGTCGAAGGCTCCGGCTTCTGTCCGCCTGAAAGAAAAACGATTCCGGCAACCGTTGCCGGCACCGCGGTGCGAAGCGCGTGAATCGTCATCTCGGCGACTTTTTGCACATTCGCCTGGTCGGCGCATTTTTTGCCGGGCACGACCATATTCGTTTTGAGGATCATTCCCTCGAAATTAACGCGCTGCTCGGCAAGTTCGCGAAACACACGGAGCAGAGTGTCGACGGTGACGTCGTAGCAACGGTCGATATTGTGGTCGCTCTCCATCATCACTTCGGGCTCGACCATCGGCACCAAGCCCTGCTCCTGGCACAGCGCCGCGTAGCGTCCGAGCGCATGCGCGTTAGCGTCGATTCCCGCCGGCGTCGGAATCCCGCTGCCGATATTGATTACCGCGCGCCATTTGCAGAACTTCGCGCCCAACTTGACGTACTCCTGAAGGCGGGCGCGTAGACCATCGAGACCTTCAGTGACCTCTTCGCCCGGAAAACCAGCGAGCGGCTTAGAGCCCGTATCGACCTTGATCCCCGGAATGATCCCAGCCCGGTTCAGCACGTCGACAAAGCGCTCGCCTTTCGCGGTCGACTGACGCAGCGTCTCGTCAAAGAAGATGACTCCGCTGATGTACTCGCCCATTCCCGGCGCGGTCAGCAGCATTTCGCGATAAGTGCGTCGCGTCTCCTCGGTCGACTCTATGCCGATCGAGTCGAAGCGCTTCTTGATGCTGGGGAAACTTTCGTCAGCCGCCAGAATGCCCTTGCCGTTTGCGACCATCGCCTTCGCAATCTTTTCAAGCTCGCTCATCTTCTTGCTCCAATCTGATTGAAATCCCGCGCATCACGCGCGGCTGTCTCCTACCTTCACGACCTTCATCGTATTCGTCTGCCCCGCCTTGCCGACCATTTCGCCGATCGTGAGCACGATCAAGTCGCCGGGTGATACGGCGCCACGATGCAGCAGCTCGTCCTCGGCAGCGCGCAGGACTTCTTCGCGATCGTGCGAGCGGCTCGTGAACCGAACTGGATAAACCCCGCTGGCGAGCGTGACCCTACGCCTCGTTTCCTTGACGGAAGTTAACGCGTAGATCGGTACGCCTACGTTGGTGCGCGACATTCTGAGTGCCGTCGACCCGGACTGAGTCAGCGCGCCGATCGCCTTAGCCTTCACATGGTAAGCGGAGAATAATGCCGCCATGGCGATCGCCTGGTCGATTCGTGCGAAGACCTCGTTCATGAAGCGCCGCTCCGGAGTAATTTCGCATTCCTTCTCGGCCTCGACACACACGCGATTCATCGCCTGCACCGCCTCGCAGGGATACGAACCGATCGCGGTCTCGGCGGAAAGCATGACGGCATCGGTACCGTCGAGCACGGCGTTCGCAACGTCAGACACTTCGGCGCGCGTCGGAATCGGGCTGTTGATCATCGATTCCATCATCTGAGTCGCCGTGACCACCAGTTTGTTGCGGGCGCGCGCTGTCTTGATCAAGCGTTTCTGCAGGGCAGGGACCGCTGCGTCGCCCATTTCTGTAGCCAGGTCGCCTCGCGCGACCATGATGACGTCGCTCTCCTTCAGGATCTCTTCCAGCGCCGGGATAGCTTCGGCGCGTTCGATCTTGGAGATAATCATCGCCTTGCAACCGGCATCGCGGATGAGCTCGCGCGCGTACGCGACATCGTGTCCCGAGCGCACGAACGAAACTGCGACGTAGTCAGCCTTCATGCGCGCAGCGGTGCGAATGTCGAGCTTGTCCTTGCTCGTCAGCGCCGGCGCGCTCAAACCCCCGTCCTTCCGATTGATGCCTTTGTTGTTGGACAAGGTGCCGCCTTGCAGCACCTTGCAGAAGATCTGCGCGCCTTTCACCTCCCGCACCGATAGAACGATGCGTCCGTCGTCCAGCAGCAACACCGTCCCCTTGCTCACGTCGTGCGGGAGATCCTTGTAGTCGAGACCGACTCGCTCGTCGTCGCCGATCCCGGCGGAAGCGTCGAGGATAAAATCCTGGCCTCGCTTGAGCTCGATTTTTCCGTTGACGAACTTGCCGATGCGAATTTTCGGCCCCTGCAGATCGGCCATCACGCCTACGGTATGGCCGCGGTTCCGGGCGAGGTGCCGCGCGAGCTCGGCGACTCCGATATGCTGCTCCGCGTCGCCGTGGGAGAAGTTGAGGCGCACGACGTCGACGCCCGCATCGATGATCGCTTCGAGAATATCGGGGTGTCGCGAAGCCGGGCCGATCGTCGCGACAATTTTGGTTCGGCGCAACACCCTTCTTATTTACTTATCTAGGCCGCATGCATGATAGCGGTGGTCGTATCCAGCATGCGGTTGGAGAATCCCCACTCATTGTCGTACCACGCGAGTACTTTGACGAGCGTCCCATCGGTAACTTTCGTCAACGTCGCGTCGAAGTTGCACGAAGCGGGGTCATGGTTGAAATCCACCGACACCAGCGGCGCGTCGTTGTAGCTGATGACGCCTTTGAATTCACGGTCGGCCGCTTGCCGCATCGCTTCGTTCACTTCTTCCTTCGAAGTCGCCCGGCTGGCGACAAACGTCAGATCGACGAGCGAAACGTTGACGGTAGGGACGCGCACGGCGAATCCGTCGAGCTTGCCATCCAACTCCGGGAGCACCAGCCCGACCGCCGCGGCGGCTCCGGTTTTCGTCGGGATCATCGACGTGGTTGCCGATCGTGCGCGGCGCAAATCCGAGTGATAAACATCGAGCAGCACCTGATCATTGGTGTAAGCATGCACTGTCGTCATGAGCCCCCGCTCAATGCCGACCTTGTTATGTAAGACCTTCGCCATCGGGGCCAGGCAGTTGGTAGTGCACGAGGCGTTGGAGATGACGGTGTGCTCTTTCTTCAGGCTTTGATGGTTGACGCCGTAGACAATGGTCGCGTCCACATCTTTCCCGCCAGGCGCCGAGATGATCACTTTCTTCGCGCCGGCACGCAGATGCGCGGATGCTTTTTCCTTTGACGTGAATAATCCGGTGCACTCGAGCACGACGTCGACTTTGAGATCCGCCCACGGCAGGTCTGCTGGATTTCTCACTGCGAGGACTCGAATTCGATCGCCATTGACGACGATGACGTCGTTGTCGACGTCGACCGTACCGCTGAATTTTCCGTGAACGCTGTCGTAGCGCGTGAGATGCGCGTTAGTTTTGGCGTCGCCCAGATCGTTGATGGCAACGATGCCGATTTCGCCGGTGCGGCCGGACTCGTAAAGCGCGCGCAGGATATTGCGGCCGATGCGTCCATAGCCATTGATTGCCGCACGTATTGCCATTTCTTCTCCTCGTGAAAAGCGCCGCAACGACGCCGTAAGATGGGAAGCGCGAATTATAACTCTGTAATTCTCGCTCTCAAGCCGAAGGCAGGTCGTCGTGTCGGCGCACGACCTTGACGCCGATCTGCTTCAGCTTGCGATAGAGATGGGTACGCTCAAGCCCAACCTTTTCAGCGACGCGGCTCATGTTGCCGCCTTCGCGCGAAATATGAAATTCGAAATACACGCGCTCGAAAGCTTCCCGCGCGCCCTTGAAATCGAGATGGAGCGGCAAGGTCACTCCGGAACCATTCGATTGGGCGTCGTACTGCGACAGGACCTGTCCTACTTCAGCGACCGAGATTTCTTCGCCGGCCGAGGTAAGGACAAGCGTCTTCATCGCGTTTTCGAGCTGCCGAAGATTACCCGGCCAGTCGTAGTTGCGAAGCGCGTTGAGCGCCCCCGTCGACAGACGCTTGGCCGCGGAGCGGCTGCTCTCGATCTCGCGCGCCAGCAGCGAATTCGCGAGATCGGGAATATCTTCCCGGTAATCGCATAAGCGGGGGATCCCGATCACCACCTGCGACAGCTCGTGAAACAGATTTGCATCGAATTCGCCGCGCTTGACCTGCTCCATAAGAGGACGCGTGGTGGCACATATGAGCCGCGCGTCAAACTTTCCGAGCTGGCTCACCAACCCTGACAGTCGCTTTTGCTCGTCACGCGGAAGGCTGCCGATCTCGTTGATGAAGAGCGTTCCCTCGCGCGCTTTTTCGAGCAGATTCTCGGGTGGCTGCGCAAGAAGCGCGTTGTCTTCGATCGCCAACCAGGGCGCAGGAGGATGATGCAGGAATTGCGCGCAAAGCTCCGCACCGGAACCGGGCTCGCAGGTGAGCAGCACCGGATGTTTCAGGTTTGCAACGCGCTCCAGCCGCTGCCTCAGCTCGGCGATGAGCGGCGAGCGTCCCAGGCTCGTGAGCGAAAGCTTGCGCCGGGGCTCAGCTTCAGCGTGCGAAAGCGCACGCGAGACCGCCGCGAGGAGCTTGTGCATTGCGATCGGCTTTTCCAGGAAATCGAAAGCGCCAATGCGAGTCGCCTCGACTGCAGTATCTATCGTTCCGTGACCGGACATCATGACCACAGGCATCGTGAGTTGCCCCGAATCCGCCCATTCGCGCAGCAAAGTGATCCCGTCGGTCTCGGGCATCCAAATATCCAATAGAACCAGATCGGGTCGCGCGCGACCTCGCGCTGCACGCGCCGCACGCGCATCTTCCGCGAGCCGCACCTCATGCCCCTCGTCTTCCAAAATTTCTGAGAGGAGCTCTCTTATGCCGACTTCGTCGTCGACGACCAGAATCTGACTCATGCTTATCCCGAACCTGTCTTGAGCCGCTGCACCGAGGGCGCGGCGGGGAAATACATCGATACGCGAGCGCCTCGCGGGGAAATATTGTCGATCGCGATATTGCCGTGATGCTCTTCGACGATTTTCTTTACGATCGCGAGACCAAGCCCGGTTCCCTTTTCTTTGGTGGTCACGTAAGGCTCGAAAACGCGATCGATGAGCCCGTCTGGAAAACCGGGGCCATTATCTTCGACTTCGACGAGAACGCCGTCTCCCTGTTCGCGGGTACGCACGACGATCATCGGATCGGCAACCGCCGCGACCGAATCCAAACCATTTTGCAGCAGATTGTGCAGCAGTTGACGCAGTTGCGCCGCATCGCCGCGAATCAGCGGCACCGCCGACTCCAGTGCAAGCTTGACCGGCGCGTTCGACGCTTCGTACATCGCGATCACTTCGCGCAGCACCTGGTTGCAGTCGAGCTCGGCTAAACGCGGTTCCGGCAGCTTCGCGTACTGGCTAAACGCATCGACCATGTGCTTGAGCGCGCCTACCTGGTTGACGATCGTGCTGGTCGCCCGCTGGAGGACTGACGCTTCGCTTTCGCCGAGTTTGGCAAAGAGCTTGCGCTGCAATCGCTCGGCGGAAAGCTGGATCGGGGTGAGCGGGTTTTTGATCTCATGCGCGAGTCTGCGAGCAACTTCGCCCCACGCGGCATATCGCTGCGCCTGCAAAAGATGCGTGATGTCGTCGAACACGATGACATACCCCGGCTCGGCGCCGCCCGGAAGCCGGGTTCCGCGCGCAAGCAGAACCTGATTTCCCGTCTTACCGGGAAATTCGACCTGCTTTTCCCACGCCGGCGAATCGGCGAATCCTGAAAGTATCGTTTCCGCTGTTGCTTTGAGCGAAGCTCCGCGTTCGCTCCACTGCGGCAACGCGGTATCGTGCAGCGAAGCGGGATCGACTCCCAGCATACGACCCGCGCTGGGATTGCTGGAACGCAGCCTGAAAGATTCATCGAACACGAGCACGCCCGCGGAAAGGCTGGCGAGTATGCTTTCGAGAAACGCTTTCGCGGTGGACAGCTCCTCTTCGCGTTTCTGCACCGACGCGCGCGCTTCTTCGAGCTGGCGCGTCATCGTATTGAACGATTGCGTCAAGACTCCAAGCTCGTCGTGCCTTTTTGATGCCTCGCGCGGACTGAAATCTCCTTTCGCAACCGCTCTCGTGCCTTCGGCGAGGATGCTCAAAGGCGCTGACAAGCGCTCCGAAAACAGGAACGCAAGCACCAGCGCGGAGAGCAGCGCGAGCAGCAGAGTCAGCGTGAGCGTGAGCCCGAAGAGCTTTTTCAGACCCGGGCGGGACAGCAGCAGCTCCTGGTAATCGCGATATCCCGTCTGAAGCAGCTCAGCGTCAGCTGCGAGATGCCGCGGGACGGAATGGAGCAGCTGCAGGATGAGGACGTCCGAGGTGAATCCAAACATGTTGACCGGGACGGCCGCGCGCAGAAAAAGCCCTTTTTCCGGATCGGAGTCGACCGAAGTGTAGGGCTGCTGCGCACGTACCTGCCGCAGCACCATCGGCGCGGGCGCCTGCGGCAGCAACTCCGCGCGCTCGCTCCCTGAGAACGCGAGCACCTGTCCGCGCTGGTTGAAGAGCGCCGCTTCCTGCACCTGCGCCTGTTCCCGCAATGCGTTGAGCGCGATGAAATGATCTTCCTCGGGGCGCTCGGCGAGGGTCGCCGCCATCGCCTCGGCGACTTTGGCGAGATCTTTGAGCATATTGTCGAGCGAATTGCGCCCAAGATTGATTCCGCCTTCGAGCGCGCGGTCGACCTTGGCCGTGAACCACGATTCGATGCTCGTCGCCAGAAACTTGACCGACACCGCATACACCAGCGTCCCGGGTAACACCGCGGCGAGACTGAAAAACAACACCAGCCTCAACGTGAGCTTCGATCCAAACTTGCCGGCGCGCAGACGACGCGCGAGCGCGACTACCAGATAAATCAAGAGCGCGAGCAGGCACGCGACAATCACCCCGTTGGTGGCGAGCAGCAGCGGGTAATGCTCGGAGAGAAAAGACGTGTTGGCGCTTGCTTTCGCGAGCAGATACAGCATCGCAACGCCCGCGACGCTGCACAGGATGAGGATCGCCTGAACCGCGATCCTGACGGTCTCGCGACGCGAGCGTGCGGTCACAACGCCACCTTGAACCGATACCACTCGGAGCTCGCGTTCCATTCCCGCGACGCGAGCGCGTTGACTTGGAACGGTTTCGGCAGCTGAGACACGTCGAGCCGCATTCGCAGATTGGCTGCGTACACCGTGTCCTCGTGCAGCGCGCGTCTATCGGCGACGACCCAGTTTCGTAGCCGGCTCATCACCGAGAGCGCCTCGTTCAACGTCGAAAAATTCTGATAGAGAGAACCGATGTTGAGTCGGTACTGGCGGGTGAGCGCATGATACGAAAGCCGGAACTCTTGCGATTCGCGAGCGACGACTTTATCGAACCAGTACCAGCGCGGCTCCATGAGCTCGAATTCCAGGCGAAAGTGCAGCGCAACGCCCTTGTTGAGCGCGTCTTCGAGCACCGGGTTCAACTGCATGTCGATGTTCGAATTCACGACATACGATTCTTCGGTCGCTTTGAGCTCGGCAAAGGTGATCTCTATCGCCGAGGCGCCTGCCGGAAGGAATGAAACAAGAAGCGCCGACAGCAGGCGTAACGAATCAAGCGCGCTTTTCGACGAGCGCGTAGTAAAAACCGTCATGCTGATCGGTGGGAACAAGCTGGCGCGATTCGAGGCGGTCAAGCGGCAGCAGCTCCGCGTCATCGTGTCTTTTCAAGAAAGCCTCGATTTGCCCGGTATTTTCCTCGGCGAACACGGAGCAGGTGGCGTAAAGCAATTTACCACCTTGCTTGAGAACGTGCCACAGCGTATCGAGCAGCCTCGTCTGCTCGCGTGCAGACTGGTCGATATCACTTGGACGCCGCAACCATTTGATATCAGGATGCCGGCGCACAACTCCGGAGCCTGTGCAGGGGGCATCGAGCAGTATGCGATCGAACGCTTCGCCATCCCACCAAGCGAGCGATCCAGCATCACCGCAGACGACGTGCGCGCTGAGCTTGAGGCGCCTTAGATTCTCGCGCACTTTCTCCAAGCGTTCTTCGTCGCGATCGAGCGCAGTCAAGTCAATCGCCGACAGCTCGAGAAGGTGCGCAGTCTTGCCGCCCGGTGCTGCGCAGGCGTCGAGCACTCGCATGCCGTCTCGGGCGTCGAGGAGCGGTGCGGCGAGCTGCGCTCCTGCGTCGTGCACCGACACCAGTCCCTCGGCGAAGCCGGGAATCGACTCGACGGGGACAGGTTTGACGAGGCGGACCGCCCGCTCTCCGATCTGAACCGCCTCGGCGCCGGTGACCAGCAGCGATGACAGATACTCAGTGACGCTTATCCTCCTCGCATTGACCCTCAACGTCAGTGGCGGACGCTCCTTGCCGGCGTCGAGAATAGAGATAAATTGCTCCGGGTACTGAGCCTTGATCCGGTCTATCCACCATTGCGGATACGAAAACGCGCCGAACTCCGTTCGCCGCGCCTGCGCAAGGAGCTCGGTTTTTTCGCGGAGATAGCGGCGCAGCACCGCGTTGATCAGCGTTCGTGCGCCGCCACCGGCTTCGACTGCTGAATCGACTACGGCATACGGCTTCGCGCGCGTGAACGTGAGCTGGTACAGCGCGACGACGAGGTGATCGCGCAGGTCTTCCTTGACGTTACGCGTGAGCAGAAGATCGAGCAGGCTGCTGAAGAGACCATAGTGCCGAAGGACACCGTAACTGATGTCCTGGATCGCGGCACGCGAATTGGCGGGAAGCGTTGCGTCGCGAAGCGCGCTGAGCGCTCGCGTGAGACTCTGGCCCGCGAAAACATGCCGGATGACCGCCGCAGCCTGGCGCTGGACCTCAATCAAATTTCATCCCGGGATTGATGCGAAACCCGCGCGCAAAATCCGCCGCGGAGAGACGTCGTCCGCCCGCCTTCTGCAGCTCCGTAAGCGCCACCGCGCCGAACTGGCAAGCGACGACGATGGCGGCTGCCGTTATTGCGACGACCTCTGCGGCCGCACCGCTGATTTCTTCGTGCGCGTTCGCCATCCATAGCTTTACCGTTTCATCGCCGAGAACCGCGTGCGCGCCGGGCGCCGGGTTAAGCGCACGGATGTGTCGAGCGACTTCGCCCGCGCTACGCCGCCAGTTGACTCGGGCCTCGGTCTTCTCGATTTTGTTCGCATAAGTGACGCCCGTTTCAAATTGCGGAGAAGCGACCAGCTCGCCTTGGGCATAAAGCGGCAGCGCCTCGACTATCATGGTCGCGCCGACGCGCGCGAGCTTCGCTTGAAGGCTCGCCGCGGTGTCGTCTTCGCCGATTGCGACGCTCCTTTGCATGAGCACCGGTCCGGTATCCAGGCCCTCGTCCATTTTCATGATGCTGATTCCAGTTTCGCTGTCCCCCGCGAGGATCGCGCGAGCAATGGGAGCGGCGCCGCGCCAGCGCGGAAGCAGCGAAGCGTGAACATTGAGGCACCCTAGGCGGGGAATGTCGAGGATGCGGCGCGGAAACAACATTCCGTAAGCGGCAACGACCATCACATCGGGATCAGCGCGCTCGATCGCAACGGCTGCGTCCGGCGATTTCAAAGAAGCGAACTGAAAGACGGGGAATCCGTGCCTCAACGCGAGCGCTTTTACCGCGCCAGGCTCGGTCCTGAGGCCTCTATTCGCCGGACGGTCGGGCGGGGTGAGCACTGCCACGATTTCAAACGCCTGCAGCAGCTCGCCCAGAATTACAGCCGCAAACGCCGGCGTGCCGGCGAAGACAACGCGCATTTCAGTCCTGCTGCGTGAGCGCGCGGGCTCTGGGGGCCATAAAGCTTGCTACTTTAGTAAATTACGAAGATAATTTAAAATATTGCTTTAAGTAGCGGGTATTCTGGTATCGGTTTGACTAGGAGCGGGAAATGCAAAAGCTTATCACAGCGTTGCTGATTTCATGGGCAGTAAGTGGCCACTCTGCGCCGGTTGAGCTCAAGGACGATCGCCCCGACCAATACAAGGTCGTGAAGGGCGACACCCTGTGGGACATCTCGGGACGTTTCCTTGAAAAGCCGTGGCGCTGGCCTGAAATCTGGAAAATGAATCAGGATGAGATCAAGAATCCTCATCTGATCTACCCGGGCGACGTCATCGTGCTCGATCTGTCCGGCGCAAACCCGAAGCTGCGGCTAGCGCGCGGCAACGAGCGGGAAACCGTTAAACTTTCGCCGACAGCGCGAAGCGAAGACTTGGCTGCGAAGCCGGTTCCCGCGATATCGCCAGCGGGGCTCGAGCCGTTCTTGAGCCGACCGCTAGTCATCGAAGAGTACGGTTT
>WUUC01014438.1_pt1 | contig 16350 bp, 13 predicted proteins | sample 6278441 | NCBI WGS metagenome assembly WUUC01 (sample SAMN13675441, study PRJNA597444) | soil metagenome | isolation source: soil | place: USA: Washington | collected 2017-10
GGCTCCCCGCGCCTGATCGCACTCCTCAGCGCGTGCTCGACGAGCGCCCTTCGTTCGGCGGAGGCGTCCTGGAGCCACGACGCGCACGTCTGGACGAGCAGGTCGGGATGAACCTTGCCCATGTCGTTGAGGTTGTTTGCCACGCTGCGACGCACGAGCGTCGTGGAATCATCTTTCAGGAGCTCGAGGAGCTCCAGCACGCGTTCCGGATTCGCGTCGAGCCATGCGACGCGGGGCGCCCAGGGAAGACGCAGGCGTGTTCCTTCTGAAACCAGACGACGGACGTGGGCGTTCGGGTCGCTGGTCCACTCGCGAAAGACGCGGAACGTGCGCTCGGGGTACTTCGCAATGTACGGCCGAATGCTGGATTCGGCGCTGAAACGCTTCGTGAGCTCGTACTGAGCGCCGATCGACAGATCGAAGTGATCGAGTCCTCGCTCGGCGACGAACAGCACGTGCGGAAGATAGAAAAACGGAGCCATGCCGACGCCGATGAGCTCCTCCGACGCGTGCTCCGGGCCGAGCGATCGAATGAGCACCTCGATAGCCGCGGGGTACGAGTGGGGCAAATGCGCAGAGAGCGCTCGAGCGATGTGTTTTCCGCGATCGAGAAGCTCGAGCTCGTCGAGCCCCGCGCCCGCCTGCTTGACGAACGCTCGAACAGGGAAGGTCGGATGCACGCGTGCAAGGTCCGCCGCCAGACGGCGGACGAGCGCTGGAGAGAAGAACGATTTGAGAGGTTCACCCATCAGACTTACATCCTGGATCGACCCGAGCGGGCGACTTGCAGGCGCTGTGGCTGGATACGCCGACCGGTGGAACCGGATTACTTACGCGTCTTCGTCTTTTCTCGACGTGGCTCGCGCCTTGCGCTTCTTTCCGGCCCGCTTGCGAGCGTCCGGCTTCGCCTTACGCGCGCGCGTCTTCCGTGACGCCCGTTCAGGCAGCTTCTTCCTGCCAGTTTCGCGATTCCACTCTTCGAACGTCTCGTTCGAGATCTTCCCCGCGACGAGAAGCTCGGCGAACTTGCGCCTCTGGGCCTGGCTCTTGAAGGGCATAGACATCCTCGCGACACGCCGATCGTGTGTAGCAGAAACAGCACGGCCGGCCTACGACGTGGACGGCTCCTGATCAAGTCCGCCGGACGGCCTGAATCTGCGCAGAGACTCACGCCGGCGCGCTTTGCGGCCGTTCGCAGAGGACCGTCCTTGCAGCCCAAGACCAGTCTCCGGCGTTGTGCCAACTCGAGACGGCGCGACGCTCGAAGCGCCCGCTCTATGCCCTCCCGCCCTTCCTTCCCTTCGTGTCCTTCGTGTGCTTAGTGTCCTTTGTGTCCCCTGAAATGCGTACTAGAGAAAATCGTCGCGCGGCCGTAAGATTCCCGCTGCTGTAATCGTTTGTTCGCGCGGAAGCCGATCCCGGGAACTCTAGAGAGGGAGGTGGCAGGTGTCCATCAAATCGTGCGTCGCTGCTGCTCTGTTCGTCATGCTTACGGCTGGCGGAATCGCGCAGGCGCCGCAGGAAAAGGGCGGCGGAAACGAGACCGGTCCGTATCAGGTCGTCGCGGACTGGCCGCAGAACTACTGCGGCGCGGGCCACATGATCGGGTCGACCGCCGGCATCTGGGCCGAAAGCCCGGACCGCGTGTACATCTTCAACCGCGGCTGCCTGCCGCAGGTAAAAGATGTCGGAAACCAAGGCGACTTCATCCCGAGCCGCAATGCCTCGGGCTACGATCTCGCGCAAAAAGATCCGCAGCGGCACCCCCGCTGGGACCACGTCTTCAACATCGTCGATCGCAACGGCCGGCTGATCGAGTCGTGGGACCAGCACAACAAGCTGTTCGTCCGGCCTCATCGCATCCTCGTGAGCCCGTACGATCCACAGCGCCACGTCTGGCTCGTCGACGACGGCGCGCATTCGATCTACAAGTTCACGCGCGACGGGAAGCTGGTGATGCAACTCGGCGAGTTCAAGGTGCCGGGCAACGACCAGAAGCACTTCGCGAGGCCGACCGACATCGCATGGCTGCCCGACGGAACCTTCTTCGTCAGCGACGGGTACGTGAACACGCGCGTCCTGAAGTTCGACAAGGACGGCAAGTTCCTGATGACATGGGGGGAGCGGGGCAACCCGCCGAATGAAACCCGGCCGAACTACATGAACACGGTCCATGCGATCGCGATCGGGAAGGACCGTCGCATCTACGTCAGCGATCGATCGAACTCCCGGATTCAGGTGTTCGACGAGAACGGGAAGTTCCTGGACGTCTGGCCGAACGTCCGGCGCCCATACTCCTTCCTCCTGTCGGAGGACCAGCACCTCTGGGTCGCCGACGGCATCACGCAGAAGTTCCTGAAGTACGATCTGACCGGCAAGCTGCTCTACTCGTGGGGAACCTTCGGCGCGTTTCCGGGCGGGTTCTGGGGCGTCCACCAGTTCCACGTCGACAGCGAGGGCAGCCTGTACACGGCGGACGTGCACGTCGGGCGGCCGCAGAAGTTCCGGCCCAAGCCGGGCGCCGATCCCTCGACGCTCGTCGGTCAGTACATGCGCGGAACGACGAACGACTGAAGCTTCGCGGCGGGTGGGTGTACTGCCCACCCGCTTCTTCCTACCGGGCACTACGCGGACAGTCCACCCTCGCGGCGTGTCCGACGCTGCGCTTCGAACTCACAAAGGACACGGTCAGCACGTGTCACGGCCGCCGGCCGAGCACGTATCCGGCCGGCGCGCACATGGCGATCACCCCGAGACACACGAGCAGCAGCACGCTGAATTCCATCCCGTTGCGCCCGGCGCCGACAACAAACCAGCCGGCGCTCGCGTGAACGAGGTATATGCCCGCCGCGAGCTGAATCGCGAACCAGAGAGTCAGCGGACGTACCAGGTGCCCGGCCGCCAGCGCCAGGCCGCCGACGATTTCCGTGAGGGTGATCAGCCACGCCAGCCACGTGCCGGCCGGGAATCCCCATTGATCGAATGCCACCGCGAAATCGTCCACGATGCCAAGGCTCGCGCGGGCGACACCGTGAGCGATGAGAATGGCGGCAGTGCCGGCCCGGAGGATCGTCAACGCAAGCGGAACGATGCCGCCGCGCGCGTCGTGCTCACGGCGCGGCTCATGGTCCGACGAGCTCACCATGAGCGGACGACAAGCTCACGATCAGCGGAACCCATCTCGCACCAGTCCCAACGTGCCGAAGGGTCGCACAGCGTGAGCGTACTCGGTAACCTCTAGTTTCCCGGACGAAGGGTCAAGCGGTACGCGACTCGTTTGTCCACGGCGCCCCGGGTGAAGAGCAGCGGAAGGTACTCGCCGTTCCCGAGGTTCTCGCGAAGGTTGTCGTAGAAGGGGCTGCCCGGCTGACCGGACTGGCCCGGCGCGTTGGTCCAGACGGAGTTATCCAGGTTGGAAAGGTCCACGATCCGCCGGAAGTTCGCGCCGTTCGCGTTGACGGTGCCGAACGCGCCCGGCCGCTCCACCGGCGGCAGATCGAATGCGGGCACGAACATGTGCGGCAGCGGACTCTGGGCGATCCGGCCGTACCGCCATGCAGACCAGTCGGGCCCGAACTCGCCTTTCAACCGCTCGAGCGCCTTCACCAGACCTGTCTCGACGAGCGCGCGCTGTTCGGCTCCCCGCGCGGATCGCGCCGCTTCATCGACCGCATCGTCCCAACGCACGAAAATCGCACCCGCCGTCGTCTCTTTCGTGAGGACGCCGTCCCATGCCGCGATCATCGCGCGGGCCCGCTCTGCATCGGGATCCCGCGCCGTCCATCCCTTGAAAAGAGGAATGTCGCGCGCGGCAACGAGGGAATACGCGTCGTGCTGGATGCGTTGATGATCCTCGACGGACAGGATCTTGCCCGAGCCGAGGATCTGATGCAGCCGCGCGATCCGCGACGTCGCCAGGCCCTGGGTCGAGTGATAGAAGACCGGCCGACCTTCGTACCCCGGAGGATGTGTGTTGTCGTTTGCCGTCGCGATGTAGCCGCGCGCGGGATTCATCTCGCGCGGCAGATCGGTTCTCAAGCCCTTCCACTCATATTTGCCGGTGCCGGGGACCGGAAGCCGCCCGTTCCAGCCGTCGCGATCGGGTGTGAGACCGGACACCTGCAGCGCGATATTTCCGTCCGCGTCTCCGCAGATCAGATTGTGCGTGGGGATTTTCCAATACATCGCGCGGTCGAAGAAGTCCTTGCAGCTCGGCGCCTGCGCGAGCTTGAAACTTCCCAGATACGCCGCCGTTCCCTTTTCCTGGACCGCCGAACGTACCGCGTACGCGCGCCGGTTCGCGGTATCCACGTGGAACACGGGGCCGTGTCGGCTGAACTTCAGCTCGACGCTGCGCGGCGCCGCCTCGCCCTTGACGCGGATCTCCTCGCGGATGGTCCGCAGCGGCTCCCAGCCGTCCTGCCAGCGCACCATGTTCGGATCGTCCGGATTGAGCTCCTCCACGTACACGTCGACCATGTCCGTTCCGGCGAAGGTGAACCCCCACGCCATGCGCTCGTTGTGCCCAGCGTTGATCCCGACGAAGGGCGGCTCGCTGCCGCCGACGACGTTCCACCCCGGCGCGACGAGGTGCGTGAAGTACCGGAGCGCCGGCATCTCGACGCGGCGGTGCGGGTCGTTCGCGAGAATCGGAATCCCGCTCGGCGTGCGCGATCCGCTCATTACCCAATTGTTGCTTCCGGCATCCGCGGGATCCCAGGGGGCGGAAACCTGCGCCGCCCGCACTTCGGGCATCAGCGACTTGTACGGTTCGACGACCTCGAGAGCGGGGAGATCGTCCGTGAAAGGGTCGCCATCGCCGGAGCGCGCGGCATTCAGGACATCCTGTGTGATCAGCTTCACATCGAGGCCCGCGGGCACCTGCAGCGGCTCCATCGGATCCGGCGTCGCGCGGCGGTTCGCTTCCTCCGCTCCGAAACGCGCGACGTTCATCGCGAGCTGGAGCTCGTTGATTCCATGACCACGGACGCTCGAGAGTCCGATCTGCGCCCAGCGGAGGACGACAGTCCGGGCGTTCCAGGCATCGGGACGTATTCCGGTCAGTTTGAACTCGACCGGCAGGTTGTCGGCGTTCTGCTCGATGAAGGCGTTCACACCGTTGGCGAAGGCGGTGAAGATCTGCTCGCCCTCCGGATGGTAGCTTGTCCACTCGGACGCATCCCAGGGACCGCGGAACATCATCAATCGCGTTCGCGCGTCGTACGGGAATGCCTCGGGCCCGAAGATCTCGGCGAGCCGTCCTTCGTGCCACCGCCGCCACATCTCCATCTGCCAGAGGCGATCCTGGGCCGTCACGTAGCCCTGGGCGAAAAACAGATCGGTGGTGTTCCTGGCGTAGATGTGCGGAAGGCCCCACTCGTCGCGGAGAATCTCCACCGGTTCCTGCAGGCCCGGGACGGCGAGATCGCCTTCTATCCGCGCAAGCGACTGCGCGGCGAGCTCCTCGAGCGACTCAGGGACTGCCGGCGCCTCGAACGCTGATGTGCAGCCCGCTGCCAGCAGCATGAGAAGGGGAATACAAGCGGCCAACGTGCGAGATATGGACATGGCGAGCCAAATCTTGTCTTCCCGGCCCGTGCCCGTCAATCGGAATTTCCCGGATTGACGCTGCCATGTTGCCGGCCGTCACCAATATCCGATCATGCGGCCCGCGGCAATGGCCGCGATCCAGCAGATCAGCGACGCGGCGCCCATCCAGGCGAGCCGGCGCACCTCGCGCGGCGCGAGCTCGCGGGTGCCGATGGCGCGCCACGCCGTCGATCGCCTGATGGCGACCGCGTTCAACACGCCCAGCGCGATCGCCGGGAATTTGATCAAGAAAAACGGATTGTCCTGGTATTCCGTTGCATTCGATGAGAGAAGGCCGATCCCGCTCGTCACGGCAAGGAGGAATCCCGCCGCGGCAACGGGCGGGGCGGCGTCCGCAAGCGCCGGCAGCAGGGTCTGCGACGCCGGCGATCCGTTCGACGTCTTCGGCATCTTCCAGCCAGCGCCCATCAGGGCGAGATCGAGAACGGCGATGGAGCCGAACAGCGCGCCGATGCCGAGGACGTGTGCGAGGTTGACCAGAGGGTAGGTCCACGCGCCCGACTCGCGCACGAAGTGCCCGAGGGCGGACGATTCGATCCACGTCAGGAACCCGTCCACGCGTGCCGCCGGCCCCGCTCAGGTGCGGTCCGGATACACGTTGAACGTGCGATCGTTCCAGCGCAGGCGCTCCGTCTTGATCTCCAGCGTCTTGGGATCCCGGTGCCGATGACCGTACGCGGTGACCCGTTCTCCCACCGGAATCATGCCGGCCTTCAGACCGGCGCGGGCGGTCCGCGGCGGCGGCGCGAGCACGACGTTCCACACCTGGCCGTCGACTCGAATCTTGAGCGACGCATGCGGCCCCGCCACCGTGACCGACGACTCCACGACCCCCGAGATCTCGAAGTCCTCGTTGCGATACCCTTCCCACCCGTGATGCGCATCTACTGGGAGCCGCGCGAGCAGCATCAGCGCAAGGAGCGCTCCGCCCAACGCCGGCACCCGCGTGTGCTCGTGCATTTAAACCTCCTGCGTCTATCCTACTGCCGACAGGGTAGTCCAACGCCGAGAACGCCGAGAACGCCGAGAACGGGGAGGACGCCGAAGACGCAGAGATCTGGCTGTGTGAGCTATTCATCATCGATCTGGATTCCGACCTTCACCAACGCGCGGCGAGAACGCTCGTCGGCGTCAACCATGCGGCGCCCGCGGTGGGCGTCAGAGTGCGAAGTAAGTGAGCGACGCGGCGATCAGGCTCGCGACGATGATGAAGCCGGTGCCCTTGAGGAAGGCGCGAAAGTGATAGCCGTAGGTGCCGACGGTCTCTTCATACGAGAGGCCCGGAACGGACAACCGCATCACGAACCGGGGCCTGAGCACCAGCAGGAGCAACCAGTCGATCACCAGCAGATCGAACAGGTTGAAGAAGAAAAAGACGCCGACAAAGTGCAGGAAGATCGTGCCGATTGAGAGCGGTTCGCCGTAGCGCGCCGGCAACCGTGCCGCGGACCAGGCGGTCACGCCGATGAGCGTCAATACGAAGAGCGCACCGACCGCAGCCCTCGTGCGTCGTTCGGCCGGCGTGAGCGGCGGCGCCAGCATTCTCACGCGCGGAGGCGCGTCGTTCAGCCAGACGCGTGGTTCGTACGCCAGTGACCCTGCGATCACGGCCCCCAGCGCCGCCGACAGCACGGCGCCGTCGACGAGCACCGAACTCCAGAAGCGATCGAACATCTCAGATGAAGAAGGGAGGTCTATTTGCCCATGCGCTCGAGATTCTCTGCCACGCCATTGACAAGCGCCGTCTCGCGATCGAGAGCGGCCGCGGCGCGGATCACCTCAGGCTCGACGTCCGCGTAGCGTTTTTCTTCGATCGCCTCGCGCACACCTGGCATCGTCTTCACGCCGTAGCCGGTGTAATAGCCCGGCGCGTACAGCAGGTGGCGATACCACGGCCGCCTCGGCAACCCGCGCTCGTCGATGAACTGGCGCTCGCTCTGGATCAGCCGTGCGTTCACCGTTCTCAGCCGAACGGGGTCGGCATTCAATGATGGGACGCCGGCTGCGGCCGCTTTCCGGTATCGATCTGCCGCCCGCGTCAGCGCGGCGACTGCGTTCTCGAGGGGCGCAAAGTTCAGCGCCGGCGGCACCGGCTCGACGGCGGGAATCGGTCGCGGACGCTTCGGGTCGTTCACGGCGACCAGCACGCCGTCGGTGATTTGCCGGTTGCGCTCCTTCACTTCGTCCTGCCGCTGCTTCAGGAGATTCTGCAGCTCGCGGACGTAGGTCTGGGCCGTGTCGGCCAGCGCGGTGAAATCGTACGGCAGGAGGTCCGCGTCGGCGAGCCGGATGACCGCCGTTCCGGCAAACTGCGCGAGGGCGCGGCCGTAGAGAAAACCGGGATCGGAGAATTTCCGGAAGTGATAGAAATCGTCGTAAATCGAGTGATAGATGCCGTCTTCGTCGAGGCCGCCGAACGAGAGGTTCAGCGACGCAGTGCCGTGGTGCTGCAGGAACGGCGTGTAGTCGGATCCCGACCCGAGGGCGGCGATTCGCAGGTCGGCGCGCGTGCGCGCCTCGGATCGCGCATCGGGTGAGCCGCCGGAGATCCGGTTCGCCTGCCAGCGCTTCCACACGGTGCCTTTCGTCTCGGGATCGATCACGCTTCGGGCGATCTCGTTCACGAAGGGCTCGAGCGTGTGCGAGCCGCCGGCCTGAAGGAAGCCGCGGCTGTTCCCATCCGTGTTGATGTAGGCGACCGCTTTGTCGCGCAGCTCCTCCCGGTGCTGCTCCACCCATTCGGTCGAGCCGAGCAACGCCGCCTCTTCTCCGTCCCACGCGGCATAAACGATGGTTCGCTTCGGCTTCCAGCCCTGTTCGATCAGCACTCCGAGCGATCGCGCTTCTTCGAGCTCCGGCGCCATCCCGCTCACCGGATCGGACGCGCCGTTCACCCACGCGTCGTGATGGTTGCCGCGGACGATCCATTCGTCCGGGAACGTCGAGCCGGGCAGCATCGCGATCACGTCGTAGATCGTCTTCGTGTCCCAGTTGAATGACACCTTCAGGTGCACGCGGCTCGGCCCGGGGCCGAGACGATAGGTAACGGGGAGCGCGCCCCGCCACGCGGCTGGCGCAACGGGACCGCGCATCGCGGCGAGCAGCGGCTGTGCGTCCCCGTACGAGATCGGCAGGACCGGAATTTTCGTCAGTGTGGGCGCGTCCGCGATCGGCAGCCTCTTCGCGCCTGGCACCGCTGCGACGCCCGGCGTCAACGGGTCGCCGGAGTACATCGGCAGATCCATCACGCTGCCCCGCTGCACGCCGTCCCTGTTCCGCATGGGCCCTTCGGGGAACACCGCGTCGCTGAAGTACCCGTCATCTCTCGGATCCGAGTAGATGAGGCACCCGATTGCGCCATGTTCGGCGGCAATCTTCGGCTTGGTGCCGCGGAAGGAACCGCCGTACCGGGCGATGACAATCGCCCCGCGCACCGACACGCCGAGCGCGTCGAGCTCTTCGTAGTCTTCGGGCCGGCCGTAGTTCACGTACACGAGCGGACCGGTGACGTCACCGTCGATCGAGTAGATGTTGTAGGTCGGCAGCTGCTCGGTCTTCTGTCCGGAGGTCGGGTCCTCGGGAATCGCGGGCTCTTCGAGTGCCGCCTTGAATGGCGTCGGCGCGATCATCTCGAGCAGCCGCTCTTTCGGGGTGGGGAACAGCACCTCATAGGTTTCGATCCGCGCCTGCCAGCCCCATTCGCGGAATCTCGCGAGCATCCAGTCGGCGTTGTCCTTCGTGTACGGAGCGCCCACGTGATGCGGCCGCGCGCTGAGACGTTCCATGTACCGGCCGATGGCGGCCGCGTCGGGCAGCGAACGGTACCGTTCGTCCCAGGGCGGCGCGTTCTGCGCGCCGGTCGGCCAGGAGCCGGCAACGGCGATCGAGGCGACGAGTACGACCAGCCCTTGACGCATCTTCAATCCTCTGAGCGCAGTCGCTCTGGTTCAAACACCCGTACGGGCCCGTACCGACCCGTCCGCGTGTCGCTTGCATTCATCGCTTCCCGTCGAGTCCGGTTCGGGGATCTTAACGCTTGTCGTGACGTGTCAGAGCCGCGCTCACATCTGGCTCGCCTCCGGCGACGACTCGAGGCTTCTCAATGACTTCTCCAAGAGCTCAGCGCGATCGGCGTTGAGCGTTGTTGGGGCCGTCAGCCGGCAGCGAGTTACTCATGAGTCCGGAAGTGCCGAGCGAAAAGACCGCTTATCTGGCGTTTGTCTTGCTGCGGTATCACAGAATCAACGCACAGAGGAGCACCATGACATACAAAGACTTGATGATCATCGTGGCAATCGCAGCCGCCGTCACCACAGCCGCGTGCGATCGGTCGGAACCGACAGCCGCCGGGTCGACAGAACCGGACCGTTCGGCCAACGCGGTGCAAGAGCGCACCGATAAGACGGCCGAGCTGGAGAAGCGGACGATCGACATCGAGCGCGAGTGGACCGAGATGGAGTCGAAGGTCAAGGAGGAGGCGCGGACGCCGACCGGCGGGCTGCGCGCCGAGGTGAAGGAAGACGTCGCGAACGTTCGCGAAGCGGTGGCGGACCTGAAGACGACGACTCCGGAGAACTGGTGGGAGCGGCACGAGCGCGCCCTCGAACAGACAGCCGACGATATCCGGGCCGACGTGATGCGTCTCGCGCAGCGCAAGACGCTGCCGGAGCCTGAGGTGAAAGCGGAGCCGGTAGGGACGTCAGGGTTCGATCAGCGACGCAGCCAGTTCATCAACCGGGTGCGGGCGCGTGTCGACGCCATGGAAGAGGCTCTCCACAACGTGAAGGGCGATGGTGCCCTCGACACGGAACTGGAAGATACGCGAGCCCGCATCGACAAGCTGCAGGGCGATCTCGACAACCTGCGGAATGTGTCCCAGGACGAGTGGTTTGACGTCAGCTCGGAACGTGTCGGTGAGTACATCGACAGAGTCGAACGATCGATCAGCCGGCTGGACGACGATCGCGCAGCAGGTTCTCGCCGGCCGCAGTAGCGTTCTTGCGCACGGCGAACCTTCCTCGGCACGGCGCGCCGACTCGCCCGCGTCGGCGCGCACGTCTGAGTCCGGAGGGATTCGCGCGTAACCGCGGCATGGATCCCCCCCAGAGTGCCCGCGCCGGCCTTGGAAATCTATCCAGTGTTCAGCTACGGACGATGGTCGTACTCCCGGCTGACGGTGCCCGTCTGTCTCGCACAGGCGCTGTTTCCGCGGCGAGAGCTTCGCGGGGGTGCAGGGCGAAGGTAATGGGGCTGTCGAGGGCATTGGCCCAAATTCAGTCCGCAACGCTGCTCGGCGGGAGCCGTAGAGATTCTCAGAGTGCGGCCGATACGTGTGATGTCGGTGGCCGCTTCCTTCCGAAGACGCCAGATACTTCTTGGGCTGTTGACCAACCATAATAAAAAGGAGTGCATATGTTGTGGGTGAGCATTGTCGGCGTCGGGCTTGCCGCGGGCGCGGTGAAGATGTTGCTACGGCCGCGTCGTGCCACGGTGACTGTCGATCGCGTCAGCGACCAGTGGTTGATCGAAAACCGCGTCGACAGGTTGTAATGCCTGTCCGGTGAGCCTCGCGGGCTCCTGTTCGCTTCCACCGCGCCAGCCGAACCGGCGACGTTCACCCAATCGTCATAATCGAGGGAACGTTCGGCGAATCCGGCCGGCGCGCCACCTTCACGAACAGGAGTCGTGCGATGTTCAAACTGGTTGCAGGTTCAGCTCTACTGCTCGGCATCGCGACGGCCACGGCCGCAAGGCTGTGGTCGGCGCAGCTGGTCCCCGCTCCGGCGGACCTTCGGTTCAGGCTGGTCGGCGACGAACCGATCGCCGGCCCCGATGGCCGCAGTACCGTGTCACGGTCGAAGGTGCTGGTTTTCAGGGACATGAAAACCGGCGAGTGCTACGTCACGTTCGTCCTGGCGTCGGGCACGTCGACGGTCGGCCAGGGTCCATGTGCCCACGAAGAGAAGTGACGCGTAGCCGTCTATCTTGGAGCCGGCCCGGCATTGGCGAACGCCGCAGTCGGCGTCGGCTCGAGGCCGCGCCGCGCCCACTCATCGATCGCCGGACGCGTCCACCCAGTCGAGACACCGCAGGTTCTGTTCGCGGGTAATCGGCCGCACGCGGTCCTCGCGCGCGCCCGAGCTCGCCAGCAATCTCCCCGAACACGGAGGCGGCGCCGGTGGAAGCGCCGGCAGCTGGCGCGGGATTCTTCAGCAGCGCCAGGACCGCGCGGGCATGTAGAGTTCCGCCGGCGCCGCGCCTCTGCTAGCATTCGCCTGTTGAAAGCGATTTCCCGCATCGCCAAGAGGCACCGGGTATGCGCGTAGAATCCAGTGCGATCGCGACGGGGGGAGCCGTCGGGCCAGAACGGCTTGCCGTGCTGCACGCGCTGGAGCAGAAGATCCTGTGGCTCGCCGTGTGGATGATTCACCACGCGAATCACATCCGCCCGAAGCAGGACGGCCTCAAGGTCGGCGGGCATCAGGCCTCCTCGGCGTCGATCGCCACACTGATGACGGCGCTCTACTTCGACGTACTGCGTCCCTGGGACCGCGTCGCCGTGAAGCCGCATGCCAGCCCGGTCTTCCACGCGATCCAGTATCTTTTCGGGCGCCAGCCGCGCGAGAAACTCCAGCGCTTCCGCGCGCTCGGCGGCGCGCAATCCTATCCTTCGCGCACGAAGGACACCGACGATGTCGATTTCTCGACTGGATCGGTCGGGCTCGGCGTGGCGATGACCAGCTTTGCGGCGCTCGTGCAGGATTACGTGCGGATGAGGGAGCCTGCGCCGCAGACGGTGCCGCAGGGGCGCATGGTGGCGCTCTGCGGCGACGCCGAGTTCGACGAGGGCAACATCTTCGAAGCGCTGTACGAAGGCTGGAAGCACGATATCCGCAACGTCTGGTGGGTGATCGACTACAACCGCCAGAGTCTCGACACGGTCGTGAGCGATCGGATTTTCCAGCACATGGACTCGGTCTTCCGCGACATGGGCTGGAACGTCGTCACGATGAAGTACGGACGGCTGATGGAGCAGGCGTTCGAGCGTCCCGGCGGCGACGCGCTCCGTGCGTGGATCGATGCATCCCCCAACGCCCTGTATTCGGCGCTCGCCTTCACCGGGGGCGCGGCGTGGCGTGCGCGGCTCGAAACCGACATCGGCGACGTGAGCGGAGTCCGCCAGCTGCTCGACGAGCACGACGACGCCGCGCTGCACCGGCTGATGACGAACCTCGCCGGCCACGACCTCGAGACGGTGCTGGATGCGTTCCACGGCGTTGCCGACGACCGGCCGACGTGTTTCATTGCCTATACGATCAAGGGGTACGGGCTGCCGTTCGCCGCGCACAAGGACAATCACGCCGGGCTGATGACGCCGGAGCAGATGGAGGCGTTCCGGCGGCGCATGAATGTCCGCGACGGCGAGGAGTGGGAGCCGTTCGCGGGACTGGACCTGCCCGCGTCGCTCGTCGCCGACGCGATCAGGTCTGCGCCGTTCAACCAGCCGTTCACCCGCTGTTACGACGCGCCGCGCGTCGCGCTTCCGGCCCGGATCGAGCCGCCGACCGGCGCGCGCATGTCCACACAGGAAGGCTTCGGCCGCCTGCTGTCGAACATCGCGCGCGAACATCCGACGCTGGCGGACCACATCGTCACGACGTCGCCCGACGTCACCATTTCGACGAGCCTCGGCTCGTGGGTGAATCGCCGCGGCGTCTTCCACCGGCATTCGCGCGTGGATGTGGACGCGCAGGCGCAGGTGGCGTCGCCGCAGAAATGGACGGTGTCGCCGGCCGGCCAGCACATCGAGCTCGGCATCGCGGAAAGCAACCTGTTCATCCTGCTCGGCGCGCTGGGCCTGTCGGCTCCGCTCTTCGGCGCCCGGCTCCTGCCGATCGGAACGGTGTACGACCCGTTCATCAGCCGCGGCCTCGACGCCTTGAACTACGCCTGCTATCAGGACGCGCGGTTCATCCTCGTGGGAACGCCCGCCGGCATCACGCTCGCGCCCGAAGGCGGCGCGCATCAATCCGTGCTCACGCCCCTCGTCGGCATCGGCCAGCCGGCGCTGACGGCGTTCGAACCGGCGTATGTCGACGAGCTTGCCGAGATTCTCCGCTGGAGTTTCGATCACCTGCAGGACGAGGACGGCGGGTCGGTCTACCTCCGCCTCTCGACGCGGCCCGTCGCGCAACCGCAGCGCGAGCTCACAAGCGAGCTGCGGGATCGGATTCTCGAAGGCGCGTACTGGCTCGCGCCGCCGGACTCGGACGCCGAGCTCGCGATCGTGGCCTGCGGCATGGTCCTGCCCGAGGCAATCGAAGCGCACAGGCAGATCCTCGAGGACATCCCCGCCGCCGGGCTGCTGATCGTCACGTCGGCGGATCGGCTGCATCGCGGCTGGATTCACAGCCAGCGGACGAACGGCGCGTTCCATGGAGCGCCGTCCTACATCGAACGCCTGCTGTCGGCGCTGCCCGCGTCGGCCGGACTCGTCACGGTGCTCGACGGGCATTCGGCAGCGCTGTCGTGGCTCGGGTCGGTAGCCGGCCACCGCGTCGTCGCCCTCGGCGTCGAGCGTTTCGGACAGTCGGGGGACATCAACGATCTGTATCGCACCTACGGCCTGGACGCCGACGCGATCGTTGGCGCGGCGGCGCGTCTCTGCGTGCGCAATTCCCACCGTTGATGGAAGCGATGCGGCGAGCCTTCTCACTCTGAAAAAGCGGAGACGTTCGAGCCCATCCGGGCCATGAACGCCTCAGCCCACGCCGATATGAAACCGCTTCCCAGCCACGCGCGGCATCGTTAGCTGCACGCACCTTCGCTGTCGAGTCGACCGACCTCGACCGGAAATCAACGGCACATTCCGTGCTGCGCATCGGCCACGTGGCACCGGCCGACGATCGCACTTTTCCCGGTGCCGGGAGGCTGCATGTATCACCATGTCAAGAAACTGATGTACACCGTGCGTGTTGACACTCCGGATCCGAAGTTCGGCAACATGCTCCTGGAACAATTCGGCGGCGCCAATGGAGAGCTCGCTGCGGCTATGCAGTATTCGGTTCAGGGTCTGAACTGCGAGGATCCCGAGCGCAAGGACCTGCTGATGGACATCGGTACCGAGGAGCTGAGCCACCTCGAGATCGTCGGTGCGCTGGCGCGCCTGCACCTGAAGCCGATGAAGTTCGATCGCGAGCACGCGGAAGCCGACCCGCTGATTGCGATCGCGGGCGGCGGGGGAGTCAGCCTGTTCAACTCGCAGGGCAACCCGTGGACCGCCGACTACTTGAAGATAACCGGCGAGCTCGACGTCGACCTGCGCAGCAACATCGCCGCCGAGGCGCGCGCCAAGATCGTTTACGAACGGCTCATCAACTTCACCACCGACGCGGGCACGAAAGACGCGCTCCAGTTCCTGATGACCCGCGAAATCACGCATATGAAGGCGTTCAGCGTGGCGCTGGAGACGATGAACAAGCCACGGTTCATGATCGGCAGGATTCCGCCGACCGCCGGACTGGTCGATCAGTTCTTCAACACGTCCACCGGTCAGGGCGAAGACGGCGAGCTCGACGCGCGCGGGCCGTGGAACGAGGGTGAAGAGTTCCACCTCGTCGAGGCTCCGGCTTTCCAGGAGCTGACCCGAACGGGTGGAGCGGCCGGAGGCCACGCGGCTGTAGACGATCGAACCACCAGTACAGCGGGGGACCCCGAAGCGATCGAGGAGCTCCTGATCGAGCAGCTCCGCGATCTGCTCCATGCGGAGGGGCAGCTCGTGAAAGCCCTTCCCCGGATGGTCAAGGCGGCGCGCGGCGAAACGCTGAAGTTCGCGCTCGAGCATCACCTCGAGGAGACGAAGCTACAAGCCGAACGCCTCAAGGAGGTATTTGCGCTCGTGGGCGTTCCGGCGAAGACCAAGCCGTGCAAGGGGATGGCGGGCCTCATCGAAGAGGGCGAGGATGTGATCCAGGAGAACAAGTCGCAGGACGACGTCTCGGCCGACCTCGCCCTCATCGCGGCGGCGCAGAAGGTCGAGCACTACGAGATCTCCGCGTACGGCACGGCCAGGACGATGGCCGGGCAGGTCGGTCTGCCAGCGGTCGCTGAGCTCCTGAACAAGTCGCTGGCCGAGGAGGAAATCGCCGACAATCTCATGACCCAGCTCGCGCGCGAGTTGATGTCCGAGTCGCGGACTGGCATGACCAAAGAACCGAAGCGTGCGCGGGTGCCTGCCGGCGCACACCGGGATCACTAGGCCACCAGCGCAGCGTAGCCGGTGAATCGGTACTGACGACAGACGTACAACGCAGAGGCCGCAGAGCACGCAGAGGATCGTCTGGAATGATTCTCCCTGCGAGCCCAGCGCACTCTGCGTTGATCGTCGTCGTCGGCCAGGTCACGCACAGCATGCGGGCCCGCAGCAGCTCCGGGTCTGCGGCTTCCGGGCGCGGACGAACGCGCTCGCGAATTTCCCGTCCACCTCCCGCGCGAGGCGCTCCACGTCGACGCCGCTTTCGGTCAGAAACGCGCGCGCATCGTCAACCTTGTAGATGCGCCACGGCTCGACGTCGACGTCCGTAAAGCCTGCGGCTTTCAGCTTCACTCCGTACTCTGACTCCTCCAGAGCGCCGGCGATGCACCCGACCCACAGCTCCATGCTGCGGCGGACGTCCATCGGCACCGCGCCTCGAACCACCACGTCCGAGACGGCAAAACGGCCGCCCGGTTTGAGCACCC
>WUUC01030338.1_pt1 | contig 16350 bp, 9 predicted proteins | sample 6278441 | NCBI WGS metagenome assembly WUUC01 (sample SAMN13675441, study PRJNA597444) | soil metagenome | isolation source: soil | place: USA: Washington | collected 2017-10
CTTCTTCAATGTTCTCCTCATCAGCGGGTACATAGTCCTTGGGCGCCAAAATGAGATCCACAGGGTCACCCACACGCACGGAATCGCCAGGAAGGGGATTTTGCTTAAAAACGAAAACTTCGACACCGGTCGTATCTACATCTTCCGGTATTTCAATACTGCCGAGGTGCAGGTTCCAACCGGCCAGTTTAAACTTGGCGGTTTCAAACGGGTCTCCCATCAGATCACCGATCGTAAAATCAGCCGGGCCTTTACCATCACCAACAACGAGATCGATCACTGATCCTTTAGGGATCCGGGTTCCCGCTTCAATCTTGCTACCGTTAAATCTCATCTCTCTTACGATATGGAAGAACGGACTTGCTTCGTAAATTCTTCTCCCGGTTTTAAGGCCATTGCTTTTCAGAATTGCCTGCGCGTTGATCAATGAACTCGGACTTGCTACGTTCGCAAGATCAGGAACAGGCACTGTCGGGGGAAGCACCTGGTTCACGGAGATGTAGATCATTCGGTTCTCCTTAACCGTCGAACCAGCTTTTGGATATTGGCGCAACACGGTGAGCGGTGGAAATTCTTCGTGGTAAATCGAATCTTCTACTTCGAAGCGAAGCTCGCGTTCTTTCAGGAACGTCTCCAGTTCCTCGAGTTTCATTCCATGAAGGTCGGGAACGGTGATCGTTTCGTTGTGATTGGTATTGTTAGGCAGATAGATATAAAAATAAGCGATGGCCAGCAACGATACGATCGTGATGGCGATGACGAAATTAGCCAGCACGGCGCCAAGTGTACTCTGCTTGAAAAAATCTTTCAGCTTCATCGTTAGAATTTAAGCGACGATTCGAAATCGCGTTGAACCCGCCTTGTCTTTTCATAACGCGCGAATGCCAGTTCAATTAGTTTGGAGATCAACGCTGAAAATGAAATTCCGCGCTCTTTCCACATCATCGGATACATACTTGAATTCGTGAATCCCGGGATCGTATTGATCTCATTAATGAAGACTTCGCCATTCTTTTTCAGGAAAAGATCGACGCGTGAAAAATCTTCGCAAAAAAGTGCCTGGTATGCTTTTGTTGACACTTCGCGGATACGTGCAGATGATTTTTCGTCGAGCTTTGCGGGTACGTCGATCGTCACCGCCGCAGCATCAACATACTTGGCATCAAATGTATAAAAATCATACTTGTCGCTGATAATGATCTCACCTGGAAGAGATGCCTGCGGAGGATCATTACCCAGAATTGCGCATTCGATCTCGCGACCTTCTATAAATGTTTCGACGAGTATCGTGTCGTCATAACGAAAGGCTTCGTCGACTGCTCCTTTGAAATCGCTTTCGCTCTTTACCTTTGATATACCTACAGAAGATCCCAGGCAGGTGGCTTTCACCATAAATGGAACACCCAACTGCTTACTGATCTGATCGTAGTCAAGTGTGGACCGCTGTTCCCAGGTAAACGAGAGAAAAGGCGCTACTGGCAATCCTGCTTTTTCCAGCAAGCGCTTTGAAGTGAGCTTGTTCATTGAAACTGAAGAACCCAATACGCCCGTTCCGACCATCGGGATATCCATGGCTTTGAACACACCTTGAATGCTGCCATCTTCACCGTCTGTTCCGTGAAGTACTGGAAATGCAACGTCTATCGCAATCGATCTGCCGTTGGCTGAAGTCCATTCGGGTTTGCTGGCGTTCAATGTCAGGCTCATAGGATCGCCCTTTTCTATATCCTTGCTTACAGATGAAGTGAGGTACCACTTTCCCGCTGTAGAGATTCCGAAGAGGATGGGTTCGAATTTGTCCTTGTCGATGAATTCAAAAATGTTCCTGGCGGAGTTGATGGAAACGCCATGTTCCACCGACCTTCCTCCATATAATATTGCAACCTTGCTTTTTGCCATTTAAGGTGTGCGGGTTAACGGCACTTTGCCCCAAATATATCTTGTTTCCAGTTTATTTCAACGAATCCACTGTGCGCGTACGCGTCGTGCCTTTCAGTCGTCCCGCGGCGAAGACAGGGTACCTTACTGGCCGACGAACAGCTTTACTGACCCGCGTTCTGTGTTGGTTACGATCCTGGCGATGTAAACTCCGGTTGTCTGCCCAAGCAAGCTTACCGTGTAAGTTTGATTCAGAACATCAGGCAAAGTATTATCAATCACCACCTGGCCAATGGTGTTGTAAAGGACGAGCCGCACGTCCTGCTTTTCTTCGAGTTTGAAGGTGATATAGAACTCCGTAGGACTGAATTCCGATGAGTAGACAGACCAACGCTCGCTGATGACAGGCGGGTCGGGATCATCCTGAACAAAAAACTCGATGTCATCGAGGTAGAGATTATTACCGCTTTCGTTGCGGACAACGAACGCAAACCGCACCTGGTCCAATCCAGCGAAGTCGTTAATACTTAAATACTCTCTTGTCCAATGTGTGGCGAGATCAGGTTCCCATGCCGTACCGGACGTTGCATTCTGCAGCTGGGAGCCCGTCTTGATGAACACCTCATTATTATAGTGTTCCCCACAATCGGTAGAAACAAGCACGCGCAACGATTCACTTGCCGAAGGATGCTTTCCGTAACTCGTTGAAAAAAATAAGCTGCCCTGCGTGATATCTGACAGATCCATTACAGGAGATACCAACCAGGATTCCTGACCGATGATGCTGTTGGAAAACGCTTCATACACATATGACTTTCCAAAATTTGTTGTGGTTTGCTTCCACTTCTCCTGGCCAGGGTTGGCGAATACCGACCAACTCCCGAGTCCATTTTCAAATTTCTGGCGATGAGGGACAACCTCTATACTATTATTATAGACAATGTTGAACGTAGTGGTGTTGTTTGAGGGTGTAGCATCCTGTGAGACATCAGGATTAGCCACCGCAATAGATACGGTGTTATTACCTTCCGTAAGATTGAGTTGATCTAAACTAAACTGTTGTGACGCCCCGGATGCCAATTGAAGTCCTGTGAAAGATTGAACGGGCAACTGCTGCGTGCCAACCGACACCTGGAAGTTAAGCTTTGTGATCGGTGCTGTGCCAAGATTTTGTATTTCAATCGAAGGAGCGGGGTTATTTTTACAAATTACCGGACCTGGTGAAAGCAACGAGATAATATTTACATCGTCGAAGCTACCTGTTGCCACCTGTACGTTGTCGAGAAACAGATTATTGCCGTTGCCATTTGTTGCTTCGAAACGAAGTTGGATCGTTTGGCCCGCATAGGCAGATAACGATAAGATTTCACTGGACCATTCTGAAGCAGTAGGAGTGAAGGGATTTACTTTTTCACTTGTTGTCGCGAGCGCCGTTCCTGATTTACGATAGATCTCCGTGAACAGCGACGGATCGGTGCTGCACCCTGTACCCACAAGAACCCGGAGTGTTTCGTAATATACGTTCGGGAACGTTGCATAAGCCTTGTCGAACTTCAGCAGACTTCCTGCTGTGGAAGACAATTGATAATAAGGAGATGCCAGCAGGTCGACTGCCGAATCCGCCTGGTAATTATAGAAGTCGATGAACATTGCCCTATTGCCGGTTCCGGCGGCCACGTTTGTCCATGTTGTACCGTTATCAGCATTAATGATCTGCCAATCGGATGGGATAGAATTGAATGGCTGCGTGCTTGGCGGTATGATGCGAGCAACAATCTGTGCCGACCTGGAGATCATGTTATTAGCTACATCCTCGTCGGTGGTGCCATTGATTTGAATGAGCTCAAAGGCGATAAGGTTTGTGCTCGGTTCAGTCAGATCGATCGAGGCAAACTCCACCACGTTCTTTTCGAACTGATCGAGATCGAGTGCGAAGTCCTTTGTTTCAACAGCAACGTTGTTGAGCATGAATTGTACACGGGCTGCAGTTATTTTGGTGGTTCCCCTGTTTCTCAGCTCTACCCGTGGAACTATACCGTCGCCACATGATCGATCGAACGGTGCGATAATCTCGCTTACTTCCAGGTCGACAGAAAAAGTAACGGGTTCCTCCAATGCAGGTGAGGTAAGTAAACTTACACGTCGCGGGCTGTTCTCGAGGACATTGATCATGCGCGCCGTCTGCCCTTCGGTAAAGAGATTCAGGCATCTATCATCTGTATAGTCCATAAAATTCTGGAACATCTTGTTGTGTCCGCACGACATTGACGGATGCGATGGACATCCACGGGTGCGTTCATTTTGCACCGGTGTATCGTTCACATAATCGGTGGTACTGCACCCACCTTCGTTTCCGAAGATGTGAAGTATACCAAGGAAGTGACCGATCTCATGAGTGGCTGTTCTTCCTTTGTCGAATTGGCTCAAAAGGTTAAAGCCACCGGTACCGAAAGCCTGGTAGTCGACAACGACACCATCTGTTTCCCGATCGAATGGAGGATCGACACCCTGAAGATCGGTTTCCGGAAATTGGGCTAACCCCAGGAATGAATCGGAGAAGTTGACAACCCAAATATTCAGATAGTTCTCTGCGGGCCAATAACTTTGGGCTTTGAACAGACCGGTCTCATTGCCGGTATACCCGGACTTAGATCCCTGTACACGAACAATACCATTAGTAGGCAAACCATCAGGGTCTTGTTTGGCGAGCACAAATTCAATGTCGATGCTACCTGCAACCGCCGCGAACTCGGGAGGCGTTTGAGAAGCATCAGCGTTGTTGCGGTTGAAGTCGTCGTTGATTACCTGGATCTGTGATAGGATCTGCGCATCAGGTATATTCCTGCCCACACCAACAGGCTCTCCATTGTGAATGACATGTACCACAATGGGTATCTGGTAAACGGCTTGTGTACGCGAGCGATTATATTGTAACGACTTTCTCGTCGCGATTTTCTTTTGGAGCCAGTTTTCGAACCTGGCTTGCCGTTGCTGAAACCCGGGTTTGTTTTGCTCGTCGAAACCGCATCGCACCTGTGCCTGGAGGTCGATGAGCGGTGCACACACCAGCATCGCGAAAAGGAACCCCCGGTACAATCTCACAACGGTTTTGATGTTTCTGGTTAAACGCTTAAGGTAGCGCTGTTATTGAGCGCAATGCAGCCAATTAATAGGATGGAGGGCCTGAAGTGTAACCGGTGCGGACACGACAATCGACGGCCGGTTCAATTCAGCGGCGTGAGGTTCACCACTTCAATGGACTTCACTTCGGGGACAGACCGGCGTATGGCTTCTTCCACACCTGCTTTGAATGTCATTGTCGACATTGCGCACACACCACAGTTTCCCATGAACTCCAACTTAACGGTCATGTCTTTGGTGATCTCCAGCACTCTCACATTACCGCCATCTGCTTCGAGGTAAGGCCGGATATTGTCGAGCGATGTTTCTACGCGTTGTGCGATGTCTTCTTTCTTCATGATGGTGGTGTTTGTCGTCAAGCGCTCATCTCAACTTTCCGGGACTGAACAAAGTTAGCATTTCGGATGGCAATTTGTCGTGCCGCCGCTTCGGCAATTGCGCCGAATGCTTCAGCGACCGGACCTCCTTTCATAACAGCCGGAAGGCCACTATCGCCACTTTCGCGAATACCCTGAACGAGGGGGATCTGTCCCAGGAAAGGAACATCGAATTTGGCTGCGAGGTTCTGCCCGCCATCCTTGCCAAAAATGAAGTATTTGTTTTCAGGGAGTTCTTCGGGAGTAAAGTAGGCCATGTTTTCGACAACGCCGAGCACAGGAACGTTGATCTGTGGTTGACGGAACATCGCCAAACCCTTAGTCGCATCTGCTATTGCCACTTTTTGTGGCGTGGTAACGATGATGGCTCCGGTAACAGGAACAGTTTGCACCAACGTGAGATGAATATCGCTTGTGCCTGGCGGGAGGTCGATCAATAAATAGTCTAACTCACCCCAGTCGGCATCGCTGATAAATTGTTTCAAAGCTGAGCTGGCCATTGGACCACGCCAAACGATGGCATTCCCGGGAGGTGTAAGGAAGCCTATGGATAGCAACTTCACACCGTATTGTTCCAGTGGGACGATGATATTTTTTCCATTCACAACTTTTACTGAAGGTTGTTCATGCTCGCAGTTGAACATGAGAGGAATCGATGGCCCGTAAATGTCAGCATCAATTAACCCTACGGATGCGCCTGCTTGGGCCAATGCTACAGCCAGGTTGGTGGTTACTGTAGATTTTCCAACGCCTCCTTTGCCCGAGGCGATGGCAATAATATTTTTTACGCCTGGCAGAAGAGGTGCATTGTCGCGTAAGGTTGTCACCGACGATGTCATCCTGATATCGATCTCTATACCGGCACCCACCGCCTTCCGCACGGCATCCTCGCAGTTTTTGCGAATCAGTTCTTTTAGCGGGCATGCCGGGGTGGTGAGTACGACTGTGAACGATACTTTGTTTTCGGTAATCGCAATATCCTTGATCATCCCCAGGGTCACCAGGTCACGCTTCAGGTCCGGGTCGTCTACGGTAGAAAGGGCTTTGAGAATTTGGTCAGTTTGGGGCTTCATTCGATTAAAAACACGGCAATTTAAGGGGAAGTTCGACAACCCAAGTCCGGGTTACTGGTCCTGGTCCTTTACCAGGTCCATTTTTTCGTGCCCGACGCCAAATTTAGCCTATCCGGAACGGCCGGTGCATTCCCCTGACCAGGACCAGGACTATGACCAGGACTAATACTCAGTCTGTTGAAAAACACGTGCAAAACTTGTGGGTTCTTTCATTCGTTAGTGCCCTACATTTGATGGTTTAATGATCTCCCGCGATTCCATTGAAGAAGTAAAAAGCAAACTCGACATCGTCGATGTGATCAGCGACTTTGTGACCCTGAAAAAATCGGGCGCTAACTACAAGGCCCTTAGTCCTTTCTCAAACGAAAAAACGGCTTCTTTCTTCGTGGTCCCAGCGAAAGGGATCTTCAAAGATTTCAGTAGTGGTAAAGGTGGCGACGCGATTTCGTTCGTCATGGAGCACGAGAAACTCGACTATGCTGAGGCGATCCGGTACCTCGCCAAAAAGTATGGCGTCGATCTGAAGGAAACTAAACTGTCGGATGCTTCGCAAGCCGCACAAAGCGAGCGTGAAGGTTTGTACGTGCTCATGAACTACGCACGTGAGTATTACAAAGAGAAATTGTTGAGCAGTGAGGAAGGTCGTTCCATAGGGCTTTCCTATTTCAAGGAGCGGGGCATTAACGAACGCGACATTCAAAAATTCGACCTTGGGTATGCGCCTGATGGTTGGGAGAATTTTTCTAAGGATGCGATCCGTGCAGGATACAACAAAGAGTTGCTTGAAAAAACGGGTCTCATTGTTAAGAAGGAAGACGGTTCCACTTATGATCGCTTCCGGGGCCGCGTTATTTTCCCGGTGCACAATCTCACTGGAAAGGTCATTGCCTTTGGCGCCCGTATGCTGGGTAAGGATAAGAATCAGCCGAAATATATTAATTCTCCGGAAACAGAGATCTACCACAAGAGTGATGTACTCTATGGGATGTTCCAGGGCAAGAATGCCATCCGCCAAAAAGACAATTGTTTCCTTGTTGAAGGATATACCGATGTTATCTCGATGCATCAGTGTGATGTCGAGAATGTCGTTGCTTCATCCGGTACTGCGCTTACCGAATCGCAGATCAAACTGATCCGGCGTTTTACCGAGAATATCACGGTAGTGTTCGATGGTGATGCTGCCGGGATAAAAGCAGCACTTCGCGGTATCGATATGATACTGCAAGGGGGACTCAACGTTCGTGTTGTCTTGATCCCCGATGGCGATGACCCCGACAGTTTTTCAAAAAAGAAAGGAACAACTGGTTTTCAAAAATTCCTTGCGGAGAATACGAAAGACTTTGTGTCGTTTAAAGCCGGTCTTTACGCGCAGGAAGCCGGAGGCGATCCGATCCGCAAGGCCGAGTCGATAAAAGAAATAGTACATAGTATCGGCATGATACCTGATCCGGTTAAAAGGTCGGTATACATCCAGGAAACCAGCAAGTTGCTTGCTATTGGTGAGTCCGTTCTCTTTTCGGAATTGAACAAAATTCTGATCGCGGAACGAACAAAGCGGCAGAAAGAAAGGGTAGCTTTTCCCGAGTCGGAGCTGGTAGCAGTCGAACCAGAACAACCAAAGGAAACGCTTGACCATTCCAGGATCGTACAACTTCAGGAGAAGGAAACAATACGGTTGTTACTTAACTATGCTGACAGGAAGTTGCTGGATCAGGTCATGGGAGTATTTCTCGTGAATGAACTTGAGGATGTAACTTTCAGCAATCCGGTATATAAGGAGATTTTCGATCAATTCGTTGATTCTACAAAGAACGACGAAATCATAACGAGTGACTACCTTATTTCGAACGGAAGCGAAACGATTAAGTCGGTGGTCGCGGAACTGGTGGTCAGGAAACGGAGAATTAGTCCGCATTGGGCATCAAAGTACAAGATCTACATACCCGACGAAGAAGACGACCTGGAAAAAAACGCGAGGGAGAATATTAACCTGCTGAAGTACAGGTTGATCTTATCGTGGATACAGACGAATAAGGAGATGTTAAAAACAACGCGCGACCCGATTGAAGTTGATACTATCCTGATCAAACTTGAAGAATTGAATCAAGCCGAAAAGGCAGTTGCCAGCGAACTGACTATAGCGAGCGGCGTATACTAGTACCGGCTCCGTCCCATGTGGCCACGGTGAGTTTGTTTTACTTCCCTGGGGCTTTTTGATGCTCATGAATTGTTTTACCGGAACCAGGAACCAAGAACCAGGAACATCTACGCATTGTTATTGGAAGGGAATATTAAGGATATTTGACCTATGAACGAGCCTATCAGAATCGACAGCATTGAAGAAGCGATTGACGACATCAAAAACGGCAAGGTGATTGTCGTTGTGGACGACGAGGATCGGGAAAATGAAGGCGACTTTGTCTGTGCGGCCGAATGCATAACCCCGCAGATCGTCAACTTCATGGCCACCCATGGCCGTGGACTTATTTGTGCGCCTATTATCGAGGAACGGTGTGAGGAACTCGGCCTGGATTTAATGGTCGGGAAAAATACTGCGCTGTACCAGACAGCGTTTACAGTTTCAGTGGATCTTATTGGCCACGGATGCACAACGGGGATATCCGCGCACGATCGCTTCAAAACGATCAAAGCACTTGTCGATCCGGAAACAGATCCCGAAGAACTCGGGCGACCTGGTCACATTTTTCCGTTAAAGGCGCGGAAAGAAGGCGTGTTGCGAAGAGCAGGTCATACGGAAGCGTCGGTAGATTTTGCAAGGCTCGCGGGTTTTCGCCCTGCAGGGGTGCTGGTTGAAATATTGAATGAAGACGGTACCATGGCCAGGCTGCCGGACCTTCGTAAGATTGCAGATAAGTTTAACCTGAAGCTGGTGACGATCAAAGATCTCATCGCCTACAGGATGAAAACTGAGTCGCAGATCCGTCGTCATATCGATGTGAACATGCCGACAGTGAATGGCGACTTCACGCTGGTGGCTTATGAAGAAATTGCAACGAATGAGATTCACCTGGCACTGGTAAAGGGAACGTGGGAGAAAGATGAACCCGTTTTGGTTCGCGTACACTCTTCGTGTGTTACCGGCGACATCTTCGGTTCGTGCCGTTGCGATTGCGGATCGCAACTGCAGCATGCGATGCGTATGGTCGACAAAGAAGGAAAAGGCGTGGTGTTATACATGAAGCAGGAGGGACGAGGTATTGGATTGCTGAACAAGTTGAAAGCATATAAGTTACAGGAGCAGGGATTAGACACCGTGGAAGCCAACGTACAGCTGGGTTTTGAAATGGACAGCCGTGACTACGGTATTGGGGCGCAGATCCTTCGCGACCTGGGCATCACGAAAATAAAACTCATCACCAACAACCCGAAAAAGAGAGTTGGCCTTATGGGATATGGCCTGGAAATTGTTGAAAACATTCCGATCGAGATTGCGCCAAACCCCCACAATGAAAAATATTTACAGACCAAGCGCGATAAACTGGGACACTCGATCTTAAAGCGTTAGATGAGAAACGTTATCCTTTTGTTGTTGCTCGCGACCGGTGCTTATGCACAGGACTTCTCGTTCGAATACTGGCATAAAGGAAAATTGGTTACTGAAACGAGTGACACGCTGAAAGGCAGTATCATGTACAACCTCCAGACTAATATCATACAATTTCAAAACGATACACGCGTCGAAGTTTTCACGGCCAGGAAGGTGCTGTCGTTCGAGATCTTTGATGCGTTGACAAAACAGTACCGGCAGTTTTTCTCGTTACCCTACGCCGACAGCAAAGGCCAGTATAAAGCGCCAAAGTTCTTCGAACTGATCGTCGAAGGGAAGATGACCGTGCTCTGCCGCGAAGCCCTCGAGTATAAGACCTACAACTCTTTCAGTTACTACGGCAGCATGACGCGCCTCGTTGTCGTCAATCATTATTTTACGCTGGATGACAAAGGCGACCTCATGGAATTTGTTGGAAAGAAAAATGATTGGTTGTACATGTTTGGTAACTACGGCGATGAGGTGCAGCGATTTGTGAAAACCAACAGACTTGATTTCGATGAAAAGAACGATCTTGCCAAGATTGTTGGATATTATAATTCATTATTCGAGAAATGAGCAGACCTCTGATCCTCGTCTCTAACGACGACGGGATAACTTCGCGCGGGATCAACCACCTCGTGACGATCATGAAAGAACTTGGTGATGTTGTAGTTGTTGCGCCAGACGCACCGCAGTCGGCTATGGGGCATGCCATCACCATTGGGGATACGCTTCGGCTTACAGAAACATCGGTCTTCGATGGCGTACGCGCCTATGAGTGTTCCGGCACACCTGCCGACTGTGTGAAAATGGCAAGGCATTTTGTGCTGAAAGCGGATCGGGAACCGGATATTATTGTAAGTGGTATCAATCATGGAAGCAATACATCCATCAGTGTACTTTATTCGGGAACAATGTCGGCAGCAATTGAAGGAGCGATAGAAGGAACACCCGCCATTGGTTTTTCCTTAGCAGATTACAATCACGCGGCTGACTTTTCCCATACCACTGAATTTGTTCGTCAAATCACGCAACAGGTACTGGCAAAAGGTTTACCGAAAGGCGTTGCGCTCAACGTTAACCTTCCTCCGAAGCGCAACGAAAAGATCAAAGGGATCAGGATCTGTCGCCAGGCAAACGCAAAATGGGTGGAGGACTTCGATCAGCGTTTCGACCCCAATGGACGACGCTATTTCTGGATGGTCGGTAACTTTGTGAACTTCGACAAAGGTGAAGACAACGACGAGTGGGCCATCGCCAACAATTATGTTTCGGTAGTTCCATGCCAGTTCGATCTAACCGCGCACTCGGCTATTCCTGTCCTCAACGAGGAATGGGACATATTGGGTTAATTTGAAATACCATTAAATCCCCTGTCTTAAGCGATATACGCTCCGCCACCATTTCATAGTTTCGGTGAAACCGCCCAACTATGAGAGGTCTTTTGATAGCCCTGTTGTTCTTCACAACGGTGTTTGCGCATGCCCAGACAGCGGTCATCAACGGATTCGTTACCGACAATACAACCGGGGAGCCCCTTCCTTTTACACACGTATTTCTAAGCGGTACCACCATAGTCGGTGTGACGGACCAAAGCGGGCAGTATTTCCTGCGCGACGTTCCGTATGGGAGTTACCAGCTTGTCTCCAGTTTTGTCGGGTACCATCAGTACACATACAATCTTTCTGTGAACAAAGCGGAGATCAGGTTAGGATTGCGACTCATTCCACTTGTACAGGACCTTGAGAATGTTGTCGTCGCAGTAAAGGAAGACAAGGAGTGGAATAGAAATCTTAAAACGTTCAAGAAGTATTTTCTAGGGCAAACCCAGAACGCAAAGCGTAGCGAGATCGCTAACCCCTGGGTAATTGATTTTGAAAAGAAGGGAAATGAATTAAAAGCACGCAGCCCGGAACCTGTAGAGATCGTCAATGAATCGTTGGGGTATAAACTACTTTTCTTTCTGCAGCAGTTTGTTGCATCACCTAACGATTATTCTATCATTGGCCCCGTAAGTTTTTCACCAATGACTGATGCGGCCAGGGCGGCTGAATGGGAGTCAAACCGGTTGAAAGCGTACCAGGGATCGCAAAAACATTTTCTGAAGTTGTTGTTTTCCAAAGAAAGCGGTAAGGCCGGGTTCAAGTTGTTTGTGGCGATAAATGCCCTGGCTGATGAAGAACGTACGTTATCATTCGAACGGGACCTTGCTACGCGTATTAAACCAGCCAACCTCGATGCGCTCGTACATGATCAGCCCAATGGCACGAAGGGATTGGTGGCCAACAACCCCGTTGAAGTTCATTACGAATATGGTCAGGATCATGAGCCGCTGTATAAGGACGTGCTCCACCAGGTATCGTGGATACAATCCCGTACAGGATTTGTTCGATTCGACGCAGATGGAAATATTCTCAATCCACAGGACGTAACAGTGGTGGGCTACTGGAACAGGTTGAGAGTGGCGGATATGCTTCCGTTGGATTATCAACCCGCTGGAGTTATTGCGCCTCAACCTGCAGCGCCCGAAAAATTACAGATCATTACTGATCGTGATTGGTATCATCCTGGTGACGTTGTTTGGTATTCGGTAATCGTTGCCGGTCAGAGTAAACAAGGTGTGGGACTTGGCGTTCACGTCGCGCTTACGGATTCAACCAACACGGTTCTTGGCCGCCGCCTCGACCCCGTTGATAGTCGCCGTACAAGTGGACAATTCAAACTGCCCGCGCAAAAAGGCGCTTATTTTTTAACTGCTTTTACCTCTTCTTCCTATGGCCGGGGTGAGATTTTTATGAAACCACTGTTGATCATAGCGCCAGGATTTGCCGTTACATGCAACGACCGGGATGATCCAATCACCAAATTCACAACGAAGTTAACGACTGAAACCGATAGTGCCGGCGCGCGCATCGGCGTAACGGTGCGTGACACCGATCAGGACATGATCAATGGAAATTTTATTGTTTCCATTTCTGCTGTATCCAATCAATGCGAATGCCTCGACGATCGTCCTGTAAAGTTTAAACCGTCTGCACCGGCAGACATCAACGAGGGAGTGGCCAGGGGAACAGTCACAAACAGGAAAGGAAAACCCCTTTCGGGAAGATTGTTATTTTTTACCGACAACCTTTCTTTCTCGATTGAAAAGAACGTGGCCGCAGATGGCCGCTTCGAGCTCGCCGACCTTGTCAGCTTTGATTCAACAAGCTGGTTGGTGCAATTCATGAACATGAAGAACAAACCTGTGTCTGATTTTAATGTCGTATGGGATAAGACGTCAGAACCTGTTGCTATTCCTTCACTGGCATGGCAGGTGAAGTGCCGGCTCATTCAACAACCGCTGAGTAAATTGATGACAGCAAAGCAACTTACGGAAACAGGATTTAAACCGGTCGATAGTGTCAGGTTATTGAATGAGGTCACGGTTACAGGACGCAGGGTGAGTGAATCGGCGAAGCCGGTCTTTCGCACGTTTGGCCAACCGCAGCACGTGATCAGAGGCGACGAGATGACAAATAACCCAGCAGGTGTCAATGTTCTTAACGCCATTAATGGACGATTCCCTGGCCTGCGGATGAATGAAAGCCTCAACTCATGGGACGGCAATAAAACGACTACGATGATTCGCGGTGCCAGCGCATTAAGTCAATCTGGTGGAGAACCCCCGTTGGTGATTGTTGATGGCATTCCATACGATCAGTTCAGCCAGGCCTTGGACCTTCTTCAAATGATCCCGATGTCGGATGTCGATAGGGTAGAAGTTCGCACCGGGCTCTCGCCGCTGGTAGGCGTAAAGCGTACCAATGGTGTTATTGCTGTGTACACCAAACGAACAGGTGAATATTTGAAGAATATGCCTGCTGCTTCGGCAGCGCCGAATCCGTTTGTGAAGAATGTTTCGATTCATGGGTACTCAATACCCGGCCAGTTCGGGCCGAAGGATGTTACTTTCAATACGCTGCATTGGGATCACCAGGCACTCTTTGTGAATGATGCGGCATACAACATCAATGTCGGCAGTGAATTTCCCGATGAGGTGTACGTGACGATAGCAGGTTTCTCGCCGGAGGGGGATGTGATTAGTTTCCGGCAGCGGGTGAAAGTTGATTAGAAGAGATTTCACGAGAAGGCGCAAAGAATCCGGGTGTTGAATGCGGTCGCGTGTGATGTTCACCTTCGGATAACGGTGAATCGTGACATCTGATGGTCGTCCTTTAACTGCCCTAACTTCGCTTGAGGGGATTGCTTCCCGCCTTCACACATGCCCGCCCGGCTCGCAACAAATGTTTACGGAACGTTCGCACCTCCGCAGAATCTGTCACTTTGTATTTTTTTTGCGCCTTTGCGTGAAATGCATTCTTCGTGTTTTTTTCGTGTGCTGGCATTACACAGGATCCACATCGAACTGGATCTTCACCTGCCTGAATTCTTTCTGGTTATTTACCTGGTGGGCAATAGCAAGAAGTTTTTCTTTGATATCGGGCAGTTTGCCTTGATTGCGCGGTATTTTGAAGAGCACGGTTTTGAGGTATTCATTGCGGATACGGTTTACCATCGGATCACCGGGCCCAAAGATCCGTGCCTGAGTGATTTTGGTTCGTGATAGGTTCGTAAAGATCAGAGCGGCACCCGCAGCAATTTTTACATCCGTGTGTTTGATCGTTGCCTGGATCAACCTGCTGTACGGCGGATAGAAGTGTTCTTCGCGGTCGCGCAGTTGCCATTCGAGAAAGCCCGTCTGGTTATTCGTTTTAACGAAACCAAAAAGTTCGTGCGCACTGTTAAACGTCTGGATCACGACCCGGCCTTTGGTTTCGCGCCGGCCCGCGCGCCCGCTTACCTGGGTGATAAGTTGGAACGCTCGTTCATAAGAACGGAAGTCGGGAAAGTGCATCATCCGGTCTGCATCAAAAATACCTACGAGCGAAACGCGGTCGAAGTCAAGGCCCTTAGTCACCATTTGGGTGCCGACTAATATATCGGTTTCGCCATCCTGGAAGCTATCGATGAGGGCTTCATAACCACCTTTGGTCCTGGTGGTATCGTAATCCATTCGTTTTATTTTCGCTTCTTCAAAATGAGTCTGCACGTCCTCTTCAAGTTTTTCTGTGCCGTAACCCATGGTTAAAATACGACGCGACTCGCACACCGGGCATTTCTTAGGCAAGTCTTCCCGAAAGCCGCAATAGTGGCAAACGAGGGCGTGACTAAACTGGTGATAGGTAAGGCTCACATCGCAGTTCACACAACGTGGTATCCAGCGACAATCTTCACATTGAACGACCGGTGCATATCCCCGGCGGTTCTGGAAGAGGATCACCTGGTTTTTATTCTTCAGGGTATCTTTTATCTCACGAAGAAGTATGGACGAAAAATCTCCTTTATTCGATTTCTGTCGACGCTCTTTCAATTGGTCCGCAAAAACAATATCAGGGAGTGTAGCTGCTCCAAAGCGTTCATCAAGTTTAACAAGCTGGAACTTTCCCGCTTTCGAATTGTACCACGATTCTGTTGAGGGTGTGGCGCTGCCCAGGATAACCTTTGCATTGTGATGCTGACCCATAACGAGGGCAACGTCGCGAGCATGATATCTCGGTGACGGCTCATGTTGTTTGTAAGATGGATCGTGCTCTTCATCTACAATGATCAAACCGAGATTGTCGAAAGGCAAGAACACTGCAGATCGTACGCCGACCACAAACTTGAACTTGCCGAGGAGAATACCGTTCCAGACTTCAACACGTTCTGCATCTGAAAAACGTGAATGATAGATCCCCATCGCTGAGCCAAATGTGCGTTGAAGCCGCTGAACAATCTGCGTTGTGAGCGCGATCTCAGGAAGTAAGTACAACACCTGCGAGCCGCCTTCGATCGCGCGCCGGATCAGGTCGATATAGATCTCGGTTTTACCGCTGCCCGTAACACCCATCAGTAGCACAGTGCCATGTGCATCGAACCCGGTGAGAATTTCATTGCGTGCCTTTTCCTGTTTCTCACTAAGCAGGAGTGGAGGCGCCACCGCGACATCCTGCGGATCGAACCTGGGTACCACCACTTCAAATTCTTCGAGGATCTTGTTCCTCACCAGCGTTGCCAACGAAGACTCGGAAATCTCCTCATCGAGGATATGCGACTTCTTAACACCTGTTTTGTTAAGGTCTGCGTTGTGGAAGACTGGAACAAGCTGGAGGTACTTTAGTAGTACTGCCTCCTGTTTGGGTTTGCCTTCTATCGCATGGAACATTTTCTCCATTGCCTTTTTGGAGGCAAATGATTCTTTCAGCCGAATCCGTTTCTCTTTTTTCGGACGATATTTTTCCTTCACTGC
>WUUC01131488.1_pt1 | contig 16349 bp, 30 predicted proteins | sample 6278441 | NCBI WGS metagenome assembly WUUC01 (sample SAMN13675441, study PRJNA597444) | soil metagenome | isolation source: soil | place: USA: Washington | collected 2017-10
GGAACGCGTTGTCCTTGTAGACATCAATCCCGACCTTCTCGTGGCGGATGGCCACAACCAAGAAGTCCGGTTCAACGATGGTCGTTCCTTGCCCGCTGTCGCCGGTGGTCTCGGATGCACAACCGGCGATGATCGCGAAGGTCACAAGTAGTCTGCGCATCATGTTCCTCCTGTACAGCCCGTGATTGCTTGCACGTGGCCGGTAGTCGAGTCGTATGTGAAACACGGGGTGACGTCGAAGTTCCGCCCTAGCGAGATGTTGGCGTTGAGGATAGCGTACTCGCGCAGCTCTTGGTTGATGAGCGCTGGCACGGCATCTACGGCATAACGGTGATTCCAGAGAACACTCCAAGCGTAGGCCCCTTTGCCTTCGCCGCCCACGCAGCCATGTGCCCACTGCGGGTCGCAAGCCTCGTAGACTCGGTTCCCAGCAGAATCGAGCGCTGCGGGACAGCCCGTCGTGTGGAGGCAGTCGTCATCAGCATGCCGCGCTTCATGGTAAATCGTAGCCGCGCGTTGAGGTGGGCCGTACTGGTAGTAAAACGGCATGTACAGCTCCGTTCGCTCGTTCATCTGATTCAAGCCCCAGAGGAAAGTTTTCGCAGATGCGCTTGGATCGTAGCAACTCGCTACAAGCTTCACGATGATCTCGGAGCTGAAGCAGTACGCCCAGTCAAGTGGGAAATCGTTCGGTTCGCAAGTCGGGTTTGCCCCAGCATCCCGCATAAGGAGCAGGCCGGCGAACGTCCTGCTCAGCGCTGTGTCGTCGTTACACGCGTCACCCTCAAGCCCGTACCCCTCCCAGCCTCCTTCGGCCATATGGAAGTGGTCCCATGTTTGGTCAATGCGTTCATCGTTGCACGACTGTGTATTAACGAACGCGTCTTGCCAGGCGAGCGGTCCAGGGTCCCTCGCGATTTGGCAGGCATTGGGGATTTGTGCGGAGACCGCATTCGCGGCGATCAACAAGGATGCAACGATCAGCGCTCTCATGGCTGCACCTTCCAGTTGCTAGGTCTGTCTGACATCAGCGCTCGCTCTTCGCTTTCAGGCAAGGAGCGGAACCCTGTGGGCAAAGCCTCCGCTCGTATAACGGCCATTAGCGCCTCGGAGGGTCCACCCCGAACAAGCAGCTCAAGGGCCAGCGGTCGCGTAACCGACTTATCCGCAGAGGTCAGGATGTCCGCAAGGTCAGACTCACTGTCCGGTAGGTGATCGAGCACACCAAGTGATGCCTCTAGCCGATTCACGTACTCTTCGTTGCCGGTTGTCTCCGCGACCCCGACAGCATCGGCGGCGGGTCGCGGTACGGGCTTGATCGCCTCGCGCATCAGAAATGCACGCGCCTCTGACGATCGTGTCTTGCGCGCCAGTCGCAACAGCTTCCAGCGGTCCCACGCGCTGCCGCTGGACTCGTAAGCGCTGATCAGCGTGCCCAGCGCTTCGGCCCTCGCGAAGAACTCAGACGGGTCGATCTCGTGTTGACGCCCAGGGCGCTCGATTTCCGCGAGGAAATGGCGCATTAGCGCCTCAGTGCTCGGCTGCGGTTTGGGCTCTGCTTTCGGGGACGACGAACACGCCGCCAGTAGGCACAGCCAAGTAAATAGGTATCGCATGATCCCCCTGATAGTTGTGGGTCAGACCTTTTCATGTTCGGTCGGCACGCTCAACAGTTTCGCGCTTAACGAGATGGGGGGCGTCGAAACCAAGGTCTCGACGCCCCCCAATGCGTGCCTCTCGCAAGGCGCTTACAGCTGATCTTGGTTGCGGCGACTCGGGTCTGCCCGATTCGGATCCTGCCGCTGCTTTTCATCCTCACCATCGGGGGTGCGGGTTGCAGGAACCGGAGCTTGGCTCGGCTCTGCTTGCCCACCGCCCTCGGGAGCGGGAACGATTTGACCGCCTGGACCTACGACACGAGGCCCGCCGGGATCGGGGACAGCAACGGGAGCCGGCGCTTGTCCGGGTGCGACCGGCGCCACGGGTGTTTGTTCCGGATTGATGAGGGGTGCGAAGGGCACGAAAGGAACACCTGGCTGCCCGGGCACGAAGTCTGGCGTCCGGATGGGCGCCCCTGGTTGAGAGGGGGAGTAAAACGGCTGCGTAGGCTCCGGTGCTGTGGGCTGTGCCGGCGTGACCGGCGTAGGCTCTGGCTGAGGCTGTTGCGGCTGCTTGGGATTGTCCTGACTCATGAGTGCGCTCCTAAAGTGTAAGCTAATCTACAAAGTATAAGGGCGCCGACACCAATGGTACCGACGCCCTCTATCAGTAGGAACGGGGCTGCCTACTTCTGCTCGCCCTGATCGTTCTTCTTACGATCGCGTTCCTCTTGCGCGGGGTCTCGAACCTCACGCCCGCCTTGCCCCTGGGCTTGATTCTGGCCCTGGGTCCCGGTCTGATTCTCGTTAGCATTTTGACGCTTGTCGTTATCTCGGCCCATGGTTGCTCTCCTTGGTTAAGCTAGGAATTTCGAAATAGCGTGACCGGCTACAGATTGCGGTTCTGCTCTTCGTCGGTGTCGCTGTTCTCGGCGGGCTCCTCGTCTTTACCCTCGTCGCGATCGGCCTTTTCCTTTGCGGCCTTCTCTTGATCGTTGCGGAGCTGAGTTGGATTCGTGCTGACGTGCCCGAGCCCCACCACGTATGGCGTGCCCGCATCGCGCTGAGCGAAGCGTGGATCACCATCGGGGATCGTTTGCGCTGGCTGAACAAAAGCCGACGCGCCCTGGCCCTGAATCGGCGCGCTCGAGATCGGGGGCACGCCCGGACCCTGCGCGGGTGCGTAGGATGGTTGCGTCACTGGCGAGTGTTGCTGATCGCCCTGATAACCCTCGTCACGCTTGTTTTCGTTGTCGTTGCTCATGGTGGCCTCCTGATATGTAAGGCGCGCCACAAGATGATTAAACACGCGCTCTCAGCGTGGCGGCATACTCGCCACAATGATGCAAAATGACGCTTGCGCAAAGCGACGATGATTCATGGCCAATTGAGACTATAAAAAGCGAGTCTACGGCTAGGAATGTAGAAATACCTGTATTCCCGCACTTTTGACGTTTCTAGCGGTGCTCGCGTCAGAGTACAGTCACGCAGCAATGGCAGCTGATGAAGGGGAGTTACCGGCGCACAGTCCGCTTGGTTCTCGAACCGAGCAGCACGTTATCAACGACAAGCTCGACCTAAAGGCTGAGCTGAAGAAGGCACGTGATGAGCGCGACGAGCGCTTTCGATTTCGTGCGCTTGTTGGTGCATTCGTTACCGGCTTCATCGTTTGCGACCTGATGTACGGCGGCAGGAACTGCCATCGTCTGCTGCTCTGGGTGGACTCGCTGATTCATCAGAATCCGTACGACTGAGGCAAAAATCAAACAGCCAGAGGAGTAGCGGTCTCACAACTCATTGAGGCTGGAGTGCTGGAGTGATGATCAACAAGACCTACGGACAAATCGCCTACGAGGCGGGATCGCAGTTCCTATTGACCAATCACCCTCCGGATGACCTACCCCCCGGAGGCTTCGAAGAGTGGCGTGACCTAGATCCTCCTCGGCAGCAGTACTGGGAGGCAGTCGGGCGCGCTGTAGGCCTAGCGTCGCTGCCGCTTACGGGCATGATACGATTTGAGCTGATCGATATCGGTGGTCGGCGCCTGGTCATGCTTGGAGCCCCGACCACTCTATCGGTGCAAGACGAGGGCTGCACGCTGAAGGTCTTCGTAGAGGGTGACGTTGGACGCCAGTGGCTGGCGCAGAACGATGTAACCAGCGACGCTACGAGTCGTGACCTAGAGCAGCTACGGGGTGCGATCAAGGCATTTGCGGATCATGAGCAGAACCACTCAGTGACAGCGGGCGAGGCATTTCGCTCCTTACTGAAAAAGGCGGGCCTATGAGAATCACTGAAACCCAAGATCAGGTTCGGCGCGACGTCGCAGCGGTTCGGGCCGCGCTTGCCACCTTGCGACACAAGGCGGACAAGACTCCGGTCGCAGAGGCCTACGTCACCTGGGCAGAAGATGCGCTGGGGCGGATCGAGGAGCTGGCGTACCGCCAAGCAGAGGGCATGCCGCGAGAGGCGCTGAACAATGCGATTCAGGGTGCAGCTAAGAGTGACGATTGATGTTGAGGCCGAGGATGGCCGGGATGCGGTCCCGGTTGCCCTTGGCTACTTCCAGGAGGCTATGGATTGGGCCACAGAGCACCAGCAAGGCGAATCAATCAAGGGCGTCGAATGGCGCCCTGAGATCTTAAGCTCGCTAGAACAGGGTGAGTGAGGGCACGCGCCGATCGCTGCTTGGGGCATCTACACACGAGCGCCCGGTGTAACAACTGGGGTGTCCAAAGTACATACCGAATCGGGCAGCATCTACGAGATTGAGCCCAACATAGGCGGCAATGGCTATCGTGTTCGACGCCTGGTCAATGGCGCTCCTGCTGCTGACAACGTCCGAGCGACCGAGGAGTGGCGCGAAGCTCTGGAAGTTACCCCGCCCATAGTGGGCCAGCCCATGATCATTGCGTGGGCGCAAGTTGGTGGCATCACGCAGTCTACGCTCACGAGCTATGTGGTATACGTTACGACCGATACGAACTGAAGGGGCAGCTTATATGAGCTACTGCCGTGCGGGTGAGGATTCAGACGTGTACGTGTACCCCTCGGGAAATGGCATCGTGTGCTGCAGTTGCCCCATGATCGGAGAGGACCTTGCGGTGACGAGTGCCTTGAACATGCTAACCCATCTTCAAGGCCACATGTCACGTGGTGACAAGGTACCGCGAGCCGCGCTCGAGCGGCTATTGCGCGAAGCCGGCTTCTTGGGTGATGCACCGCTCACGTGCCCAAATTGCTGTTGCACCGCCAGTGTGGAGACCACTGCTGTGGTCCAATGCTTTACATACGGGTTAGGCGCGGCTGCGGTTGAGTTGTCAGCCGACGTGCTGGTGCATAGGTGCACGTCCTGCGGCGAGGAATACACTGACGCTTACGGGGAGATCGCCCGTGACGCCGCCGTCCGTAAACATCTCGCAGGAGGGACCTGATGCCAGAACACTATGGTTGGCTGCTCGTTCTCGCCTTTATTATGGGCGGCGCTACCGCGGGTTTGTTTGAAAACCTGCGCTGGAAGTACAAGTACGCAAAGCTTTGGCTGGACATACAGAAGCTACGCAAGCAGATCATGGGCGGTGCACCTTGAATACCTGGGTCATGGTTGCCCTGTGGATTGCTTTCTTCGTGCTCGGCAGCGCATTCGGATCCACTCTTGCCTATAGGTACGTGAGCAAGACGGCTCACCAGCTAATGGCAAAAGCGTTGGACACGCAGACACCGAAGGATGTGATCGGGCTTGCGCAACTTGTAGCGAAGCGGATGGATATGCGCTTCACTGCCCTGGTGGTGGGCAATGATGCTAGTGAACTGCTTATGGCGGTTGCGGCGCCCAAGAACGTAGCTCAATCAGAGGAGCTGCAGTGGCTAGCTGAAGCGCTAGGCGATCTACACAAATCTGTTTCAGCGCAGGCGGCGAAAAAGCAGACGAACCACCAGACGCACTGAGGCCAGAGAATGATCTCGTGTGACCTAGCTGTAGTTCATGAACGAGTGCTCTTGATCGCGTTTCGGTTTTCATGGGCCATGCTATGCGTGTGCTGGAGTGTTGTAGTGTTCCACACACTTTGCGATCGGATCTCCGGCTGGCGACGGAAATAGGTTGACCGCGGGACCCTCGAGCGCCTCCAGCAAGCGTGGTCGACTTCAGGCGCTAGAGGCATCGGGTCCCGCAGTCACCAAGGGATTACACCAGAAAGCGCTTGCAACGGCGGCGCTACGGTGGTCATTTTCGACGGGGAGCCATGACGACCCAGACTGTCATACCCCGAGCCCAGCGGTTCGAGCGCGCAAGGCATGAGCTGACTCAAGCCATGAACGCCGAGAACGTATGTAGCTACGTCTTTATGACCACGACCATGGTGCTCGCGTGTCTGGGGACATCCATGCCAGCGACACTGCGGACTGTAGCTCTATCGTGTATCTGGCTGGCGCTGTTGACCTCGCTCACTGGCGTAGCCGTGCTCTCGCGAGCATGGTGGTGTGTAGAGCTAGCCAGGAGAGAGTTGCATCGGAACTCCATCATGGCTGTCACGCCTGAGAGGGCGAATACGCTCGCGTATTATGAGAGCCGAGTAGTGCAATTCCGTAAGGCTCGGCTCTATGTAGGGCTAGGGTCTATGCTACTTTTCGCCGCCATAGACATTGGCCTACTTGCCTTGCTGGCTGACGGAACCATGTCTGTGCAGTTCAACTAGAAACACAAAGCGAGGGGGCTTTGTCAGATGTCAAAAAAGATTACGGAGGATGTCTTGCTGGAGGCAGCTCAAGAGCTGCTACCGGGGGTCAGTTTGTCGCCAGGGATGACGCTACGAGAAGCCTTGCGAGGCGTCGTCGTGGAGATTCGCAAGCAGGCGGATTGCCAGACCGTGAAGCTCATCGCGGCCTGTGCGATCTTGGCTGGCCTCGATTCGCTAGCTCTGATCCTGCTGGGGCGCGACGCCACCACTGGCGAAGAGCTGGAGCGATGACTTTAGCCCTCTGAGCTTAGTTGTGCTGTGAGATCTCGCAGCGCGGGTAGGGCGAGCTTGAGGATCCCCGGGAAAGGCCCAAGCTCGTAGCGCGCCGCGTCTCGTAGCAGTGCTCGTAGGGCTTCCTCTCTGGTCTTGGGTCCTTTGATAGGTTCACTCGTCGCTGGGGCGGGCATCGTTGTAGCCTGATTTGCTGGGGGTTGAACGGGTAGACGTTGCTGGGTCGGTTGCAGCGCCGGTCGTATGTTGATCCCTTGCTCTTCGAAGATACGATCAGCGGGGGTTTTCTTATCGTCGCTGTACTGTGGGCCGGCGTTTGGATTCATGTTCATCATTCTCCGGGCTTCAGCTTGAATCTCTTCAGGTGTTGCTACTCTGTATCTACCACGGTCCTCACAGGTGAACTTGTGAGCCTTGATGATCTTGCCGCTCTTGTTACGGAGATCATCTCCATTCGGACCGGGCACTCGAACACTAGCTGTAGCCCAGACGCTTAGGATGTAGCTGCGCGGATTGTTAGACTTGATAATCTCGTCATTGGCCTCAATCAGCTTCTTCTCGAGGCTAGGGCAGTCCCAGACTTTATTCCCCATGAGGGTAGCAAAGCGCTCCGGTACTGGTACCGGTACCGGGGGGGCGGGTGCGACCTCCCGCTTCGCTTCCGCGGGTGCGGTTGCCACCACCGGTTCAGGCGCTGGGGCCGAGATAGGCTCTGGCTCTACCGCCCGCTCAGGCTCTGGTACGGGCGCCACTACCTCCATCACGGGGGGCGGTCTAGGCGGGGCCGCCTGGACCCCTAGGGCTTCAGCGGCCACGGCGACAGCGCGTGCTTTGACCGCCACAACCTGATCCACAAGCAAACTGCGCCATCGGTCGATCGGAGCATCTTTCATGCGAATAACCTGGGGTAGAGAACTCGAGAGATTCGGCTCGCCAAGCATTGAGTGCTCCTCGCAATCGAGTGGGCTAAGCTCTTGGTACTGCGCACGTGCAGACAAGCAGATCTGCTTCCGGACTTTGTATGGCAGCCCTGACTGCTTCAGCGCCTCGGTGAACGTGCGGCCTCGTGCAAGCCCCTCGAAGACCTGGTGTGCGTAGTGGACCGTCAGATCAAGGTCTCCCACGTGGGGGTAAAGGACCCGAGATAGCACTTCGTGAGCCTCTTTTAGCGCCACTAACGACTCTCCGGTGTTAGGGACCACGACATCACTGTTCTCCACCAAGCCGTCGCTAACTGCCACCGCGTCCTTAGGAGCGACGACATCCTCACGACTGTATCGGCGCCTCTGAGTGCGGCAAAAGTTCAAGTAGCTGTTCCTGAGCGCGATGTAGAGATACTTCCGCAATGCATCATCGGTCGCATCCCGACTACTATTGAAGCGCTCGAGAAAGCGGGCTTGCAGAAGGCTCATCCAGACATAGTGGTACACATCCTCTTCGCTGTGCTTGTACACACAGTTCAGTGAGGCTACGCGTCCCCGTATGTACGAGGCGTACTGATGGTGTAGCTCTTCGTAGTCTTGCGGGAGCATTGAGGCTCTTGGTCCCTATTACACCGTTGCCCCCTAGGCGTCAGGGGGAGCCGTGAAAATAGGTATGAGCTTCACTCACTCGCGATCACTACCATCAGCGAAGTTATGCTGATCACGATCTTTCAGCCCCTGAAGATAGCCGATCTCTAGATCAGACTGTGCGGTCGCTTCTATGAAGTCTGACCAGGAGCCCGCGGAGGCCGGCTGAAAGTACCAGTTGTTGTATTCACATTGTAGTGCGCGGCGACGGCTACGATCGAGCATGGCCCCTCTGTTTGCCAGCCAGTATTGGCTAGCGCTGATTGCTGCGCAGCTTCCATCTGCCCGGGAAAGTGACCGGTGCTGTGAAATAGATCACAGTGCATCGCCGGTTTGTGCGATAGAAAACAGCTCTAAAGGTTTTCCCGAACGCGGGGGGCGAGGTCATTGCGGTACTGAGGCAGTTCGGGGGAAGAGGGCTGCCTCAGTACCGCTGACCTTCTGATGGCTCGCTGCGGATCCGTTCGACCACCGAGAGATGGTACGCGCGAGCGGACTCCTCTGAGCCGTGCCGCACCGAGTCGAACTTGCGATCGGCCTTCCAGTGACGTTCATCGCCAAGCGCTAACCTGGCTCCCGAGGTATCGGCGCTCGGTCGAAAAGCCGTGGTTTCGAAAAACAAGTGTGGCCACTCAGACCGCATTCGGTACGGGTCGTAGCCATCCCAGATCGTGATGACGACCGCGTCGTCATGCGCCTTTGTCTGTAGAACGAACCGATATTCACGGTCGGCCAGAAGTTCAAGCCACCGCTCCTCCGAGATCGGTTTTCCCTCACGGTCGAACTTTTGCATGAAGTCATCGGGCAGCATCGCTGAAAACACATATCAGAGAACGGGTCCCGGGTCAGCGGCGGCCCGCTCGCAGCAGCTCGAGAGACCAGGCTTGGGCAGACGCCCATCTCGAGGAGCCTGCGCCCACCGACCGTATGTGATTGAGGGCCTGCGCGGTGACGTTCAGCAGCGTCAGGCTCCGGCCCTCGTCTGAAATGAGCGCACAGCCGCCACGGGCAAGAAAACCGCGCTCGGCTACGCGATACACCCTCTCGACGATCTCGCTGAAGGTCAGCTTCAGGAGGTACGGATACTCATGGAGGGCAAAATCAAAGGCGTCGGCCCGGGCGGAGATCTCGGCTTGGCGCCAAGCGGCCCTGTCTTTACACGTGAAGCCGGGCTCTTCATGGCTCTCGCTAGTCACGCACGCGAATTCATCCGCACGGAGCCTCTGAGCCCCGACAGTTGTTCGCTCCGCCAGGGTGTGCTCACACAGGGCCGTGCATGCATCGAGAGCAACGGAGCGTATGGTGAAGCAAGTAAAGCTCTCAGCCTCAGCGCAATCACGCCAGGCTCGCTCTTGGCATGCGTCTAGATCCTTCAGCATCGACACATACCAGGGCTGCGCCAATACCGGCGGACTGAACGTGAGAGCGGCGGTCATGCCGAGCAATACAACAGCGAGCTGGAGGCGTTGCGGGTGAATTGCCATTAGGGCGCGTCGGTGTCCCATTACACCGAACTGGAGCGTTCCAGATCCCCTGGGATGCGAAAAAGTAGCGCGCTAGCCAATGTTGGCTGGTCTAGGGCAAGACACGAAAGAGGCGCTCCACTCGAGCCTCGTTACGGCGCGCTGGCCCTACCGTCGTATAGTGGGAGTGCTCGAGCGCGATCTCGTGGTTCACCGGGCATTGGTATTCCGACACGAATACTGCGGACACGGTCGCCCAGCGCTGACAATGAGCCCAGAACTCTTTGTGATCGAGCGGGGCTGATCCGGCATAAGACTGTGTGCCGGCATACGGAGGATCGCAATACACGACTCCAAAACGTGGATCAGGTGACGCGTCTAAGAATGACATGCACTGAAGATCGAAGCGATGAAGGCGCGGTATGGTCTCGCGCAGATCGCGAGCATTCGCGCGCAAAGGATTCCGCCCGATGTGGGTGAAGTGCTCTATGGAATACCCAGCAAAATACCGGGCGCCGAATGAGCAAGAGAAGCCCGCGAACGCCTTCATCGGATCAGAATCAGGAAGGTTTTTTGCTCGCACGTAATCATCGCGGGTCACCGTTTCAGGTGGCATCCAGCCTTCGCGCACGGCGCGGTACAGTGCTATAAGCGGCGCGTGTACATCAGCCAGCACACCTTCGTAGGGTGCGAGGTAGCGGGACATTCCCAATCCACCACAGAAGGGCTCGAACACGGAGCCGCCGCGACGTTCTATCTCTGGCGCAAGAACTTGGATCAGCGTCTTTCCGAGGCGCTTTTTTCCGCCGAGGTACTGCACCCGATAGCGGGCGCACAAGAGCTTTGTTCGCAATCCCTAGCGGCGGCGTCCGATGACAAGCCTCACAAAGGAGATCCGACTAATTGTATGGTCTACATGTCTTGCAATCGATGTGTGTTTGACAGCCTCAAACGGCGAGCACACGACCTAGACCGAGTGCTTGAGGAGATTGAGGACGAGCACGGATGGACAATCGTCACCGAGCGCTGGTCAGGAATGCCCCTTGACCTAACGCAGCACTGGGTCGTACGCATGGAGCGGATCCCGCCTGTATGCAGGTGCCACACGGCCCTGAGTGAAAGTCCTGACCGTAATCGCAAAGCAAGGTGATATATGAGCGTGAGCTTGCCTGACATGATGAAGCTAGCTAACAAGCTCAAGCGGGTGGCGCTAGCGAGCCTCCCCAAGGTCGGCGTAACGGTCCTTGTGCACAGCAAAGATCCAAAGCAAGACGGCGGGCGGGCTGTAGCGATTGCCACCACGCTCCCGTCGCGAGCCCACCAGCGCGCCCTACTGGCGGACGTGCTAGCGCAAACCGTGATAGCGGACGGGCACGAGCTTGAGGACGTAGCCGAAGTGGTTGCTGCGGACCACCGCGCACATATCCAGGGCGATCCGGACAACTGACACGCAAAAGACTCATTTCCGGCTGAAATCGTACCCGTGCTCTCGGTGTAAGAGATGCCGCGGTTAGATTTTGCCGGGGGCTTGGATGAGTCGTGTTCGTCGTTGGTGGTGCCACCTGAGATATGATCTCGAATGGGGGCCTCGGGGCTGGAGGGCTAGGTGCTGCAAGATTCTCGGGCACCGGCGTCCGCTATATGATGTGACGCAGTGGAAGATACCTATCGTGCTGCAACGGGAGTGTCTGAGGTGCGGCCAGTTCTGGGCTGAGTGAAGGGCAGTACCTGGACGCATACCAAGAGGAAAGGGTAGCCTGGCGCTATGTCAGACACCGAGCAGTTGGAAGCGCTCAGCGATCAAGCAGCGCGGCATAGAGCGCGAGCGCTCAGACTCCTTACGCAGGGTAAATGGCTCGCTCGGATCAGCGTAACCCTGGTCCTCGTCACTACGACCATCCAGCTCGCGACGGGCGATACCTCATGGTTTCTGCCGGCCGCGAACACCTTCACGATCGGTGTCTTGACCATAACAGCGGCGCTGCTCGCAAAGGCGGATAGGGCCTTGAACCGCAAGAAAGATGGACGCACATAGGGTCATGGCGACTAAGACACTAGGGCAAATTGCTTACGAAGCGACCAAGCTGGAGTTGATCACCCATCAGCTATGGTCAGACATGGACGAAACCGATCGCGGGATCTGGGAGGATGCTGCTGAGGCGGTGAGGGACGAGCTGCAGACCGACCCGCGGTGGAAGAGCGTCTCGGTCGCTATCGGGCAATGGCGCACAAACGATCTGATCAACAAGGTTGTACCCCTGCACGTGTGGCTGGGTATGACCGAGGTCGAGTGCCGAGCATTCCTGGAGCGTGGCGAGCTGCCTTTACGGCGCTAGTTCCACTTGGTCTCAGCTTGCTCGACGAGGCTGTTATAGATTTCCTGATAGGGGTCCGCTTTGCCCCTCGTGGCCTTTTCGATTCGGGACCATTGTTTAAGCGGGACTAGGTCTCGAGTCACCTCGAGGTAGTCCCCGTCCCGATCCACCCCGGGGATCGCATCAACGTTCTCGAGTAGGTCATGGTAGCCCTCGCCGTCGTATAGCCGCTCGCCGTTGTCGCGGGCCATCTGAAGTATGATCTTGGTCGCTAGCGCCGCGTACTTGCGCTCGTACTCAAGGCGGAAGACAAAGGTTCCTATTGCGGCAGCATCCCGCAGGAAGCCAAAGCCTAGGATGAAGCGGTCACTCTGCTCCTGGAGGAAAGCGCGGTCGTAGAGCACGAACGAGATGCCGTCGCAAGCAACCAGAAGGTCCCCACTGGCCTTGAGGGCTTCTTGTACTGGCTCTCGTTTGAACCGCTGCCCTACGTCCCTAAGGATTGCATCCACCTCCGCGGAGGTCATGCGGCGCTGACGGACCAGCTCTGAGTACCATCCGTTGGCCAGGAACTCTCGCACGCGGTCCTTCCATAGCTCGATCGCGTTGCGCTCTCCGCCAGACGTGAACCCACCGGAGTCAATATTTGGATTGTACTCGTACCACAGTTTCCCAATGATCTTTCCTAGCCCCTTACTGCGGTACTCCTGGGCAACCATGAGTAGGGTGGTGCCCCATTCATTTTGCGCAGCCGCCACTTTGTAGCCATCCTGATTGAGGATGACCATCGAGACCCCTTTGTTCCTGGTTGGCTGAGACTCGGCGCGGATCGTCATCGGTTCCCCGGACACGATGATGTGTTGAAGCACCACGGGATACTCGGCCGCATTGAGCTTCCCGGTTGGATGAATCTCCGGCAACAGCTCCGAGAGGTACTTCACCCGTTTCGTACTGGTGAAGGGCAAGTCGTGTGTTTTGCTATTGACCCCCCCGCCCTCGAACATTTGCCTAGGTAGCTGCCGAGCCCATTTCGAGTCGTCGTAGTAAGCGACCCCGCCGAAAATCACGGCGATCGGTTTACCCTCCTGCACCAGCTTGATGCCATAAGGGTACTTGAACCCCTCAATCTCCTCCGCGCCATACATGCCATCGCTCCCTAGGGAAACGCTGCGCTCGCGATTCAAGGTCATGAGATCAAAGTCGTACGCGCTGCTCGGGTGGTATTTGTCCTGGGGGTTACGGTACGCCAAGAACTCCTTCTTGGTCATGAGCCCGATCTCCTCCTTAGGGAAATGGGCCGGTAGGGGCGTAGTGCTAGCGCGGCGGTCGTACAGATAGGGCATCGCTTCTAGAAAGCGAGAACCATAAAACTGATCATCGTCAATCGAACCACCACCAGAACTTCCACCACGGCGCGGCGCAGTATCGGCATTTCCCTAAAGGGTAGTGATGCCGGCACGACGGCGCCGGGGTTTCCATGGGAGGTGTAGCAGGCGGTCTCGTGCGCGGCTCCCCCAGGCGCTCCGCTCTCCCCACAGCGGTTTCGAGGTGACTCAGAGCGAGTGCAAGCTTCTCCCCACCCCCGGGCTCGTTGCGCTCCGCATAGGCAAGTAGCACCTCGCGCGAGCGGGCCTTCAAGACCTGCATGCACATGATGTAGTCGAAGCCGGAAGGATTCATCTCGTGGGGCGCTTTGCCGCTTTGGCCGTTCGCTTCAGCTTAGTCACTCGCGTTAGTTCCAGAGCATCCCTGAATGCTGGCAGCTCGAGCAGAGCGGACGTGATCGGCCCGGCCATGCTCTTGTGCTTGCGGACGTTCTTGGCAACCTGCTCGGCTAGCTCGTACACCATCGCCACCACAAGGTCTTCGGGAGGCATGTCCACGACCTCGGAGAGGTTCTTCAACAGCGCGGCGGTTTCAGCCGGCACCAGCAAGGATACTTTTGACGTTTCCACGAATTGTCCTTTCGGCGTGTCGGAAGGCCCGGGGGAGCCCGCGTCAAGTATGGCATGACCATGGGCGGTGTAACTTAAGGGTGTGCTCAACGATACACCCCGCATCATTGATCTGGTAGCCAGTGCCTCCTGGGTTGCTTGCTGCGTGGAGTCCAGCGCTGAGGCGAGCGCTTTTGCGGCGGCAGCGAACCAATGGGTAGCCGCGCATCCCTTTCAGCTCTTTGCATGCCCCTATGAAGAGCACATCCCGAGGAGCGCATTTTTCGTGGACTTCGAGGTTGCGAGGTATGACGAGGGGTGGGGCAGCTATTGCTACTGTGCCTGGGTATTGAAGCACCGGTTCGCGTCCGTTGCCGACGCCGCTAGTGCCGCTGAGAGATATTTCGACGATGATGGCGTTTCCTACCTGAGCCTAGAGTGGCTCATCTTTGGCGATGAGGAATATTCAGAGGAGCTGCCCGATGGTCGGCCGCTCTACCTCTTCGATCCTGAGCTGCGGATCTACGACAACATCGCGGGGGAGAGCGTGGACGAGTACCTCCTGAGCGGCGGGTACGGTGCCGTTGTCGTCCAGAAGGTTAGCTCGAAGTCGTTCTCCCGTGCGGCGGGCTGAGGGCGTTGAGTTTCGTGCTATGCGTCGCCCTACGCGATGACCTACAGCTACGACCGCCGCAATCGCACCGAGAGCCAAGAGAAGTACGACGATTACGTCGAAGGCCTGATGGGCATGTGCGGCGACGCCGCTAGTGAGGTTGCGGAGGGGCTGTACGAGGAGCTGGATAAAGATACCGAGTCCGGCGCGCTTAGTGGCCCCGGCAAGTTCGCCAAGGACATTCTGGAGAACCTGCGTATAGCAGAGAGCGTGGAGAAGCTCAGCGACTTGGTCGCGTGCGTCAAGGAAGCCCAATCGGATCTCGTCAAGCTCGACGCAGCTTTGAAGGTGGCCAGGAAAGAGGCCAAGCGCGACAAGGATAAACCGGCCCTGGAGGCCATTGCCGACGCGGCCGATAGCGTACGTGCGCTCAAGCGCGAGCTGAAAAGCATCGAAGGGGAAATTGCAGACGCCCCTGAAGAGCCAACAGAGGACGAGGAAACTGAGCCAGAGCCGGCGTGAACGCGATCCCTAGGCGTGCTATGCCCAGCGCAAGCAAGGAAGTACAGAAATGGCACCACCCCTAGCCTGGGTCCTAGGAATGATTCTGCGTAGAACGGTTCAAGTGTACATAGCCGAGGTTATGGTCGAGCACTTCACCAACATCTACAAAGACAGCAAGCGCAAGAAGCGAAGTTCCCGTAAGCGCAAGCCAAAGAATCCCAAATGAGTGATGATACCGACTTACGCTACCACCAGTGCGACCGGGCAAACTCCTGGTGGGAACATGATGCTCAGAACATTCCGCTGAACCGTGTCTGCGACATATGCCGTGAGGCCAAGCTGAGTGTGTACCGGCCTGAGATCTTGACCGGGTACACGCAAGCTGACGTTGACGAGCCTATCGAGCCTGAGGACTGACTGACCATCTACAGCGCCTGAAACGCCGATAAGACCCTTATGGCCCGCCTTGACGCAGAGATGCGTTACCTGGGCGGCAAGGCGAAGCTGGCGAAAGCCATCGTGCAGACCATCACGAACCAGGTAGGCGCGCAGCCGGTATGGGAACCGTTTTGCGGGGGCCTAGCGGTCACGGTAGAGCTGGCTCGGACGCGACCCGAGATACTTGCCACCGACATCCATCCGGCGCTGATCTCGCTATACCGCGCCTGCATGAACGGCTGGGAGCCGCCGCCCGGGGTAGACCGAGCGACCTATGTGGCGACCAAGTCGTTGCCCGACAGCGACCCGCTGAAGGGCTTCGTTGGCTTCGGGGCGTCGTTCGGGGGTAAGTGGTTCGGGGGCTATGCTCAAGGGGAAGGCCGCAACCATGCCGAGGAGAGCGCACGGAACATCCGGGCGCAGTTCCAAGTTTTAAGGTCCTGCGCTGGCGTGCGATTCGAGCTGCGGGACTTTCTCGCTGTGCCGCCGGATCCCGGTTTCCCCATGTGTATATACGCCGACCCCCCGTACATGAACACCACGGGGTACAACGGCGTGCCACGGTTTGATGGGAACGCTTTCTGGGCACGGTGCCAGGAGTGGGCCGTCAGTGGGGTAAGGGTCTTTGTATCCGAGTTCGAGTGCCCGGTCCCGCACACTATCCTATGGGAGAAAGAGCGGCCCCTATCGGTCGCAAAGGAGGGACCCACGGTCAGGCGCATGGAGCGTCTATTCGAGGTCCTCCCCGTGACAGTTAGCGCGGTAGCCTAGAATCGGATCGCATTCAGCCAGGGTGCGCTCTCTAGCTCCCTCTGAAGCTTGGTGAGCATTCGGGAGGCCTGCTTTTCCGCACGAGTGTCATGGCCCGTGGCTAGGTCGCGGGTGCCGTAAACATCGGCGCTATTCTTTTCGACCCAGACTTGCAGAGCGTCGCTATCCTTGA
>WUUC01005388.1_pt1 | contig 16347 bp, 14 predicted proteins | sample 6278441 | NCBI WGS metagenome assembly WUUC01 (sample SAMN13675441, study PRJNA597444) | soil metagenome | isolation source: soil | place: USA: Washington | collected 2017-10
AATATCCCGCCGAACTCATTCACCAGGTTTGGCTCAATAGCAGGCAGGGACGCAGGTTGATTATCACAAGGCCGGGCGTGATCTACGGGCCGGGCGACCCTGGCAATATCCTACGAATGATCCGGGCAATCAAAAAGGGTTATTTTGCTTTTCCCGGTAGCAGCAAGATCCATAAGTCGTATGCCTACATCTACGGCTTCATCGAAAGCATCAATTTTATGATGAACCGCAACGAGAAGCTGCTCATTTATAATTACGTGGAATCTCCGACCGAAACTATCGAGCAGCTCGCTGCCATAGTGAAAAGGAAAATGAATAGCAAAGCCCCGGTGGTATCACTGCCGCCTGCGATATTGATGCCCGTGGCCCGTATACTCCAGGCCCTGGCAAAGGATAGAAACCCGATACACCCCGTGAGGGTAAAGAAGGCCGGAACACCAACGCACATTGTCCCCGGTGTTCTTAAAGAACTGGGCTTCACCTTCCGGTATGATTTTGAAAAATCGCTCGATCACTGGCTAAGCGTATCGCCGGAAGATTTCGTTTGATATCCGTTATCCTAAGCGTTGTTCAAGAAAGCACCCCAGTGCTCCGTCCAGCTTTTTCTGATCATTAGCTCAGATCGTTTTCGATCGGAGGTATTACGAGCGTACTGCGAATAGTTTTCAACCAAGGTGCGGATCGCATTGGCTACAGCTTCCGCATTGTTCCCCTTGTAATAAACGGCCGCATCACCATAGATCTCACGAGCGTAGTCCATATCGGGCAGAACGGCGGGCTTCTCAAAGTAAATGGCTTCGAGAAGCGGTAAGCCCAGCGTTTCGCGTTCCGAGGTAAAGAGAAGCGCATCCGCATTGATAAACTGCTGATAGACCTCACTGTGCGCGACCTGGCCCAGGTGCCGGATGCCGGGTTCTTCACTTCCATCCACTGTGATTGCAAGGCCGACCTGGTCGTTTTGTTCCCTCGCCGCGCGAACACCATCCATCGCGAGGTTGGCCCGTTTGTGAGGAAAATTTGATGCCGGGTAAAAGAACTGAAACCCAAACTGTTTCACGGGAGCCTGCATGGAGACTTTCACATCCGGAAACGGCGGTCTGAGCGTTGTGACCGACCGGGGAACGGGAATGCTGTTTGTCCGGCAATAGTTGATCAAAGCACGGTACATGTGATCGGTTTGTACAAAGATGGCTTCACCCCGCCGCAGAAATGTATGCATAGCTTTCCTGATTAGAATATTCGGATTGCCCTCCCCAAATTTCTTCTCAGCGGAAATGTCAAGGATCATAGGATTATGGATGTAAAGCACCTGTCTGCCGGTAAAGCACAAGCCATAATTTGACAGGTTGATCAATCGATCAAAACGCCTGAAAAGCATAGCAATGTTGACAGACATTTCCACGAGAATGCGTAGATACTTCCCCCAGACCGAGTGCTTTAGTTTGATCAGTTTTACGTTGGGTGGATATTGAAATGGAGCGCCACCGTTAACAACGGGAACGATGGCAACAATCCGGTTTCCGGATGGAGCAGCTTTCAACAGCTGGTCAAGAACAAACCTTGAACCGGTGTATGGACATCCAAGCCCATTGACTAAAACACGCATTTACAAATGACGCAAATCGCACGAATTGACCACAGAGATGACCCCCGCAAAACGTAAAAATATAGGTAACTTTGTCAAAAAGTATACATGAGCAATTGGGAGGCCATAAGTTCCAGCGATCCTCTGTATGGAATCGCATCGTCTGACGACAAAAAGAACAAAAAATGGGAGCTTGACGAATTCTTTCAGCGAGGCGAGGGGATCATGAAGGCCTTCATGGGCAGGATTGAAAAGCTCAATTACCCAAAGGAACGGAACGTTGCACTCGAGTTCGGCTGCGGTGCAGGCAGGCTTCTGCGATTTGCAAGTCCTCATTTCCAAAAGGTCATTGGAATCGACATTTCGGACGGAATGATCGACCTGGCAAAGAAGTATCAGGCAAGCTACACGAACATCGAGTATCATGTCAATAAGCGACCCGATCTAAGCATCATCCGTGATAGCTCGGTGGATTTCATTTACACCCACCACGTATTGCAGCACGTTCCCAAGAAGTCCGAGCAGATCGCGTTCATCAAAGAGTTCCAGAGGATCATGACCCAAAACGGGCTTATGGCATTTCATATACCTGTATTTCTTCCTGTGAAAAACAGGTTGCAGGCAAGAAGGCGACTTTATAAGCTTTTGAATACTATCGGGTTCTCATCGAAATTCCTGATGAACAAACTGGGGCTGTATCCCATCCATATGAAACCCATCCCACGTGAAGAGATCCTATCATTATTTGACGACAGGTTTGTTCTTTTGGAGGAAGACAAGCGTACTGACAAAAGCGGCGTTGTGAACATCACGTTCTATTTTACCAGGAAGTCTTGAGTCTCATTCTGTTTGCGTTGTACCGGCGACCGATATTTGTCTGTCCTTTTCCACCCGGCTGCAATAGACAAGCGCTGCCAGGGTAACCCATACAAAGGGGAGATTGTAGGCGCTCATCGTCAACCATCCCGCCAAAATTGCGAAAAAGGGAAGGTTGAGAGATGGCAGTATTTTACGGTATATGCGATAGAGCGTCAACATATACAGTGAAAAGCCAATCACCCCGCAACAAACCAATATACTGAGGAATAGGTTGAAGATGTCCTGGTACCGCAGCTTCTCAATTTCTGAAATTACGTCAAAGTTGCCCGGTCCTATGCCGAAGAACGGGTACTGAACCAGCAGCCCTGTCGAAAATACGATCGAATCAAATCGTTCCCAGAATGAGCTATCTATGCTTTTCAGGTTTGAAACCTGCAGCGCTTCATTGAAAACAAGAAGGACGACTACACCGGCGACTACCAGGAATATTTTATTTGCTAAAGATGTCTTGCTGAATCGCATTGCAAGAACTATAAACAGCACCAGCAACCCTGTGCGACCGAAAGTTAGCACGAGAGCAGCCAGGTTAATGACAAGCAAGAGCTTGCTTCGGTTCCTGGCAGCCATGCCCAGGCTGACGTTCATTGCGAGAAAAAAACTCCAGAACGATGGTTCTGATGCGAAGCCGAACGATCTGGCTGTTGAAAGACTGTGACCTATGTTCGTAAGCCTGAAATTTCCGGAGTTGTTAGCCAGGTTCACTTGCCAATCCAGAAATGACGGCATCAGCAGTCCGGCAAAAAATATCACGATACCGGCAAATGCATACCATGTAAAAATCCGGTACATCCGTGTCAGGAGCTTGTCGGGGTCACGATCTGATTTAAACAGCAATACCAGGCCCACTTTGAATACCAGGTACGTGAGAAGCAAGTTAATGACCTGCTTTAATCCATCGAAGTCCATGAACCTTTGATAATTAATTGCAAAGGAGATCGATGCTGAAATGAGGAAAAGCAGATAAATGACATCCTCTTTTCCAAAACTTAAGAGCGGCAGCCTTCGAAGGGAAACAATAAACATTACCACATACAACAGACAAAGCAGGTATGCCAACGGCACGTTGGAATTCGGTATTAAGGAGAAGTTAATGAGCGGTGCGGAGAAAATAAGAAAATCAAACGCCCTTCTGTAGCTGTTCATATACGCTAAGGGTTTCCGAGATCATTCTCGACCATGGGAACTTTTTGACGTTTGACCGGGCGTGTCCTTTAAAATCAAACCCGGGATTGGGAGACAGAAACCTGGTAATGATCGCCGCAATGTTGTCGACATTGCCGGGATCACAAAGAAATTCGGCGGGATATCCGCTCACTTCGGGCATTGACGAAACATTCGCTGTGACGACAGGCAAGCCGACGCTCATTGCCTCCAGTATCGGGAAACCAAAGCCTTCATAGTATGAAGGAAATAAAAGGAGCTCGGCATTGCGGTACAGGGCCGATAACTTCGTTTCACTGATGTACCCGGTGAAGCGTATGCGTGGATCGGAAAAATCGAATGTATATTCTTTCCTTAATTCCCCGACAATAACAAGCTGGATATCGGAACCTTGGGTTGCCTTTTGAAATGCTTCGACAGCTTTATGGATATTCTTCCTTGGATTGATGGTCCCGATCATCAGGACAAACCGCGAGGGAATTTTCAATTCGTCCAGAATGCTGTTATCGGGTTGTATTAGTGAGTAGTCTTTATATCCAAGATATACAGTGTGAAGCTTATTCCTGGTGGACGGATAATGTTCGAGCACGTCGTCTAATGTTGCTGTGGAGCTGCAAAGGATTGCGTCTGCTTTCTTAAGACTTTGTCCAAGGAAAAGGCTAAAGAACAACCGGGACTTCCGGTCAAAAAATTCGGGATGCCTTAGAAATGCAAGATCGTGCAAGCTGACAACCTTTTTTGCTTTCATTGCCTTTATGGGCACGGTAAAATGCGGAGAATGAAAGATGTCGACATCGGGAGAAACGAGCGATGCCAGATCATACATTTCCCATTTCAACTTTCCGAACCGGCCGAGCTGTTTGCCGCTATGTTTAAGAGTTACGTTCTGTCCATCGGGAAGGGGGATTTCCTGATAGCTGTAGACTTCCACGGCGTTCGTTGCCGCAACACCTTTTATTAACTCCCTGGTATATACCTCTATACCCGAATCGTTCCTGTTCAATGAAAAGCCATCGATGCCTACTCTCATAGAATAAATATTTCAGGGCTCACGAGCCTTTACTCGTTTGCGATTCGATCCTGTCGCGGAGGAACCTCAGGGACGGTGGATGTCCATGCATCATTGGCGACAAATAATGTCTAGCCGGCTGATACAACTCCGATTCAGAATATATTTTGAAATGGCCGGCGAACTCATTGCGGATGAAAAACGCATTAACTCCGACAACATTGCAGCAGAGAAGTGTATATCCATGCCGCCCCATAAGATCGGTATACGCCGACAGCGACGCTCCCATGTATTCAGTCATGTCCCAAAGGTGTTCCCTATTGTATTTGATCTTGACATTCATCCCGACGGGAAACCGGCCGTTGTACTCCACGCAGAAAACCGAAGGCTTAAAATCCCCCTTAAGCATTTCCTCCACGAGGTAGTAATCGTTGCCATCGATGTCCATCGAAAAAAAGTCGAGCGTCCCGGACTTAACGAATGCCAGTGACTCCTTGCATACCTGCAGGATACTTTCACGGTCAACGAATGTATTGATCACTTTAAGAATACCGGGCGCTTCCGTAGTGCCGATGGATTTCGATATTCTACTCACCTGCGCAGGATCTCCTTCGACCCATATTCCCTTCCAGCCATTCAACAGAAGGTTGAGAGAATTGCACTCGGTTCCATCCTGCAGACCGATCTCTACAAACGTTCCGTTGTGCGGAATTCGTTTGAAGATTGCATTGATGATGCCGTCTTCGTCTTGCTGTGAATAGACCTTGTAGCCCTGTAAGGCGAGATTCTCCGGAGTCTTTTCCGCGACCCGCTCCTGAAGTCGTGCATACTCCGCCGCCTGAAGAACTTGAGTGTACCGGTTGTATGGACTGTTCGCAGTGTTGGTATTTAAACCTCTAAGTACCCGGCGAATAAATTCCCTCATATCGATGAACGACTCTATTTGGCTTGCTTGTAAATCGGAAATTTAGTGCGCAAAGTTAGAAAATTACGTGACTATTCAAACATTCGATCTTGCGGCTTTTTGGATAAATTGAGGCAATGAAAACGGCCATAGTTACAGGTATCAGCGGTCAGGATGGCGCCTATCTTTCTGAGCTCCTGCTCAAGAATGACTACAAGGTCATAGGCATCATACGCAGTTACAATAATTCAAATCTCTCAAAGCTGAGGTACCTGGGTATAGATCGAAAAATATACCTGGAAGAGTGTGACCTGACTGATATCCCGAGCATCATATCTATCTTCAGAAGATATAAACCCGACGAGATCTACAATCTCGCCGCGCAAAGTTCCGTAGGCCTCTCTTTCGAACAACCGATCGGTACCATTGCTTTCAACTCGATATCGGTTCTCAATATTTTAGAAAGCATTCGCATTGTCGACAAAAACATAAAATTCTACCAGGCATCGAGCAGTGAAATGTATGGCAAAGTACTTAACCTTCCGATCACCGAACAGTCACCCATGCACCCGCTTAGCCCCTATGCTATCTCCAAGGCAACAGCATACTGGTCTGTGGTCAACTACCGGGAATCATACGGGCTATTCGCGTGCAATGGAGTCCTGTTCAATCACGAGTCTTACTTGCGCACGCAAAACTTCTTCGTAAAAAAAGTGATCCATCAATCCCTTTCTATCTCGAAGGGCTTGATGGATACACTCGTGGTAGGAAACATCGATATCAAACGGGACTTTGGTTATGCCCGTGAATATGTAAAGCCTATGTGGGCAATGCTTCAGCAGTCACGGGCCGATGATTACCTGATATGCTCAGGAGCATCGGTTTCTTTAAGGGAGATCATTTACTTCACCTTCGACAAACTAAACATTTCCCACGACCACCTTGTCAGCGATACCTCACTCTTTCGTCCTACGGATATCCAGGACATCTACGGTGACAATCATAAGGCAAAATCGATTCTTAACTGGCACTACGACCTGAATTTTTACCAGGTACTGGACCAATTGATCGACGAAGAAATTCGCAACTTCGCTGGCTAACGCTCAATAAGAGTATTCACTTCCTTTGCAATAGTTGCCGGTACTCCGGCGTATGTTCCAATGGTAAAGTCGGCACGTATTTTCTTACGATTCCGGGAGAAGCGCTCATTGTCCTCATCAAGCTCGCGGAACTTCGAGATCAGGTCGGATGGTGCATAGGAGAACAGCCGCCCCTCGTACCGATCGAATTCTTTCATGTGATAGTAATTCTGAAAATTCCGCACAGAATCACTTTGCGTCTTATCGGCATGTGCAACACTGTCAAACCAGTTCAACTGCACCACCTTGCGATCAAAAATGCATGCCTCAAGAAGTGCTGTAGTGCCCCAACTGGAAACAACGAAGTGGGCCTGAACGATCAGTGAGGCGAAGTGTCGTATGTCGGCTTTTTCAAAAAGTTTACCCGGGTTTTTTACACCGATCAGGCTGGGGGAATAATCCATCAGCACGCTGTCTTTAATCGAGTCATACTGTTTCGCATCAACCTGCGGATGTGGACGCACGATGACCTTATGGTCTTTATACGCCGAGTCGCGAAGCACGATGAGTAGCTCATGGATATCTTCGAGGTCATATTGCGGCGTACGGCCGCCGCAAACGTACAGGATATATTTATCGTTCTCTGATAACGAGAGCCTCTGTCGCGCGGTGGCCATCTCGCCTGCAGATGGGTAATCGGCATAGTTAACAAACTGGAGAGGCCCAACGGCCGCTACGTCCTCATCCCTGAATTGATGCACAGCCAACGCCTGGCTCTTCATCACGTTGCTCCATACCAGGAGCCTGTCGGGGTGTTTGTACACCGGTCCGCGTGAATAAAGGTTATCCCAGCTGAGAAGTATGCACATCGTTTTGATACCTCGCCGCTTTGCAGATGTTAACCCGAGAAAGTCCATTGGAAAATGCCCCATGGTCGAGGTGATGAGAAGGTCCGGAGTGTCTTCCTCAAACAGCTTCTCGATCGTGGTATTCGTTGGGCCTGTGCGATCATAGGTCTTCCGTAGAAATCTCCGGCCCGCCGATTTCCTGGGGAACAACTTTATCATAAGCCAGGACAGGAGCCATACGGCATTGCTCGGCTTCGAAAGCTCCATAGTCTGCAGACTTCCATTCGGAAATTCAATCGCGTAGCCTCTCAACCGCAATGATACCAGCAACTTAAAAAACCAGCCTGTTCCTCCAATCATGGGCGTACCCCACTTGTCCCATCCGGACGTGGGAATGTAATCATTGGGAAACCTGTTGCCCCATTCATCCTCAAAGGCCTCTTCCTTGTACGGACTGATGAGTTTGATAATATACCCGGCCTTGTTCAACTCGTTGAGCAATCCCGAATGAATAAAGTTCCTGATGCAGAGTGGATAGGAAAGAATTACCGTTATTTTTTTCAATGCTTCCTGTTTAGGAGAAACGTCGCAAACTCAAAATCCAGCATGCTATTAATGTCCACTGACTCTGTTTCGTCCATCTCGAAGTGAAGCATTTTTTGTCCGATGGTAGTTTTTTGATTTAACAGGACGTCGGTCTTGATGACGTAGATACTTGCATTTTGTATAAAAACCTCGGGAAGCTGATGATAAGCCAGCGTGTGTATGTTGGGATCCGGGTGATCGACAAAGTACTTCAGGTATTTACCATCCCTTTGCCACATCTTGTACGGATGTTCGGAACACTTGACGACAGAACGAAGTCCATCAGCATCCGGACTGTCCATAATGAGCTTGATCGCATTGTCAATCGTATAACTTTTTCTGAAAGGCGTTGTCGGGTACAGGTTGACGATATAATCGGGCCGGTACCCCTCATTTTGCTGAAGCCATTCAACGGCATGCAGGTGAAATGCGAGTTCGGTAGCATCCTTGGTAGCCAGGTCGGCGGGTCTTAAAAACGGCGCCTGAGCGCCCGTAGCAATAGCGATCTTCCTGATCTCCTCACTGTCTGTAGACACAATAACCCTGTCGAGGTAGTGCGCTCCCAGCGCGGCCTTGATCGTATGCTCGATCAAGGGTCGCCCGTTCAACGGCAGGATGTTCTTGTTGCGAACGCGTTCAGAGCCGGCTCGTGCCGGGATAAGTGCAAGAAATTTCATATCAATTGACTATTGAGGGGCATCAACGGTGTAAACTTCTTCAACAGAGCTTTCGATCAGCGATGCATCTATATCTTTTCCAAAGATCCGCTTAGCCAGGTCGGCGCCGGCAAGGCGATGGTGTGCCAGCACCTCCCATGGGGTCCCGCACACAGGGAACTCATCTTCGATACCGAAGATCTTCAAGTTGAAGCTGTCGGGCATCGCCTTGGCCTCGGTCAGTGAGCGTAGCATCATTTCACCGAGTCCCCCGCGTGTAGAATGATCCTCGAGCACAAAAATATTCTTTTGACCCGCTATGTGCTTCGACAGCCATTGTATGTCAAAACGATTAAGCCATGGCATGTTCACCACTTTGAGATTATAGCCTACCCGCTTCAGGATATCGGAAGCAAGCAACGACTCGTTGATCATCACCGGACCGTACGCAAACAACAGCCCATCATTACCTTCTTTCAGCACTACACCTCTCCCACGCGTTAGCTTATAGGCTTCGGGTAACTTCAGAAGTCGAGGTGAAGGACCGATAACCATTCGTATCGCCACATTGTCCTTTGCCTCATTGACTGCATACTCCGTGATCATTCTTGCCTCATCTCCGCACGATGGCTGAATGATTTCTATGTTGGGTATGGCGCTGAGCAGCGAGATGTCGCGCACGCTTTGATGGGACTTGCCTGGACCGGCCGGCAGCAATCCTGCGAAGTGACAAGCGTAAATAATCTTCGTTTTTTCACATGCATTATTGTAGATCTGTTCGTTGGCACGCGACACCAGAAAGCTCGCAAATGAATTTACGACTGGTAAAAATCCAGACCTCGCTAGCCCGCCCGCTGTCGACACCATATCTTGTTCGGCGATGCCATTCTCGATAAATCGTTCGGGATAAGCATTCTCGAAATCTCTCACTTTACAGTCTGCCGACAAGTCACCATCCAACACAACAATACGTTCGTTTCCGGGAGCAAGCTTTACAAGTGTTTCTCCGTATGCTTTCGAAACAAACTCCTTCGAAGCCTTGCCGCCTGTTGTACGTTGACCCTGACCGGGGACGTCTGTCTTTTCGACCGCGGCGATCCCGGCTGCCGAAAGCTGCTCCTGTATCTTTAGAAACAGTTCATCCGACGCCTTCATGAAATTCACATCATCGGGCGCGCCAGAATGCCAGTTGTACAACGGACCGCTTCCGTCGTATTCCATGAAGCCTACGCCTTTTCCCTTTGTAGTGTTCGCTATGATCAGTACGGGCTTACCTTTGATGGTATGTCTTTTCGCGATCGCTTTATCAAGCTCGTCGTAATTGTGCCCATCGGCCTCCATGACTTCCCAACCGAAAGAAGACACTTTGGATTTGAGGTCCCCCAGGCTGATAATGTGATCTGTCAGCTTGTCTGTCTGGATGCGATTCCGATCCACGATAGCGGTAAGGCCATCAACTTTCTGGTGTGCAATATTTTGAAATGACTCGTAATTCTGACCCTCCTGTAATTCGCCATCGCCGAGAAGGACATACACATGGCCGTCGCTTTTCAGTTTGGACTTTGCCCAGGCCATGCCTTTGGCTTTTGCCAACCCCATTCCAAGCGAACCGGTATTCGACTCGATCCCTTTAGTGCCGACGTCCGGATGGCCGTCGAGGCCTTTGTACCGGCGAAGCGTAAACAGCGCGCTATCATCCAGGATGCCGAGCGCATAGAACACCGAATACAAGCCGGGAACGTCATGTCCCTTGGACGAAAAGTATATATCACGATCGGGACTCGAAAATCCTTTCTTCACAATATTGAGCCTGTTGAAGTACAGGTAAACGACGACGTCCATTGCACTGAAGCTGGAGCCAAGGTGACCCGAGCCCGCCACTTTGATTGCTGAAAGACAATTGTACCTGCAGATGTCTGCAATGATCTGTTGGACTTTGAAAGCCGGAACCTTGCCCGATGCGGCGAGTATTCTGTCGATGTGTTTCTTTGTGATATAAGAGATCATAAAGTGTTTTTTTTACAATATGTAGCTGACTGTTTTAAGGTTTGAATAAATATCGATGGCTTCGCTTCCAGGTTCCCTGGTGCCGTTGCCTGAATTCTTCACTCCTCCGAACGGAAGGTGCGGTTCAGAGCCGTATGTGGGGCCGTTAACGTTGCATACACCCGCCTCTACCGACCTCGAAAAGATAATTGCGTTCTCGAAGTTGGTTGTGTGTATACACGATGTTAGGCCATACCCGGAATTATTCGCCAACTCGATCGCATGATTCAAATCGCGGGCTTTGTAGAGAGTGATCACCGGACCGAACAGCTCTGTCTGAGAAAATACATCGTTGGGGTCGACATTCTCGACAATACTCGGTTCGATGTAATATCCTGCCGCATGTTCTTTCAGCGTCGAACGTTTCCCCCCGGTCAGCACTTTCCCATTCCGGCTCTTCACATCTTCTATTTTCTGAATAATGTGTTCAAGTTGTCGTTGGTTCATCACAGGGCCGAAATCATCTTTGTCGCCAACGCCTAATTTCAGCTTAGACGCCGCTTCTACCAGTTTATCTCTAAGCGTGTTGTAAACAGATTCGAAGATAATGATGCGGCTGCCTGCTGCGCAACGCTGCCCGGCATTGCTGAAGCCAGAGAGAAGTATCCATTTCACGGCTTTTTCGATGTCGGCATCGGCACAAACAACCAAAGGGTTCTTCCCGCCAAGCTCCAGGCTAACCTTTGCAAGCCTCTTGCCCGCATCGACGGCAATGAGACGGCCGACAGCGGTCGAGCCTGTGAAAGAAAGTACCCCCACCGACGGATGGTTCACCAACGGTGTTCCCGCATCGGGACCGTTGCCCTGGATAATACTTAGCACGCCATCGGGCAGACTTGTTTGAGCGACCAGCTTTCCAAAAAGGTAGGAGGTAATGGGAGCATCCTCCGAAGCTTTCAGGATTGCCGCGTTACCGCAGATCAACGCCGGAAATACTTTCCACGCTACGTTGGCTATCGGCGTATTGGCCGATATGATCAGCCCGGCAACACCGATGGGTTCCTTGAGATGATATATCTGCTTGCCTTCGACGCCACTCATGGTTGTGCGCCCGTACAATCTCTGTCCTTCGGCGGCATAAAATCTGGCGAGGTCTATAGCGCCGCCTACTTCCCCCATCGCGGCGGGTAGAGATTTCCCGGTCTCCTCGGCAACGACAGCAGCGATCTCATCCTTATGCTTCACAAGGACGTCTACGATCTCATACAGCACGCGGCCACGGACGACGCCGGGCGTTTTGCCCCATGCTTTCTGTGAACTGAGAGCCACGCCGACAGCCAGTTCAATGTCGGCTGCGTTGGAAGCGGTTACCTTGCAGAGTGACGCGGCGGTATGAGGATTGATATTGTCAAATGTCTTTCCAGAAGCGGATATGCTTTCGGTGCGCCCGATTAGATTCGGTATTGTCTGTGGATAATTCATCTTATCATCTTTTTACCAGGCAGTCCAGCCGCCATCTACCACCAAATTAGTTCCTGTGACGTAACTGGAGCCATCTCCGGCCAGGAACAGGACGGCCTCCGCGATTTCCTCAGGTTTCGCCATTCGTCCAATGGGAATTCTCTTGGTGTATTCTTCAAGGAACTCCTCCGCCTGGTTGTTGAATATACCTGCGGGCGAGATCGTGTTGACACGGATGTTCTTCCTGGCCCAGTAAGTGGCCAGATACCTGGTGAAGTTAAGAATGCCGGACTTGGTGATGGAATACGCGACGGGCTTATACCATTGGGCCCCACCCTTACGCCTGAATTCGTAGATATCCTGCACAGGTGAGAGCATGCCATAGATCGATGCGATGTTGATAATGCTGCCGGCAGTCTTGGCATTCACCATTTGTTTACCGAACACCTGACAGCATATAACAGTACCCAGGATGTTTACTTCGAATGACTTCTGGATAGACTCGATCGGGTAATCTTCGAATGGTCCGTTCTCCGATGCGGGTGCGTCGGGGGGTGAATCAAGTGCGGCATTGTTTACCAAAACATTCGGCGTTCCTATCTGCGTAAAGATCCGACCGGCAACTTCTTCAACGGCCTTCTTATTTGTGATGTCTGCTTTGAAAAGATGAAGTTTTCCGGACGCCGCAAACTTCACATTGCCGCCCTTGAGTTTGGATTTATCCTCGGTCAGATCAAGCATAACCACAGTTGCCCCTTTCTCTAAAAAGGCTGATGAGAAATTCTGCCCCAGTTGTCCCAATCCGCCGGTGATAACGACTATTTTATTTTCCATCCCTGTTTCTTAGGTCACTAAAAATCATGTCGCAAATTTCCCTGACTGCTCCTTCTCCTCCGTTCCTGGTAAGGACCAATCGACACACGTCTTTCACTTCCGGATAAGCATCGTTCACACAGATCGGGTACCCGACGTTCTGAAGACATTCGAGGTCATTGATGTCATTGCCAACAAACGCCACGTTCTCCATTTTAATATTTCTCGCCGCAACTAACTCCTTCAATTTGGTTAGCTTGTCATCGCAACCCTGGATGCAATCCATCTTCAGTTTTTTCGCCCGGACCGTTGCAATGGGAACCTGTTCCATTGAAAGTATCAGCATGTCCATGCCGATGCTCCGGAGCTTGCTCAATCCAAGTCCGTCGCTGCGGTAACAAACTACCGACTCGACACCGTCCTGGGATACAATGACTTTGTTGTCGGTAAAGACGCCATCAAAATCGAACACAAGAAACTTCAGGTCTTTGAAATTCATTTTACGAAAACTATATCGGTGATTTTTGAGTTGGGATGGGTGTTGATCTGGTCGATCCGGAGCTGGGCAGTTTTCATCACCTCTATGATGGAGTCGTAGTTCTGATCACGCTCCGAAAGTTCTACCTGCACCGACCGAAGCACCGGGTTTCGAAGCACGTTCGATGCTCCTTTAAGGATATCCAGTTCGTGACCATCGACGTCGATCTTCATATGACTCGGCTGCGGCACCTTGTACTTCAACACAAGATCATCGAGTGTGATCGTAAGCACCGGCTGGCTGATTGTCTCTTCTGAGCCGGCTGCCTGCTCGAGGCCGGCGTGGCTTGCAGCACCCGAGTCCAGGGTGCTATACTTGAACTCTTTGAGGTCGGTACTCGAGGAAAGCGGAATGTTGAACGGGATAATATTCCTGCTTAAGCGATTGATGTAAATGTTTTCAAGGAGTAGTTTGAATGTACTGGGTGAGGGTTCGAAGCTGTAGACTTTTGATCCGACCACGGATGCTGCATACAATGAATACGCACCAACGTTTGCGCCGATATCGAACAAAACCTCGTTTGGTTTTACGTAGCCATCGAGCCATTTTATTGTTTCAGGTTCCTTGCTGCACGAATTAAGCCTGTAAAGGGTCTCCTTCGATTCAAGCTTCATTTTAATGTCCTTTTTCGGCGTGTCCAGCGTGCCGACGTTACTACGGCTTTGGATAAGGTGAACCTTAACACGCTTGGGGAGAAACGACCAGAAAAAATCAAACAGGCTGAGGATGATTTTCGTCATGTTTTAAGAAAAAATAAGAGCCCAAAATTAACAAGTAAAAGCCCATTGCCAGCACTCGCATCCATATACCGAAAGTAAATATTTCCACACCCAGGGCTATCAAAAGCAAGGTTATAATAAACGGCAGGAATTGCACCGCGATTCCGATGAAATCAGGATTTAGCTTGTAGTACTTTTCCGAGAGGTAATAGTTGTGAACAAACGACACAACACTGGCCACCAGTGAGGCAACGATCACGCCTTCCAACAGGTACCGGGGCACCAGCACAAAATACAGGACAAACCTTACCGCAAGTTGCAACAGGTTCGGCGACCACATCTTGTCGCTTCGCTTCGATAGATACAAGCCCGGTGAAAAGAAGAGGTTATTGGAATTGAGATAAACGATGAGCAGAAAAAGCGGCAAATACCTGTTTACCCCCTGCACGTCGATACCGATCAGTCGCAACAGATCGGCGCCGAACAATACCAGGAAGAAGGAAGTGGCAGAGATCGGCGCAACATACATCATGCGGTACCTGTTGAACGCCGGGATGGAATACTTTTCTCTCGACACCACCTCGGAGATATATGGAACATAACCGAGCTTGATTGCCTGGCTGAGAGATCCCGTAATGGCCGATACTTTCTGACCCAGCGTAAGCAAACCCGCTTCAAATTTTCCGACGTAAATGCTGAGAACAAGACGGTCGGCGAGCAGCGCAAAGTTGCCCAGCAGATTTGTAGGCACGTAAGGCAGCGAAAAGGCAAGGTTTTCCCTGAAAAACCGGCGATCATTCGTGAATGAATGCGTCGAGAAGAGATAAATATATACTATACCAAAGAAGAGAAACGAGTTGATGGTATTCGAGAGCACATAACCGTATAGTCCCCACCCCATTGAAATGGTGAAAATATAATTTAGCAACAGCCGGAGTACGAACATACTTAACGTAAAAATCATATAAGCCTTCGTATTGCTGCTTATCCTGAAAAGCGAATTGGGAAATGTTAGTGACGAATAAAAGATAATGTGCAGTAGACCAAGCACGTAGAACCGAAAATCGCCGGTGGGAATAATCGGATAGAAACAGGCCAGGATCACCAGCGATAGCAAGCCTGTGGCCGTCAGTGAAAAGAAATTGAGTGTAAGGCTTTTACTAATGTTTGAACGTTTCTCCTCCGGCTTCCAACCATAGTAAAACCGTGTAAGATACTGATCGGTGGAAAGAGTCAGGACGCCGGCCAGGAATGGAGTCGCGGCTTCGATGAGACCGATAACGGCAAAGTCCTGTACCTGGAGCCCTTTCCAAACCAGCGGCAGAACAAGGAAACTGCCGAACTGGTTTATGAAAGAAGTGAGAGTATATAATAATGTACTCCTTAGATTATTATTGCTCTTAAGCTTAGACCAAATCTTCAAAGCGAAGTTTGTGCTCTTCACCTACGTCAGACTTCAATTTTCTTCCAAGAACTTTTTCGTATTCGGCAGGTGAAATTCCGTCGCCGGGGATTTTGTAAGCAACGTCTGCCTCTGTCAAAACGTGTCCTTGTTTAAGCGCTTTGCGGGTGAAGATGCTCTTTGCCATTTTCAGCAAAGGTTTCACTTCATTAGGATACTGCTTTTTCGCACCATCGCCCAGGGCTACACGTGTCCTCTTGAGATCGCGTACCATCTTTCTCAAACCGATCGGTTCGAGGGAGAATGCATGGTCGGTACCTTTATTGGCCCTGTTGAGGGTGAAGTGTTTCTCGATGAATCGCGCCCCAAGAACGTAAGCCACCGGTGCCATAGCAATACCGTTGTCATGATCAGACAGGCCGATCAGTGTATTGGGGAACTCTTTGCGGAATGTTTCTATCACTTTCAGATCGAGTTGTTCGAACTCGCAGGGATAGGCTGCCGTACACTGAAGGATTGCAAAGTTGTTGTGAAACTTTGCGACAATATCATGCGCACGCTTCACATCATCCAGCGTCGCTCCACCGGACGAAAGGATCATGGGTTTTTTGAAGCCTGCAACGTGTTTAAGTAGCGGAGTATTCTTTATATCCGCCGATGCCAGCTTGTACAACGGCATGTCGAGCTTCTCGAGGAAGTCGGCGCTTTCATGATCGAAGGCT
>WUUC01041575.1_pt1 | contig 16347 bp, 7 predicted proteins | sample 6278441 | NCBI WGS metagenome assembly WUUC01 (sample SAMN13675441, study PRJNA597444) | soil metagenome | isolation source: soil | place: USA: Washington | collected 2017-10
CCTCAACAACCGCGGCGAGGCCCGGCTCGGGCTCGGCCAGCTCGACGAGGCCACCGCCGACCTCGTCGCGGCCCGCAACGCCTTCACCGCGATCGGGTCCAGCCACGCCGCGGTGCCGCTCACCTGGCTCGCGCGGACCTACCGGCTGCGCGGGGACCGGGTGCTCGCCACGACCGCCTACCGCCAGGCGATCCGGCTGGCCGAGGTGAACAACACCGCCCCCCAGCTGGTCCCCGCCCTCGCCGGGCTGGCGCGGCTGCTGGCCGACGACGAGCCGGACACCAGCGCCGAGCTGGTGCACCGGGCGCGGTCGTTCGGCACCGGTGTCGGCTATCCGGCGGTGCTGCTCGCCGAGGCGGCACTGCGCATCGGCCAGGGGGACGGTCCCGGGGCGCTCGACTCGGCCGCCGAGGCCGAGCTGCTCGCCCGCGGGCGCGGCGACAACGCCGCCGTGGCCGAGTCGCTGGAACTGCGGGCCAGGGCCGAGCTCCTGCTCCGGCCCGGCGACGGTGCCGGTGCCGAGGCCGCGGCCCGGGCCCACATGGAGGACGCGGCGCGGATCTGGTGGAAGCTGGGCAACCGGCACGCGGCCGCCCGCGCCACGATCTCCGGCAGCTGCGGGCCCGCCGCGCCCGCGCTGTCGGTCCAGACCCTGGGCGGTTTCCGGGTGCTGCGCGACGGTGAGCCGGTGCCGGTCACCGCGTGGCCCTCGCGCAAGGCACGCGACCTGGTCAAGATCCTGGTCACCCGGCGCGGGCGCCCGGTGACCCGGGAGGCGCTGATCTCCCTGCTGTGGCCGGGGGAGCGGGCCGAGAGGGTGGGCAACCGGCTGTCGGTGGCGCTGTCCACGGTGCGGTCGGTGCTCGGCTCGCGGCGCGGGGCCGCCGCGCACTGCGTGGTCAGCGAGGGTGACACCGTCCGGCTGGACCTCGACGTGGTCACGGTGGACGTGCTGGCCTTCCTGGCCGGCGCGCGCCGCGGGCTGGACGCGTGGCGGGACGGCAGGCAGGCGGCGTGGCCGTTGCTGCGCACCGCCGAGGCCGCCTACACCGGCGACTTCCTCGAGGACGACCCGTACGAGGACTGGACCACCGAGCTCCGCGAGGAGGCGCGGCTGACCTACGTGCAGGTGGCGATCGTGCTGGCCGGGCACACCGGCGGCACCGGCGAGCACGTCACGGCGGGCCGCTACTGCCTGCGCGTCCTGGAACGGGACCAGTACAACGAACCGGCGCACCTGGCGCTGACGCGCGCGCTCCGGGCGGCGGGCAGCCACGGCGAGGCCCGCCGCCGCTACCGCATCTACGTGGCGCGCATGGCGGAGATCGACGTCGAGCCGCGGCCGTTCCCCGACGCCATCACCCCGTGACCGGGGCCGTTCTCAGTCCGTGCGGCGGTAGCGGGCGTCGAACAGGCTGAAGATCGCGAAGGCCACCAGGCCCGCGGCGACCAGGAGCAGGAGCCACGTGCCGTAGGGCTGCGCCGCGAGGGTCTTCAGCGAGACGTCGAGCCCGGTCGCTTTCGCGGGCTGGGCCTGCACGGCGGCCACCACGACCATCGCCCCGGCCCCCGCGTACACCGCGCCGAGGGACGCGTAGCCGACCTGCCCCAGCCGCTCGACCGTCCTGCGCGTGGGCCTGCCCGCGGAGCCGAGGTCGTGTTCCCTGCTGAAGCGCTTGGTGATGCCGTGGCGCGCGACGAACAGCCCGGCGGCGACGATCGCGAGCCCGATGAGGATGACCACGGGCTTGCCCCAGGACTGGTTGAGCAGGCTGCCGATCAGGCCCAGCTGCGCCTTGTCCGTCGAGGACGCGGGGGAGCCCGCCGCGAGCTTGCCCGCGCTGTAGGACAGGTAGCCGAACAGCACCGCCTCGCCGAGGTTCATCGCCCGCAGCAGCCGGTCCTGCCTGCTGTCGCGGTCCCCGGTCACCGCCTCGAACAGCTGCCACAGCGCGCTGACGCCGAGGCCCACCGCGATCAGCCAGAGCAGCACGTCACCGCCGGTGTTGGCGGAGAGCGACTGCAGCGCGCCGGTCTTGTCGGCCTTGCCGACCCCGCCGCCGTCCAGGTCGCCGACCGCGACCTGGATCGCCAGCCAGGCGACGAGCAGGTGGACCACGCCGTAGGCGACCAGGCCCATCCGCGCCACGAACTGGAACGGCGCACTCCTGGTAACCCCGCGGGACACCGCACTTGACCTGCTCATAACCACACCATGGGGTGGACGTTACTGGGACGCGCCCCGCCGTGCACGACAACGATCAGGTGACGTCGGGGCCCGGCCGCCACGCGACGCGACTTCCCCGGTTCCGTGTCCGGTTTCTGTCCACCGCCACCGGGGCCGCGGACTGGTGCCGGGCGCGTAACGTGGGACCGCGTGACGGCACCCAGGGTGTTTGTTTCCTATGTCCACGAATCCCCGCGGCACCGGGACGACGTGCTGGCGTTCGCGGCCTTCCTGCGGAGCCAGGGGGTGGACGCGGTGCTGGACCTCTGGGCGGCGGACGCCCGGCACGACTGGTACGCCTGGGCGCTGCGCGAGATGACCGCGGCGGCGTACGTCATCGTGGTGGCGTCGCCGGGGTACCGCGCGGTCGGGGACGGCGGCGGGCCCGCCGACCGGCACCGGGGTGCCCGGTCGGAGGCGGCGCTGCTGCGCGAACTGGTCTACGGCGACCGCGACGCCTGGACGCCGAAGGTGCTGCCGGTGCTCCTGCCCGGCCACGCCGTCGACGAGATCCCGCGTTTCCTGTCGCCGCACACGACCAGTCGCTTCGAGGTCGCGGCCTGCACCGTCACCGGCGCGGAGGAGCTGCTGCGCGTCATCCACCGCAGTCCGGGGCACGTGCCGCCGCCGGTGCTGGCGCCGCCGGAGCTGCGGCCCCGGCCCGTGCCCGCGGCATGGGAGGCCCGGGAAGATCGGGAAGAGGTCGTGTGGTGCGCGGCCGTGCCGGGCGACCTCGGCCTGCGCGCCGACTCCGTGGAGGTCCACCTGGTACCCGGCGAACGGGTGGGTCCGCACCCGGCCGGGGAGCTGCGCCGGACCGTGGCGGAGCTGGCCGCCGCGACCGCGGACGTGGTCCGGTCGGACCCGTCGGGGGCCGTCGCGTGGGTGGCGGCGGACGGCGCGGGCTTCGCGGTCCTGCGCACCGGGCAGCGCAGCGCCTGGTTCACGCCCTCCGGGGCGCTCGAGCAGAACGGGCTCGCGGCCGCGGTGGAGGAACGGCTCGCGCTGCTCGCCGCCGCCGGCCCGCGAGGGGCCACCGCGTGGCTGCCCGCGATCGGGGCGGGCCCGGTCCGGATCGTCCCGCCCGGGCACGCGATTCCGGAATTGCGGCCCGGCGACCTCGCCGCGCGACTCGCCGCCGATCTCCTCGCGCGGCTGCGCCCGGTTTCCACGACCACGGGCCAGGTCGCGAGCCAGGTCACCAACCAGATCAACGGAAATGTGCACGGAACGGTCCTCCAGGCGGGCGACATCCGCGGTGGAGTGCATTTCTGAGCGCGGATTCCACCGCCGGAATCGATTCTGCGGGGCCATGCCCCGACTGCGCGGTAGGCGCCCGGGACATGGGCAGTCGTTGTGACCGGTAGCACATTCACGGGGCGGTGTGCGACTCGATTTGTCCAGTATTACACCAGGTAGTTGTCCGGTCATTGTGCGCAAAAAACGAGCGTGTTGACGCACCGTAATTGATCGTATCTCCGTGGTAATAATTCATGCGGTGGTGACGCTGTTCGGCCGCAAAATACTGCGCCGAACAGAAGATCGCCGAAGATCATTCGGGGTAACTGCCACCAGGTGCGCTACATATGCTCGTGCGCCGATCTAGCCTGTCGTATCCCCTCGAGCTACAGCTTGTCCTAGGAGTGCCTTGATCCGCCGGTTTTGTCGCGTGTTCCGCGTGCGATGACGACCGCACCCACCATTCGCCGCTTCGTCGAGGTCGCGGGGCGCTGCTCCGATCATCAAGCCGTTGTGGACACCGGCGCGGGCGACGCGACCCTGACCTACGCCGACCTCGCCGCGCTGGCGGGCGCGCGGGCGCGGGCACTGGCCGCCGCGGGCGTGCGGCCGGGCGGCCGCGTCGGCCTGGTCACCGGGCACGGCGCGCCGACCATCGCCGGCATCCTCGCCACTCTCGCCGCCGGGTGTGCCTACGTGCCACTGGATCCGGGCTTCCCCCGCGCCCGGCTGTCCACGATGGTCGCCGACGCCGGGGTGACCGCGGTGCTGACCGACCCGGCCCACGCGGGCCTCGCCCGCGAGCTCGGCGGGCACGTCGTGGTGGTCGCGGACGGCGACCTGGCACCCGCCCCGCTGGACCCGGTCGAGTCCGGTCTCGACGACGTCGCCTACGTGCTGTTCACCTCCGGCTCGACCGGCAGGCCCAAGGCGGTCGCGCAGACCCACCGCAACCTGCTGCACGTGGTGGACAACCAGATCGCGGGCCTGGGCATCACCGCGGCCGACCGGCTGAGCCTGCTCGCCTCGTTCAGCTTCGACGCCGCCATCCCCGACCTGTACCCGGCGCTGCTGACCGGCGCCGCGGTCGTGCCGGTCGACCTGCGCGCCCACGGGCTGGCCCACGCCGCGGCCGCGCTCGCCCGGCACGGGGTGACGATCCTCCACTCGACACCGACCGTGTACCGGTACCTCCTCGACACCCTGGGGACGAACCGGCTCGACACGGTGCGCACCGTGCTGCTCGGCGGCGAGCAGTCCACCTACGCCGACGTGCTGCGCGGGCGGGAGGTGTTCGCGCCGGACGTCGAGTTCGTCAACGGCTACGGCGCCACCGAGGTGACCTTCGCGGCGCGCCACCGGCTCCTCGCGTCCGAAGTGGATCCCGCGGCGAGCGGCCCGCTGCCGATCGGCACGGCACTGCCCGGCTACGAGCTCGTGCTCGGCGGCGGGACCGGGGAGACCGGCGAGATCACCGTGCGGAGCGAGTACCTCGTCGGCGGGTACGCCAACGTGGCAGGCCCCGCGTTCGGCGTCGACCCCGACGGCGTGCGCCACTACCGCACCGGCGACCTCGGCGAACGGCTCGCGGACGGCACGCTCGTGTGCCTCGGCAGGCTGGACCGCCAGGTGAACGTGCGCGGGTTCCGCGTCGAGCTCACCGAGGTGGAGGCCGGTCTGCTGGCCCAGCCCGGGGTGAGCGCCGCCCGGGTCATCGCCCGCGCCGAGGAGCTGCTCGCCTACGTCGTCGGCACCGGCCTCGACCCCCGCGCGCTGCGGTCGGCGCTGGCCGACCTGCTGCCCGGCTACGCGGTGCCGCGCGCGGTCGTGCTGCTCGCGGAGCTCCCGCTGACCGTCACCGGCAAGCTCGACGAGCGCGCGCTCCCCGACCCGCCGCGCCAGGCCGGTCCCGAGCCCGAGCTGTCGCCCGCCGAGCGCCGCGTGCACGACATCTGGTGCGCGGTGCTGGGTGCCGACCGCGTGGCACCGGACGACAACTTCTTCGACATCGGCGGCCACTCGCTGCTGCTCGGCCAGGTGCAGCAGCGCCTCGCGGCCGAGTTCGACACCGCCGTGCCGCTGCTGGCGCTGTTCGAGCACCCGACGGTCGCCGCGCAGGCCGGGTTCCTGACCGCGGACGGAGAGGGCGCACCGGCCGGGCCCGCGTCGATCGCGGTGCCGCGGCTCGCGGACCGCGAGACCGAGTACACCGGCGACGAGATCGCGGTCGTCGGCATGGCCGCGCGCTTCCCCGGCGCCGCCGACCTCGACGCGTTCTGGTGGAACCTGTGCGCGGGTGTTGACGGGATCCACGACTACACCGACGCCGAGCTGGCCGCCCTCGGCATCGGGCCCGGGCTGCTGGCCGACCCCCGGCACGTGCGGGCCGGCGGGCGGCTCGACGGGGTCGCCGACTTCGACGCCGGGTTCTTCTCCTTCGGCGCGGACGAGGCCGCCCGCACCGACCCCCAGCACCGGCTGTTCCTGGAGACCGCCTGGGAGGCGATGGAGAACGCCGGGCACGTGCCCGGCGGCGACCCGGAGCTCGCGGTCGGGGTGTTCGCCTCCGCGTCGGCCAACCGGTACTTCCTGTTCCACCTCCTCGGCAACCCCGCCGTGACCGACGCCGACCCGGACGACTGGGAGGCGCAGCTGCTCGCCCGCCAGTTCCCCGACCACCTGCCGGGCCAGGTCGCCTACCGGCTCGGGCTGACCGGCCCGGCGCTGGCCGTGCAGAGCGCCTGCGCCAGCTCGCTGGCCGCGGTGGGCCTGGCCGTGCAGAGCCTCGCCGACTACCGCTGCGACCTCGCGCTCGCGGGCGGGGTCAGCGTGACGTGGCCGCGCCAGCGGCACATCCCGGGCGGCATGGCCTCGCCGGACGGCCGCTGCCGCGCGTTCGACGCCGCCGCCGCGGGCTGCGGGTTCGGCTCGGGTGCCGGCGTCGTGGCGCTGCGGCGGCTCGCCGACGCGCTGGCCGACGGCGACCACGTCTACGCGGTCCTCCCCGGCTGGGGCATGACCAACGACGGCGCGGACCGCGCGGGCTTCGCCGTGCCCAGCGCGGCGGGCCAGGCGACGGCGATCGCCGAGGCGCTGGCGACCGCGGAGATCGCGCCGGACGAGGTCCGGTTCGTCGAGGCGCACGGCAGCGGCACCCCGCTCGGCGACGCCATCGAGGTGGCCGCGCTCAACCGCGTGCTCGGCGGCGCCGCGCCCGAGTCGGTGGCGCTGGGCTCGGTGAAGACCAACATCGGGCACCTGGACGCGGCGGCGGGCGTGGCCGGGCTGATCAAGGCCGTGCTGGCCGTGCACACCGGCGTGATCCCGCCGAACCTGCACTTCAGCACCCCGCACCCGGAGGTCGACCTGGCCGCGGGCCCGCTCTACGTGCCGACGAAGGTGCACGACTGGCCGGTGGCCGACCGCCGCGTCGCCGGGGTCAGCTCCTTCGGCATGGGCGGCACGAACGTGCACGTGCTCGTCGCGGAGGCCCCCGCACCGGAGCCGGCCGATCCCGCGCCCGGCGCGGTCGTGCTGCCCCTGTCCGCGCGGGACGGCACCGCGCTGCGGGCGGCCGCCGCCCGGCTGCGCGACCACCTGGCCGCCCGGCGCCCCGCGCTCACCGACGTGGCGCACACGCTCGCCACCGGCCGGCGCGCGTTCCGCTGCCGCGGCGCGGTGGTGGCGGCGACGGTCGACGAGGCGGTCGCCGCGCTCGACGCGCTCGCCCCCGGTGTGGTGGCCGGCGACGGCCCGCCGCGCGCGGCGGCCGAGCGGTGGGTCGCGGGCGGGGACGACCTGCCGGTGACCGGTGGGCGGCGCATCCCGCTGCCCACCTACCCCTTCCAGCGTTCCAGGTTCTGGATCGAGCCCACGAGGCGAGGAGGTCCGCGGTGAACTGGTTCGTGGTCCCGCGACCGCGACCCGATGCGGCGGCGCAGCTGTTCTGCCTGCCGTACGCGGGAGCGGGCGCGAGCGCGTTCCACGGGTGGTCCGGCACGATCGGGCCGGAGATCGAGCTGCTCGCCGTGCAGCTGCCCGGGCGGGAGAACCGGATCGTCGAGGACCCCGGCTTCGACGTCGCCGAGCTGGCCGAGGCCGTCTCGGCGCGCGCCGACCGCCCGTACGCCCTCTACGGCCACTCGCTGGGCGGCTGGACCGCCTTCGAGACCGTGCGCCACCTCCACCGCGCGGGCGCCCGGCTACCGGTGAAGCTCTACGTCGGCGGCTGCCGCGCGCCGCACGTCCGCGCGTCCGGCCCGTTCGACGGCCTGTCGACGGTGGCCGACGACGAGCTGCTGCGCCGGGTGGCGGGTGGCGGCGGGCTGTCCGCCGAGGTGCTCGCCGAGCCGGAGCTGGTGGAACTGGTGCTGCCGGTGCTGCGCGCGGACTTCCAGCGGCTGGACGACTACGTGTTCGTCGAGGGGGAGCCCCTGCCGGTGCCGCTCGTGGCGTTCGCGGGGCGCGGCGACGAGGTCGTGCCACTGGCCGACATGACGGCCTGGGACCGGCACGCCGGTGCCGGGCTGACCGTGCACGAGGTCGACGGCGGCCACTTCTTCCTGCACCACGACGACAGCCGGGTCACCGAGCTGCTGACCAAGGACCTGCTCTCGTCGCTGCCGGGGGGACGGCCGTGACCGGCGAGCACCGCGTGCCGCTCGGTGACACGGGCTGGTCGGTGTGGCGCGACGCGCTGCTGCGTTCGGCCGGGTTCCCCGCCGACGGCCTGGCCACGCTGTCGGCCCCGGCCGCCGCCGCGAGCGCGGACGCGCTGCTGCGCGGCGAGGACGGCACCTTCGAGGCCGACTTCGCCGCCGCGGTCGAGGCCAACGCGGCCCGGCTGCTGGAGATCGCCGCGGACCCGCTCGTGCGGGAGGCGGTCACCTGGCAGAACGCGAACGCCCTGCACGCGCTGGACGGGCTGGTCGCGGCCGGCCCGGACGCGCCGCGCAACGTCCGCCGCCGCGACCGGGAGAAGGCGGTCGTCAAGTACTGGCAGCGCTACTGCGGCAAGAACGAGACCGTCGGCTTCTTCGGCCCGAGCTGCTGGGTGACCGTGGCCGAGGAGCCCGAGACCGCCGAGATCGCCGCCGGTCCCGGTCTCACCCGCCGCCGCTGGGTCGTGTTCGAGGCGTGGGCGATGCGCGCCTACGCCGACGCGATCGGCGCCGACCTCGCCGTGCGCCGCTGGTGGCCGCCGGTGCTGGCGCCGCACCTGACCCTGCGGGGCCGACAGGTGCGGCGGCCCGGCCGCCCGCCGGTCACGCTGACCGCCGCCGAGGCCGTGCTGCTCGCGGCGTGCGACGGCAAGCAGCCCGCGGTCGCGGTGGTCGCCGACCCCGCGGCAGGCCTGCGCCGCGAGGACGACGGCTACACGGTGCTCACGCACCTCGTGGAGCGCGAGCTGGTCACATGGGACGCCGGGCTGCCCAACACCTCGGCCGCGGAGTCCGTGCTGCGCCAGCGGATCGCGGCCATCGGCGACGACGGGCCGCGGCTGTCGGCCGAGGCCGGGCTGGACCGGCTGTGCGCGGCCCGCGACGACGTGCGCGCGGCGGCCGGCGACCCGGACGCCCTGCGCACCGCACTGTCCACATTGGACTCGGTGTTCACGGAGCTGACCGGCGCGGCGCCGCGCAGGCGCGCCGGTCAGGCCTACGCGGGCCGCACGCTGTGCTACGAGGACACCGCGCGGGACCTGGACGTGACGTTCGGCCGCCCGCTGCTGGACGCCATCGCCGGACCGCTCGACCTGCTGCTGCGCGCCGCCCGCTGGCTGTCCGACGAGCTGGCGGCCGCCTACGCCGCCGCGCTGCGCGAGCTGTACGCGGAGCTGCGCGCGGACAGCGCGACCGGCGGGAACGGCACCGTGTGGCTGTCGGACCTGTGGTACCTCGCGCAGGGGCTGTTCTGGGGCACCGCGGGCGACCGGCCGGTGGACGCGGTGGCCGACGAGTTCGCCCGCCGCTGGGCCGAGGTGTTCGACGTGACCGGCGCGGACGGCCCGGTCGAGACGACCACCGCCGCGCTGGCCGCCAGGGTGGCCGCGGCCTTCCCCGCGCGCCCGCCCGCCTGGTCGGCCGCGCGGCTGCACAGCCCGGACCTCCAGATCTGCGCCGCGGGCCCGGAAGCGCTGGCACGCGGGGAGTTCCTCGTGGTGCTGGGCGAGCTGCACGCGGCGTGGGCGTCGTTCGACTGCGACGTGTTCACCCCCGCGCACCCCGACCCGGAGCGGCTGCGCGCCGCGCTCGCCGAGGACCTGGGCACGGGCCGGGTCCGCCCGCTGTTCCCCCTCGACTGGCCGCGGCGCACCAGCCGCGTCGCCGAGAGCCTGGCGGGCCCGACCGACGTGCGGCTCGCGTTCGCCGCCGCACCCGGGGCCGGACTCGAGCGGGTGCTGGCCACCACCGCGCTCGAGGTGTCCGAGGTGGACGGTGAGCTCGCCGCCGTGGACCCCGCGGGCAGGCGGTGGCCGCTCGTGGAGGTGTTCTCCCAGCTCATCGCGATCCACGCGGTGGACGCGTTCAAGCTGACCTCACCCGCCCCGCGCACCCCGCGCATCACCGTGGACCGGCTGGTGGTCAGCCGCGAGACGTGGCGCACCACGGCCGAGGCGACGGGCCTCGCGATCCCCACCGGCGAGCGGGACCGCTACCTCGCGGTGCGCCGCTGGCGGCTCGGGCTGGGCCTGCCGGACGCGGTGTTCGTCAAGCTCGGCACCGAGACCAAGCCCTGCTACGCGGACCTGACCAGCCCGCAGTACGCCGTGCTGCTGTGCAGCATGGTGCGCACCGCGGTCGCCGAGGGCGGCCCGGACGTGCCGGTGGTCGTGAGCGAGCTGCTGCCGGGGCCGGACCAGGCGTGGGTGCCCGACGCGGCGGGCCGCCGCTACGTCAGCGAGCTGCGCCTGCACATCGTGGACGGATCGGCGGCGGGTGCGCGATGACTCACCTCGTTCCGCTCGGCGACACCGGGTGGTCGGTGTGGCGCGACGTGCTGCTGCGCTCGGCGGGCTTCCCCGCCACCGGCCTGGACCGGTTCACCGCGCCCGAGGCGGCCGCCGCCGCGGACGCGCTGGTCGAGGGCACCGGCGCGTCGGGCGCCCCGGGCGAGCTCGAGGCGGTGTTCGACAAGGTGTTCGCCGAGGCGTTGCGCGCGGGTGCGGCGGCGGCCTGCGAGGTCGCCGCCGACCCGCTCCTGCGCGAGGCGGTGACCTGGCAGAACCCGGGCGTGCTGACCACCCTGGACGGGCTGGTCGCGGGCGGGCCGGACGCCCGGCGCACGGTGCGCCGCCGGGACCGGGAGAAGGCCCTGCTCCGCTACTGGCAGCGCTACTGCGGCAAGTGCGAGACGATCGGCTTCTTCGGCCCGGTGTCCTGGGGGACCGTCGACCCCGCGGCGGCCACCCACGTGCGGCTCGGGCCGGGACTGGTGCGCGACCGGGCGGTGTCCTTCGAGGCGTGGGCGCTCATCGAGTACGGCGACGCGCTGGCCGCCGACCTCGCCGTGCGCCGCTGGTGGCCGCCCGCGCCGCGGCCGCACCTGCTGGTGGAGGACCGGTGGCTGCGCAGGCCGCTGCACGACCCCGTCGAACTGTCCGCCGTGGACGCCCTGCTGCTGGGCCGGTGCGACGGCCGCACCCCCGCGCACGAGGTGGTCGCCGGCGTCGGGCGCGGTGAGCAGGACGGCTACCTGCTGCTCGACCGCCTCGTCGAGCGCGGGCTGCTGCACTGGGACGCCGGCCTGCCGCTGTCCCCGGACGCCGAGCCCGTGCTGCGGGCGCGGATCGCCGCGATCGGCGACGAGGAGGTCCGCACCCGCGTGGCCGCCGGGTTCGACCGGCTGTGCGCCGCCCGCGACGCGGCGGCCGCCGACCCGGCCGCGCTGTCCGGTGTGGACGCCGAGTTCACCGCCGTCACCGGGCGCGCGGCGAACAGGCGCAGCGGGCAGATGTACGCCGGCCGCACGCTGACCTACCTCGACGCCACCCGCGACGCCGACCTGGTCGTCGGCGGCGGCCTGCTGGCGGCGGTCGCCGCGCCGCTCGAGATCGTGCTGCGCGCGGCCCGGTGGCTGTCGGCCGAGTTCGGCGCGGCGTGCGAGCGCATCGCCGGCGAGCTGCACGCGGACCTGCCGGGGCCGGTGTACCTGTCCGACCTGTGGCACCTGGTGCAGGGCGCGCTGTTCGACGGCGAGCGCGGGCCCGGCGCGGCGATCGGCGCCGCGTTCACCGAGCGCTGGTCGGCGTTGTTCGGGCTGGCCGCGCACACGGGCGAGGCCGAGGTCCGGCTGACCGCAGCGGAGCTCGCCGGCCCGGTGGCGGAGCTGTTCGCCGCACCCGGACCCGGCTGGCCGTCGGCCCGGGTGCACAGCGTGGACCTCCAGGTGTGCGCCCGCGAGGCAGGCGACCTCGACGACCCCGCCACCCTGGTGGTGCTCGGCGAGCTGCACCCGGCCTACAACCCGTTCGACAGCGCGCTGTTCTCCCCGTGGCACCCGGACCAGGACGCGCTGCGGGCCGCGCACGAGGCGGAGTTCGGGCCCCGCGTGCGCATGCTGTTCCCCGACGACGCCCCGCGCAACACCGGCCGGGCCCGGCACGGGCTGAACTCGCCGCGCGACTGCGAGCTGGGTGTCTTCGACGCCCGCGGCGCCTCCGAACGGCTGGTGCCCGCGGCCGCGGTCCTGGTCGAGGACCGCGGCGGCGCGCTCACCGCGGTCCTGCCCGACGGCCGCACCTGGCCGCTCGTCGAGGCGTTCGGGCACGTGCTCACCATCGTGCTGCTGGACAGCTTCAAGCTCGTCGGCCCGGCCACGACGAGCCCCCGGATCATCGTCGACCGGCTCGTGGTCGCCCGGCGCACCTGGCGCACCACGGTCGGCGGGACCGGGCTCGCCGACGTCGTCGGCGAGCGGGAGCGGTTCCTCGCCGCCCGCCGGTTCCGCGCGCGGCTCGGCCTGCCGGAGCGGGTGTTCGTCAAGCTCGGCACCGAGGCCAAGCCCACCTACGTCGACCTCGCGAGCCCCGGCTACGTGCAGGTGCTGTGCACGATGCTGCGCACCGCGGGGCGCAGCGGGCCGGACGTCGCCGTCACCATCACCGAGCAGCTGCCGTCCACGGAGGACTCGTGGCTGCCGGACGCGGCCGGTGACCGGTACGTCAGCGAGCTGCGGCTCCAGCTGACCGACCCGGCAGGCCACCTACCCACTGGAGCACGCGGATGACCATCCCAGACCTGATCCTCGCCCAGGCCGAGCGGACGCCCGACGCGGTGGCCGTGCGGCAGTGGGACGCGCGCCTCACCTACCGGGAGCTGGTCGAGCGGGCCGCGGGCCTCGCCGACGCGCTGCGCGAGCTGGGCGTGGTGCCCGAGACCCGGGTGGGCGTCTGCGCCACCCGCGACGTCGACTACGTCGCCACCGTGCTGGGCGTGCTGCTCTCCGGCGGCTGCTACGTGCCCATGGAGCCGGGCGGCCCGCGCAGGCGGCTGCTCGAGATCGCCGAGGACAGCGGGGTGTCCATCGTGGTCGGGGACGCCGCCGCGACCGAGTTCGGCGACGTGCCCGGCATGCGGACCCTGGCCCCGGGGGCGTCCGCGCGCCCCCGGCCCTGCCCGGCCACCGAGCGGAACACCTGCTACGCGCTGTACACCTCCGGCTCCACCGGCAGGCCCAAGGGCGTGCTCACCACCCACCGCAACGTCGCGGCGTTCGTCGCGGGGTGGCAGGAGCGGTTCCCGATCGAGGCGGGTACCCGGATGCTCGGCATCTCCTCGCTCGGCTTCGACGCCTCCGCGATCGACCTCTACGTGCCGCTGACCGTCGGCGCGCAGGTGCAGCTGGTGTCCTCGGAGGACCGGGCCGATCCCGAGCGGCTGCGGCGGTTCCTCGTCGCCCACGAGGTGGAGCAGGGCGTCATCACCCCGACGATGCTGTCCATGGTGGACCCGGCGGACGTGCCGGGCTGGCGGGTGGTGTTCAGCGGCGGTGAGGTGCTGCCCGCCGAGCTCGCCGCCCGCTGGGCACCCGGCCGCCGCGTCGCCAACGTCTACGGCCCCACGGAGACGACCGTCGTGGTGCTGACCGCGGACATCGCGGGCTCGCCCGCCGACCCCCCGGCCGAGCCGCTGCCGATCGGCAGGCCCATGCCCGGCCACCGCATGTACGTGGTGGACGAGGACTTGCGGCTGCTGCCCCGGGGCGAGGCGGGCGAGCTGCTGATCGGCGGGCCCGGCGTGTCGAACGGCTACCTGAACCGGCCGGGCCTCACCGCGGAGCGGTACCTGCCCGACCCGTTCGGCTCGCGGCCGGGTGAGCGCCTCTACCGCACCGGCGACCGGGTCTTCGAGGACGCCGACGGCAACTTCGTGTACGTGGACCGGGTCGACCGGCAGGTCAAGGTCCGGGGCCAGCGCATCGAGCTGGGCGAGGTCGAGGCCGTGCTGGGCGAGCACCCCGGGGTGCGGCAGGTCGCGGTGGAGGCCGTGCCCGCCCCCGGCGGCGTGCGGCTCGTCGCGTTCCTCGCGCCTGCCTCCGCACCCTCGGACGAGGAGCTGGCCGAGTTCACGCGCGACCGGCTGACCAGCGCCATGCGGCCCGCCGTCGTGGTGCGGCGCGACGAGCTGGCGTTCAACCCCGTGTCGGGCAAGCTGGACCGCCCGGCGCTGCGGGCGCTCGCCGAGCGGGCCGTCGCGGACCTCGCCGCCGGCGAGCCCGAGTACGACGGCACGCCGACCGAGCGGGAGGTCGCCCGGGTGTGGGCGCGCGTGCTCGGGCAGGCCCCGACCCCGGAGACCGACTTCTTCACCGGCGGCGGCAACTCCATCGCCGCCATGCGGCTGGTCGCGGCACTGCGCGAGCGGATGGGCAGGCAGGTGAGCATCAGGGACCTGTTCACCGCGCCCACCGTGCCCGCGCTCGCCGAGCGGGTCGCGAAGGCCGAGCCGCTGCCCGGCCGCGAGCTGACCACCGGCAACCCGCCGACGCTCGCGCCGCCGCAGACGCGGCTGTGGTTCACCGACCAGCTCGCGCCCGAGGACGCGCCGTACAACATCGCGCTGACCCACCGCCTCACCGGCCCGCTGGACGTGCCCGCGCTGCGGCGCGCGCTGCGGGCCGTGGCCGACCGCCACGACGTGCTGCGGTGGCGGATCAAGCAGACCGCGGGGGAGCCCTACGCCGAGTGCGCGCCACCGGCGGACGTGCCGGTGGAGGTCGTCGACCTGACCGCGACCGCCGACGCCGCACAGGCGCTGGCGCGGCTGCTCGCGGCGGGCGCGCGGCACGTGTTCGACCTCGCGGCGGGCCCGGCCTGGGTGGTCACGCTCTACCGGCTCGCCGACGATGAGCACGTGCTGGCGATCACCGTGCACCACGCGGTGTTCGACGGCTGGTCCCAGGCGCCGCTGTACGACGACCTGGCCGAGGCCTACCGGCAGGCGCTCGACGGCGGCACCCCCGCGCTGCCCCCGCTCGCGGCGACCTACGCGGACTACGCGGTGTGGCGGGACCGGCGGGACCGCGCGAACGGCGAGGCCGACCTCGCCTGGTGGACCGAGCACCTGGCCGGCGCGCCCGCCGTGCTCGACCTGCCCCGCGACCGGCCCCGCCCGGCGGTGCAGACCTACGTGGGCGCCGAGGCGAGCGTCGCCGTGCGGCCCGAGGCGGACCTCGCGGTGCGGCGGCTCGCCGGCAAGCTCGGCACCACCCCGGCGAGCGTGGTGCTCGGCGGGCTGGCCGAGCTGCTGCGCAGGCTCACCGGGTCGGCCGACCACGTGCTCGGCGCGATCGTGGCCGACCGCGGGCTGGCCGCGTTCGACGACGTGGTCGGGTTCTTCATCGACACCGTGCCGGTGCGGCTGCGGGCGGACGCGGAGAGCTTCGCCGGGACGGTCCGGACGGGCGCGGACGAGCTGCGCGCGGCCACCGCGCACCCGGGTGCCCCACTGCAGCGGATCGTGGACGCGCTGGGCCTGCGCCGCGACACCTCCCGCGCGCCGCTCGTGCAGGTGCTGTTCAACGTCCTGAACTTCACCGAGCCGCGGCTGCGGCTGTCCGGTGTGGACGCCGCGCCGGTCGACGTGCCCAAGCCGGGCTCGCCGTTCGACCTGACGGTGTACGTGGTCGAGCGGGACGGCCGGTTCGCCTTCGACACCGTCTACAACCCGGACCTGTTCGACGCCGACCGCGTGGTCGCGCTGCTCACCGACCTGGCGGAGCTGGTCGGCGCGCTCGCCGCGGCACCGGACGCGCCCCCCGCCGCGGTCGCCCCGCACCTGCCGCGGGCGCGGGTCCGCGACGCCGCGCCCGGGGCGATGACCGTGACCGCGCCCGACCTCCCGGACCTGCCCGCGCCGGACCCGGGCGGCGCGGTGACCGCCACCGAGCAGCTCGTCGCCGGCATCTGGCGGGAGGTGCTGGGCCGCGCGTCCGTCGGCCTCACCGACAACTTCTTCGACATCGGCGGCCACTCGATGGCGATGGCCGCCGTGCACGGCCAGCTCACCGCCGCCACCGGCAGGCAGATCCGGATGCTGGACCTCTTCCGGTACCCGAACATCCGCGCGCTCGCCGCGCACCTGGACGGCTCCGCGGGCAAGCCGGAGCTGGCCGGGGCGGCCATGCGCGCCGCGGCCCGGCGGAACCGCGCCAGACGCAACCCACCACGCCGCGTCAGCGGCACCGCGCAGTGAGCAGAGGAGATCGAGAACAGATGGACCAGCCGAACGAGATCGGTGTGCCGGGGGACTTCGACGGCAGCGAGCCGATCGCGATCGTCGGCATCGCCGCGCGCGTGCCCGGTGCCGGGGACGTGCACCAGTTCTGGCGCAACCTGGTGGACGGCGTCGAGTCGGTCACCGCGTTCACCCGCGAGGAGC
>WUUC01012291.1_pt1 | contig 16345 bp, 18 predicted proteins | sample 6278441 | NCBI WGS metagenome assembly WUUC01 (sample SAMN13675441, study PRJNA597444) | soil metagenome | isolation source: soil | place: USA: Washington | collected 2017-10
CGTCCGCGAACACTCCGAGCAGGAAAGCGTCACGAGAAAAGATCGCCAGTGCGCGCAACTCGGCTGTGTTGAAGTCACCTTCAATGAGCACATACCCCGGTCTCGCACGGTACATCCGACGATATCGTGCCTCACGAGGTATGTTGAGTATGTTAGGTTCTGTAGAAGACGGTCTCCCAGTCGTGGTCCGGTGTGTTTTATACGTAGTGTGGATACGGTCATTGACAGCCCGCCTCTCAATTGCAGACACATACGTGCCCAACATCTTAACCAGGCGACGATACTTCGTAACCAGCAAAAGGGCAGGATGGCGAGTCTGCTCTTCCAGCTTCGCCATGATCGCTTTGTCTGTAGATGGTGGCCTCTTACCATTGAGCTTTATCCCGACTTCGTCCCATAGCCACGTGCCCACTTGCGCAGGACTATTCGGGTTAAGCGGATAGCCCGCCATCTCGTTGATCTGGGCGGCCACCTCTTCGATCTGCTGTTCGAGTCCGGCCTCCGGCGCTGCAACGATACCACTGAGCAAGTCATCAGGAGTACTGCCAGAGCGGTTGATCCGTACATAATTCCAATCCACACCGATTCCATATAGCTCGAGCTCCGCATAGAACTTGATGCTTGGTATCAGCGTCCTGGTATACAGCTTTTCCAGGTCCTTGTCCCCTGTTACTCGCGGATGGGTCTTACACCATACGTGGTACTGCTTCTTCAAGTCCCGAGCCTGATAGTCGCTCAGCACAGGCTCAGGTACTAGAGCATAACTTGACGATTTGTTAGGGAGATATGGCTTGAGCATGTCCTTATGCTCCGGCGCTCCCAGCCAATTTTTCGCCTGATCATCGAGGTCATGCGCGTTGGAGGCTTCGTCCAGTGCGTAGGAGAGCATGAGCGTATCCTCATGTATCTCCAGTTCCTCTTCAGGAAGGCAGAGGAGTGGATCCCGCCTCTCAAATTTATAGTCGAATTTGCCGCCTTGGAAGATCCATCGGACATTCTCAAGGGTACGTAGTCGTCGCACAGCAACAGCGTAATCCGGGCTCCGCATGTAGGCCCACGGAAAGATCTGTGCGACGTTATTGTCCCAGTCACCGTACACACCGAACGAGATTGGTTCCGCAGGTCGTCCTGTCTCTGGTACAAGTTCCTGGAAACAATCAAGGCTCGTTGTCTCATAGTCTCCTGTAATTGTGACAACGCGATTTTGTTGCGCAATCCAGTCACAGAGACCATGGACTTCAGCCGGAGTCGCCAGGATATCGTATTCCGGCTCAACCCAATCTGGCGGTTTAATTCGAGCACCGTCGCCATAGGCGACAGCGTCCCCATATGCCAGTGAAATTGCTCGCCGAATGTCATCGCCGAATACCTTTACACTCCCACCGCCCCTCAACAGATACGCGGGATGCAGCGCATATACAACCTTCACCAGAGTCCCCCGCACAGGATCCTCTAGCAGGTCCACCTCTCCGCGATGCTGGGTGATCTTGAAGTCGCCAGCCCCAGTAACAGCCATCGCACCGAAGTTGCCCAGACACAATATCACCTCGCGCGGATGTTCCCAAAGCTGCTCTTGCAGTCTAGGCCGACATGCAGAGGTACACGCGCATTTCAGTTCTTTGTCTTTGGTCTGTGTTGCAGTTTTGCCTGGACGGCACTGCATAGCGTTGAGGATCAACGCCAGTAAATTGGTATCAAACCCCTCGGGTAGGACGCTCTCAAACAGCTGTCCGCTGGGCCCCACGAAAGGAATACCATCCTTCAGCTCCTCGCCTCCCGGAGCTTCTCCTACTACCGCCATCTTAGCTGCTACATTCCCTCGCCCACCTACTCTTCGGACTGCCCTCATCGGACAGTTAGGGCAAAGACGCGGCTCAACCTTCGTCAGGTTGCTTATGTCGATACGGGACACTAATCCATCGCCTGTAGTCGGTCATCTGCACTTCGATGTCTGCCATGCAAGCTTCAGCAACCGTCTGGGGCGTCGCCCAATAGTCGCCCCTCGGACCGGGATCAAACCAGCCTGTGTTCAACGTCATCTTCATGCCTCGCAGCGCCGCTCTAATGGGGACCGCGGAATCTATGCCGACAACATTAGGCAGTCTGGCACACGACACATCGTCCAAAATGTTGTCGCTGAAGCCCATCAAGTGTATTGGTACGCCGGGATACTTGACTCCTAATGCGCAGCAGACACCCATTCTGGTACCCAGGGTCTTCACTAGCACCCTAGGCACACACAGCAGGCGGCTCGAATTACACTGCCTGACCAGAACGTCAGCACAGTACATGCATTCCTGTATGGTTTGCCCTTGCACAACTCCCGTGACATCGGGGCAGTTCGCCATCGATCCGCCATACTTGCGCAGCAGGCGCTGATAGAAGTCCTGCGAATCAACGCAGGTCTTGTGCATGTCACCTAGATGATCTGGCAGTGCGATCACGCTCGCCCTAACAATGGCGGCTGCCTCCAACAGATCATCCAGCTCCATCGGATATCCCAGCTCTATCAACGAGTTGTCCAGGAGCACAAACATCTGCTTAGTGCGCTCTCCGAACAAGCACCGATAATCGACAGGATGATCCAACACGTCATGCGCTAACAGCAGATGATAGTCCCCAAGAAGCTCTGGCGACATCACCTGCATAATTTGTGTAGGTGCTACTGGACTGTATCGTGCCATCTTTTATTCCCAGCGTAATCTCTATTATATAGCGGTCATAAGGACGAAATCAAGAGGCAAATAGAGGTTCACCGGATGTGATTCGTCCGGAGAAGGTCGAAGAACTCCTGTCGAGCTGGCGGGTTGTCCTTGAGGACCCCTCTTACGGATGACGTTATGGTCGGCACCTCGTGCACTGCTACCCCTCTACCTGCCATGCACATGTGCTCTGCCGATATAACCACAATCGCCCCCAGCGCCCCAAGCTCTTTCATGAGCATGTCGGCGAGAATGTCCGTTATCGACTCCTGCATGCGGGGTTGTTCCCTTCCCACAAGATCCACGATCCTCGCCAGTTTACTTAAGCCCACTACGCGCTCCTCTGGCACATAGCCGATGTTCGCGAAGCCTATGACGGGCAGTAGGTGGTGAGGGCAGATGGTCCTAAAGGGGATCTTAGCTTGTGCGATCATCCCCTTGTACAATGGCGCCGAAAAGCCCTTGCGCAGAACCTCTTCGGCCTTCTGATCGGAGTTGAGGTACTCCTGCAGATACTTAACGAACCGTTCGGGTGTACCTTCGAAGTTCTCGTCCTGAAGGTTAATGCCCAGACTACAGAGAGCTAGGCCTACATACTGAACAGCTAGGTCGAAGTCCACCTGCTTCATTACTTGCCCCTTTCATTGCCATGGCACCACACGTGCAGCTGCGGCAGGAACGCGCAGTCGGTCAAGTCCGGATACTCGCTCAAGATGATGTCCGCCATCCTATTGTAGCTCTGGATCAGCTCGCAGGTGAGGTCTTGTTCTGGTATCTCACTCTGGCCGGGAGGGAAGTCGTTGCCGTGGCTCAGGTAAACCGGAAACCTCCTAAAGGTCCGACCCATGAACTTGACGTTCAGCAGCTCGATGACCTCACGAGCGAAGTACAGGTCAGGGCGGCTGAATACAGGAATCTTGACAGTTACGCCGGCCCAGTGGCTCTCCCGATTGGTTTCTAGTGCATTGAGGAACTGCCTGAACCTGTTCAGCCCCTCTCTCCAGTCGTCGATCATGCCGGGGCCCTTAGGCGATATGGTCACGAAGTCACAGGCAGCAATCCAGGGCTTGTATACGGTCCCCTGCGTCTCGATGGCTACCAAGTGTCCTTCTTCGTGCAGGCGTTCAACGAATGCTGTCATGTCCCACAGCGCAGGGTTACCACCACTTAGCGTCACCAGCCTCACCCGGGTCCTGCGTAGTTCATCGAGGACCCGGTCCGCAATCTCGGCTGCGGACATTACCTCTGCCTCTTGCTCGATCTGCTTGGGGTCGACCGCCATCATGCTGTCGCACTTCTTGCAGACATAGTCACATGCGCCCAGCCTAACGAAGTAGGTCGGCCGCCCAATGAGCAGACCCTCACCCTGTAACACGGGACCGTAGTGCTCAATCAGGGGTATTTTCAGGGCGCGGTCGCTCATGGAAGCTCATCTCCCTTCGACTGACAACTGCTGAATTGGCTGCATGCTCTCGGACCTCTACACCTAGCAACTGAACTACCGACGTCAAGTTACTTCTGACGTAGTCGAAGATCTGTTCAGCAAAGGCTTCACAGCCAGTGCGAGGCACTTCGACCATGTCAATGATCCGCATTGAATGTAGCTGCCGGAATGCTTGAATCTCCGGATCATCACGGGCTACTAGCGTCTTGTGATCGAACCGATCACAGAGCCACTTCTTGAGCCAGTCTAAGTCCCCAAAGTCCATGACCCAGCCATTCTGATCAAGCTCGGTGCACGTGAATGCCACCTTGACCTCAAGTGCATAGCCGTGCAGGAACTTGCAATGGCTATTGGCCCTCCACTGCCTAAAGCAGCAGCTCAGACCAGTCGCATGGGTATAGGTCTTAGTGCTGGCATATGTTATGTCGTCCCTCATGCGGCGTACTCGGTAGGATCTTTGACACCCGCATTCAAGAACGCATCCTTCCGAGCACGGCACGTCATGCATGTACCGCAGTGCTTCTCGCCGCCGGCGTAACAGCTCCAGGTTAGCTTCAACGGTACGCCCATGTTATCGCCCCACGCAACGATGTCTGCCTTGTTCATTTCGAGGAGCGGTGCCTTCAAGCGCACCTTCTGGTACGTCCCGATGAAGATGGCGTTGGCCTGCGCACCGATGAATTCGGGCGTGCAGTCTGCGTACGCCCAGTTTGCTGCATCCTCCGCATGCACTCCCATGTACAAGAACGCCTGATCCCTGTCCCCTATGCGGTCGACGATCTCTGCGGTTGCTCTAGACAGCAGCATGCCATTGCGATAGGGGACATATGCCGGACTCTTGCCCTCGATCTCGTCGTAGGATTTGTTCGGCACCTGCTGACTTTCGTCGGTCAGCAGACTCCTAGGTATGCCGTGCATCATCAGCTCGGAGCACTGGATCCCTTGATCCCTGCAGATCTCTTTAGCCGCAGCGATCTCCTTAGCATGGCGCTGACCGTAATACACCGTGAATGCATGAGTCTGTTCGGCCCCAAAGGCACCAGCAGCCATGGCCAAACACACCGTTGAATCGATCCCGCCGCTCAACAACACAAAGGCTTTTACCGCTCTCATCCCCATTGCCATGCTCCGCCATAATAAGTTGTGGGTTGACTAGTTAAGGTCCAGCAACCCAAGGTAACGATGACCGGCCGCTCTTCCTCCTCCGGAAGCCCGACTTACTACCTACCGCCTACAGACGACAGGAAGTCACCGCTGTCCTGGCCTGGCGCAGGAGCTTGCAGCACGTCCCGAACGTTGGCGCGTTTCTCGCCTTCGTAGTCCCGATGGTCGACGCGCAGCTTCGCACGCACGCCCACCAACTCGCCGCTGTCAGCAACCTGCGCCGGTGAGAACTTGCCGTTTGCCAGATCAGTTCTGCCAATCCGGTTCAGGAACCGCTTAACGCGGCCCATCTGGTCGGCTTTGAACACAACCCAGCTCCACAGCTTCTGGTTCGCGTTCTCGCCTTCTTCGATAGACCACTGGACGGTCCACATCGGATTGCCGGCCTTGCTGTCGCCGAACGAGACATCATCGATCACACAGACGTGCATGCCCTTGGGCACGAGCGGAAAATTACCGCCTTCTTCCGTCTGGGACAAATCGACCATGTCTGCGACATCGCCAACTGCACTTTCGCCGATGTTCGCGCCGGTGTCATCTGCACTACCGAGATCCACTTCCTTCGCCTGTGCTCCTGCCGCAGGTTTGCCGCGTTGTTGCGTGGCTTGCGCCATCGTACTCTCCTTCAGTGTTGGCCGTTACGGCATAATGGGCAGCAGTTACTACGCCGCTTTTTCCGCAGTGCTACCGTCTGCGGGCGGTTCCATCAGACCTACCTCTTTCAGGATCTTGTCGAGGCTCGGGTTGTCCCAGTAGCCCCTCTTGAAACTGCTGAACCGGCACTTGGCGTCGAAGGACGGCGACCGAGTTACAAACAACCTTCTCACCCTTGCTCCTTGGTCGCCCTGGACTGTAGCCAAAAAGCCTACTACGTCCATGAAGCCTTGCGACTGCTTTGCCAGCTTGCCGGTCAACATCGGCTTGAAGATCTGTTTCTTGTTCTCATTCTGGACGGTGTCCGCTGCCGCCGTCATTATGACGTTCATCGGCAAGTCTCGAAAGCCCCGGATCAGGCGCAGCATCTGGGTATGGTTCTTCTTGAACTCGGTCCACTCCGCAGCTGCGATCTCGTCGTCGAGCTTTGTCCGATCTGTAATGCCCAGCAGGTCATACATGTCGAAGGTCTCTGCTTCGGACAAAGAGTCAAGGACGACGGTATAGTACCGCACGGCCGGAATGTCGGGGTTATAGCGATCGCCCCAGAACATCTTCTCCAGTTGCTTTAGCTTGTCCTCGCCCTCCGGGTCGTCCCGAAATCGGCAATGGACCTTAAGAAATTCGTGCACTCGGGCCAGTGTCTTGTAACTGGACACCCTGACCACATTGACGTGGTCCCTGATGGCTTCAACAAAGCCTGGGTCATCGATTGTAGCAACTGTGGTGTCACCTGCCTCGCAATCAGCGAATAGCACGTCGCGCATCTGTGGCACCAGAGCGGCTGTGGCAGCCAGTCTAGTCTTCCCCTCGCCATATTCGCCATACACCATGAACTTGAGCCACCTGATGTAGGTGTCAATGGTGTGTATTTCGAAGGGCGGCGGTGCGGGTGTGACTGGAGTGACATTGGGCTGAGCTGCCGGTGTTACCACCTGCCCTGGCCGTGCGACAACTCCTCGAGTAGCGTCTGCTCCGGCAGAGCTTGCTGGCCCTCCCGGGGTAGCTGTTGCGACTCCTGGATTAGCTGCGCGTACATTTGGGCTTCCTCCGGCAGGACCACTTGCTCCGGTGGGGGTAGGACTTGTCGCCATTTCAGAACCTCATTGAAGTAGTACTGGCCATCGCTCGAGCCCACGTAGGACCGGAGCGTGTCTTGATAGTCGGAACCATCCTCCATGGCCAGGCAGACATGTTGCAGAGGACAGGACCATACACATCCACGTGTTCTGTTTGGATAGAGCGGGAGATTTTCATTCAACATATCCTCCAGCTCCATGTGAATTCGTTCCTCGAAGGACCGTATCTCGTGCACGTTCCGTTCTATGTAGTCTCGCCGGATGAATCGGTCCGCCTCTGCTTCCTCTTCAGCAGTGAGGTGATTGAGGAAGGGGATATACTCCTGTGGCGCAGAATTAATGGACCCGAACATATCCGTGAGGAGCTGCCTAAATAACGGGGCTGTGGTAGGTTGTTTCTTGTCGACGGATATTTTACCAGTGGACAGAATGCGCGGCATCTGTGGGATATGTTTCCGGTACTGTAGGTACACCACGCCGGCAGGCTTCTCACCATAGACCTTAGTGGCTCCCCATACGTACGAGGTGATCTGTTCGTCGAGGTCGAAGTGGTACAAATTGAAGGCCTTTGCGGTCTTGTATTCGTGTATCCACAATTGTCCGTACGCATCGACCGTCATCCTGTCTATCGTTATGCCATACACCACTCTATGGCCCTTGTACGTGACGCCGAGATCAATCTGTGCATTAACCTCGCACTGAGGCACATCGTCCAACCACAACGTCTCCAGAGGGCTACGATGGCGCAGCCAGTAGTCGGAGTAGTAGGACATCATCCCCAGCCCCAAAGGCACATGCTCCTCCCATCCGTCGGGCAGCGCTTTGCATGCTTTGGTGGCCTCGACATAGGCCAGGAACGCTTTGCCAGCGTGGCCATATCGATTGTAGCCGTGGAAATCTTCGAGGGCCCAGTGGATGCCCGACCCGAACCAGAAGTATATCGGTTCGTCTCGGAGCTTTAGGCCCATTTTAAGGTGGGAGATCCAACCCCAGAGGCGTCTACAGTGTTTGAACTGTGCTCGATCCGATCCGCGTATTACTATGACTTGCTCGTTAGGATCGTCAATCGAAGGCACAGTTTTAAGTGCCCTCACTGCTTCAGGCATAGACGCCACGTCCTTCCAACCGCAAAATTTTTAGGCACCTCGCCGGACGAAGCCGGTGGCGCGTACAACATCACATGTCTTATTATTATATAGCGGTCCAAAGAGGATAATCAAGAGGAATATTAGGGTCATCCCTTCATCCGCTTTAAGGAGGCCGCCATACTTTCGACCTGGGATGCATGCCTATACCTGCAGATCCAGTCGTCGTTCCTGACGTCTTGGTGCCACATCAGATGACAGATCCACAGAGGGATGACCGCCCAAAGCCAATGCCAGCTAAGGTCCAGCCCAACGATCAACATGATTGCAATAAGTAGTGTCATGCTCGTTCTCCCGATAGAGATCGTGAAGTGTACGCCGCAAAGACCTGTGCTACTGTACTTACCTTGCCATTGACAACTTCCTTCTGATGCTCCTCGATGGTGCCTTCGTTAAGTAGGTACCGCACCAACACAGGCTCCTCAAGAAGACTATCGAGCCTGCGTAGGCGGCCCTCGGCTTGAATGTTGAGGTTCGGATCCCATTCAAAGCCGAGGAAATACGCCGTGTGGGTCGTATCCAGCGAGAATGACTCGGCGAACGGGATACTAACGATTGCAATACCTCTAGTCTTCTTGAACAGTGCCTCACGGGCATTAATCTCGGCCGCTTTAAGACCACCCTTGAACAGAACAATATGTTCGTGGCCACGAGAGCGTAGCTCCTCTTCAAGGATCGGTATTACACTGGCAAAGGCGACAAAGATGACGGTATGCGGATCGTCTTCAACCGCGTCCAACACATACTCCATCCCAGATCCAAGATCCTTAGAGCTGGGGTCCACCAGTCTAGGGCATACGAGGATCTGTCGCTGCCTCATGACAGAAGCCAGCTTACTAGGCGTAACCAACAGGTCGCCGTTGGACAGCATGGCCATGAGATCCTTCTCCAGACCATCCAACAACTTACGCTGGGCTTTGGACGGCTGCACAAAGATGGGCTGCCTCCTGACAGGATCTTCGCCCCACTGCGAACGCACCTCCGACCACTGTCTGGACCGGTAGTGCGGGAGCATATACTCGCGCAGGCCTTCAGGGTTCTTGATGCCGTAGATCTCCTGGCCATAGTCTCCGCCGTCGACTAGGCACCAGGTGTTGATCCACTTCCAATAGCTCGCCCACCTCTGTCGATCTATCATCGACATGATAGGCCACAGATCTTGCGGTCCGCGTGATGCCCAGGTCGCGCTCATGCCGACAAGGTTCTCAGCCTCGACCCGCATCACTGCCTGGGTCCTGGCCGCTTCCCTCTTGCGCAGCTTGTGCAGCTCTTCGCAGACCAGGACGTCAGTCTCGATATGCCCTCTGACCCGACGCATCTGACGCTCGAAGGACTGGTAGGTCATCATGAAGACACCGTCCCTTGCCTTCAACATGTGGTCGAACTTCTTTGCCATGTGAGGATCGCCGGCTTCTATGTATTCCGCCTCCCAGCCAGTTAACCATTCATGAGGCTGCTTAAGCCAAACCGAGGTCGAAGAGACAGACCCGAGGACATAGGCTTTTCGAAAGTTCCAATTGCTCCACAGCCGCAGTGTCATCAGCGTCTTGCCCATCCCAGTCTTATGACCCAGGACCGCTTTGCCGGACAGCAGCAGAGCGTCCGTGTCCTCGACCTGGAACGGCTTGATGAGCTCTATTGCCCGACTATTGAGGGATAGTTTTGACATACATGCCCTACATAGGCCCTAATAATGTCCCGCCGTACGTCCAAGTTGAGGATACAAGGCCCTAGGACCTTGTCCTTCTTCAACTGGTCCAGCATGTCGTTCCGAATCTTATACACTACTCCGGGCCGGAGCCCTCGCTTTCGCAGGGCTTTTCGTTGTTTGTCTGATCCGCAACAGAACCCGACGGAGTGGAAGTAGATACCATGGGGCGCTTCAGGTGTGGGTTGTGGTTGATCCATTTGCCCTCCAACAAGTACTTCTGCCGCATTGATCGATAGTCCATTCCTAGAAACTCTGCCACTGCCCCTGCCGGTATGATCTCGCCAGTTTCGGGATGGGGCAGGTACCAGCTAAACCTCTTGTTCCGATTCTGCTCCGTCACCGTCGCCCAGCGACAACCGCCAACCGGTTTGCCTTCCTCGTCCACAATCAAAGGGCCATAGTTCCCATTCGCATCCACACGATCCAGACTGTGGGAAGACGAAGGTCGGGGACCCATGTCCTTCAGGAACTGATCGAAGGTAGACCAGCTCGGATCGACCGAAATGCCCCTCCCACCATATTCCGCATAAGATCGGTGGCGTGGATTCTTGCACCTCTGGTGCATCATGTGCCATGTATGGTACTCCCGTCTGTACTGAGTCGGCAAGCCACCTTTGGTCTTACATCCGCAATGAGTCTTAGGCGAGTTGGTATGGAGCAAGTAATCATGGCGGACCGTCACTATGATGCCGCACTCGCACTGGCAGATCCATTGCCGCTTGCCGCTCTTGTGCTTTTTACCGGCAGCAAGTACCTTCAGGGACCCAAACACGAGTCCCCGAAGGTTCAGTTTACCGCGCGAATTGACTTTTCGCGCTTCAGTCGGCGCTGGCACGTGCTTTATCGACCGAGACTAGCTTATCGGCCCAGTGAGCCGCCTTCTCCACATCAGCGGTCCCGTTCTTGGTGCGTTCGCGTTGGAGCATGATGATGGCGTTGCCCTTCACGAAGCCCCTGTACTCTTCCGGAGTCAACCAGTGTTGCAGAACGTTCCAGGGCTGCATTTCTTCGGGTAGTTCCTTGTAGTGCTCCCCTCCAATCTGGACGTCGTCGATCTCCGACACTACGCTCAGACGAACTTCGCCCGCGACAACCTCCTCTCCAGTTTGCAGCGGCCGATACAAGCCTCCTGCTCCGCGATCTACCGGTATACCGCCGGCATGCTGCTGACGTGCTATCCGCATTGCTTCTTCGGGCGATGTCACGGCGGGCATTGTGATCTCGTCCCCGGTCTGACGAGCCGGTTCATGTCTCTTGCGGCGTGGTTTCTTCTTGGCCGCATGAGCCTTGATGCGGTTCTTCTTGAGCCTCATGTCCGGCTTTCCATGCTTAGTTATTCCGTTCTTCGTCTTGCCCTTGCCCTTCCCTGCTTGCTTCGTCCGAGCGGCCATGCTCAGTCTCCTTTGCTTCAGGTTGGTGTACTTTTCCTATTGCAAACAGCGCGTGGTACACTGCATGTCGCGCTGCATCTCGGCCGTGGGTGACACCCGGGACCCACATGCCTAAGCCTTTGAGCTTCTCGTCCGTGCAAAACACTTTCGCAACCTGAGCCATCTGCATTGTTATGGGCATGTTCTGCTTATGGCACAGATACCGGATCACTCCGATAATCTGAGGTGTATGGAGTGCTGCCCACTTGTGGTCTTCAGAGTGCCAGGAGTAGACGCGATAATCCTCACATACCACTGCGGCGGTATCATAGGCTTCGAGGATGTCACACAGTGCATCCCCTCCAGGACCTATTTCCTTCGTGGCTATCTGGTATATGCACGCTTTGCCCGCTGTAAGTACGCATACACCAGTAGTCTCTCCGGGGTCTAGCCCGATCACGATCTGATTGATCAGTTCAAGCTTACGCTTCAGGACATCATACATGGTCCCATCCCCTGTAAAGAGAAACACCCCCGAAAGCCCTCCTTGTAAAGAGGACCCCAGGGGTGTGCCCGGCCTACGGATGGCGGACGGGTTAGGACGTTTTCGCGGGTTGCGCGGGGGCTTGCGCTGGCTGACCGCCTTGCGCGGCAGCATTCGCGACTGATGCAGGTTGGGTCTTCTGGGTGATGCCGGCACCTTTCGTCCAGCCGCGGGTCGCAGCGAAGACGATCTGGTACGCGACGCCGAGCTCTTTCGCGATCACGCCGCGATCCGCACCTTCTGCTCCAAAGCGCCGACGGATGTACGCGGTCCGTTCCTCGTTGTTCTCGAGGATGATCTTGTTGCCCTGCTTCGTGGGCGGCTTCGTGAAGACCGGCTGAACGCCTGTTGCCGGGGCTGCACGATTGGACGCAGTCGCCGTCGCTCCGGTATTCGCTGCTTGGGGCGTTTGCGCTTGAGCGGGTGTCGGGGTAGCTGCGGCCGGACGTGCGGGTGCTCCACCTTGTGCTGGGGTTCCTTGCTGTGCCATGATATAACTCCTTCCTGTTGAGTGGTGGTTGATCCAAGCCACGCTGGTAGCTAATATCGCAGCTTGCAATTCGATTATATAGCAACCTAAAGGACGAAATCAAGGGGGTCCCCATAAGATTTTCGCGGTCTGACCATCATTTATTTTTCGGTCCCCGGATTCTATACCAGTCCCTATTAGCCTTGCGCGTGTCCATCTTGTAAATTCCGGTGCACGTCTCTATCATGGTCATATGACTCTTGAAGTACCGTGATAGGCGGCGTGCATTGGTAATGATCGCATTCTCGGAGTAGGAATCCTCGCCTGCCGCCCAGCTTGCGACATCTTCGGTCGTAAAGCCTTTTCGCGGATCGCGTTGCAGTTCGGGCAGGTGATGTGCGCTGAAGTCCTTCAAAGCCTCCATGGTCCAGTCGTATTCGCTGACCTGCGTCTCTGCGACATTGACCAGGTTGCGCACAACCTCCTCTGGCTGCTCCATCCCAACGACCTTTGCCATGAGCGTAAAGACCTGCTCGAAGTTCGCGAGGCGATGATGGGATCTGTAGTTCGGTTGCCATTCCTTGTTGGCACGGTCGAAGAACAGGTGCAGGACTGCTAGCTGATGCGCTACCCATCCGATCCGCCCGCCGAACGCCTCCAGTTGTTGGCCCGCCCAATCTGCTGCATGGTTTGTTCCTACCGCCTGTAGCTCGACTATCAAGCTCCTCTGCAGTATGTCCGCATTCATGAACGGTTGCTGAATGGCCGTTATGGCGAACGTTGTTCTGACCGGTATACGCGTATTTTCAGACGTGGTAAACAGCTTGCGCATTTCCACATACGGTGTGGGCTCTGTTACTATGCGACAGATTTCGTCGCTCAACCGTTGGCGGAGTTCCTTCGACGCGAAGTGCAAGTTGTCTGTAACATGCATACCATCGTTCGTTGTTATCGAGGCATACCAGTCCCGGATATCTGTAGGCTGGTTCCTCAAAGCCGGGCGCCCCGTAAGGACATGCTGGCGCAATGTGTACATACTTGACTTTCCACTCCCCGGCTCGCCGATCATAAGTTCGACTGGCAGCTGGGTCCCATTCCATCGTAATAGCCATGGTGACATATAGCATAGGACACTCAATACCTGCCAATCGGTTTCCCTGCAGAACTTGAACTGGCCTAGGGCAAACGGCCAGTGCATCTGCGAGAATGGGATGGACTTACCCTTAAGACGTTGCAGTTCCTTGTTGAACGCAGATCGAAGTACTGTATGATCAATAGCCTCCACCTGATCGGCCCTGAATAGTAAGCCTTCGGTCCCATTCTCAACGATCCGGAAAGGTAGCTGCGCATCACCGGAGACAATAGCGAAGTGACCATCGTCGACCTGAAGTGCAATGCGATTGTTCGGGAGCAAAGCCACAACGCTGCGTGGCGAGACATCTTCCACAGGTTGTTCCCCTGTGAAGCCCGCAGCAAGCCAGTACAGTAGCTTCTGGTCAGACTGGGAGATGTCATATTGATGGTAGAGGAACTCACCGAATCTGCCTTCATGGAGTGGCTCATTATGAGTGTGCAGCAAGTTGACCTTCATCAGGCTCTTAGAACGGCCATCGAAGAAGTACGGGATCCCTGCTGCCCGATCAATCATGCGGATCCCGTCTGCGTCCATGTCAGCTACTATACTCAAGGCCAACTCTTTCGCTTCGGACCGCAACATGGGTCCCTGCATTCGCTTGTTAATGAAGGCCTTGATGTCTGGGTGCCGAGGAAATGCAGATCGTCGTTCCAGGCACCCGTGCAACAGCACCTTCAGTGCATCAGGCCCGGCTGTGCAGAGATAGTCATCGAGCGCGACCTTCTTATCGCCCTGGGACGGCAGGACCAGTTGGCGGATATGGTTGGACGGGATGCCTCTATTCCTGAGCTCAAAGGCCAACTCAGCCGCTGCGATCTGGACCTGAACGTTGGTAGGGTAATCCGTGTCAAAGCATATGACAATCTGCATGCCTCGTTCTTTGGCCATCAGGATCATCTCTAACATACCTGCTGCTAGTAGTGCCCTGCCATCTGACGCCATGGTCAGATTGCCAGGTCCCTTCAGACGGATCTGCGTGGTTCCAGTGTTGCTCTTGATGACCTGAACGTCTTCGGTCAGCTCGATGACCTTAGTGCGCCAGTTGTAGACTCCGCCTAGGCCACAGCAGAGGAACCCCTCGCTCGCCGCCTTAGCAGCCTTCTTCTCGCCTTCGACTATGAAGAGTGCTGGCTCGAATCCGTTGATGCAGCTAAGGGCCTGTCCACTTTCGCTCTTTCTGATAAGGTCGGGAAACGTACGAGGAAAGTAGACGTAGTTTCCAGTTCCGCCCGGCTGACTGTATTTAGGCTTACCTGGTAGAGGGTTAAATAAACGGAGCCGATAGAACGGCGCTCGCTCTCCGGTGATACTGTAGTAGGGTATGACATATCCTGGCGATCCCACCCGGCTCTCTAGGTACATTGAGGGCCTGAGTCCCATGGCGGCTATTTCTGTTTCTTGTGCTACATAAGCGCCTATTTGTTCGGGCTTCAGACCTGAGCGTTGCAGATCAGAAAGCAATAGGTCGCCCGGGGTTGCTGGGTGTTGCACCGATGTCCTTTTCCGTAGGCCTAGTTTTAAACCGCAGCAACTAATATTATATAGCGGTCCTTAAGGGTAAATCAAGAGGCACTTTGTGGTCCCGCTACCACTCCTCACCTTTAGGACACGTTCCTTAGAATTGCTCCGGCCAGTTGTACCCTGCCCTCAGTGCGGTCGTCTCATGCCGCCTTGGCAGTGTTTCCTTTCAAAATTTCCTTTGCCTTTAGCCATAGTTGGATCCTATCGCTCAAGCCATGCATACCCGTGTTAATCCGGCGCGTAAGCTTCTTGAAGTGCTCCTCGTCGTTCTTGTCCGCCAGGGCATTCAGATTGAGCTTCGTCCAGATCCATCCAGCATTCAGGCATGCCCACTCCGGCCTGGCAATCTGCCATGGTTCGAGTAGGAACATCTGACTGTCGGAAAGCAGCTCTCGACCGAAGGCCTCGTATATGACTTTGCCCACCATGACATTGGGAAAGAGACCTCGGCCCCTGAACCGCCAACCGTCTTCGGACTTCTCATCGCCATTGCCATACTTGTTGGCGTAGATCCGATTCGCTATCATGGCGGGCTGGTGTGCATACAGTAACGCTTCCTCAACGGTGAACAGGTTCGGGAAGACTCGCAGCAGACCTTTGACCGAATAGTTCAGCGTCTCGGACAGAACCGTGAATCGAACGCTCTCATGACCTGCTTGCGCAAGGAATGCGGCCATCCGGACCGGGGACCATATTTGCCGGTCTGCAAACATCTCATTGAGCGAGTCAATGAAGAAGGACGCGACCTCTTCGCTCTCCGGCAGAATCTGGACTAATTGTTCTCTGGTCACTAACATAAGGAACACTTCCCAAGGAGTAGGCTGAGAGCAGCCCCACTGAAGCGAGGGGCTGCCCTAAGGCCACTGAGCTAGTCGTCGTCGTCGGGCGTGTTGCTGTCAGCCAGAGTGGCCTCGTACTGCTTCCGGGCCGCGGCGAGTTCTGCACCTGTCCCTTCGAACGCCTCGGCCAGATCTTCATCCGTAATGTCCTCCGCACCCTCTTCGATGCGGCGCTGGATGACTTCCGTAACCCGCGTGTAGGCGTCGTTGAACGCGACGCCAGCGTTCACCAGCATCTGGACAACGTCCAGTGCCTTGATGATCATCAGCAAGGCTTCCATGTTACTTCACCTCCCTTTTCACGTGGTCCTCCAAGATATGGCGGACCTCATTGATGATGACCTGCACGACGTTGAGACAAGCGCTGGGCAGCATCTTTGTGCCCATGCAGTCACCTCCAGTCTGCGGCATGCTAGCGGCCGCCTTTAGACCCGCGTGGGCCCGCTCGAGATTGGCCGTGTAGCCTAGCGATCTGGCGGGATGCAGAGGTCGCCCTGTTTGCTCGCATTGCCCTGCCGCGCTATAGCTTTGGCAGGTCAAGGAACGAAGTGTCTGGCTCGCCGATCTA
>WUUC01087064.1_pt1 | contig 16342 bp, 14 predicted proteins | sample 6278441 | NCBI WGS metagenome assembly WUUC01 (sample SAMN13675441, study PRJNA597444) | soil metagenome | isolation source: soil | place: USA: Washington | collected 2017-10
GGACGAATGATCATCGGGATTGCGGAACCAGGTCCGGTCACCGGGAACGAAGTATTGGAGCGGCAGCGGGTCGCTCATGGAGCCGTGTTCGCGCAGGAAGACTTCGTGGAACTCGCCCGACATGATCGCCCGGTATTCCCAGTGGCGCTGCAGGCGGGACAGCAGCTCGGGATTGCAGATGGCGAGTTCCTGCGCCACGCCGAGCAGGGTGACGTATTCGGTCGCACGGTAACAGGAAAACGAATACAGCGCGCCGGAAGCATCGGGCTGGGTTGCCTTCTGCAGTGCCGTGATCAGCGATTTGCCGGGCAGGAGAGTGAAGCCGCGGCCTTCGACATAGGTCCAGTAATCGGCGGGCCTTTCCGCCTCGGTGGTATGGAAGGACAGCGCCGTCTTGCGCGCAGCTTCGACGATGTTCTTTCTGATGCGTACGGCGGATGCGAGTTCGTCATGAGAAGGGAACTCGAATGCAATCGGGCCGAGCAGCATCGTCATCAGAATTTCCCGCTCCAGATCGCTGACGCTGCGATGCGTATCGAGATCGCGCTTCTTGCAAAGCTGCGTCGTGTCGTAACCGGGTGCCCATGCATCGGCAAAGTCGCTGCGCAGCCGGAACCGGATGCGGCTGGCGCCGGGTTCTTCGCATTCGGTCACATATCTGCCGAGATCGAGCGCCTCGAGATGCTCGCGAAAGCGTTGCCGTGCCGCCTTGATGTCCGCAGAAGTCTTCCCGCGAATCAGAATCCCGCCACAGCGCGTGCCATGGTTACGCAATGATGCGTCCATCGTCTTCCTCCCCCTGTTCCTCCGACTATTTTTTATGCAGGCTTGTGTCGGATTGGATTCTTATATGGCGGCAAACGCCGCTTATCGTGATGCGCGGCATAGCCTATATCCGGCATGACTTGTCAGTCAAACGAACGCTGCGCAGCAAGGCAATAACGCAACATGACAGGCCATCGTTGACTGGCCGATAGAAAATTTATATAGCGTCAACTTCCGATAGCAAGCTGCCAAGACAAACAGATAACGCGTAATCGTTTTCACAATTCCATGATGCAATAACGCAACAATGCGTCACGCGTTTACCAACTTTCCATTCATCAATTTTTCTCTAAGATAAGATTCTCCAGTGCAAAATTGACGTAGAAGCGGATGGCTCTTTCCAAAAAATCGCGCGTTGCAAAAACTACAAAAACCGCGCATGCGGCGTTGTTTGCCAGTCTTGTGTTTCAGTTAAGCGGATGTGCCGCCATCGCTTCCGAGCCGGTGCGTCCTGCCGCCGCGAAGAATGCGCTGGTTGATCAACTCATCATCAAGTTCAAACCGCAAACGTTGTCATGCAGCGCTGCGGGCATTGCGCAGCTTGCTTCCGCCACCAGAACGCGTCTCGATTATGTGCGCTCCATGTCAGGCGATACCTGCGTAATCAGGCAGATCGGTGATAAGGCGGCCATCGTGCAAGGAGAGCAACGCATCAGGCAGCATCCCGCGACGCAATGGCTGGAGCCGGACGCGCGCATGAAGGCATTCTGACGCTGCGAATTCACTGACTGCCGTTCCCTTTCCCTGTCCATCGCTCTCCCGCAAGAATGAAGAAATCGCAGTATCTCTGGCTCGCACTGTCTGCGGCCATGACCCTGGGCGGCGCTGCTGCCCGGGCCAATCCTCCCGCAGGAGCGCCTCTCAAATTGGCCAGCCAGGGCGTCGCCCCCGTGGAAGAGGAAACGATATCGCGGCTGATCATCAAACCGAGGCAGAAAGCGGGACAGGAACTGGCCGGCGCATTAAAGGCGAAAAACGCAGAGGCGCTGTCAAAAGCGATGAGCGTAAAAATGACCGTCGTGCGGCCCATGTCGGACAGCGCCCACGTGGTAATGCTCGACAAGCCGGTCACGCTGTCAGAAGCGAAGGTCATGGCGGCCAGGCTGATGAAAAACAATGCGGTGGAACTGGCCGAGCCCGACCGGATCATGCGTCCCTTCTTGTCCGTTCCCAACGATCCCCGCTATGGCGAGCAATGGCATTACCACATGCCCAACGGTATCAACCTGGGTGGCGCCAACGTTCCCGGTGCATGGGGCGTCACCACGGGCAATGACAACATCACGGTCGCCATCCTCGACACCGGCATGCGTGCGCATGCCGACCTCGGGCCGCTGTTGGTCGGGTATGACTTCATCAGCGATCCGGCGATGGCCAACGACGGAAACGGACGGGATGCGAACGCATTTGATCCCGGCGATGCCGTCAACGCAGATGAATGCGGTGCCGGCGGAAGCGCCAAATCCAGTTCCTGGCATGGTACGCATGTGGCGGGCACCGTTGCCGCCGTCATGAACAACAATGCCGGTGTCGTGGGCATTGCGCCGGATGTGCGCATTTTGCCGGTGCGGGTGCTGGGAAAGTGCGGCGGCTATACCTCCGATATCGTCGATGGCATGCGCTGGGCAGCAGGTCTGCCCGTTGCCGGCGTGCCGAACAATTCAAGGCCGGCCCATGTGCTGAATCTGAGTCTGGGCGCGAGGGGAAACTGCTCCGCGGCGTTTCAAAGCGCAGTTAATGCGGTACTCGGCGCGGGCAAGGTGATCGTTGCCGCTGCCGGCAACGACTCGGCCGATCAGGTCAGCCAGCCGGCAAACTGCAGTGGCGTGCTGGCGGTTACCGCACATGCGATCGACGGTGACAATGCCAGCTATGCCAATGTCGGACCGGAGGTGGCGATCAGCGCACCGGGCGGCGGCTGCGGCACGGTCAGCATGTTGAACGGCAGTTGCGACTATGCGGTGAATGGATTGCATGTCCTCTCGCTCAGTAATAGCGGCGTCAGCACGCCGGGCACGGACACCTATGCGTTGTTTCGGGGGACCAGCATGGCGGCACCGCACGTGGCAGGGGTCGCCGCGCTGATGCTGTCGGCATATCGCCTGACGTCGGTGCAAGTGCGTTCCCATCTGCGGTCGTCCGCGCGCCCCCACCCGAGCGGCACGGCCTGCGTAACGCTCGTGGGTAAATGTGGTGCCGGCCTGCTCGATGCCGTGCGCGCGTTAAACAGTGTCGCCGCACCGGTTGCCACGATCATGAATCCGGTGCAGGTGGTCACGCCGAATGCCGTGGTATCGCTGTCCGGCACCGCCACCGCAACGGAGAATCGTGCGATCACCGGCTATGCATGGGCGCAAGTGTCCGGCGCATTTGTCGGCCCGCTGGCCAACGCCGACACGCCGAATGCGACCTTCACCGCCGGCACTACAGGCACCACCTCATTCGAGCTGACGGTGACGGACGATGCCGGCCTGGCCGGCAAGGCCACGGCCATCGTCCGGGTGAATTCCGCGCCGATATTGAGCGCCGTGTCGAGCCAGGCATTTATGCAAGGCGCGGCCGCGCAATTTCAGGTCGGGGCAACCGATGCGGATGGCGACCATCTGTTTTTTCATGGCGTGTCCGTTCCGGCGGGCGCCAGCCTGAGCGCGACAGGAGTCTTCAGTTGGCCGGATGCGCCGGCGGGCGACTATACGCTGACCTATTACGCCAGCGACAGCTATGCGGACAGTGCGGTGGGTTCGGTCAATATCAGGATTGCGCCGTCGAACGCCGGTTCAGGCGGCGGAAGTGGCGGCGGAGGCGGCATGGGCGGCGCATCGCTGATGCTGCTGGCGGCGCTGGCCGGAGCGCGTCGCGTGCGGCGCATGCTGGCGCTTCATTGATCTGCGCAATGGCCCATCGCAATTGCGCCCGTTTCAGCCATTGCAGCCGTTGCACGAGGAGGGGCGATGGCAGCCAGTAAGCCGTCTGCGTTCTTTTCCGGTCTCGTCCTCAATGGCTGGATGCCGGTCATGTTCATCGGCTGCTGTACCTTGCTACTTGCCTGCATCCCCGGCGCTCTGGCGGAACTGCGATATGAGCGCCTGAACATGATGACGGGGCAGCCGTGGCGTGCGTTGAGCGCGCATGTCGTCCATCTCGATAAGGCGCATTGGTTCTACAACTTTCTCGGCCTGGTATTGATTCATGAGCTTCTATGGGCGGATATGCCGGTCAGGCATGGTGCGGGACTGGCGTTGAGCGCCGCGCTCGGCATCTCCGGCGCGCTGTGCTGGCTGCAACCGGAGATCGCGTGGTATGCGGGATCGTCTGGCGTGCTGCACGGGTTGTGGGCCGGTTGCGCGCTTGCCGGTTGTCTGCGTGCTGGCCGGAGTATCGATCATCCCGGCGTGCCTGACCCGGCGCGCCGGAAATGGACGCCGACCGGGAATCGGCATCTGATGCAGCGGCATCTGACACATCGGCATGTATGCATTGCGGCTCTTGCCACTCTTGCGGTCAAACTCCATGGCGACATGCTGCCGGGCATTACGGTGACAACTGGCATCGGCGGCTTGCCGGTCGTGCCTTCGGCACATCTCTATGGCGCGTTGACAGGCGCGATCTATGTGATCGTGTGGCGGGGGTGGGGCCAATTGATGCAGCATGCCCGCGCGAAGTAGATCCTGCACGCGGGCATGCATTCATGGAGTGTTGAAATACGTTGAAGGAAGTGGCTTGCGCATCTGCCGGCAGGGGAATCCGCCTGCCGACACTGCCTTGCCGTTTAGGGTGACAGGCTACTGCGCGGCTCGTACTGGCGTCTGCGATGCTCGGCGCACCCTGCGAGTGCTCCTCAACGCCAATCCGAACCATTCGCTACGCCTGCCAGACACACCCTAGGCGGCCTGGCTTTCGAGCAGATGCACGTTCTCGCCGCCGTTAATGGCGATCTTGCGAGGCTTCAGCGCCTCCGGGAGTTCCCGCACCAGCTCGATGTCGAGCAAGCCATTGTCAAGTTTGGCGCTCACCACCTTGACATGATCGGCAAGCTGGAAGCGATGCTCGAAATCGCGCGCCGCGATCCCGCGATGCAGGAAAGTGCGTTTTGCGTCATCCTTCTGCTTGCGGCCGATGATTTTGAGCGTGTCGCGTTCGGTCTCGATTTCCAGCTCTGCACTGTTGAAGCCGGCCACCGCCATCGTGATGCGGTATTTGTCGTCGGTGACCAGTTCAATGTTATAAGGCGGGTAGCTCGGTTGCGCGTCGGCGCGCTGTGCTTCGTCAAACAACTGCGCCAGGCGGTCAAAACCGATGGCCGAACGATAGAGGGGAGAAAAGTCAAAAGTACGCATATCCATATCCTTTCAAAGTAGCGATATTGTTGAGCGGACCTCGCATGAGCATCCGCTGTACCCGATATACGAACAGTCCGATGACTTTTCAAGATCTTGAAAATTGTGGCACCGCCCCATATCTCTTAAAGTTTTTGCAAACCTGGCCGTTATTCATTCCCATTATTCCCATTAATAAGCGCATCCACGATCAACCGTTGCCATAACCAATGAACCGACAACTGACGCCAGCCACTGCATTGCTGTTGGTTATTCCTCCCTTGCTTTGGGCCGGCAATGCCATCGTCGGACGCATGGTGCATACACTGGTTCCGCCGATCACCCTGAATTTTCTGCGCTGGGCAATCGCGCTGCTCATCCTGCTGCCGCTTGGCGGTGCCATCCTCTTTCGTCCGGGCAGCGGCTTGTGGACCCACTGGCGGCGCTTTGCGGCGCTGGGTCTGCTGGGAGTCGGCCTCTACAACGCCCTGCAGTATCTGGCGCTGCAAAGCTCCACGCCGATCAACGTGACCCTGGTCGGCGCCAGCATGCCGGTGTGGATGCTGTTCATCGGATGGATGTTTTTCGGTGCAACTGTCTCGCGCAAGCAGATGGCCGGAGCCGCGCTGTCGATTGCCGGCGTACTGATTGTGCTCAGCCGTGGCGAATGGCAACAGTTGCTGGCGCTGCGGCTGGTGCCCGGTGATATCTTCATGATCCTCGCGACCATCGCATGGTCCGTTTATAGCTGGCTGCTGACGCAGCCCAAGGATCCGGAAGGCATACGCCGCGACTGGGCCGCTTTCCTGCTGGCCCAGGTCACGTTCGGCGTCGCCTGGTCAGGCGCCTTTGCGGCGGGCGAGTGGGCGGCAAGCGATGCGCGGATCGACTGGAGCTGGACACTGGCGGCAGCGGTCCTGTACGTGGCTATTGGCCCTGCCGTCATAGCCTTTCGCTGCTGGAGCACCGGCGTGCAGCGTGTGGGGCCGAGCGTGGCGGCATTCTTCAGCAATCTGACGCCGCTGTTTGCCGCTGTGATGTCATTGGCATTTCTCGGCGAGTTGCCACATCTTTACCATGGCGCGGCATTCGTTCTGATTGTAGGCGGCATCATTCTCTCCTCCCGCCGCTAGAGCGGTTTTCATAAGCGCGCAGAGGGCCAATCCCGGCCCTGTGATGTTCACCGTACTTATCCGTACGGTTGCGCTTCTCGGACCGCCCTTGCGCCCTGCATACTTCTGAAAACCGCTCTAAGGCCGGTATGGGTCGTTCTTGCAAGCGAGCCATAATCTATTGGTGATAGAAAATATTAATCGCTATTAATAGAAATGCCTTATGGTAATATTTTGTTACAAATTATTAAATGAAACCGAACAGCTGACTTGCCACAGCGAAATTCATGTCAACGTCGTCCTTCCGCAAGCCGGTGCGCTGGCTTCCTTGCTTGCCGATAATCCTGCCGGGTAGGCTGTTCTAGAAAAAGTACGCCATGGCGGACCGCAACCTTAGCAACGGCCTTACCGGTGAAAATAGAGCATTTGGATTCCTGCGTCATCATTCCAGGGTCATCATTATCGGGATTCTGGTTTATATCGTTTCGTCATGTCTGCTTTGGGGGCTGACCCTGTGGAAGGTGGCCAACGAACGTGCCGTTCTGGAACGCAATGCGTTAAGGGAAGTGTCGTCGCTCTCCAATGCGTATGCCGATCAGTTGCTGCGCTCGGTGGAGCAGCTCAATCAGATCACTTTGAGTCTCAAGTATTACTGGCGCGAGACCCGCGGCGCGCTGTGGCTGGAAGATCATCTGAAAGAGGGGCTCTATCCCGAATCCGCTCCCATTGATGTCGGCATCGTCGATCGGGACGGCAACCTCGCCACCAGCACATACGGCAGCAATCTAAGCGCCTATCTCGGAAGCAGGAAAGCGTTCCGGGTACATCGGGAAGACCGGCCGAAAGGGCTTTTGGTCAGCGATCTGGAATCGGTGCGTGGCGCGGACAAGAACGTCATCCGCTTTACCCGCAGGCTGGAGAAGCGGGACGGCTCCTTTGACGGCGTGGTACAGGTGGCGGTCGAACCGGCTTATCTGACTTCGTTTACCGACGAGTACGGTCTGGGCAAAAGAGCCTCCGTCGCCGTCAGAAAACTCGACGGCACTTTCCTCGCCATCAAGGCCGAGGCAGGTGTTGCTGGAGCCGACGGCATTTTCCGTTCCCCTCCGGTGTTCGAAGCGGACAAGGGACTGGTGCAAATGCCGCCGGAGACTTTCGTTGACAACCAGCCCCGCATCGTCGCGTGGCAAAAACTGGAAAACTATCCCTTCGTTTCCATCATCGGCTTATCCAGGCAGGAAGTGCTTGCCCCCCACGCACCGGTCGCCCGCAGTTACTACGAGATGGCCGCCGCGGGCAGCGTGTTCCTGCTGCTGATGGCGATCACCGGCATGTCCTTTTCCCTGCGCCTGGCGTGGCGCAAGCAGCAGGCCCATAAGATCAAGGATACCTACAGGCTTGCCACGGATGCCGCCCGAGAAGGATTCTTCATGGTGCGGGCGATTTACGGCCGCGATCACAGTATCGTTGACTTCGTGGTGGAGGATTGCAATGAGCGTGGCGCCGAGTACTATGGCACCACCAGAGCGCAGCTTCTTGGCACGCGGTTTACCGAGTATCCGGCGGATGCGCAATATGCGCAGGACCTGTTCGCCACATACCGTCATGCGATGGAAACCGGTTTCCATGAAGACGACTTCAGGGTGACGCACGGCCCGGTGCAGGCTGCCTGGATACACCGCAGGTTGGTGCGTTCGGGCGACGGTCTGGCCGTCACCTTGCGCGACGTTTCCGACATCAAGGCCAATGAGGAGGCGCTGCTGCGGCTGGCCAATGCGGATGCAGTGACATCGCTGCCGAATCGCCACTGGCTGATGAACTATCTGCCGTTGGCGGTGGAGAGGGCGAGAAGCGGCAACACCTCGTTGGCGCTATTGTTCATTGACCTGGACGACTTCAAAAACATCAACGATACCTTGGGCCATGCGGCGGGAGACCAGTTGCTGCAGGCGGCTGCGGCGCGTCTGAAGTCGATCATCCGACCGCAGGACAGCATCGTGCGCTTAGGCGGCGATGAATTCATTCTCGTGCTCGATCATGTGGAAAGCAACAGCGCTGTGTCGCGCGTGGCGGACCGCATCGTCAGGGCGCTCGGCGAGCCGTTCCTGCTCTCCGATCACAGCAATCATCTGGTGCATGCCTCCATCGGCATCAGCATGTTCCCGCAGGATGGCGACGACGGCGAAACCCTACTCAAGCATGCCGATATCGCCATGTATGCGGCCAAGGCAAACGGCAAAGGACGGTATCAGTTCTTCGACCCCAAACTGGCGGAAAGCCTGGTCACGCGGCTCAACAGGGAGCAATCCTTGCGTCTGGCGATCGATAATGACGAATTCGTGCTGTATTACCAGCCGCGGGTGGACACCTTCACCGGCGAGTTGCGCAGCATGGAAGCGCTGGTGCGGTGGGTGCATCCGGAGCGCGGGTTGGTGCCGCCGCTGGAGTTCATCCCGGTCGCAGAGGAAACCGGACTGGTGGTGCGGCTGGGCGAGTTGGTGATCAAAAAAGCCTGCGCGCAACTGGCGCAATGGAAGGCGGACAATCTGCCGGTGGTGCCGGTGTCGATCAACGTTTCGCCGCGCCAGATCAACAAGGGCAGGCTCAGTCCGCTCTTTGCGTTGCATATGGCAGATTTCGGTATCGATCCATCCTTGATCGAGATCGAGATCACCGAATCGTGCATGGTCGGGGAAGATCCTTCGGTAAACGACGAACTGGCCGCCATCGAAGCGCTCGGCACGAAAGTGCTGGTCGACGACTTCGGCACGGGTTATTCGTCGTTGTCGCAACTGAAACGGCTCGACATGGACGGATTGAAAGTGGACCGGGCCTTCACTTCCCAGCTTGGCAACGGCAAGGAGGACGAGGCGGTGTTTCGGGCGATTCTCTCGATGGCGCATGCGCTGGAGATGACGGTGGTTGCCGAAGGCGTGGAAACATTCGAGCAGCTCCATATCCTGCAGCGACTGTCCTGCAACGAGGTCCAGGGATATCTGATCTCGCGTCCGGTGCCGGCCGGCGACGTGCCGTCCATGCTGCGCAAACGCTTTCTTCTATCTCAAGGCCAGAAACCGGCGACCGCCTGAAACGGCTTCTCCCATATTTGCGGTATGGCGCATGCGGCGCTCACGCCCTACCATCGCGTCCATTGGGCACTGCTGCATTCCAGCGCAGGCGGCAAAGAAAGCCCGTTGTCCCATCATGGAGAGTTCATATGAAGAAAGTTTTTTGGGAGACCGCGCCCCGTCTTATTCTGGGAAGTCTTTTCCTGATCAGCGCCATCGACGGTTTCTGGTTCCTCTTTACCGGTGCGCATGTCATTCATCCGCCGACTTCCGAACGCGGCTTGCAATTCGAGCAGGCGCTGATTGCATCCAGTTTCTTCTGGCCGCTCCTGAAGACAGTAAATCTGATCGGCGCGCTTTGTCTTTTGACCAACCGTGCTCCTGCCTTCGGATTGGCATTGATCGCGCCGGTCATGACGGTCATTGTTCTCTTTCATCTGGTCCTCAATCCGCAAGGCATGCCTGTGGCCATCGTGCTGATCGTGTGCGGACTGCTGCTGGTACGCACCTATGCAGCCAATTATTCGGCCCTGTTCAGAAAGAGCTCTGCCGAATCCGACGGCAGCACGGATGCGACGTGGGCGACGCATCGCTGAGCATGGCGGAAGAGGTGCATGCCGCAGTTATACAAAATTCTTTACTTTCCATATAAAAGGAAGAGGAAGGCGTTAGGAACGGCATGTTGCATGAAGTAATAGAACAGCTAACAACAATCGCTTCGCAAGTGCGGAATTGGCCGTCAATCCGCCCACTATTCCTGCCGGCGTGCGAAGAAGTCGCGTGCGAAACTATTTCGGCTCTGCAAGCTCGTAGTCTCCCGCCTGCCGCAGCCGCACCGTGCGATGAGCAGGGGCTTTCATTAAAGAGATACGCAACAATAGAAGCAATGGAAAAGGTTTACACACTGAGGAACGTCCGTACGCTTCCCGGCCTGGATGGCATGGGCGTCTCGGCGACCATTTATCTGGACCACAGGCGCGTCGGCACGGTGCGCGATCATTCCGATGACGGCATGGTCCGCTTCGAGTTTGACTTGTTTACAGACCGGATCGTATTCGAACAGTACGTCGAGAACTGGTGGGCGGCAGCCGGCAAGGATGTGGCATTCGATGCCGTGAGTGCGGAATTTGCGCATCACAATCCGGCGTTTGTGCCTTCGCTTCAAGCCAAGATGAAATACTGGATGAAGTCGGTCATAAACGAGCTTGCCTCGGCCAAGCGCGCCAGGGCAATGGCTTAACGCATTCGCTCTTCCCGGTAGTTTTTAACAATTAGATACGAGTCGAGGCCAACTTGGGCTTCTTCACAGGCGTTGGATCGCTGCAGTACAAATTTTTCATCCATCCTGCGAGGATACCAATGAAGACATTGATTGCTGCTGTGATTGCCGGCCTGTTTGCCACCGTGGCTGTTACTTAAACGCCATCAGGCAGCACCGCTTCCGGTCCCACCCCAAGTCAAGGCCAGACCGGGGCCGATGCCGAAGCAAAAGAGAAAACCGTGAAAGCCAAAGGCGATGCGAAAGCAGACGTGGCAGAAACAAAAGAGCATGCCAAAGCCGGCGCCACAAAGAAATAATCACAATACGAACAGCAATACGTGATGCATGAAAAGGCAGGCCAGGCCCTGCCTTTTTTCTTCAAGCTTCGATCAAGCGCATTCGGCTGCCAGACTATTCATGCCATCTTTCCACGTCGCTTCTTGCGGCCACGGATCTTTTTCTGCTGCCCATCATCTGCCTGACCTTGCCTACGCCAATGGAAATGATGGCGGCGGCCGCCATCAGCAGCGCGACCACGATGCTGACCGTGGCGAAGAACACCACCGCCACGGCTGCCATGGCAACGCCGCCTGCGACTTTCCAGCGCCATCCGCGTCCGAGCAGGTTCTCCATCAAGTGCCGCATGGCCGGCCTTGGCCGTGCGCCGGGTGACGCTTCGTCAACGACTTCCCATTCTGTCTTGTCATTCATGTTTCATTCCTTTTCCGTTCCTTTGCAGGGAAGCATCTTCATCAGCTCCGCTATCAACATGAAACCCAATACTAGACCTTTTCGCCCTCGATAAAAAGCGAAGCATAACGATGGGTTTCTTCGTAAAAACAGGAAGGTGAGATTGCCTTTTATCGCTGCAATAAAATAAAAATCTGCGCGTTTGACATGCATTTGTGCATGCTTTCACCCGGAAAACGACTTCACTTCTTTCCATGTCGCGACGCATGCCGTGTGTTACGGATTCGTGATGTGAATCAAACCGAGACTTTCGGTAATGAAGAAAACTTAACGCATAGTTGAATCTTCCATGCATGTTGTTGTATGTCCGCTTGCCTGGAAGCGAGTCGTGGCATGTCCTCCCGGTCACGGATCTCGTACCGCGTATGCGGGTTGGGAGAAAGGAGTCCCCTGAATGAAAATTCGCCGTCGCGATCTTGCCGCATCCACTCTCTCATTATGCAGCATTGCCACGTTGTTCGTTTGTGCCGATGTGCGGGCCGGAGGCTTTGCGCTCAACGAGATGAGCGCCGCCAGCGTCGGCAACGCACATGCCGGCGGCGCTGCAGCGGCTGAAGATATCGGCACCATCTTCTACAATCCCGCGGGCTTAATGCGCATGAGCGGACGCCAGTTCATGGCGGTGGCCTCGGCGATCCGCCCGTCGGCGGAATTCCAGAATAACGGCTCGTTCACGTCGAGCGGCGCCCTCGCCGGTGGCGCCGGCGGCGATGCAGGCTCCTGGGCATTCGTGCCGGCGCTGTACTATGCAATGGACCTTGCGCCCAACATGCGCTTCGGCATCGGCCTGCAAACGCCGTTCGGACTCAAGACCGAATATGACGGAGACTGGGTGGGTCGGTACCAGGCGTTGAAGTCGGAACTCAAAAGCATCAATATCAATCCCTCGATTGCCTACAAGCTCAATGACCAGCTCTCGTTCGGTGCAGGCGTGAGCGCGCAGTACATCGACGTCGAGCTGTCCCGCGCCATCGACTTCGGCAGTATCTGCGTCGGCTCGCTTCCTCCAGCTGCATGTGCGGCTGGCGGCTTCCTGCCGCAAGCGCGTGACGGCAGCGTGACGGTAGAGGGCGATGACTGGGGCTTTGGATTCAACCTCGGCGCGCTATACGCCCTGAATGAGAGGACTCGCTTCGGTATCGCGTATCGCTCCAAGATCACACACAAACTGGCGGGCGATGCCCGCTTCACCAAACCGGCCGGCTTGCCCGCGCCGCTCGCCGCTGCGCCCACGTTCTCGGACACTGGCGCCAGGGCCAGCGTCGATTTGCCGGAATCGCTGAGTGTGAGCGGCTACATGGATATCGATCCGAAGTGGTCGGTCATGGGTGACATCACCTGGATGCGCTGGAGCCGCTTCAAAGAGTTGCGCATCAATTTCGATAATGGCGCGCCCGCCAGTGTCACGCCGGAAGAATTCCGCAATACGGTGAGAGTGGCAGCGGCGGTCAATTATCGTTACAACGACCAGTGGAAGCTGCGCGGCGGCATTGCCTGGGACCAGTCTCCGGTGAGGGACGAGTTCCGCACTCCGCGCATTCCCGACAACGACCGCACCTGGCTAGCCTTCGGCGCGCAATTCAAGCCGTCGCAGCATGGCACCTGGGACTTTGGCTACGCGCACTTGTTCGTCAAGGATTCGTCGCTCAACAAGGCGGAGCCGCCGGTGGGCGGGACGTTGATCGGTGATTACGATAGCGATGTGAATATTTTGAGCGTGCAGTACAGGCATGAATTCTGAAAGGGTGCCTGCGGCAAACGGATTCCCTGACATTCTTCAGGGGGCGATCATTGCTGTTATGGCGTCCTGTTTTGTACTTGATGTTGGTACGCAAAGTCAGGCGGGTTCAAAATGCGACAACCGGTTTAAGCAAAAGCAAAGCGCGTGTAATTAGTTTTATCGGAACCTTTCCTCAGCCTATGCTGTATTTTTATGCGGTGCAGTGAGGTCATCATGGAGAAGCAGCAGATTCCCTCGTCAATGGGGGAAAAACTTCGTCGCATCAGAGGCAAGCCTTACCTTGCCGTTCCCCTCGGGAACAGCATCTCGCCGGAAAGCTCTTCGAAGCTCAGCAGAGACGCGGTGTCTCGCTGCATCATCATCTGGGCGCAATTCTATTGCCGCGAGGACGATAAGCCGGAAGGAAGAAACCTGTGCTTGCCACCCGGACCGTGGATTGAAAAGGGCTGACTTTAAGAGCAGGATAAGAATCGTTGAACTGTCCTGCATAAAAGAGCTTGTGCATATCAAGCGTCTTGCAGAGGGACCATGAAACGCGTCTTTGCCTCTTTCTATCTTGTGGCAACGCTTCCCGCGGATGTGCAGTCGTTCCTGCGCCATCCAGCGCCGTTCCTGCGCATGGTGCATTCTATGCACAAGGCGCTCCTGTCCATGTCTTACCGCCGTCGGTGCATTTCAGCTTTAGCCTGAGTTACCTGCACCGCGGCGAGGCTTATCGCGGGCATCACGGCCACGGTAAGCGGAGAGGAAATTCATGGTGGGGGCACTTCGGTGCTCATCGGTGAGTCGCGCCGATCGGCTCAATCAAAGGATGTCCGATGAACCGGAAATGGTCTTCAACAGTTGCTGTCGTGTTGACGCTGTCCGTAACCTCATTGCCTTCGATTGCGCAAAGGAATGATGTCGAACTCTATGGAAGCCCGGCTGCGCCATCTGTATATGCGCGCACGATCGTCATTCATCCCGATACCCGATATGTGAATGTCAGAGGCGGGGAAGTCATCCGGTTTGTAGTGGGTGACCAAGCCTTTGCCTGGAACTTCGACGTGGCGCAGACTGTGAGCACCTTCGAGTTGAATGAAGTGGCACCGGCTGGCCTGCTCGACCATCCGGTGCGGGTCTATGTGGCAGTGAATCCGAGAACAGTCGGTTGAGAGCCAAGGCAAGTCATAGGCTGAAAGCGTGAGGCTTTCATTCGTTAATTTCTTAATGCAAGCCAATGGGAAAAGAAAAGCCCGCATGCCTTACGGCAGCGGGCGAAACATCGGAGAATGCAGGAGACCTGTTTTCACTATGTCAGAGCAATGACAGGCGGTCTAATTTTGTTACCTTTTTTTACACAACGTGTGTGGAAATTTGGACACATGCTGCATCGTGCAAGCCACGCATGACCGTCTTCCCGCTCAAGCCTTGACCGCAAAAATGCTCTTGCATCGCGGGAAGTTGATGCAGCCCCAGCACGGGCCGTTTTCGCCTGCGCGCGTGGTCATCTTGGTGCCGCAACCGGGGCAGCTAGGCGTGCGGAAATCGCCTTCGAATGCTTGCTTGAGCAGCGCGTCCTGCTTGTCCTGGGGCAGTGTCTGTATTTTTCTCAGGAAGCCGTCGCCATCGAGCAATTGCAGCGGATGGTCGCCGGCGACAGCCAGTGCGTCCTTGGTGAAGGTCCCGGTGGTCAGGTAGATGCCGCGACCAGCTTTTTCCTTTGCCATCAGCGCCAGCAACTCGCGCACTTCCTTCGCGCCGACGGTATATATATTCCATGACTTGCATTGCAGAACCGCCAGCGGCTGGCCCGGATCGGTCTTGTACAGCTTCATGTCGAAGCTGCCATCGGCGCCGCAACGCGTGGTCTGGGATTGGAAGCCGTTTATCTCGAAATACTTCACGCACAGGGATTCGAAACGTTTCCATTCGAGTGCGCGCAATGCGCCGAGCGTCCAGGTATTGAAGACTTGCTGCTTGGGCTTGGAGATGGTGGTGAGCGGGCCCTGGCGTGTGACGCCCCAGCCATGCTTGAACCGAAGGCGCGACATGTTGGCCGAAGTATCCCGCCATGACCGTCTGGTGCGCCGCTCGCGCCTGTCGTTCTCGTGCGCCTCTTCCATTTTGGCGCGGATGATGGAAATCAGGGCGACGCAGCCAAAGCCCAGCAAAGGCAGCCAGGCAAAAGAGCGGGATATGGAGGCCAGGTCGACAAGCAGAGGATTCTTGGCGAATGTCGCAGGCACGACCCAACGCATCGCGGCATACGCGATACCACCCATCAGGGCGCTCAGCCACCACGCACGTATCACCAGCACGTCGGCAAGACTTTCCTGTTTTCTCCGTTTTCCCATGCGATGCCTCTTGTATTCCTGATAAAGCTGATTACGAGTAACACATTACAATGTTTATCGAGGTTATGCCATAGGTGCTGGCCAAGCGACATTGTCGTTTTTCAGCAATGCAACACTGGCTCTTGTGTCCCTTGGCCTGTCGTCGCAGGTTTGCAAATTGTCCCTTCACCCTTTCATGGCAACGAAACTTCTATCTGGATGAAGGATTGTTATTTCGGTATCCGCATCGCGTTGATCGGCACTAAGGTCAACCGGAAACAATGTTTTTCTAAAAATGGGTGATTAAATTCCTTGTATTTATTTGACTATTCCAATATTATGGAAATATGGAAACGAAGAACGTAATCGCTGCCTTGGCGGCATTGGCTCAGGACTCTCGTCTGGCTGTGTTCCGCTTGCTTGTCCAGGCTGGACCGGAGGGTTTGGCCGCAAGCAAAATTGCCGAGCAACTTGATATACCGCCGTCGTCGTTGTCCTTCCATTTGAAGGAATTGACGCATGCAAATTTGGCGATCCAGACGAAAGCTGGGCGCTCGCTCATCTATTCGGCAAATTTTGAAACGATGAACGGCCTGCTTGGCTTTTTGACCGAAAACTGCTGCGGCGGAAACCCATGTTCGCCGGTCGGCATTCCCGCTTGTTCAAAGGAAGGAGCCTGTTCATGAAACGCTTGCACGTGCACGTCTCGGTCGACAATCTGGCCGATAGCATCAAGTTCTATTCCGGCATGTTTGCTGCACAGCCGACGGTTGTGAAGCCGGACTATGCGAAATGGATGCTGGAAGACCCCCGCGTGAACTTTGCCGTCTCCCAACGCGGCGCCGAGATCGGATTGAACCACCTGGGTATCCAGGTGGAGTCGGCCGACGAGTTGAGCGATATGCAATCGCGCCTGCAATCATTGCAGCCGGATGTCGAAAAGGAAGAAGGCGT
>WUUC01047411.1_pt1 | contig 16341 bp, 6 predicted proteins | sample 6278441 | NCBI WGS metagenome assembly WUUC01 (sample SAMN13675441, study PRJNA597444) | soil metagenome | isolation source: soil | place: USA: Washington | collected 2017-10
GTATCTTCACTTGTGTATCTGCTCTTCCTAAAAACTCCAGGTTCCCATCAGAAAGCCACTTGCATCTGTCCCCTGTCTTATATACCTTCTCCCCGACTTTGAAAGGATGGCTTACAAATCGAGCCTTAGTCAGATCTTCATTGTTGTAATATCCTCTCGATACACCTACTCCCCCTATGTATAACTCGCCCTCTACTCCTATCGGTAGTAACTGACCATAAGAATCCAATACATATAACTCCGTGTTGGGTAATGGTCTACCTAAAGGCACAATACTATTTGTCGGAAGATCTGCTACATTTTCCTCGTAGTAAGCAGAATCAATCGTTGCTTCTGTTGCTCCGTAACTATTAACAATTCTTATATTTTCAAATCTGGAAAGCAGAAGTTGAAAATCTCTAGTCATACATACATCAGAACCTAGAATTAATAATTTCAAAAATGAAACATCCAACTTGTTTTCATAAATGAACTGCATTAAAGGAATTACCAGAGAAGGTGTAGATTCAAAAATGTTAATGTTATGTTCCCGAATCAGCTTATAGAGGCTTTTGATATCGTTTCTGCTATCAGAGGAGGGAATAATCATTTTCCCGCCACTTAAAAGCGCTCTACATATATCCCCTACAAAAACATCAAACGAAATACTTGCTAGTTGTAACAAGGAAACATGAAACTCATTTAATCTATAACATCTTTTCCATGTTTGGGCTATACTAACTAAACTTTTATGCTCTATCATCACTCCCTTAGGCAACCCAGTGGTTCCTGAAGTATAAATGATATAAGCAAGGGAGGCTGGAGAGTGGGAACAAACCAGATTGTTGTCTGCGTAATCTAGGCACTTCGTTTTAAGGAGCCCTAAATTAATCCTTTCAAAATTTGATTTATTTTCAATTTTGGTATTGCTCTCATCAAAAATAAGCAGCTTAAGGTCACTATTACGTACGATGTATTTTATTCTTTCATCTGGATATTCCGAGTCTATTGGAAGAAATGCTGCCCCAGACTTTAAAACTCCCAAGACTAGAATTATCATCCACTCAGAGCGTCCAACCATTATTCCAACCTTATCTTCCGCTCCTAGCGCATAATTTTCTTTTAACAAATGAGCTACTCTATTAGCGTATTCATTGAGGGCTTTGTAGGTTAAGTTCACATCATTGTACCATAGACATATGGTGTCCGGTGCAGCCTCTACTTGCTTTTCAAAAGAATTGACAATGCTGTCAAATCCGTTAAAATCAACTAAAGGCCCATTGAATTCTTTGAGAAGCTTATTTTTTTCAGTATCTGAAATGTAATCCAAAGCCGATACTGCTTCCCCTTTCTGCAGTAGAATCGAATGCAATAGCTTAATAAAATTTTGAACAAATCGTTCAATAGATCTTCTTCTAAATAAGTCTGTATTAAACTCCACAAAGGCTTTGATACACTCACCTTCATCATGAAAATCAATAGATATATCAAACTGGCTTGCGGCACGCTTTAACTCTCTTGCTGTTGTAGTTAATGAGGTAAAGTTTCCAAGTTTATGACTAGCAGATTTAATATCTTGAAACCCAACCATAATATCGAACAATGGTGATCGACTTAAATCCCTTTCCAATTTCAAATCGTCTACTAATCGATCAAAAGGATAAAGATCGTTATCAAATGCTCCTAAAACTTTTTGCTTTACCTTTGCTATTAGTTCATCAAACGTTTCTCCCGGATCTAGAGCTGTTCGTAATGCCAAGATATTTAGAAACAACCCAACTTGTGATTCTAAATCTTGATGCTTCCTTCCCGCTATTGGGGTCCCTATTACAATGTCTTTGGCTGAGGTGTACTTGTATAATAAAATTTTAACAGCAGCAAGCAAAGTCATAAACATTGTTGCTTTATTTGACAAACTAATTTCTAATATTCGATCCCTTAATCTACCATCTATTACAAATTCAAAGCCTTCTCCTTTAAAAGTTTGAAATGTAGGTCTTGGTAAATCGGTAGATAATTCAAGTTTAGGAATCGGACCTTGAAATTGATTAAGCCAATACTCCTTCTGTCTCTCGAATATTTCACCTTCCAATTGTTTATTTTGCCATACTGTAAAGTCCTTATATTGTAATTTTAATGGAGATAGTTTGAAAAGCGATTTTTTCTGTAGTCCATTATATAAATCAACCAGTTCATTCGCTATTACTTCCATTGACCATCCATCCGAAATTATATGATGAATAGAGAATAGAAATAAAAACTCCGTCTGGCTTACATGGATTATCTTAGCTTTTAATAATGGTCCTTTTTCCAAGTCAAATGAAACAATGCAATTTTCTAAGGATGTTAAATTTATTTTCGTGCAGGATTTACTATCAATTAGATTTAAAAATTCAAAATATTGATCTAACGGGGGGAAATAGGAGACTTTTTGTTTTACTTCTCCGGCAATTTCTACAAATGATGTTCTTAAACTCTCATGTCTAGAAAGTAAACTACTAAGGGCAATTTTAAAATTATCAATGTTAAGATGCCCTCTTAATTCGTAGGCCCAAGATAAAGTATAAGCTTGCTTATTTTCCTCAAGCTTATCCAATACCCATAGCCTTTTTTGGGAATGAGAAGTTGCATAATATTCTTGCTCTTCAATAGCATTTACTTCAAAAAAATTAATGCCCTGATCATCAATCGCATTAGCAAAGTCTTTCAGAATAGGATAAGCAAAAATATCTTTAAAGGATACTGATATACTATATTTCTTATTTATTCTTGAAATTACTTTGGTGGCTTTAATTGAATTTCCTCCTAGCTCAAAAAAATGATCGTCTCTTCCTATTTTTTCCTTTTCCAATACCTCTTTCCAAATAGCTGCAAACTTCTGTTCCTTTAGCGTTTCAAGTGCAAAGCATTCATCCCTTTCCCGATTGTCTGCATCCTGTAAAGGTGGTAAAGCATTATAGTCAATTTTGCCATTATGAGTAGTTGGAAGCTCTTTTAAATGGACAAAAGAAGAAGGTACCATATAATTTGGCAAATAACCTTCAAGATATACTCTTAATTTAAGAGGTACTTCCTTATCTCCAGTGTAATAGGCTACTAAAAGGGATGCATTATACTCAGTCTTTCTTGCAACCACCACATTTTCAACGTTCCTTAATCTAAGAAGCAAGTTTTCGATCTCGCCTAGCTCGATTCTATAACCCCCAATTTTAACTTGGTTATCATTTCGACCGATAAATTCAATTGTTCCATCTAACCGCCATTTACCTAAATCTCCAGTTTTGTATAAAATTTCACCAGTCGAAAAAGGAGAGGTAACGAATTTACGCTCCGTTTCGGCACTTAATCTGTTATATCCTTTCGATAATCCTGCTCCTGAAATGCAAATCTCCCCTACTACATTAATAGGGACTTGTTTCATTGATTCATCTACAATGTAGAGTTTTCTGTTAGCGATAGGAGCTCCAATGATTTCTGCATCATCTAAAGTTTTAATAGGATGATAAGTGGAGCAAACTGTTACTTCTGATGGTCCATATGAATTATAAATTCTGGTCTTGAAAACAAGATTTGTTATGTAAGAACTCCTTAAAACGTCTCCACCGCTTATTATCCGTTTTAATGAATTAATTCTGTCATTAAGGTACTCATTATTAATTTCATTGAGTACAAGAGGAGTAGTACTTAGTAAAGTTGCTTTCTCTTTGTAGATAATATTAACGAGTTCTTCTACATTTCTTCCACCTTCTTCTACAATCACAATTTTAGCGGAAGAACACAGTGCCGGAAAAATTTCTTCAACAACAGTATCAAATGAAAAAGATGATTGTTGAATTATTATATCATTTCCATTAATAAGAAAATAATTGATGAAAGTTTTAACATAGTCATATAAAGAATTATGATTTATAATTACACCTTTTGGTTTTCCTGTAGAACCTGAAGTATAGATGACATATGCTTCATTATTATGATTTATTAAATTTAAGCTGTTATCGGAAGGAAATTGATCAAATAAAATAGAATCAAAGCTTACTGCTTTTTTCCCTTTATTTTTATAAATGCCTGTAACAGCAGAATCAATTAGTACCAGACTTACCCCACTGTCTTCAAGCATCCAGTTTATTCTTTCATTGGGATATGTAGGGTCGATAGGAACATAACTCGCGCCTGACTTGAGTATTCCCAAAAGACTAATAATAGAGTTTGCTGATCTTTTCAGCATTAAGCCTACTCTATCATCTATCCCCCCCTTTAAATGTTTTTCCTTTAAAAAGAAACTTAATTGATTCGATCTGCTATTTAACTCTCTGTATGTAAGACATAGATCATTAAAAATCAATGCGACTGCATCTGGAGTCTTCTCTACTTGTTTTTCAAAAAGCCCTATTACTGTGTCTAAATCATATACTATCTGAGTGTTATTAAAAACTGAGTTAATTAATTCATTTTCTTCCGGAAGCTGAAGATCAAGCGCTTCGATTTTTAAAGTAGGACTACGTACTACTAGCTGCAATAGATGTTCAAAATATTTAATAAAAGTTATTATTTCAGTTGCATTGTACAACTCGGTGTTAAACGTCACGTTTAATTTAAGTTGGTCTTTGTATTCAATGAATTCCAACTGTAGATCTGCAAGACTGGATTGAACTTGGAAATCAAAAGGAATTGAACTTTTTATGGTTGTTACAGCTTTGAAACTAAAATCGGCATCAAAATTTTGCAACAGAACAAGTACATTAAATAATTCTCTATACTTGTCTGAATCCTTTAATCCAATGTCTTCAACAACGTTTTCAAATGGGTAATTCTCGTGATCATAAATACCTAGGAGTTTCAATTTTACTTTTTCAAGCTGACCAAGATAACTTAAGTTAGGGTCAACATTGGTACGAACAATTAGAGTGTTTAGGAAACACCCTATTTGATTTTCGAACTCCTTGTGATTCCTGTTCGCAATGTCTGTTGTAAATAGCAGTTCTTTTTGGCCTGTATATTTGTAAAAAAGAATATCCAGAAGGGTTATTAAGGACATAAATAGAGTAGCTTCATGTGCTTTACTCAAATGTTTTAACCCTAAATGTAGACTAGCAGGGATTGAAAAGCTGATGCTGCTACCGATAAAGGAATTAGCACGAGAGATGCTTTTTGAAAAAGGGAGTTTGATAATAGGAAGCTCTCCTGAAAGTTCTTTTATCCAAAAACTCTTGTCATCACTTTTATTGGAATCAATGGTGATATTTTTCCAATTCAATAAATCCTTAAATTGAAATTTTAAACGAGGTAAACCAACTGGTTTGCCCAAGGAATATGAATTATAAACTAAGGAAAATTCATTAAACAAAACACCAAGAGACCATCCATCAGCAATAATATGATGAGCTACGACAGCTAAAATGAATTTATCTTCTTTTAATTTGACGACAGCAACTCTGAATAATGGAAAGAGATAGAGAAAAAACGGTTTGGCCACTTCTTCAGATACCAATAATTTTGTATACTCGTCATTTTCGCATTTATCTGTTAAATCATAAACTGATACCCTAAATTTTTCTATCGGAGAATCTATAACCTTTTGTTTTGGCTCTCCATCAGTGATATCAAAAACAGTCCTTAAACTTTCATGTCTGATCGCCAGATAGGTAAATGCCTTTTCAACTAACCCAAGATCAATCTGGCCAATTAAAACATTAACTATGGCAATGTTGCAAACACTTGAATTATATTGGTGAATAAACCAAAAACGTCTTTGAATTTCAGAGAGGCTAAAATATTCGTTATGAACAACTGGTAAAATTTCCAACGTGCTGGTACAAGTTGTTCTTTCTAGCAATTCGATTATACCCTTTATTGTAGGCTTCTCAAGAATATGCCTCAAATTGAGGTTGACAGTATACTGAAGGTTGATTCGACTGATAATTTGAATAGCCTTCAGGCTATTTATTCCCAACTCGAAAAGATTAGTGTCTATTTGAATTGACGGTATTTCAATTACCTCTTTGATTATGTCTGTTAATCTTTCGACATCAAGAGTACCAGCTTCCTTTCCTACATAAAAGCTTTTGATTAAAAATGTAAGTCTTTCGACTTGTTCATCAAATTCCCCCTTATCATAAAGCTCAACTAGTTTAAAATTTTGAATTTTACCACTTGTAGTTTTAGGAATCCTTTTTACAGGAATAATTAAATCTGTTAATAAACCTAACTTTTCGGATACAGCTTCCCTTGCTTTAATAGCTAATGATACAAAGTCCTCTAATTTATTTTTAAAAAAAATAAAAATGATTAATCGATCATCGTTAGATTGTTTCCTCCTTACGCCACAGGCTACAACCTTACCTTCCTGAAAATTTATTGAAAATTGAACAACTCTTTCAATATCTTGAGGGTAGTAATTTTGTCCATTAAGAATTATAATATTTTTAGATCGGCCAGTTATTACGAGTTTTTGATCGATAAGAAACCCAAGATCGCCCGTTTTTAGCCATTTATCTTCAAGTTTTACTTCCTTGGTAGCTACACTGTTATAATAATATCCGGCAGTAACGTTTTCACCTTTTATAATTACGTTACCTACTGTGCTCTCTGGCAATGGATTATTTAAGTTATCTACTATTCTTACCTTACAATTATCAATAGGACTGCCCACCTCGACAAAAGACACCCCTGCAGTGCTTCCCTGAGATAAATAACGAACTTCATTGCCTACCCTTAGAAATTCTCTATCCAGACAATACGAAATGAACGGAGAACCTGGTTTTGGCAAAGTCACAGCTACGGATGCTTCGGCTAGACCATATCCCGGAAAAATCACATTTCTTCCTAATCGATATTCTTCTAGGGTTTCCAAAAATTGCGAACACAGTTCAAGAGAAATAGGCTCAGCGCCATTATATATTAGCCTTATACTAGAAAGGTCCCAGCTGTATCTTTCATATGAATTCAGACTGGATAGAAAGTATTGATAGCCAAAATTTGGGGAAAATAGCAAGGTAGCTTTTGACTCACTTGCTTTATCAATCCATAAGGTGGGCCGTCTTATAAACAAAGACGTGGGTATAATACTCTGCTTAATATTTTGTATAAATCCTGTTAAATGAAAACAAATTAACCCCATATCATGAGTTAAAGGCATCCAACTTAACATTGAATCATTGGCTGTTATCTCTGATCTGACAGCAATATCAAGAGCGTTGGTAATTAAATTTTTATGAGTGAGAACTACTCCTTTTGGATCACCTGTTGATCCAGAAGAGAATTGAATGTAAGCAATATCATCAGGTCTAATAACGCTTAATGTTCCGAATGACTCTTGTTTTAAAGAGGACTCTACTGATATACTTCCTTCCAATATTGATTCATACTCAGTCGGCGCACTATAGTCAGGTTGAGATAGAAAACTCAGTAAAGTGTTAAAACTTGCTACATCGTAAACTATGAATGGCTTTTTAAATAATTTCCAAATTTTTAGGATCTTAAGTTTATGTTCATCTTGTCCGGAAACGGAAACAGGAATTGGTATTATTTTCCCTAATAAACAGGCCCAAAAAAGTATTAAGAATGATTTATTATCCTCAATATATAAGACTAACTCATCCCTTTCCCCTATTCCTTTTTGTTGCAAATTATAAAGAGTGAAAAGAGCCTTTTCATAAAGATCTTTATAACTTAAAAATTCCTCTTGTAAACTGGATTTAATAAAAGTAACACCTTTTTCTCCTGCTATATTAACAGAGAAAAAAGAAGTTAAGGAGTTGCAATTATATAAAGAATTTTCAGTAGCAGATGAAAATGCTTCCTTCTTTGTAGTCACGAGAAAATTTACTAGGGAAAAGAATTGGACGACTCTATGAAATTTCAGATATACTTAAACTTCGTTCAAGTATCTGAAAAACTTAGATAATAAGTAAAAGCTGTAGATGCTGAATATGTAAACAGATATCTGCCTATGAAGTTACTCCTCTTTTAAAACCACTATCGGATTAACTTTTAATAATCTTATTATATGAAATAATACTGTAAAAACTGCTATAGAAAGAATTATAAAGGAAGGGATAAAAAACAAATCCCAGCTTATGGGGATTCTAAAAGAATAGTTACTAAGCCATTCTTTTATCGCAAAATAAGATAATGCGCATCCTACTAGTATCGAAATCGAGGTGGTCGTAATAAAATCTTTATAAAGTAAAAAGAAAAGGTTTTTAACTGAAGCTCCAAAAACTTTTCGAACACCGACTTCCTTACTTCTTTTCACTACAATAAAGGAAGACAGTCCAAACAAGCCAAGGCAAGCAATAAAAATAGCCAAGCCAGAGAAGAATGTAAATATCTTCCCGAATAGTTGATCTGACTTATACTGCTGATTGAAAAAAGTATTAAGGAAAAAAAAGTCGAAAGGATTTCCTGGAAAAATTTCTTTAAACTTTGACTCGACTAAAGAAATAGCATGATGGTAATCTTTCGTATTTAATTTCACTGAAAAGTACCCAGTACAAGAAGTTTTTTCCCTAAAATAAAATATAACTGGCTCAAAAGAATTCTTTAAAGAATTATGATGAAAGTTTTTAACTATGCCTATTACTTCACTGTTTTGATCAGGATATCTCGCAAATATACGTTGATTTAAAGCCTCTCTATAATTTGTAAAACCTAGTAAGTTAGCTGCCGCTTCATTTAAAATAACGGCCTGATAATCTGGTTGACTATTAGCAAAATTTCGTCCCTCTACCATGTTTACTTCGAACAGATCAAAATAATTTTCATCTATTCCTAACAATCGGGAATTAATAGTTTCTTTTTCGCTTCCCCCCTGTCTTCGAGCTTTTATTATAGATATTTGAGTTCCTGGAATAGTTGTAGAACCGGATACGTTTATTATGGATGGATATTTAAGTAATTCATTCCTAAACGTCTCAACGTTTGCAGCATAAGAAGAATCTTCTTTAACACTTTGTGGAGCCCTAAGAACTAATGTTTCTTCCATTGAGAATCCTAAATTTTGGCTTCTCATAAACATTAACTGTTTATATATTGTAAACGTCGCAATGATCAGTATTAATGATATTGAAAATTGGAATACAACAAGATTTTTTTTAAACCCTCCTCCTTTTGCACTATTCATGAATTTTCCCTTTAATATCGTTATTGGTCTAATTGAAGCTATTTTTAAAGGAGGATAAATCCCTGAGAAACAAATCGATGTTATAAGAAGAATAGCAAAAGCAATTAACGCTTTGGAATCAAAAATGGAAGAAAAATTTATAGCCGTTTGCGTAAACTCAATAAAGTAAGGAAGGCTAACTGTAAGTATTAAGATAGCCATAACAACAGCAATTATATTTTGAAGGACAGATTCCAAAAAAAATTGGCGAATTAATGCTGACCTATGGGCACCCAACACACTTCTGACTCCTATTTCTTTTGCTCTAGAAATAGAATTTACAGTGGAAAGGTTAACGTAATTGACGCAAGCTATTACTAAAATAAAGAAAGCTAAAAAGTATAAGAAATTAATACTAACAGGACTCCCGTTCTCTTTGATTTCCCCCATAAGGTCCGATTTTAGGTGAATATCTTTTACATTCTGTAAAAGGTAGTCCTCACGAAAATTCATTTTCTGCAAATATTCGCCTTTAAATTTTTTAATTATTTCAGGCAATCTTGCTTCTAAAGATTTTGCGTTGGATGTAGGATTAAGAAGTAAATAAGTATAGAATTGAGAAGTTGACCAATCCGACTCCAAGTTTTCTTTTCCTCCGAACAAGTTATCAACTGTCTTGAACGATAGTAGAAAATCCGCACTAAAATGAGAGTTGCTTGGAATGTCCCTATAAATACCAGTAACTAAAAAAGGAATTGAAACTTCCCCGCTGCTAATACTAAAAGTTTTACCTACTCCGCTAGCATTCCCAAAATACTTTTTGGCGGTGAGTTCTGAAATAACCGCTGTATTAGGTTCCGCCAAGGCGGTCCTAACATCCCCTTCCAACAACGGAAATGAAAAGATCTTAAAAAAAGACTCATCAGCGAAAAAATAATTTTCTTCTAAAAAATTCTTGTCATCATACTTTAGTACTACTGGTCCGCCTTCCATTCCTCCAACGCTCCATAATCGAACAAAATCGATTACTTCAGGGCAACTTCTTTTAATTTCAGGACCCATAGCGGGATTGCCCATCGCACTTTTTTCAACATTTCCTCCTGGCTTGTAAATATTATTCTGAATTCGATAAATATTTTCAGCTCTTTCGTGAAAATCATCAAAGCTTAGATGATATAATATATAAAAAATAATAAGAGCACATGAACTCATTCCAACGGCAAGTCCTAGTATTTTTATTACGGAGAATAATTTGTCCTTAAATAGTACTCTTGTTGCAATTGTATAATAATTCTTCAGCATATAAAAAAAATTGTTTTTGTAGACAACTATTAAGCATTTAAGTCGTGAAATGGATCATTAAATGCCATCCCATTAGCTATTCCTTCCTTAGTCTTCAAATGTTAATACATCATTTTGGCTCAAAATACATACCAAAACGCAAACAGCCTGTTAATCACCTAATTATTATTTTTCAAAGTGGTCCATTTTCAATAATTATGTTCGGAATCGATCACTTAATCACTTAACTTAACCCCTATATCACTCTCTATGGCTAAATCATAATAATACTTGGCGACAGCAATATCAAAAATTGCCATCCCCATAGGATTAAACATTATTACATCACTGTTTTTTAAGTTTGAAAAAAGATTATTACATACCAACTCGCCAATAGAGTACACATCTTCTTCATTTAAAAGACCCGCATTATTCATGTGTTTTATATCTGTATTTTCACGACATATCTCATTCCAATCATCTACAACCACTATATCCATATGTTTTTTTAAATCAATGACGTAATCTCGTAAGGATACATTCAGTTGGAGAGATCCTTTTTTTGGAGCTTTATTTATATACCTTTCTTTCGAGACAGTACAAGTTATAAATATGTCAGCCTCGTCATATGCAGTTTCCCAGTTATTACATATTTCCACGTTATTTCTTATATACATTGGAATAAACCGTGCGTCTACTTCATTGATATCAAAAAGACGAATTTTAAAAGATAAAGAGCTGAAAAGATAAGTGATTAAAGATAAATGCAATCTTCCAATAGGGCCAAATCCGACTATACCAATATTTACTTCTCCTTGAAAACATTTTTTTAACATGAATTTTTTTATAACTAGACCTGATACTGCTGCTGTCCTAATAGCACTAATAACAGAGGTGTTAATTATACATTTAGGTACTCCGGTGTCTGCTTCATTTAATATCGTAATAGAATGAGCTCTCGGGAGTCCTTTATTTAAATTTGAAGGGAAACTGGCAATCCATTTAATACCAGAAGCAAAAAAATTCCCCCCCAAATATGCTGGCATTGCAATAATTCTATTTGACAAATCCCCATATCTTAAATACGGTTTAACAGGCTGAGCAAAATCATTAGCATTCATTGCTCTCACTGCATCATCAATTACTTCAATTACTTTTTTCCAATCAATTCCTAATAGTTCAAGATCCTTTTTATTCAAGTAAAGCATATATATATTAATAGATTGAACTTTGTAATTCTTGGGCTGAGATCAATTCTCTCAATGAATTTTTCCATTCAGCATTATAAACAGTATCTATATATGCGTTACCTCTATCCGCGCTTAAAAATAATACGTGAGGTTTTTCTTCAAAACTTCTGCTCTTAAAATATTCTTTTATTGCAAAATATACTCCACCTGTTGAAGCACCTGCAAAAATCATTTGTTCATTCAATAAGTCGGTACAACCTTTAACTAAATTTAGTTCGGACACAAAAACTACTTCGTCGATAATAGCTTTCTGTAAAATTGAAGGAACCATGCTTGAACCTATTCCTGATATATACCTTTTTTTAGGTTGGTTTTGAAAGATAATAGATCCCTCCACATCCACTGCTATTATTTTAACATGAGTAAATCTTTTCTTCAACTTTTGTGAAATGCCAGTAATTGTTCCTCCTGAACTAACCCCAATAAAGGCAAAATCAAGCGACTCACACTCTCTACAAATTTCTTCCCCAAGCCCATGGAAATACGCTAAGTAATTATTAGGGTTATCATACTGATTGGTCCAAAAAGAATTTTTTGTTTCTGAACAAATGTTCTTAACAACTGCAATTCGATTAAGTAAGTATCCCCCGGTACTATCCCGTTCTGTCACTTTAACCACTTTGTAGCTTAATAATGTTAATAAGTCTTCATAGTCCCTATTAATATTAGCATCAATCACAGAAATAAATTTCAAATTCAATACTTTACACATTGATGCTAGTGCTAATGCAAAATTGCCGGAACTTGACTCTATTATTAAAGTTTCACTATTGATTTGATTATTTATTATAGCCTCATACAGAATATTATATGCAGCCCTGTCCTTTATACTTCCTGAGTAATTGTAATATTCTAATTTCGTGTAGAGACAAATATCAGGTTGTCTAAGTAACTTTAAAGGAGTATTTGCTATAAGGTGACTTATGCTTTTTAACTTGTCGATCATAAAGATGTGTAATTAAGCTGAGGATGACTATAGAATGATAATTTTTCCTCTACCTGGATGAGAAAAGCTAAAAGTTATTCCCAAACTATTTCTATCACTCTATCTTTTAAACCTATCGTTGACCGAATTGCGTTATCAGGCTTTTGAATAACAAGCGTGTTTTCATTAACTATTAAAAACTCCTGCTTTATAACATTATAAAGATCCTTTTTATGAAAAACAGCCGCAAAATCCTCGTAGAGATATTTACCTTTGAATGTTATACTATTTCCCTTCTGCCTTATCTCCCGACTTCTATTAAAATTATAATTTCTATTTTCAATTAATTTTAAAATTCTTCCTGCATGGGGTACTCCATACCCGAGATAATTATTTCCATAAGGATATAAATGACCCGATTTCTCTATAATTCTAATTATATCCTCAACCTTTAAAGACCGATCTTTTTGCATTATGCAGGCAACTAGGCCAGTTATAATTGGGGCGGCAAAGGAAGTACCATAATCGCTATAGCAAGAAATATTTGGTTTTAGATATGGGACTGATACAGATCCAATGGAGCTTTCCGGCTGTTTCATAAAAAATTTATCGTTTGCACCTACAGAAATAACCCCATTTGCATCTGCGGGCGCAGAAACAATTTCCCATTCTTTTTCTACTCCATGATTTCCACCTGAAACAATAATTACCATTCCTTTTTCAGCAACAGCAATTTGAGCGGCCTTGGAAATTGCTGTTGTGTTCCCATTCATATCTGCCGGTGTGTAGTTTTCTTCCGATCTGTCATGTCCTGTTGAATAACCCAATGAAGAATTTATCAATCGCACTCCCAAGCTATCCATCCACTCTAATGCAGCAATCCAATTATCCTCTTCTCCTCTGTATTCCAGAGAATCATTATCAGTTCGAGCCAAATAATAATTTGCAGCAGGGGCAATCCCATATTGAACATCAGCTTTAGAATCAATGCCAGATAACACTTGCCATACATCTGCACCGTGAGTACTTTTCTCATTGGTCGCTTTTGAGAAAAAGTTTTCCTCCTTGCCACTAATAAAATCTTTAACGCCAAGCAACTGATTGTTTTTGAAAACATGTTTCAGCGCAATTTTTTCGTATGCCTCCGCAAACCCGCCATCAATGACTCCGATTTTTATATCTTTTCCATTTAGATTTTGCTTTGCTAATAAAAAAGCTTCTACCTGTATCAACGGATAAAAATCATGTTCTTTACTAAATACTCCAGCGTAGCATAAATTCGGATAGACTATTTCTAAGGATTTCACAAATGGCAATTGCTTAACTTTTAGAAGTTGCTCATCACTCAAATATGCTGTAACTGCATTTAACCACTTTGACCTGTTTTTTATTTTTATGTCCAATAAATGTAGCATATTCAAATGGGCTATAGAAATTGGTTTATCCGTAACTTGATCAAGAGGAAGCCTTAGCTTGATTCTATTTAATGTTGTTTCCTGTGACACCAATCTCGCGTTTCCCCCAGTAGTCTTTTCGTCAAAATAAATCCAATACTTTTTACTTTGACCCCTGATGATGGTAGAAAAAAAGAAAAGGCAAATAAATAATAGAATTTTGTTCATGACTAAAAATATAAAGGTTAGTTGTTATGAAATGGGACCCTGCTTTTAATTAATTTCAGTTAAAGTGTATTCTATCTCAGTTTGGGGTCCGTTTCGAATTGTGATTCTCTTCCCGTATAGGAGACATTTTGCACATATTCCTAATTCTATTTTAAATGTATAACGTAAAACAGGACCGGTAATAAAATAGCTTTTAGAAATGAGACTATTATCTTAGAGGCAGCTCTATGAGCCAAATACTATAGTAAATATTTGCCTTAAATCCTTATTTTTCAAGACTTTTTAATGAACTTCATTAAGTTCCTTATTGCATGTCGGCTTAAACTCCTTTTCCCATTCTTCCTTTTTTAAAACCCGACTTTTTGAATTAGAGTCTTTAGTCAATTCATATAATAGATGCTTAATTTTAATAGACTGCATAAATTCCCGAAGACATTCATACGGTTCATCTCTTCTAAAGTGAGATTTAATTGCCTCTCTAATGTTATCTGTTTCTCCAATATATCTACAATTCGCCGGTTTATCATTTACTCTTCCACAGATTGCATACACCCCTGGTGCCGCTGGTAATTCGTCAAGGTTATCTAGTTTGTCTAAATTGTTATCTTTTTGATAAATAATTAGGCTTTCGATATTTCTATCAATCTTCAAATAATTAGGTTCCATTTTTTTAACGTATTTATAGTAAGAATATGTTAGAATAACAATGTATTATCAAAGTTAAGAATACCAATGTAATGCCTTCAACAATACTGGGAAAGAGAAGTCACCCCCGGAATAATCTGGGAATTCACTGCGTCTAAATAAAAGCCAATCATATCAAAATTACTGACTGCATTTATAGAGTCGTTTTTTCTCTGCCTTTAAATGCGTAGAGCCAACTTCCCAGGCAACTATCCTCTTCAAGATCGAATGAAATAAAGCGTATAGTATTTCGAACTCTAATAGAACGTCGACAAGACTCATTTCAAAAGCAAATAGTGAATCAACAATATTTTAACTGCAAACTATCAGTTAGGCATATTTTTGCGGCCATTAAGGTAAGGAATCACGGTGTTAGATCAGTGTGGTCAAACCCTTTCTTAATGGTCTAATGTTTTATGACAAAAACTGAACAAGGTTTTTGGAAATGACCTTTGTGCGCTCTTTGCAGATTAATTTTGTCGACTTACGTGAAAAGGATTGAGTTCCTATGGCGCCATGGTAGCTCGAAGCTCATATGAAGTACGCCTGAATGGCTTAAACAGCTTGTGAGAGTAGTCTAGTATTAGTAGCGACTGCTTCTGTTAATCTTGTTGATACATTGAAGGAATAAGCTTTCATTATTGTATCTATTTTAACTAGCAACCGCGTATTCCCATACTTCTTTAATATAATCCCTTCCAATCCTTCAAATTGACCGTGTTTAATCCTTACTTTCATCCCTTGCTGGAAGTAATCTTCCTCTAAAACCTCCACATTTTCATCTACTATCTGTTTAATGGCCATAATCTCTTTCTCACGTAGAACAACCGGTTTTCTTTCTATTGAAATAAATGTCACAAACTCCTTTATCGAAAACAAATACCCTCTATTTGCAGCATCGACTTTAACAAAAACATAATTTGGAAAAAGAGGTACCACCAATTTTTTTTTCCGATCGCTCCATTGCCTTACAACCTTGTGCATGGGGAGAAACGACTCAATTCCCATCGCAGAAATACGTGAAGCCACTTTTCTTTCTGATTTTGGTCGCGTGTAAACCACGTGCCATTTAGGATCACTTTGTTTAATTTCCATAAAACAACTTATTAAAGGTTTAGATTATGAGAGTCAATTCTCCCTATTCATTAATCACTAAATAACATAACATTACAGAAAAAGAGATGGTGTGATGCTGTTATGTTCCCACCTCTATGAAATTCAGTATCTCCATCTTGTATTACTTTTGAATACTCTTAGCACAATTAGAAACAGATTTATAGATGAACTCAGATGACGCAAAGCTTTGCTAACCGAAAGTCCCATTGACTTTCGGCTTTTACTTTTTTGACTTTCTTCCTATTTAATTTTTATGGGACGGCTAGGCGAATTTCATTCACTGTTTAAATATATAAAAAAATGGTTGAGTCCGGCAAGAATTTATTAGAAGAATTTATTAGAAGAATTTATTAGAAGAATTTATTAGAAGAATTTATTAGAAGA
>WUUC01173248.1_pt1 | contig 16340 bp, 12 predicted proteins | sample 6278441 | NCBI WGS metagenome assembly WUUC01 (sample SAMN13675441, study PRJNA597444) | soil metagenome | isolation source: soil | place: USA: Washington | collected 2017-10
CACGCCCATTCAGAACCCGCCTGGTCAAACCTGGTCAAGCTGCGCTCATGCGCCCTGTGTAGTTTCCACGTTACGCATATGACAGCCAACTTCCCAGCACGATATGGAAGTTCACTTGTACAACTTGGGACGCATCCGGTCACGCTCGGAACCTGATGTCGATTTGTAGTTCTGTGCATTCGTTTACGCCGCGCGCCAGTCAGTGGGCAGTTCACGGAGGTCTCCTTTCCAGCCCCGGAGGCGGCGTCAGTCGGAGAGTGCCTTGGTGAAGAGGTCCTGGGACCCGAGTGAGCGGAGCAGTGGGCCCAGGAGTCGGCTGGTGATCGTGCCGGGGATGGCGTTCAGGTCCGCCCAGGTGGCGCCAGTTGCCTGCTCGTAGGTGTCCTGGATGTAGCGGGCGGACTGGCCGGAGAAGACCCATGCTTCCCCTGCATAGCGGCGGCGTCCCTGCAGCCTGGTGGCCCCCACGGCGAGCGACCAGTTGCCGAAGTAGCCGACCCGTTCGGCGGTGAGCCGGACGACTTCCAGCATCCGGCGGGTCAGGCCGACGGCAGCTGCGTCGAAGAGTGCCTGCTCTCCCCCGTTCGATTCCCCCGGGTTGTCGGACAGCCGGCTGGAGTAGAGCCGCAGACCGCCGTCCTCGAGGAACTGCACCTCGACCGCGTCCTCGTCACCCCACTGGCCCGTCGGCTTGTGCTGGCGCCCGTCTGCGAGGTTATGCATGGCCAGTGCCGCTCCGCCTGCCCGGCGATGACCTTGAGTGGCATCGCTCAGGTTCGGGCTGAACTCCTGCAGGATGACGTTGAGTTCGGGCGTGTACGCCTGGTTCACCAGCTCGGCCAACCGGTGTTGCCAGTTGGTCCCGCTGGTGAGTTCCAGCAGCATGTCGCTGCGTCCGGCGGTGGGCTGGGCGACGAGGAAGAAGTGGGACTGCTCGCCGTACTCGCCCAGCGGATCCTGGTCGATCTCCTGCTGGAGGAGGGCGAGCACGTCCGTCTCGGTCGCCTTTCGCTGGAGGTGGTGGCGTACCACTTCGGCGTCGGACATGTGGTGCTTGGTCTTGTCGCCGCGCCCGTAGTACCGGCCGTCGACCATGTGAGGCGCCGCGGCGCTGGCCGGGATGTGCACGATCAAGTAGCCGGTGCCGTCCTTGGCGGAGGCCTCGATCACCCCAGTGAGAACGTTGAGCGGAGGGTCAGCAAGGGAGCGTGCGACCTGTTCAACCTTCTCCGGCAGGCCCTCCAGCGGCTGTGGGGCGAGGCTGAGGGTCCGGTTGGTCTTGTCCTCGCTGATGCCGATGACCAGGGTCCCTCCGTCGACCGCGAACGACGCGAGATCCCGGGCGAGTTCCTTGTTGCCGGCCTTGCCGGGATCTGTTTTCTCCTTCAGGTCGAGGTAGTGCGTCTCCTCGAGGAGACCGCCGGATATCGCCGCGTCCAGGTCCGCTTCGCTCTTGGGGGTCCAGCGCGGGTTCGTCGAGGAGAGGTAGATCGAAGTCAACAGCTGTCCTTGGAGGAGGGAGGAATCGTCCAGGTCGGACGTACCGGAAGTATGCCGATCAGCAAGAGTGCCGTGTAGTCCGTTTTGTGATCGTGGCGGGAGTGTGTGGCCTATCGCGGCTCCGGTAGAGCTGGCGGCCAGTACTCCCAGGAGTCGCGGCGGCCTTCCGCCTCGATCCGGTGCTCCGCGGCCTCTTCGGCTTGGGCCCACAGCGTTTCGCAGGCCACCACCGGGTGTGAGTTCTCCAGCAGGGCATCGATCTCCTCCCGGGTCAGCAGTACGTTCTCCGGGTGCGCACCCGGAACGTGGCACTCCTGTGCAGTGGGTGTCCTGCGCGGTTCCGCATTGCGGGCCAGTACCCGGCGGATCTCCTCGAAGGCGGCGGCTGCGCGGGCGGCCGCCGGCCGGAAGGTGCGGGCCTTCCAGGCCTGCATCGCGGCGTACCGGGGACCGAGCAGCGTCTCGCCGTCATCCCAGGTCGACGTCTCCGGCTGCCGGTACGGAGCGACCAGGCCGTCGGGCAGGAACAGCATGCCGGTGTTGACCCGCCGACGGATCTCGGATGCCACGTACGCGGCGACGTGGCGGGGCCGCAGCGGTACGGTCCAGCGGGCCAGCTCCCGGGCGATTTCCTCCCACGTCCATCCCGCTTCGAAGAACGGCCTCAGCGCGTAAGCGAGTTGACGCACGCACGACCCCTGGGTCCACCACGTGTGCAGCTGGACCCACCGAGCCTCCTGCATCGCAGCTGCCGTTCTCGCCACCGACCAGCCGGTCGCCCCCTTCGCACGATGCTTGAGGGACTTCTTCCGACAGGCGCGCTCGCGCGTCCTGTCTTTAATCCCCCCATCTACAGAACCGGAAGTACGTGGCTGAGGTACCACCACAGAAGGGGTGCACGACCCGGAGTTATCCACAGGCTTCGTTTGCTGACGCCCCTGCCGTGCCCGCTGCTTTTCCACAGCCTCCGCGACTGCCAGCTCCCGGCCGGCATCGGTGACTCCGACCTGGCGGGCCGCGTACCCCGTGCCCTCGATCCGGCGGCCCATGGCCTCATCCCAGATCCGCGGCGTGACCGCGGCGAACAGAGTTGCGGTACTGCGGTAGCCGTGTTCGCGCGTCCATGCGGCGCCGTAGCGGGTGCGCAGCACGTTCCGCTTCGACCCGTGCTCGACATAGGCGATGAGGCCGAGTTCCCGCAAGTAGCGGGCGTGATTGAAGACCGCACGCCGTTTCAGGCCGAGCTCGCGGGCCGTTGCCTCGGCGCTGAAGGGGAAGTGACCGTCCTTGCTGCGGGACATGCGGGCGGCGAAGACCTCGGCCAGCTGCAGCGTCGTACGGCCGGCCTTCGGGTGGAACCCGGCGCCGACCATGAACTGCACGGCAGCCAGGAAGTCCGCGGCCCGACGCAGACGCCGTGACGCAGTCGAACCGATCTCCTGCGCATCAGGGTCACAGACGAGATCGAAAACGTAACGGGACGTGTCCGCGACCAGTGCGGTCTTGGACACATCCGGGCGTACCACCGAGTTGATATGGCGGCACACCGAAACGTGCTGCATTATGTCTCCTGTCTTCGCCTCCGGGTTGAAGGCACAAAGGAGCCCCCTCCGGGGTGCTTCTGGGTTCTGGGAGAACCGAAAATCTGTCCGACCTGGGGAGGTCGGACACTTCGCCAGACCAGGGATTAGGCCCCCTGGAGATGGCGGTGGCAGTTCGGCCGAACGGCCCGGTGGCGACCGGGCCTCGTGGCCAGGGACGGCAGCGGTGGACCTTGGGGAAGGCGCCGCTGAGATCCGCCCCTTCGATGGGTTACGTCATCCAGCCCCCCTCAACGGGGACCACATCAGAGCCGCATGCCGGACGGCATGCGGAATTCCACCAGGGGGCCGGAGCTGACACAGCCTCCACCTGGCGGCGCTTGTTGTGTCCCGAGGGACAGTTCCGGGTACGCTGCATCGCAGCGAGACCTCGATTCCACAAGCCTCGGTCTCGCAGTGTGCGAGACGCATTTTCAGAGAAGCTTCCTCGCACCGACTCGGCCCCCGTGGCGCGAACCAGGTTGTGCCGACCTGGTGCCATGCGGGGCCTTCGTCGTGTCCGAGGCGCTGTTCCCGCGTCCGGGTGGGCGCAGAAAGCGGCGCGGGTCCACCCTAGTCCCATCGCTGCGCTCATCGGCACACGATTCACGTGCCTATCCCCCGTGTCGCTCGCATGTTCTTGACGCGTCGTCGTGTCGCTGGTCTGGATCCAACGATCGTGCCGTACGACCGGTGACGTGTGATCAGGATGCAACTCGGTGCTCCCGTGCAACGGGAAAATCGGCCGCGTGAGATGCCGGAACGACCGCCTCGCGGGACGTGCGCGGCCCGAGCAGCAGATCATCTATCGTTCCGCGGCCGCCGGTTTGGTTCTGCCATCCCTCCAGCACGTGCTGGACGATCGAGCGCGCCACCATCTGGTACTCGGCCGCGCACCGTTCGTCCTGGGCGAGGCCGGCCAGGTGCTTGGTGTGGCAATAGGTGGCCATCATCTCGGCGATCAGCGGCGAGAACAGCTTCGGCAGCGGCCTCATGTCGGCGCATGCTGCCGGGAAGTCGGGTGCGGGGGCCGGTGCCTGAGCGGCAGGACGGGGCGTACGGCGGGATCGGAAGAGTCGCATCGAAGGCTCCTTCGTGGCGGGGTCGGGTCAGGTCTGCGGGTCGGTGTACGGAGCTGTGATCTGATCGAGGAGGTTCTGCGCCTGGGCGGTGTGCTGGGTCACCCACACGCTTAGTTGGGCCTCGGTGACGGTGGCTCCGGTGGGCAGCAGGAACCTCGCCGGAGTCCGGCCGAGCTCGAGCGCCTTCTCCAGGTGGCCCACGGCGATGGTCAGTTCGGTGACGAACGACTCCGAACTCGCCTCCGCCACGGTGCTGCCGGCACCGGGGCGGGGTACGAGGGGGACTACGACGGCCGAGGGCGCGGCGGATGCGTGGGCGTGGTGGGCGGTCATGCGGCTGGCGCCTTGACGGTCGGCTGGGGCCGCATCAGGGCGTCGACTGGATCGGCGTCGCCGAGCACGGGAATGAAGATCTTGCTGAACGGGCCGTGCTCGCGCAGCTGGTCGAGGGTGGTGACGCCAGCACGCAGGGCGGTGGCGGCGAGGACCGGGTCGGCGGCCGAGAGACTGCGCAGGTCGGCGATCCGGCGCTCCAGCCGCTCAGGGGAGGCCCCGGTGAGGACCAGCAGGATGCGCGGGAATGACTGGGCGGGGTAGCGCGAGCGCCAGGCCGGTGCCGTGGCCGCACGGCGTACCGGTCGTGGACCGCGGCCGGCGGGGGGCTGGGGCACGTAGCGCTGGTAGGCGGCGTAGGCGTGGAGCTTTTGGGAGAGGCGCGCGATCGTCATCTGCGTCCGGTCCACCTCGACCATGAAGGTGAGCAGGGTGCGCTGCCGGCCGGAGATGTGGACGTAGTTGAGGACGGCATCCGGGATCAGGCGCAAGTCCTCGCCGGGGCGTTGGTCGTCGCGGTAGGTGTGGGCGATTTCGGGCGACCAGTCCAGCGGCCCGCACTCGTGGCCGAGGGCGCGGGCGTGCGTAACGAACGCCAGGCCAGTCTCGACGGTGGCGAGGGTGTGCTCCTGCAGGGGGCCGGCGGCGGCCTCCGGGCTCATCCGGTACGGGCGCTGGGGCAACAGTCCGGTGGCCTCGACCGCGGCGGCGCCGGGCTCGGTGAGCCACCACAGCAGATCGGTCTGTCCGTGGGCGCGCCGGCCGACGCGCTCGACCAGGCCCCGCTCGCGCAGGATGTGCAGTTGGCGGCGCACGTACTCGGCGCGCGTGTGGTGCGGGGTGAGCATCTGGTGCAGTTGCTGGGTGGAGATCAGGCGGTGTTGGTACAGCGCGTTCAGGGCCTGCTGGCCAACATCGTTGGCGCCCATGGGCGTTGGGGTGGGGTACGGCATGAGTGCTCGCTTCAGTCGACGACGCTGGTGGGATCACTGGCGGACCCCGGGGCGATGCCGCGCCGGGTGTGATGGGCGAGGACGGCATCGTTGAGCCGCTCGAGGTCCTCGAGGATGTCGCCGAGCCGACGACGGCGCATGTTGAGGTCGATCGCGCGGTCGACATCCTTGATGCCGCCGGGGTTGTCGTAGTCGGCGAAGACCTCCTCGACGGGCAGACCGCGCACCCTGAACGGGCTGGTGGGCTCGCCGTCAAGGTTGAGCGACATGATGTAGTGGTACTTCGGCAGCGCGGTGATGGTCTCCGCGGAGACCTGACCGTTCCAGCGCCGGGCAACGAAGTCGGCTTCATCGTGGTCGGCGGCACAGGTCGCCAGCAGCGACCGGTTCTGCAGCAGGGCCTGCCGGGTAATGGCGCTCAGCCGCAGCACCATCTGGGTCATGCCGGTCATCCGGACTTCGTACTTGCGCAACTGCTCGCAGATCGCAGCCAAGAACCCCTTGCTCGAGGCGTCCAGCGCAGTCAGTTCGTCGATCCACGCCCAGAACGTGGCACGCTGCTCGCGCGGTGTGTCCTGCCGGGAGAGGCCGGCGCGGTGCAGATCGTGGATGAGCAGGCAGGCGACCAGGCCGTCCGCTTCCGAACCGCTGGGGCAGACGAAGACGACCTGGCTGGTGTCCATGGCCTCGCGGACGTCGTAGCCGGAGGTCGGGTTGCCGAAGAACGCCTGCAGGGCGGGACTCGTGTCGAGCCGGTCGATCGCGTAGGTGACGGTCGGCACGGCCTCGTTGGCGACCCGGGGGAACGTCTTCTCCCAGTACTCGCGCACGCTGGTGGGCAGGTGAGGCAGGAGTACCTCGCGCCATTCCTCGTCGATGAGCCAGGTCCGGATCTGGAAGAGCGTGGCCTGCGCCTCGGGGTGGCCTTCTCGTACGGCCTTGAGGTTGAGCAGCGCCAGGGCCTGGGCGGCGCGGGCCAGGATGGTGCGTGCCCGCGGGGCGTGGTCGCCCCAGTCCTGGGCGGCGGCGATACCTTCGGTGACCGCGCGGACAACCTTCTGTACGTCCGAGGCCCGGCGGCGCTCCATCGACAGCGGGTTCCAGGAGACGACGAGTTGCTCTTCGTCGGCCTCGGCGAGGTTGATCTCCCACAGCCGGGAGGTGACGTGCGGGTGGGCCAAGTAGGGCTTGGCCCGGGCCCACGCCTCCCCGTGCGGGTCCAGGAACCACACGCCGTATCCGTTGTGGGCCAGCGCGATGGCCTGCACGAGGGCTTCCTCGGTCTTGCCGTGCCCCGCCTTGCCCAACACCAGCGCGAACAGCAGGTCCTTGACGCGGGCGGCGCCGATGCGTTCGCGGCCGTCGGGGTAGGTGACCGCGCCGAGCGGCACCAGATCGCGCTGGCCGGTGTACACGGGCAGGTTGGCCGGCGCGGGCGGGACGACGCCGCCGGAGCGGACCACGCTGGAGGCGGTGCAGCTGCGCGCGGGCGGCTTGAGGAAGCCGCACAGTTCCGGGACGGTCATCCACTGCCGTCGGCGCGGACGGAACTCGCCTGTGGTGAAGCGCCGGTCGAAGGAGGAGATCGCGCGCCGCGACCGGGGCCGACGCGGCTCGAGGTAGTTCTCACCGGACGTGGCCGCGAACACCGCGAGGAGCTGGTTCATGCGGGCCCGAGCGGCCTGGGGGTGCGCGGCCTGAGTGCGCAGCAGCAGCTGGACGGCGAAGACCGGGCCGGCGGAGGGCTCGAACTTGCCGATGCCGTCGCGTACATCGGTCATGCGTGGTAGCCGCTCGGCCCGCGCGCTGCCCGAGGTCCTGCCGCCGTTCCAGGCCGCGGTCATCGATGCCATGATCCCCGCCCCGCTGAACGAGCCGGTCAGCCGTTCCCCGTACGCGGACGGTCCGCGGCGCCGGGCGGCCGCCAGCAGGCGGCGGCGCCGGCGGGCCAGCTGACGCTCGGGGATGGGCAGCAGGTCCAGCACGACGTCGGCCCGCTCGCCGTCCTCGGTGCGCACGCCGGACAGGGCGGTGGCGAGCTGCTGCAGCGGGTCAGGGTGCAAGCCGAGCGAGGCCAGCGGCCGGTGGTCGGGCAGCGCGAGGACCAACTCGGCGCGCTCGACGTAGTGGGACGCGGCGCGTCCGCGGGGTGTGGCGTCGCGCGGCTTGGCCAGGTCGACGAGTGTCGTCACGAGCGGCTCCGGCGCGGGGTGGGCACGCTGAAGCGGACCGGGCGGATGTCGCTGCGGGAGCCGCCAGCGCGGATCTCGACTTCGGCGAATCCGGGCATGGTCAGTACGGCCTGCGCGTGGGAGTGGCCTTCGAGGTAGCAGTGCATCCGGCCGTGCTCGGCGCTGTAGCGCAGCCGGGCGGCCCGCCCACGCTTCGGAGTGCCGTCGGCGGCGTAGCTGACGCGGCCCAAGTGCTGGGACCAGCGCCGCACTTCGCCCTCGCCGGGGTCGAAGGTGCTGGTCGGTACCGCCTCGACGCGGACGCGTCCGGCGAGGGCGTCGCGGACGCGCAGCGCACGACGCCACGAGATCCCGCACGCGACGATGAACCCGATGGCAACGGCCACGGCCAGGTAGGGCGCTGCGACGGCGATCCCGTGCGCGATGTCGAGCAGCAGCTGCGCGCCGTCAGGGAGGTGCCCGCCGTTCATGCGGACGCCTGGACGGTGGAGCGGGTGCGGGGGGTGGTCTTCACGGTGACCTCCGGGTGGTCGGGGAGAACTTCCTTCACCCCGACCAAGTCCGCCCCGCGGGCCAGTTGTGACACCACCCCAAACACTTTGCTATTGCTTTACTTTCGGTAGCTGACACCGCCCAGGCCCCCGCGGTGTCCGGCACTCGGCTGACGGACCGGCGAGGACGCTGTCCACGAAGGCGCGGACGATGTCGGCGGCCTCGGCCACCGTCACCTCCTTCGTCCACTTCGACGTCGAGGCGTGGGCATGGCAGTACAAGGTGATGTGATGCACGCCGTGGACGTACTCGCTGCGGTAGGCGTGCGGCCGACGCCGGCAGCGGCCGTGCCGCTCGACCTCTTCCAGATGATCGAGGGCGACGTCGAGGTGGTAGCGGCGTGGCAGGGTGCGCGCCTCCCGGCACCCCCGGCACTCCAGCAGGTGCTGGACGCTGCCGTCCCGGCGGAGGAAGGCCACACCCTTGCCCTCGAAGGTGTTGCAGCTCGCGCAGACCGGGCCCCTGATATAGCCGTGCTCATGGCAGTGATCCCAGATGGACGCCCGGCTCTCGCGGCACAGGGAGCACAGATAGTCATCGGCGCGGTGCGTACGGCGCAGCGAGCTGTAGGCGACGCCGTGCGGGTGTCCCTTGTATGCCTGGAAGGCCGCGCCGGAGCAGGCCGGGCACAAGGTGACGTAGCCGCTCGCGGTGGCGGTGCGCCAGGCCCAGCGGTTTCCCTGGCGCCGGCAGCCGGTACAGATCCGGGCCCGCTCCGCGAGTGCTCGGTCTCGCTCCTGCCAGCGATCCAGCATGTCCGCGTACGCGCGCGGGAGGACCCAGTGCGTCCCGGACCAGGTCAGCAGCTTGAGCGGGCGGGTGCCGGCGATGGTGTGCTCGCCGTAGAACGAGACGAGATCCTCAAAGGTGAGCTGGCCGGGAAGGCCATGGGGGCCGATCTCGTACCTGCTGCTCCAGACGTCGGTGTCGAAGTCGTCGATGATCTCGGGATCGAAGGGGTCGAAGTCGTCGGTGGGGTTGGTGTCGATGGTGGCGGCGGCGTCGAATTCGCGACGGCGGGAACGCCGCGCGGCGGCGTAGATCCAGTAGTTCAGCGTCCTGCGCCAGTCGGCCCGATTCCAGTCGTCGAAGGATTCTCGGTCGTCGAAATAGCGACGGCTGGGGACATGGGTCTCCACCACGTCGGTGGTGTCGATTGCCACGGCGGAGAGGGTCAGCCCGGCGCGGCGGATGTCTCGGTCGTCGTACTTCCAGCGGCCTTTGTCCTTGTAGCCGCGCACGGCGACGTCCCCGATGAACACATGACCGTGGTCAAGGAACTCTCCTTTGCCAGGGACCAGTTCACCGGCGTCGAGAGGCAGGCCGCAGTTCCTGGTCAGATCCGCCAGGGTGTCCCGGGCCAACTGTGGGCTGATGAGCATGCCCGGATGATCGCAGCAGGGTCTGACATTGCCGGAATGCCGGTTCCCGGCTCCGGGAGGGAGCCGGGAACCGGCGCGGGGAAGGCCGTTACGACCTACGCCAGCGGCGATTCTGCCGGGGCAGGCCGAGGCGCGCCTGGACGGTGCGCTCGAGCCAGTCGACGAACTCGTCAGGGGTGTCCGGCTGGAGCGGCAGCACCCAGTACCTCGCCCACTCCTCCCGCTTCGAGCGAGCACCGGTCGTATGCCTGCGAAGCCGGGCGACCGCTGCCCCCCGACGCAGGGGGCGGGTCGGTCGGGTCCGGCCGCAGTAGCAGGCCATGCCATCGGCGTTGACGACGATGTACACGGCCCGCTCCTCCCGGCCGCTGTCCTCCTCGATGCCGAGAGGACAACACCTGAACTCCTCGAGCCAGGGACGGGCCAGGCGGGCGAACACGGCGTACCGGTCCGGCGTCATGGCGACGACGCCGGACCACACAGGAGCCGTCACCGGGCGGTACGCGGCTTCGGATCGGAGATGAGGCGCAGGTCGTTCGCGATGTCGTCGAGTTGCGCGAACGACGCTTCGACCTCGGCCCACGGCAGCTTCTCCGTGGTGCCGTTCTTCTCGCGCATTTCGATCAGGTCCCGGAGGCGGTCGAGGGACGTACCGAGCTTTTCCTGGAACTCGGTGAGGACGTCGGCCTCCCACTCGGTCTCGGTCTTCTCCTTGCCCGCGCCCTTGGCGCTGAAGCCGTGCCGTACGGCGCTGCGCAGCTTTGCGTTATAGGTGGAGCCCCGCCAGTCCCTCGGCTGGTCGACGAGCTTCTCCTTCTCCGCGTCCCACCAGCGGGGGGACTTGCCCGCGCGTACGCGCTTGATGGCGTCCGCGAGGATCTGCCGGCCCTCCGTCGTCTCCAGGAGACCCTTGATGATCAGACCGACGCTTGTGCGGGCGATGGTGGTCCCGGCGTCCGCCTCCGCCGAGCCGGCGGCTGCGAGGAGGTGGCCGCTCATCACCAGGGAGATCATCCCGAGCGCGCCGAGCAGCAGGGTGGCCTGGGTCTCTCCCGTGTCCGCGCGGGAGAGGAGTTCGTCGACCTTCGTGTCCGTGTCGATGTTCTCGACGGTCCAGGCGTTGTCGACGAGGTCCTGCCACAGGCAGATCGTCTCCAGGGCGGTCCGCGGCGAGTTCGTGGGCATGCTCGCGGAGTAGGAGCGCAGCCCCAGCTCCACGATCGGCCCGTTGCGGCGGCCGAGTACGAGGTAGCCCTCGGTCTGCAGCTTGCTGCGCACCAGTGCGTTGAACGTCGGGCTCTTGTAGGTGAGTTGCTGCATGACGAAGGCGAACCGCAGATCGGGAAGTCCGGGGTCGAAGCCCAGGTCCTCCATCGAGGAGGCGACCTCGCCGCGGCCGATCAGAGCGTCACGAGTGGGCCGGGCCTGCGCCTCGGGGCCTAGCAGCCCTTCGTCGTACAGCCCGTTGATGATCTCCTCCGCCTTCACGGCGTTCTTCGCGCCGTCGGCGAAGACCTTCCCGCCCGTGTTCATACGCAGCAGCAGGGAGCGGACGCCAGCGGGGAAGCGCTGCATCCCCCGTCGGGGGTTGTCGTCGCGGTAGCCGACGATGACCGTGACCGGGATGGTCACGGCGTTGAGGGTCATCGCCGACTTGTTACGGTCCCTGATGTCGGCCGGAGAGCCGGTACGTCGCTGCTTGAGACGCTTGTGCGCGGCCTTGATCACCTTGCGGACCAGCTCCCGGCGCTGGTGAAGGGACATCCGCATCAGATGCGAGGGCCGCAGCTCCACGGACTTCTTGCTCGCGTCCCCGATCAGGGAGTCGTCCACCCATCCGCGGGGCACCGGGATGCGGTGGTAGCAGAAGGCGAGGCGGCAGTTGCCGTCCACGGCGGTGAGGTCGTCGGCGGGCTCGCCGCTCTCGGACTTGAACGTCGCCGGCACCAGCATCAGAGGGCGCTCAACGAGCCGCTCCCCCACTTCCTGGCGGTTGTCGGCCAGTACACGCTGGGCGGAACGGTCGACGGACTCCAGGATGTCCTTGTAGTCGTCCGGGTGGACCAGCACGGCGTGGTCGCTGTGGGGCTCAGGCATCGCCAGCGCCGTGCGTACCCTGGCGGCGCGCGGGTCGGCTGCGTAGGAGGCTTCGGCCAGCAGTCGGTCGTTTTCGATCGCGAGCGAGACCATGGGCGAGTACGCCCGGTAGGAGATGACCATCAGCCAGCCGGTCTCCACCCGGTGCCGCTCGACGCGGATGCCCTCGAGCTGCTGGGGCTCGACAGCGCTCTGGACGAGGCGGCGGATTCCCTCATCGGAGAGGTCGACGTCGGGGTGCCGCTGCAGGTACTCCTCCGCGCGCGTCGTCGCGCTCACCGGAGGAAGTCGGTGTTCGAAGTCGCCGTCGTCGTTGCGGAAGTCGGTGACGGGGATGACGTGGATCTCGTTGTCGGCCTGCTCGAACTCCGGCGTCATGGTGTCGCTCATCGCGACCGCCCTTCTGGGTACGGCCGCGCACAAAAATATGGCGCGGCCTGCGGAAGTACGCGAGGCAGCACCATTCGGAGGAGCTAACACCCAAGTCGCCGTCGGAGGACCGCAGTCCGGCCGGGGCGTACTCGGCGTCGGTGGTTAAGCCGTCGGCAATCCGGTTGCCCACCCCGGGAATTGAGGGTGGGGAGACGCGGGTCGTGCGTACTCGGACCGCAGTCCTGTGCGCAGGCGTCCGGCCGCTGCATCAACGGCGTCAACGAACCAGGGTAGTACTCCCTGAACCTTTGTGGAAATGATTTCAAAAAACCCTGATCGGCGGCCCGTTGGGGATGGGCGGCGCGAACCGTGACTGCTCTACAAAGGCGGGCTCGCCGAGAAGAACCCGCCGATGCTCCGCGTCAGCCGGCTCGCCTCCGACAGCCCGTACCGGAACGCGAGAAGTGTGTAGACGAGCACGAGGAATGCCACCACGGCCAACGGCACGAGCAGTTCCACAGGTGCCCCCAAGGGCGACAGCGCGAGGAAGCAGGCGGCCACGATCACTGCCGCCCAGAGGCAGGCGGTTGCCAGGCGGCGCCCGTCGAGCCGGTCGGGTTCGAGCAGGGCCTCCTCTGCGAGTGCCTCCGTCGGCAGTACCGCGGTGAAGCGACCAGCGGCGATGTTGTTGGTGGCCAGAGCCGCTAGTTCGGCCAGCCGCCGTGCGGCCGCCGCACGATCACCAGCAAGTCGGTCTGCCGCCTCAATGAATGCGGCGTCGACACGATTGAGGTGTGTAGTCAGTTCGCTTCGAAGCGCACGGCGGTTGCCGAAGTCCGCAGCGGCGTTGCCGGCGAACGTCCGCAACGGCAGCCCCAGGCGGGAGATTTGCTGACTGAGCTTGATGGCTTCGGTGTATCTGGAGGTCGGGTGGGCGACGGATGCGCTGGCCGTCAGCAGGTTGAGCAGTGGGTAAATCGGTCTCGAGCAGCGCGGTATGGTCTCGCCCTGCGTTGCTCCATGGACCCACACCATGCCCAGGGCGAGCACCAACACGATGTTGAACGCCCACAGCGGGGTGAACCAGGCCACTTGCGCCCATGAGCAGTCCGTGGTCGGAGTCGGCTCGAACAGCCCGCCGGGCCTGCACGCCCCGCGATTACCGGCGATCAAAATCACCATGAGGACGTTCATGGAGACGGCGAACTTGAGCGCCACTCGTCGAAAGAAACCCCGCTCATACGCCAGCGCGGAGCGGATCGTGTCCACCTCCAGCCCGAGCCCCAGCTCGGCCGCCGCGGCTTGCGCTTCAGTCACGCGCCTATCGACGTACCGGTGATGCAGTCGCAATATTGGGTGCGCCCACGACGGTTGGCCAGCAGAACTCACACGCCCCCCAAGACATCAACGGAGGGACAAGCCTATGAGCATCCACTGACAACGCACCCAGAGCAGGCGATGACTGCAGGTGTGCCAACTTTACGGCTGATCTTGGCTGTTGAGGTGTCAGTGGCTGGTGGGGTGAGCCGGCCTTCGAAGCCGATCTGTGGCTACACAATCCGCCGTACGACGAGGATGGTGCCGTGCGTGGCGACCTTGGCCACCTCGGTGACCTTGCCGGGCCGCGGAGCGTGTACGACCAGGCCGTCGCCGATCGCCATCGCGACGTGTTCCGGCCGGGAGGCGGAGCCTTCGGTGAAGACCAGGTCGCCGGGCTGGAGGGACTTGGCGTTCGCGGGTACGGCGCGGCCGTCGTGGATCTGCGTGTAGGTGGTGCGGGAGATCTCGATGCCGGCCACTCCATAGGCGCGCTGCATCAGCGAGGAGCAGTCGCACCGCTGGCTGGGGTCGCCGCCATGCGGGTTGGTGCAGCTGCCGCCCCACTGGTACGGGGTACCGAGCTGCTGCAGCGCCCACCCGATTGCCGCGCGGACGGCGGGCTTGGCGCTGGCGGGGATCTGGTAGCCGTCCGGCAGCTTGCCCGCCTCGATCGTCCCGTACTGGGAGCCGTCGTTCTGCGCGCAGTTCAGCCCATACGGGTTCGCGACCGGTCCGGTGGGACTGTCTACTGATGCGCCGAGGGTGGGGGCGATCGCCTGCTGCAGCGCGGTCGCGAGCGGCTCGTGCTTGGCGTACGCCTGCGGGTGTCCGCTCCTTTGGACCTTCTGTGCGGCGACGGTGACGGGCATCTTCTGCCAGTCCTTGAGGGTCTTGAGGGTGGTGTAGAACTTCTTGCTCGCGTAGACCGGATCCATGATCTGCTCACGGGTGCCCCAGTTCTGGGAGGGCCGTTGCTGGAACAGGCCCAGGCTGTCGCGGTCGCCGTGGTCGAGGTTGCGCAGTCCGGACTCCTGCAGGGCGGTGGCGAGCGCGATGACCTGCCCGCGGGCCGGGATCCCGAGTTGGATCCCGGTCGCCACGATGGTTTTCGCGTTGGGGAGTTGCTCCTTGGGAAGGGGCAGTCCGGACACTGTGACGTCACTGCTGCCGGAGACGACCGCGTTGACCTTCTGGGCGAGTTGCGCCGTGTCCTCGTCCAGGCCGGCGTCACCCGTGTTCTGACAACGCAGCTTGGCTGCGGCTGCCTGTGCCTGGGCTTGGGAGACGCCGGCGACGTGGGCGGCGATCCCGCCCAGGAGGGCCACCGCGAGTAAGAGGAGGCCGGTGCCGCCGGCCAGCCACTTCTTGCCGTCACTCATCGCCGTCATCGCCTGCCGCGCGGCGCCGCAGCTCGGCTTCTTCCTGCTCGGTGAGCCAGGCCTCGTAGTCGGGACGGGCGGCGCGGTCGGGCGGCAGGCGGCGCCGTGGCATGGGGGGCGTACGGCGGATGCCGCGGTCCAGGCGGCGGCGCAACTGCTGCTGCCGCGGCGAGTTGGCCGGCTGGACGGCGGGCTGGTGCGGCGGCCGGGGCCGGTGTGCCGTGCCGCCCGGGCGGGCGCCGGCGGGGCGGGGGGACGGGCTGCCGGGCCGGTTTGTGGGACGGGGCGGCGTGCCAGGGTGCGGCGGCCGGGTGGGCCGCGGCGGGGCGGACGGAGGCGGTGGTGCGGCGGGGGGCTGCGGTGGGACTCCCCCGCGCGGCATCGGCGTCGGCCGTGGCGGCGTGTGCGGCGTGGCCGGTGCGGGTGGCCTGCTCCGGCCCGCCCGGCCGGCGGGGCGGCGGGCCGGGCGGGGCCGTGAGGCTCCGCCTCGGCCGCGGCCGAGGCGATACAACAGCGTGGTGGCGCCGATGGATGGGGGTGTGGCGTAGGCGAGTGCGGCCATCGGGTTGCCGGTGGCGAGCGCGGTGGTGGCCACGGCGCCGCGGACCATGACGCGGGCCGTCTTCCGGCCCAGCTGTGGGGACTTGGAGATCGGGGTGGCGGCGGGCGTGAAGATGGATCCGTGGGTGCCGCCGACTCGGCCGCCGGACAGCTTGGCCTTGAGGTTGTTCGCGATCTGCTGGGTACGGGTCTGGAGTTGTTTGCGCTTTTTGACCGCGGCGATGCACACGACGTCCACGGCGAGGAACCGCAGGGTCAACTCGCGGCCCCAGTCGGTCTGTACGGGGTCGAGGACGGTTTTGAGGATGATGATGAACACCGCCAGCGAGCTGACCGCGATGAGCATCTGGGCCAGGGAGCGCCACACGGAGGCGAACCAGTCCCACAGGACGGCGCGTCCGATGCCGGGGATGGTGCCGGCGACGAGGGCGGGTTCGCCGCGGATGGCGTCCCAGGCGATGCGGCATTGGGCGGTGAGGAAGCTGCCGGCGAGGCCGATGATGAGGACGGTCACGATGATCGCGGCGATGAGGAGGAAGAAGCTGCCGCCGAGTTTGTCGAGGCTGGCCTTCTTGGCGGCGCTGACGTCGCCCTTGACGCACTTGTCCTCGAAGGACTCCATCGGCACGCCGCCGTAGTGGTTGGCGGCCCATTTGATGGCGAACTGTTGGTGCCAGCTGAGGCCGCTGGTGAGGACGTCGTCGGGAGTGAAGTCCACCAGGCCGTTGATCCGGGTCGCCTCTTGGGAGACCTTGTCGATCTGCCGGTCGTAGGCGAGCTGGTCCAGGCGCGTCTGGGCGTAGCTGGCGGCGCATTCCCCTTCGAAGACCTGGCCGTACTGCAGCAGCATGGCCGGACGCACGATGAACGCGTCGGTCAGCGCGTCGGTCAGCGGCCGTGACAGGGTGAAGGACGTGGCGGGGGTGGTGACCTCGTTGTTGCCCCACGGGGTGGTCGGGTCGGCATCCAAGATCACGTCGGCGATCTCGAGGGCGAATCCGCGGGTGACGGCGATCGCCCCGTTGTCCTCTCCCAGC